>Ga0182736_1000097_pt1 | contig 170375 bp, 162 predicted proteins | sample eDN5th30CKraftBY_FD_128882 | JGI IMG/M metagenome (GOLD analysis project Ga0182736, IMG submission 128882) | Enriched backyard soil microbial communities from Emeryville, California, USA - eDNA 5th pass 30_C Kraft BY (version 2) (version 2) | ecosystem: Environmental > Terrestrial > Soil >... | reverse complement strand
TGATCGCCTCGATGTGGATCGGCAACCTGATGCTGGTGGTGCTGAACCTGCCCCTGATCGGCTTGTGGGTCAAGCTGCTGAAGGTGCCCTACCGCATCCTGTTCCCCGCCATCCTGGTGTTCTGCACCATCGGTGTGTATTCGTTGAACTACAACTCGTTCGACATCTACACCACCGCCATCTTCGGCGTGGTGGGCTACTTCTGGGCCAAGCTCAAGTGCGAAGGCGCACCGCTGCTGCTGGGCCTGGTGCTGGGCCCCATGATGGAAGAGAACTTCCGTCGCGCCCTGCTGCTGTCGCGCGGCGATTTCTTCACCTTCGTCGAGCGCCCGCTGTCGGCCTCGCTGCTGGCCGCCGCCGCCATCCTGGTGGTGCTGGTGGCTCTGCCGTCGATCCGCAAGAAGCGCCAGGAAACCTTCGTCGAAGAAGACTGACGCGCCCGGCCGATGCCCCAGGGCATCGGCCATTGCCAGGCACCTTTCCCGATCGGGTGCCAGACACGCTCCGGTGTCTGGCGCCTTTTTTTTGCCCGGTAGATTCCGCTGGCGGGCAGGAGATAGGAAGGGCCCCCAGGTGTCAGACACCCTTCGGGGTGTCTGACACCTGGCTGCCCCCTGGCAACCACACCAACGATCTCTTCGCATTGACGCTCATCAACAATTGGTTGCGCACGCAACCAGATCCTTTTATAGTTGCGCACACAACCAATTAAAAGGAGACCTGGCATGACGGACCCCGCCCCCTTGCCCGGCCACGTTCCCGTCCTGATCGCGGGCGGCGGCCCGGTCGGGTTGACCCTGGCGGCGCTGCTGGCCGAATACGGCATCGCCTCGCTGACCGTCGAGGCCGACGACGGCTATTGCACGGGCAGCCGGGCCATCTGCATGTCGCGCCGTTCGCAGGAAATCCTGTCGTGGATCGGGGCCGACGCCGCGTTGGTGGAAAAAGGCCTGCCCTGGAGCGGCGGGCGCAGCTACTACCGCAACCAGGAAGTGCTGCACTTCGAGATGCCCGGCGACGCCACCCAGCGCTACGCGCCGATGGTCAACATCCAGCAGTTCTACGTGGAAGAATACGCCCACCGCGCCCTGCAGCGCGGCCGGACGCCCGCCCAGGTGGCCTGGTCCAGCCGGGTCGCCCAGGTGCTGCCCGACGCCGCCGGCGCCACCGTGCGCATCGACCAGGCTGGCGGCTCGCATACGGTGCGGGCCGACTGGGTGGTGGCCTGCGACGGCGGGCGCAGCACCGTGCGCGAACAGCTGGGCCTGGCCTTGCAGGGCATGCAGTACGAAGGGCGCTACGTCATCGTCGACATCGAGCAGGCCTCGTCGCGCCCCACCGAGCGACTGGCCTGGTTCGACCCGCCCTCGAACCCGGGCTCCACCCTGCTGATGCACCGCCAGCCCGACAACGTCTGGCGCATCGACTACCAGATCCGCGACGACGAAGACCCCGAGGCCGCGGTGCGGCCCGAGAACGTGCTGCCGCGGGTGCAGAGCCACCTGGACATGATCGGCGAGACCGCGCCCTGGAAGCCGCTGTGGATCTCGATGTACAACGCCAAGTGCCTGACGCTGGACAGCTACCGCCATGGACGCGTGCTGTTCGCGGGCGATGCCGGCCATCTGGTGCCGATCTTCGGCGTGCGCGGGCTGAATTCCGGGCTGGACGATGCCGGCAACTTGGCCTGGAAGCTGGCCTGGGTGCTGCGCGGCCACGCCCCCGACGCGCTGCTGGACAGCTACAGCCAGGAACGCGTGCACGCCACCCGCCAGAACCTGGGCTATGGCGCGAAAAGCACCGAATTCATGGCGCCGCCCGATTATGGTTTCCGGCTGCTGCGCGAAGCCACGCTGCGCCTGTCGCTGGCCGATGCCACGGTGCGCTCGTTGATCAACCCGCGCCAGTCGTCGCCGATCTCGTACCAGGGTTCGCCCCTGAACGCCGCCGACGGCCTGCCGCAGGCCGGCCCCGCGGCCGCGCCCGGCCAGCCGGCCCCGGAAGCGCTGCTGCGCCGGGACGGCGCGCCCTGCCACCTGACCCAGTGGTTCGGCCAGGGCTTCGCCCTGCTGGCCTTCGACTGCAAGCCGGCCGCCGTGGCGGCGCTGCGCGACCTGGAACGCGCGCCGACGCCGCTGCGCATCGCCGCCATCGGCCGCGATGCCGGCGCCGCCCTGCACGATGCCGACGGCCAGGCCTACGAGCGCTATGGCGTGCCGCCCGGCGCCATGGTCGTCGTGCGGCCGGACGGCTACGTGTTGGGGCGGTGGCGGCAAGACGACATCGCCGCCATCCAGCGCGCGCTTACCCCTTATCATCCTCTTACGCAGGAAGCCCGCCATGACTGAATCCGACCTGGACCTGGCCTACACCCACCTGGCCCAAGCCCTGACCCGGACAGGCGAGGCACAGGCGCCGTTGTTCCTGTCGGCGCTGTGCCTGTCCCTGATCAGCCGGCAGGCCGACGCGGCGCCCGTGCTGGCCCTGATCGAACAGGCCGAACGCGCGCTGCAGGCCTGAGGCCGGCCCCTGCCAGGTTTTACGCATTACCCGCATGACCAAGACGCAGTACCCACAACAAGGAGACACTCCATGAAGCGTTACCTCAAGGCCGCGGCCGCCCTGCTGCTGGCCACCGGCGCGCTGCAAGCGCAAGCCGCCGACTACCCCGCCCGCGCCATCGAATGGGTGGTGCCCTACCCGGCCGGCGGCGGCACCGACATCGTGGCCCGCACCCTGGCCGAGAAAATGAGCCACTCGCTGGGCCAGTCGCTCATCGTCGCCAACAAGCCGGGCGCGGCCACCGCCATCGGCGCCGACTACGTGGCGCGCGCCCAGCCCGACGGCTACACCATGCTGTCCGGCGACACCGCCACCCTGGCGGCCAACCCGGCGCTGTACCCGCAGCTGTCGTACGACCCCGCCACCGACTTGAAGTCGGTCGGCTTGATGGCGCGCTTCGCGATGATCCTGGTGGTGAACCCGTCGGTGCCGGCCAAGACGCTCGACGAGCTCAAGGCCTGGGCCAAGACCCAGGCCAACGGCGTCGACTACGCCACCCCCGGCTCGGGCAGCCCGCACCACCTGGCCACCGAGCTGTTCCGCCTGCGCTCCGGCCTGAACCTGGTGCACGTGCCGTATCGCGGCGCGGCCCCCGCCGTGCAGGATGTGATCGGCGGCCAGGTGCCGATGATGTTCGTCGATTCGGCCACCGGCCAGCAGTACATCGCCTCGGGGCGCCTGCGCCCCATCGCGGTGGCCAGCGCGCAGCGGCTGGCGTCGCTGCCGGACACCCCCACGCTGATCGAACTGGGGATGAAAGACTTCGAAGCCTATGCCTGGCAGGGCCTGCTGGTGCCCAAGGGCACGCCCGACGCCATCGTCGAGCGCCTGAACACCGCCTTGCGCGGCGCGCTGGACTCGGCCGACGTGCGCGAGAAGTTCAAGGCCATGGGCCTGGAAGCCATCCCCAGCACGCCGCAGGAAATGACCGCCTATTCCGCCGCGGAACGCGAGAAGTGGGGCAAGGTCATCCGCGACAGCCACATCACCGTCAATTGATCGTCCGGCGGGCCTCGGCCCGCCTGCCCAGCCCATGCCGAACCCGCCGCCCGACACGCCCGACACCCGCGCCGCGCTACCCGCGCTGGAACGCTTCCTAACGTACCGGATGCACGTGGTCAACAAGGTATCCGACCGCGACACCAACCGCGCGTACCAGGACACCTGCGGCCTGCCGCTGGGCGAGGCGCGCTGCCTGGCCGCCATCGGCCGCTATGCGCCGTTGTCGGTCAACGACCTGGCGCGCGCCGCCAACCTGAACAAGGGCCAGGCCAGCCGTTCGGCCCAGGCCCTGGTCGAACGCGGCCTGGTGCTGAAAGAAACCAGCGGGAACGACGCGCGCGGCGTCCTGCTGACGCCCACTGCCGAAGGGCAGGCGCGCTATGTGCGCATCGTGCAATTGATTGCGCGCCGCAACGACGAGATCTTCGGCTGCCTGAACGCCGACGAGCAAGCGCTGCTGGGCGCCATGCTGGACCGCGTCATCGCGCGCATGGCGCAAGCCGGCGGCTGAAGCGCGCGGCCGTCAGCGCGGCGGCAAGGCCCCCGACGGATCGACCGGCTGGCCGCGATAGCGCAGCTCGAAGTACAGGGCCGGGCCGCTGCGGTCGGTGCCGCCCATCTCGGCGATCTGCTCGCCCTGCGAGACTTTCTGCCCCTGCTTGACCAGCATCTTGCTGTTGTGTGCATAGATGCTGAGGAAATCGCCCGAGTGCTGCACGATCACCAGGTTGCCGTAGCCGCGCAGGCGGTTGCCCGCATACACCACGCTGCCCGCTGCGGCCGCCGTCACCGGCGTGCCGGTCTTGTTGACGATGGTGATGCCCTTGGACGAACTGCCGTTGTAGCGGTGCGTGACGGTGCCGGCGGCCGGCCAGACCAGCTTGATGCCGCGCACCGCGGCCGCGGATGCGGCGGGCGAGGCTGCCGGCGCCGGCGCGCTGCTGCCGGCCGCGGGCGTCGAACTGCTCTTGGCATTGACGCGCAGCAACTGCCCCTTGCTGATGCGATTGGGGTTCGACAAGTTGTTCAGCCGCATCAGTTCGGCCACGCTGGTGTCGTGCTGGCGTGCGATCTTGCTGAGCGTATCGCCCGATTGCACCCGGTAGTAGCCCGGCCCGACCTTGGTGGAACTGCAAGCCGCCAGCAGCGCCAGCAACCCGGCGCACAGCAGCGTGCCGAAGCGCCGGCGCGCGGCGGCAAGAGGGCGGCGCGAAGCCGGGAACGAAGCGGGCAAGGTCGGGATGGCGGGCACTGACAACGTATCGGGATAGGCGGAAAGCAAGGCAGGTTCTCGCCCTGAAGGGTAACAAGAAACGATGTAACAGGCTTGTGCATTTGAATCAGGCTCTATGCAGCTACACGGACAAATGCCGCCGTACGCCTTCTCCGTCCATCTCGGCCCGGCTGCCGTGGGCCACGACTTCGCCGCGCGACAGCACCACGAAATGGTCGACCAGTTCGCGGGCGAAGTCGAAATATTGCTCGCACAACAAGATTCCGATATCGCCCCGTGCGCGCAACAGGCGGATCACGCGGCCGATATCCTTGATGATGGACGGCTGGATGCCTTCGGTGGGCTCGTCCAGGATGATGAGCCTGGGCTCGGCCACCAGCGCGCGGGCGATGGCCAACTGCTGCTGCTGGCCGCCCGACAGGTCGCCGCCGCGGCGGCCCAGCATGCTCTTGAGCACCGGAAACAGCTCGAAGACTTCCTCTTTGATGCGGCGCGCGCGCGCGCCGGGAAAGCGCGCCATCCCCATGACGATGTTCTCTTCCACCGTCAGCCTGGCGAAGATATCGCGGCCCTGCGGCACATAAGCCATGCCGAGCGCGGCGCGCCGATGCGGCGGCAGGTGCGAAATATCCTGTCCGTCGAACATCACTTTGCCGTCCGCCACGGGCAGCACGCCCATCAGGCACTTCAGCAAAGTGGTTTTGCCGACGCCATTGCGGCCCAGCAGACCCAGGCATTCCCCTTGCCGCACCGACAGCGATACGCCGCGCAAAGCGCGGCTGCCGCCATAGTATTGGTCGATGGCTTGGACTTCCAGCATGTCAGCGCCCCAGATAGACTTCGATAACCCGCGGATCGGCCTGCACCTGCGCCATGGTCCCCTCGGCCAGCACCGCCCCTTCGTGCAACACGGTCACCTTGCCGCCGTCGGCGATGCGCGAGACGAAATCCATGTCGTGCTCGACCACCATCAACGAATGGCGGCCGCGCAGTTCGTTGAGCAATTCGCCTGTGCGTTCGGTCTCGGCGTCGGTCATTCCGGCTACCGGTTCATCCAGCAGCAACAATCGCGGTTCCTGCATCAACAGCATGCCGATCTCCAGCCACTGCTTCTGGCCGTGGGACAACAGGCCTGCCATGCGCCACGCGACATCGCCCAGCCGTATCAGCGCCAGCGTCTCGGCGATACGATCGGTCTGCTCGCCGGTCAGGCGCGCGAACAGTGTCGGACGCACCCGCTTGTCGGCCTTCATGGCCAGTTCCAGGTTCTCGAACACCGTATGCTGCTCGAATACCGTGGGCCGCTGGAACTTGCGGCCGATGCCGGCATGGGCGATCTGCGCCTCGTTCAGCGTGGCCAGGTCGATATTCTGGCCAAAGAACGCGGTGCCGCGCGAGGGGCGCGTCTTGCCGGTGATCACATCCATCATGGTGGTCTTGCCCGCGCCATTGGGGCCGATGATGCAGCGCAGTTCCCCCACGCCGATATCCAGCGTCAGGTCGTTCAGGGCCTTGAATCCGTCGAAGCTGACCGTGATGCCGTCCAGGTACAGGATCGCGCCGTGGGTGGTATCGACACTGGACGGATTGACGCGGCCGTACGATGCCTGCCCGCCTGGCCCGCCGTCATCGTCCACGGTGCCGTCTCGCCGATTGCGGGTTTCCGTCTTCATGCGGCATGCTCCTGGCGACGCGCCATCCAGCGCCGCACCAGGCCCACGATGCCCTGCGGCAAGAACAACGTCACCAGCACGAAGATCAAGCCGAGCGCATACAGCCAGAACTCCGGGAACACGCTGGTGAACCAGGTCTTCAGGCCGTTGACGGCGCCCGCCCCGATAATGGGCCCGATCAGCGTGCCGCGCCCCCCGGTAGCCACCCAGATGACCATTTCGATGGAATTCTCGGTGGACATCTCGCCGGGGTTGATGATGCCCACCTGGGGCACATACAAGGCGCCGGCCACGCCGCACATCACAGCCGATAAGGTCCAGACGAACAGCTTGAATCCCAGCGGCTCGTAGCCGATGAAGCGCAGGCGGCTTTCGGCATCGCGCACGGCGGTCAGCACACGTCCCAGCTTGGACTGCGTGACCGCGCGCGCCAGCAACAGGCCGCCGAACAGCACCGCCAGCGTCACCCAGTACAGCGCCGCGCGGGTGCCGGGCGCCGTCATGTCGAAACCCAGGATGCGCTTGAAATCGGTGAAGCCGTTATTGCCGCCGAAACCCGTATCGTTGCGGAAAAACAGCAGCATGGCGGCAAAGGTCAGCGCCTGCGTGATGATGGAAAAATACACTCCCTTGATACGCGACCGGAACGCGAAATAGCCGAATAGGAACGCCACCCCCCCGGGCACCAGCACCACCAGCAGCATCGCATACCAGAAATGGTCCGTGAACGCCCAATACCAGGGGTACTCCTTCCAGTCGAGGAACACCATGAAGTCGGGCACATCGCTCTGGTAGACGCCATCCCGCCCGATGGCCCGCATCAAGTACATGCCATGGGCGTAGCCCCCGAGCGCGAAGAACAGGCCGTGGCCCAGCGACAGGATGCCGGCATACCCCCACACCAGGTCCAGCGCCAGCGCGGCCAGGGCATAACACATGAACTTGCCCACCAGCGCCACCGCGTATGCCGATACATGCAGTGCGTGGCCGGGCGGAAAGGCCAGGTTCAGGCCCGGCAGCAGCGCCAGCAATGCCGTTGCGGCGGCCAGCGCCGCCCACGCCCGCACGCTGAACAGCGAGCGCGCCGTCGGCGCCGGGCTCAAGATAGCGGCGCTCATTCGGCGCTCCTTCCGCGCGGGGCGAACAGGCCCTGGGGCCGCTTCTGCACGAACAGCACAATCAATGCCAGGATGGTGATCTTGGCCATCACGGCTCCTGAATAAGGTTCAATGAATTTGGCAATGGCGCCCAGGCCCAGCGCCGCCACGACGGTGCCCGCCAGCTGGCCCACGCCGCCCAGCACCACCACCATGAAGGAATCGACGATGTAGGCGCGGCCCAGGTCGGGCCCGACATTGCCCAGCTGCGACAACGCCACGCCGGCCAGGCCGGCAATGCCCGATCCCAGCCCGAAAGCCAGCATATCCACGCGGCCGGTGGGCACGCCCACGCAATCGGCCATGCGGCGGTTCTGGGTGATCGCCCGGACGAACAGCCCCAGCCGGGTATGGTTCAGCAACAGCCAGACGAACGCCACGACCAGTACCGCGAACGCAATGATGGCGATGCGGTTGTACGACAGCACCAGGCTGCCGAATACCGTGATGCCTCCACTCATCCAGGCAGGGTTTCCCACTTCGACGTTCTGCGCGCCGAACAGGGTGCGCACCGCCTGCATCAGCATCAGGCTGATGCCCCAGGTCGCCAGCAGCGTTTCCAGCGGCCGTCCATACAGCCAACGGATCACGGTGCGCTCCAGCGCCATGCCGACCAGCGCGGTGGCCATGAACGCCACCGGCAATGCGGCAATCACATAGGCATCCAGCCATTGCGGAAACCACGATCGAAACAGCCCCTGGACCGCATAGGTCACATAAGCGCCTATCATCAGCAGTTCGCCGTGCGCCATGTTGATCACGCCCATGAGCCCGAAGGTAATGGCCAGGCCCAGGGCGGCCAGCAACAGCACACTGCCCAGGCTGATGCCGTAGAACAGGTTGCCCGCCCACTGCACCATCGCCAAATGGCGCTCGATGCGAAGCAACGCCGCCCTGGCCGCATCGCGCACGCCGGCATCCGGCTCCGCATGACTGCCCTGCGTATCCTGCCGCAACAGCGCCGCCAATACCGGCCGGAATGCGGCGTCGCCGCTGCCACCCAGCGTTTGCACGGCCTGGCGGCGCACGCTCGCGTCGCCATCCTGCAGCCGCAGCGTGGCGATGGCGATTTCCAGCGCCTGCCGGACCCGCGCATCAGGCTCGTCCGCCAGCGCCTTTTCCAGCATGGGCAGGGCCGCCGCCTCGGTGCCGCGCTGCAGCCGCTGTGCCGCCGCCAGCCGCCGGGCCGGTTCTGGGTCGCGCAGGCGGGCCGCGGCCAGCGCCTCGGCGATGGCGCGACGCAGGCGATTATTCACCGGCACGGTGCCCGCTTGCGAGGGCAACACAGCCAGCCGGCCCGTCGCGGCATCGACGATCCGCCCGCCCGTGTCGACCAGCAACGCGCCATCGGGCGCCGCATACAGCCGGTCGTCTCCCAGCGCCTCGAGCACCGCCACCGATTGCGGCGTGGGCGCCATGCCCAGTTGGGCAATGGCATCCAGCTTGGCATCCGTGTCGTCGCCAGCCAGGGGCGCGAGCAATGCCGGGTCCAGGCCAGCCGTGCCGGCGGCCAGCGTCCAGGCCCCAGGCAGCCATGCCACTGCCAGGCACAGCAGGAATCGTGCAAGAAACGCATGGCGCATCATCGCTCGTCCCCGTAGGCCTACAGCCCCTGCTTGCCTTCGTTGCCCGGAATATACGGGCTCCAGGGCTGGGCACGGATCGGCCCCTTGCTCTTCCACACCACATTGAATTGCCCGTCGGCCTTGATCTCTCCGATGTAGACCGGCTTGTGCAAGTGGTGGTTGGTCTTGTCCATCTGGACGGTGAACCCGTCGGGCGCCGCGAAGGTCTGGCCGCCCACCGCGCCAATGACGGCATCCACCTCGGTCGTGCCTGCCTTCTCGACCGCCTGCTTCCACATGTGGATGCCGATGTACGTGGCCTCCATCGGATCATTGGTGACCGCGGTGGCGGCGTTGGGCAGATTGCGGGACTTGGCGTATGCCTTCCACTTCTCGATGAACGCGGTGTTGGCCGGGTTCTTGACCGACTGGAAATAGTTCCAGGCAGCCAGGTGGCCGACCAGCGGCTTCGTGTCCACGCCACGCAGTTCTTCTTCGCCGACCGAGAACGCCACCACCGGCACATCGGTCGCTTTCAAGCCGGCGTTGCCCAGTTCCTTGTAGAACGGCACGTTCGAATCGCCATTGATGGTAGAGACCACGGCAGTGCGGCCGCCGGTGGCGAATCGCTTGATGTTGGCGACGATGGTCTGATAATCGGAATGCCCGAATGGCGTGTAGACCTCTTGGATGTCTTCGTCCTTCACGCCTTTGGAATGCAGGAAGGCCCGCAGAATCTTGTTGGTGGTGCGCGGATACACGTAATCGGTGCCCAGCAGCACGAAGCGCCTGGCGCCCCCGCCGTCTTCGCTCATCAGGTATTCCACGGCTGGAATGGCCTGCTGGTTGGGCGCGGCGCCGGTGTAGAACACGTTCTTCTCCAGTTCTTCGCCTTCGTACTGCACCGGATAGAACAGCAGGCCATTGAGTTCCTTGAACACCGGCAGCACCGATTTGCGCGACACCGAGGTCCAGCACCCGAAGACGACCGCCACCTTGTCCTGCGACAGCAACTGGCGGGCTTTCTCGGCAAACAACGGCCAGTTCGAGGCCGGATCCACCACGACGGGTTCGAGCTTCTTGCCCATGACTCCGCCCTGCGCGTTGATCTCTTCGATCGTCATCAGCGCCACGTCTTTCAGCGACGTTTCGGAAATGGCCATCGTGCCCGACAGCGAATGCAGGATGCCCACCTTGATGGTATCGGCCGCCAGGACACCCGGCGCCCAGCCGGCCAGCGCCACCAGGCTGACGGCCGTCAATTGCTTCAGTACGAGTCTGCGCTTCATCGCTTGGATCCTTTTCTGGAATAAGCCGGCAAGGCCGGCGTGATCTGCCTGTGCATCGAAAGCAAGCCGCCCGCATGGCGATCGCTGCCGCCATGCGTGCATCGGGATCAAAGCAATTCCTGTGCCAACTTGCCGTGGCGCCCCGGCCATCCGGCACACGTCTCCATGGCGCATGGCGCGCGCCGCGTGTCCCGCGCCAGTCTCGTGAGCCGGCGTGTCGCGGCGGCATGAGTGTCGATGTTGGTGCGCGCGCACGACATCGGTGCGCGCATGCGCGGATCCGGTGCGCGCGGATCCGGCCACGGGGGATGCGTCCGCGGCCGGGCAGCCTGCGGCCGGCACGCGGCATCGGCTGGAAACCCGCGAAAAACCTGGCTTTCCGCAAGACGGCAGGAAAGTTGGCATATCGATTGCTTTAGCTGGATGACTTGTATACCAACGAGGATTCCAGGCATGAAGGCCCACCACGTCACCCCCCAGCCAACCGGCTGGACCCTCGCCGAATGGCAAGCGGCCTACCGCCTGCACGGCGCGCAACCCGCCGATCTGCTTGGCCGCCTGGTCGACAGCCTGGACCCGGCGGACCCCGCCTGGATCTGCCGCGCCGGCAACGAGCGCCTGCAGGCCCAACTGGCAGACCTGGCCCGTCAACTGGCCCAGGCGGGCGGCGACCTTGCGCGCCTACCGCTGTATGGCGTGCCGTTCGCCGTCAAGGACAACATCGATGCCGCCGGTTGGCCCACCACCGCGGCCTGCCCCGCCTTTGCCCATGTGGCGCCGCAGGACGCCGAGGCCGTACGCCGGTTGCGCGCCGCCGGCGCCATCCTGATCGGCAAGACCAACCTCGACCAGTTCGCGACCGGCCTGGTCGGCACCCGCTCACCGCACGGCGCCGTGCCCAACACGTTCAATCCCGCCTACATCAGCGGAGGATCGAGTTCCGGGTCGGCCAGCGTCGTCGCTCGCGGCGTGGTGCCTTTCGCCCTGGGCACCGATACGGCCGGATCCGGCCGGGTGCCCGCCGGCCTGAACAATATCGTCGGGCTCAAGCCCACCAAAGGCTGGCTCAGCACGCGCGGCGTCGTGCCGGCATGCCGTACGCTGGATTGCGTATCGATCTTCGCATTGACAGTGGACGACGCCGACGACGTCGCGGCGCTCGCCGGCGGCTACGACCCGCAGGATCCCTATTCGCGCCCAGCCCCCGCCATGCCCGCCCGGCTGGCGCAGCGGCCCAGGCTGGCCATTCCGGCCCACCCCGAGTTTTTCGGCGACGCGCACGCGCAAACGGCATACGAGGCGTCGCTGCAAGCACTGCGCGACATGGACGCGACCCTGGAATCCATCGATTTTTCGGCGTTCCGCGAGCTGGCCGACCTGCTGTACCAGGGCCCCTGGGTGGCCGAACGCTACACCACCCTCCGCGGCCTGCTCGAACGCGACCCCGACGCGATCGATCCGGTGGTGCGCGGCGTGGTCGAACAGGCCGCGCGCTATAGCGCCGTGGACGCCTTCGAGGCCGAGTATCGCCGTGCCGGGCTGGCGCGCATCATCCAGCAGACGCTGGCGGATTTCGATGCGATGGTGGTACCGACAGCCCCATCGGCCTATACCATCGCGCAGTTGCGCGCCGATCCGGTCGCGCTGAATACCCGGCTGGGCACCTACACCAACTTTGCCAACCTGGCGGACCTGTCGGCGCTGGCGCTGCCGGGCGGCCTGCGTGCCGATGGGCTACCGTGCGGCATCACCCTGATCGGACTGGCCTGGCACGACCGCGCGCTGGCCGATTTCGGACGCCGCTGGCAGGCAACGCGGGCCGCCACGCTGGGTGCGACAGGGCGGGCCCTGCCAGCCACCGACGCCAGGGCTGAACTCGCAGGCGCACCCGCGCCGGCGGCCCCGGCCGTGCAGGTCGCCGTAGTCGGCGCGCACCTGAGCGGTATGCCGCTCAATCATCAGCTGACATCGCGGGGCGCGCGCTTCATCGAGGCGACCCATAGCGCTCCAACCTATCGTCTGTATGCGCTGGCCGACTGCACGCCTCCCAAGCCCGGCCTGGCGCGCACCGCCGACGGCGCGGCCATCGCGCTGGAAGTGTGGGAACTGTCGCCCGCCGCATTCGGCGAGTTCGTGGCCGAGATCCCGGCGCCGCTGGGCATCGGCACGCTGCAGCTGGCCGACGGCCGCAGCGTGAAGGGCTTCATCTGCGAGCCCTGCGGCATCGCCGGCGCCCGCGATATCACCGAGTTCGGCGGATGGCGCGCCTATCTGCGCCACCTGCAAGACACCGCGGTTCTCCAAGGGGAAAAAACATAATGTTCCATACCGTGCTTATCGCCAACCGCGGCGAGATCGCCGTGCGGGCAATCCGTACCCTCAAGCGGCTGGGGATCAAGAGCGTGGCGGTCTATTCCGACGCCGACCGCAATGCCGCGCACGTGCGCCAGGCCGACATGGCCGTGGCGCTGGGCGGCACCGCCGCCGTCGACAGCTACCTGCGCATCGACCGCATCCTGGACGCGGCACAATCCACCGGCGCGCAAGCCATCTTTCCCGGCTATGGCTTCCTGTCCGAAAGCGCCGAGTTCGCCGAAGCCTGCGAAGCCGCCGGTGTCGCGTTCGTCGGCCCCACCCCGCATCAGTTGCGCGAATTCGGCCTGAAGCATCGCGCGCGCGAACTGGCCGCCCGCGCGGGCGTGCCGATGACGCCGGGTTCGGGCCTACTGGCCGATGTCGCCGACGCGCTGGCGCAGGCCGGGCGCATCGGCTACCCCGTCATGCTCAAGAGCACCGCCGGCGGCGGGGGCATCGGCCTGTCGCGCTGCGACGACGCTGAGGAACTGGCTGCCGCCTACGCGGCGGTGCGGCACCAGGGCGAGACCTTCTTCCGTGACGGCGGCGCTTTCCTGGAACGCTACGTCGACCAGGCCCGCCATATCGAAGTGCAGATTTTCGGCGACGGCCGCGGCAACGTCGTGGCCCTGGGCGAGCGCGACTGCTCGATCCAGCGCCGCAACCAGAAGATCATCGAGGAAACGCCCGCTCCGGGGCTGCCGGCCGCGACACGGGAAGCATTGCTGCGCGCGGCCGTGATGCTGGGAGAATCGGTTGCCTACCGCTCGGCCGGCACGGTCGAATTCATCTACGATGGCGCGCGCGACGCCTTCTATTTCCTGGAAGTGAATACGCGGCTGCAGGTCGAGCACCCTGTCACCGAGGCGGTTACCGGGCTGGACCTGATCGAATGCATGTTGCGCGTGGCCGCGGGCGATTCGCTGGATTGGGGGGCCCTGCGGCGCCCGCCGGCGGGCGCCGCGATCGAGGTGCGCCTGTATGCCGAGAACCCCGTGCGGGACTTCCAGCCTTCGCCGGGCGTACTGACCAGCGTGCAGTTCCCGGATGACGTGCGCGTGGACGGTTGGGTAGACACAGGTACCGACGTCCCGCCGTTTTACGATCCGATGCTGGCCAAGTTGATCGTGCACGGCGCGGATCGCGACGACGCGGTACGCCGGCTGCGCGATGCGCTGGGCCGCACACAGCTGCATGGCATTGCCACCAACCTGGAATTCCTGCGCCAGGTCGCAGCGGACGGCCGCTTCCAGGCTGGCGCGCTGTCCACGCACTTTCTGGACGACTTCGACTTCCGCCCCGCGGCGCTCGAAGTACTGGAAGCCGGTACCTACACCAGCGTGCAAGACTACCCGGGCCGCGTCGGCTATTGGAACATCGGCGTGCCGCCTTCGGGGCCGATGGACGATTACGCCTTCCAGCTGGCCAACCGCATCGTCGGCAACGCGGCCGAAGCCGGCGGCCTGGAATGCACGCTGATTGGGCCGACCCTGAAGTTCCATGGCGATGCCGTGGTGGCCCTGACGGGCGCCCGCATGGAAGCGCTGCTGGACGGCCAGCCGATCGCCATGTGGCAGCCCGTGCCTGTCCGGCAAGGCCAGGTACTGGCCATCGGGCGCGCGGCAACGGGGTGCCGCGGCTACCTGGCCGTGCGCAACGGCCTGGATGTGCCCCCCTACCTGGGCAGTCGCAGCACGTTTGCGCTGGGCCAGTTCGGCGGACACGCCGGACGCTGCCTGCGGGCCGGCGACATGCTGCCCGTGGGACAACCGGGCTTGCCCGTCAGTCTGACGCCGCCGCCCATCGCGGCGCCTGCGGCGGCAGACCCGGCCTTGATTCCGGAATACCCGGGCCATTGGCGCATCGGCGTGCTGGTCGGACCGCACGGCGCACCGGACTTCTTCACAGAAGAGTCGATGCGGCAGTTCTTTTCCACCGACTGGGAAGTGCACTACAACTCGAACCGGCTTGGCGTGCGATTGCTGGGCCCCAAGCCCGCCTGGGCACGCCAGGACGGCGGCGAAGCCGGCCTGCATCCGTCGAACATCCACGACTGCGAGTACGCCATCGGCAGCATCAACTTCACCGGCGACAGTCCGGTGATCCTGACCCGCGACGGCCCCAGCCTGGGCGGGTTCGTGTGCCCGGCGACCATCGCGAAGGCCGAGCTGTGGAAAGTTGGCCAAGTGCGCCCCGGCGACCGCATCCGGTTCGAACCGCTGGATATCGCCGATGCCCTGGCGCTGCTGGCACGCCAGGACACCGCCATTGCCACGCTGCGGGCGCAGCCCCAGCCCGGCGCGGCCGCGCGCGCACGGCCAGCGCCTTCGCCCATCGTGGCCCGCCTGCCCGCCACCGCCACCCGGCCGCTGGTCACCTATCGCCAGGCCGGCGACAGCTATCTGCTGCTGGAATACGGCGACAACGTGCTGGACCTGGCGCTGCGCATGCGTGTGCACTTGCTGATGCAGGCGCTGGCCGACAATCCCATCGCCGGTACGCTGGAATGCTCGCCCGGCGTGCGCTCGCTGCAGATCCGCTACGACAGCTGCATCATCGGCCAGGACGCGCTGGCCAGGCGCCTGCTGCAGATCGAGGATTCCCTGCCCGACGTCTCCACCCTGAAGGTGCCCACGCGGGTCGTGTACTTGCCCATGGCCTTCGAGGACAGCGCCACCCTGGGAGCCGTGCAGCGCTATCGGGAAACCGTGCGCGCCGACGCGCCGTGGCTACCGAACAACGTGGATTTCATTCAGCGCATCAACGGCCTGCCGGCGCGCGACGATGTGCGGCGTATCGTGTTCGACGCCAGCTACCTGGTGCTGGGGCTGGGCGACGTCTACCTGGGCGCCCCCTGCGCCGTGCCGATAGACCCCCGCCACCGGCTGCTGACCTCAAAGTACAACCCGGCGCGCACCTTCACGGCCGAAGGAACGGTGGGCATAGGCGGCGTCTACATGTGCATATACGGCATGGACTCCCCCGGAGGCTATCAGCTGGTGGGGCGCACGTTGCCGATCTGGAACAAGTTCTTGAAGAACCCGCTGTTCCAGAACGGCGAACCCTGGCTACTGCGCTTCTTCGACCAGGTTCGCTTCTATCCGGTATCCGAGGCGGAACTGACGGCGCTGCGCGACGACTTCCGCGAAGGTCGCGCCACGCTGCGCATCGAACAAGAAGATTTCGATTTCGCCGAACATCGCCGCTTCCTGGCCGAGAATCGCGCCGATATCGAAGCTTTCAAGGCTGGCCAACAGGCGGCATTCGAGGCCGAGGTCGCCCTGTGGCAGGCCGAGGAATCGGCCATTGTCGAACTGGATGCGGCGGACGAACCGGCGCTGGCGCTGACGGATACCGAACGTGCCGTATGCGCCGACCTGTGCGGCAATGTATGGAAGATTCCCGTCCGTATCGGACAGCGTGTCGAGCCCGGCGACACCCTGGTCATCGTCGAGGCTATGAAGATGGAACTGTCGATCAATGCCGCGTTCGGCGGCACGGTCACGGCGATCTGCTGCATGCAGGGCAAGCCGGTCAATAGCGGCGACACCTTGCTGGTGATCGACGCGCGAGCCGATTGCGCGGTGGCCTGAAATGCGCCTGAGCCTGAGCACGCGGCCCGACTCGTTCGCCCCCCCGGGGCCCGGCGTCACGCTGGCCGGCCACGCCTACGAACTGATCAAGCGTGACTTGTTCGAGTTCCGCATGCTGCCCGGCGACGACTTCACCGAAAGCGACCTGGTCACGCGCCTGGGCGTCAGCCGTACGCCGGTACGGCAGGCGTTGTACCGACTGGAGCGTGAAGGGTTCGTGCAATTGCGCCAGCGCAGCGGCTGGCGGGTTCGCCCATTCGACTTCGAGCGTTTCGAGGCGCTCTATGACGTGCGCATCGTGCTCGAACAGGCGTCCGTGACGCGCTTGTGCAGCCTGCACGATATGGACGAAACCGGCGAGCTCTCTACCCTGAAACACCTCTGGCTGGTTCCTGCCGCCGAGCGCCTGCGCAACGGCAGGCAGGTGGCGGAGCTGGACGAAGCCTTTCATTGTGCCCTGGTGGCTGCCGCGGGGAACCCCGAAATGTCCCAGATCCACCGCGAAGTCACCGAGAAAATCCGCATCATCCGGCAGCTCGATTTCACCAAGGACTACCGTGTGGATGCCACCTATGTGGAACACGGGGCGATTCTGCGCGCCATCCTGGCGCGACGGGCTGATGAAGCGGCGCGCATGCTGAAGTCGCATATCGAGATCAGCAAATCCGAAGTGCGCCGCATCACCCTGCATCGATTGCAGGCGGCCAGGCACGAAGGGCTGGGGTAACCCGGCGGCGAAGACCGGGGCTTGCGCCGGCGCCGGCACAAGCCCTCGCGCGAGCCCCGCCCCTGTCGTCCTGGCAATTCAGCTTGCCGTCATGTTTCAGGCGTCGGCAGGCACGCGCTTTAAGCGCGCTTTCAGTTGGCCGGGAAAATCGCGGCGGACACGCACTGCCGGACACAAAGCGGGGAACAAAACCCGTGGCGCGCGGCTCATACATCGCAGCAGGACGTATCCACGCGCGGCTGCGCCGCCGCGAATCTCCTGCCGCTCATTCCGCCACCGCTCGGCAGACACCCCGCCGCGAACAGGCGCGGGCGCTCGCCCGGCATTCGAGGAGATAAAAAAACATCATGCGAAAAGCGCTTTCCTTCCTGGCCCTCGCCGCAGCCATGCTGTTATCCGCGCCGGTACTGGCGCAAGGCAACGACATCAAGGGGCTGTACCTGCTGACCGATTACCCGGCCGTCACCGCCCAGCCGGGCACCACGTCCACCCTGTCGCTGCGCTTGCGCAACTACGGCCTGCCGCCCGAACGCCTTGACCTGAAGATCGACGGCGTGCCCGATGGCTGGGACGCCACGCTGCTGGGCGGTGGCCAGCCCATTGCCGCGGCCATGCCCGCCCCCGGCGACAGCGTATCGCTGCAACTGCGGTTGAAAGTACCGGCCGACGCGGGCACGCAGGCCCGCACGCTGACCGTGGTTGCCGAAGGCGGCGGCCAGCGCATCGCGCTGCCGGTGCGCATCGCGCTGGCCAAAGAGCTGCCCACCAAGCTCAGCCTGGAAACCAAGCTGCCCGCGATTCGCGGCGGCGCGCAGTCGTCGTTCGACTACTCGCTGACAGTGAAGAACGACAGCGGCAAAGACCTGACCATCAGCTTCGCCGCCAAGGCGCCGCAGTACTTCGACACCAGCTTCACCGAAGGCTACGGCAGCCAGCAGATCAGCTCGCTGCCGGTCAAGGCCGGCGAATCGAAAGACGTCAAGCTCACCGTGCGCCCGCCCGGCAACACCGAGCCCGGCAGCTATCCGGTGCAGGTCGTGGCCAGCGCCGAAGGCATCGAGGCCGCCAGCCAGCTGAAGCTGGACATCGTGGGCCAGCCGCGCCTGCAACTGGCCGGCCGCGACGGCCTGATGAGCGGCAACGCGCAGGCCGGCAAGGTGTCGTCGATACCGGTCGTCATCCGCAACGACGGCGGCGCGGCCGCCGACAACGTCACGCTGGCGGGCAGCGGCCCGTCGGGCTGGACGGTGGAATTCGAGCCCAAGGCCATCGAGCACCTGGCCCCCGGCCAGCAGGTCGAGGCGCAGGCCCGCATCACGCCGTCCGAACGTTCGCTGGCGGGCGACTACATGACGCACGTCACCGCCACCGCCGGCGGCCAATCGGCCAGCGGCGATTTCCGCGTCACCGTTTCCACCTCCAGCCTGTGGGGCATCGTCGGCGCCATCATCCTGGCGATCGCCGTGCTGATCCTGGTGGGCGCCGTTGCGAGGTTCGGACGGCGATGAACGACTACCTGATCGAAGCGCACGGCCTGACCAAGCGGTACGGCACGATGCGCGCCGTCGACGACGTGTCGTTCCAGGTCGGGCGCGGCGAAATATTCGGCTTGCTCGGCCCCAACGGCGCGGGCAAGACCACCACCATCCTGATGCTGCTGGGCCTGACCGACGTCAGCGCCGGCACGGTGCGCGTGCTGGGGCACGACCCGCAGCGCGATCCGCTGGGCGTCAAGCGCCAGCTGGGCTACCTGCCCGATGCCGTGGGCTTCTACGATTACCTGTCGGCGCGCGACAACCTGGCGTACACCGCGCGCCTGCTGGGGCTGCAGGCCGCGCAGCGCAAGCCGCGCATCGACCAGGCGCTGGCGCGCATGCGCCTGTCCGACGTCGCCGACCGGCGCGTGGCCACCTATTCCCGCGGCATGCGCCAGCGCCTGGGGCTGGCCGAGATCGTCATGAAGGATGCGCGGGTGGCCATCCTGGACGAACCCACGTCGGGCCTGGACCCGCAGTCCACCGAAGAATTCCTGGACCTGATCCGCGCCCTGAAGGCCGACGGCGTGACCGTGCTGCTGTCGTCGCACCTGCTGGAGCACATGCAGCGCGTGTGCGACCGCGTGGCGCTGTTCCGGCGCGGCCGCATCGCGCTGATGGGCAGCGTGCCCGAGCTGGCGCGCCAGGTGCTGGGCACCGGCTTCGCGGTCGACGTGCAGGCGCAGGGCTCCGGCCTGGACGCGCACCTGCGGCAAGTGCGGGGCGTGCACGGCGTCGAGACCGTGGCGCCCGGCCACTATCGGCTGCTGGCCGAAGACGATGTACGCGCCGATGCGGCCCGCGCCGTCGTGCAGGCCGGAGGCGACCTGCACCGCCTGTCGGTCGACGTGCCCAGCCTGGATGCCATCTACAACCGCTTCTTCCAGCACGCCGATGCGGGCGCCAAGGAGGCCCATCATGCAGAAACGTGAAGGCTCGCCCTGGAAAGGGCTGGGCGCGGTCACGCTGAAAGAGTTCGCCGACCACCTGACCAGCGCGCGCATGCGCGTGCTGGAATGGCTGATCGTGCTGACCGCGGCGGCCGCGCTGTACGGTGCCCTGCAGCAGATCCGCAACACCACGGCCGAAGACCCGTTCGTGTTCCTGCGGGTGTTCACGACGGCGCAGGCGCCCATGCCGTCGTTCGCGTCGCTGCTGGGTTTCCTGATCCCGCTGATGGCCATCGGCCTGGGGTTCGACGCCATCAACGGCGAATACTCGCGCCGCACCATGAGCCGCCTGCTGTCGCAGCCCATCTACCGCGACGCGCTGCTGCTGGGCAAGTTCCTGGCGGGCCTGGCCACGCTGGCGATCAGCCTGCTGTGCCTGTGGTTGATCGTGATCGGCGTCAGCCTGCTGGCGCTGGGCGTGCCGCCCGGCGGCCAGGAAGTGGCGCGCTCGCTGCTGTTCCTGCTGATGGCGCTGGCCTATGCGGGCGTATGGTTGGCATTGTCGATGCTGTTCTCGGTGGTGTTCCGCTCGGCCGCCACGTCGGCCCTGGTGTCGCTGGGCCTGTGGCTGTTCCTGGCCCTGCTGTGGCCGCTGCTGTCGTCGGCGCTGGCGCAGGCCATCGCGCCGCCCGACCTGGCCTCGCAGCTGCTGGGCCAGCCCAGCCTGCCGACGCTGGAATGGCAGCACGCGCTGCAGCGCCTGTCGCCCGCGCAGCTGTTCAACGAGTCCATCATCGCGGTGCTGAGCCCGATGACGCGCGCCATCGGGCCCATCTTCCTGGACCAGCTGGAAGGCGCGGTCATGGGCGCGCCGCTGGCGCTGGCGCAAAGCCTGCAAATCGTCTGGGCGCAGGCGGTGGGGCTGATCGCCGGCGTGATCCTGCTGTTCGCGCTGACGTATGTGGTGTTCCAGCGGCAGGAAGTCAGGGCCTGAAAGCCCCTGCCGAACCGCGGCGGCGCGGGCCGCCGCGGCGCAACATGCCCGGCCCGGCGATGTGTGGCAAAATTTCCCGCGCCATACGTCCTTTGCCGGCCACGCCATGCCTGCCCCGCTTACCGCCTTCCCCTACGACTATGCCCGCGTCGAGCATGTGGTAAGCGAATACGTGCCGCAATGGCGCGTCATGGGCTTCCAGGCCGTGGTGGCGATCGCGCGCGGCGGCCTGGCGCCGGCCGTGATCGCCTGCACCGCGCTCGACCTGCCCCTGTATGCGCTGTCGTACGATCGCCGCGCGCGCCGCGTCTCGTGGTTCACGGCGCAGACGCCCCCGGCCGGCGCGCGCGTGCTGCTGGTCGAAGACATCGCCGGGCGCGGCACCACGCTGTCCGACAGCATGGATTTCCTGGCCGCATCCGGATACGCGCTGAACGTCTTCACGCTGGCCTACGATGCCGAATCGCGCGTGCGCCCCGACTTCGGCGTCGCGGTGCCTCCCGGGTTCCGCGCCTGGTTTCCCTGGGAACGCGAGTCCGTCACGCGGGCCTACGATGCCACGGGCAACCTGCCCACGCGGCAGCCGGACGCCTATGCGTCGTGGGCCATCGACCTGGACGGCATCCTGCTGCCCGACCTGCCCAGCCACCTGTACGACACCGACCTGGCCGCGGCGCTGGCGCAGCGCGACCTGCTCTTGCCCAACGCCATCCTGCCGGGGCGCGACCTGCGCGCGCTGCCCATCATCACCGGCCGGCCCGAACAAGACCGCGTCCGCACCCAGGCGTGGCTGCGGCGCCATGGCTTCGAGGGCCCGCTGGTGATGCGCGACGCCTCCCGCCACAGCGCCGCGCAAACGGCCGAGCACAAAGCGCAGGCCATCATGGCCGGCTGCCACACGCACTTCATCGAAAGCGACATGGCCCAGGCGCTGGAAATCGCCCAGCGCGTGAAAGTCGCGCGCGTGTACTGGTGGAACGGCCAGACCGCGCTGTCGGTCTACGCCAGCCCGGCGGCCGAACTGGGCTGACCCCAGCCGCGCCGGCTACGCCGCGGGCAGGCCCGCGGAGCGGGCGCATTCCCATCCCAGCTCGGCCAGCGGCGCCACTTTCGCGCCCATCGATGCGGCGCCCGGGTCCGCCGCGTTGCCGGCCGTGCCGCGCGAGGCCACGCTCTGCAAGATGGCCGCCATGCGGAAGAAGCTGTAGGCCAGGTAGAACCCCCAGTGCTCCAGCCCGGCCAGGCCGCGCGCCTCGCAGTACGCCGCGACCACTGTCGATTCGGCGGGGATGCCCAGCGCGGCCAGGTCGCAGCCGGCCACGCCGCGCCACAGCGCCGGGGTCACGCGCCAGCACATGCAGTAATAGGCCAAGTCCGCCAGCGGATGGCCCAGCGTGGACAATTCCCAGTCCAGCAGGGCCAGCACCCGCGGCTCGGTCGGATGGAAGATCATGTTGTCGAGCCGGAAATCGCCGTGCACCAGGCAGGTCTCGTCGCCATCGGGAATGTGGCCGGGCAGCCAGTCGATCAGCGCCTCCATGGCGGCGATGCCGGCTTGCGGGCGGCTTTCGCGGTACTGCCGCGTCCAGCGCGAGATCTGGCGAGCGTAGTAGTTGCCTGGCCGGCCGTAGTCTTCCAGGCCCAGCGCGCGGTAATCCAGCTGGTGCAACCCGGCCAGCACGCGGCAGGCCTCGGCGTAGATCGCGCCGCGCTCGGCCGCGTCCAGTGCCGGCAGTACCGGATCCACGAACGTGCGTCCCGCCACGTGTTCCATCACGAAGAACGGCGTCCCCAGCAGGCTGTCGTCGGCGCAGTAGGCCAGCATGCGCGGCACCGGCGTCGCGCTGTGTTCCAGCGCCTTCATGACCCGGTATTCGCGGTCGATGGCATGCGCTGACGGCAGCAGCTTGCCGGGCGGCTGCTTGCGCAGCACATACTGCCGCTGCGGCGTCGCCGCAATGTAAGTGGGGTTGGACTGGCCGCCGGCCAGGCGGCGCAGCGTCACGTCGGCGCTGTGGGCGGCCAGCCCCTGGTGCACCAGATAGGCCGCCAGCGCCTGCCGGGCCGGCGCATCGAAGGTTGGCGCGGCGGCGTCCCTGGGCGTGCCTGGGCCCTGGGAGTGGCCCTGCGCGGTCATGGACGGCCTTCGGCCGGCGACCCGGCCTGCCATTGCCAGAAGCCGTCGCCCTCTTCCATCAGAAACCGCGCCAGCACCATCTTGTGCACTTCCGACGCGCCATCCACCAGGCGCGCCTGGCGCGCATAGCGGTAGATCCAGGCCAGCGCGGTGTCGCGCGAATAGCCGCGCGCGCCGGTCAGCTGGATCGCGGTGTCGACGGCCTTGTGCAGGGTTTCGGACACGGCGATCTTCGCCATCGACACCTCTTTGCGCGCGAAATTCCCCTGGTCCAGGCTGACCGCGGCCCGCATGGTCAGCAGGCGGCCGGTCTCGATGGCCATGGCGCACTCGCCCAGCATCCATTGCACGCCTTCGCGCTCGGCCAGCGGCGTGCCGAAACTGTGGCGGGTGGCCACGTACTCGCGCGCGATGGCCAGCGAACGGCGCGCCAGGCCCAGCCAGCGCATGCAATGCGTCAGCCGCGCCGGCCCCAGGCGGATCTGCGTCACCTTCAGGCCGTCGCCCACGCCCAGCAGGCGGTTCTCGTCCGGGATCCGCAGGCCGTCGAACACCAGCTCGCAGTGGCCGCCGTGCTCTTCCGGCCCCATGATCGGGATCCTGCGTTCGATGCGCCAGCCGGGCTGGCTCGCGTCGAACAGGAACGCCGTCAGCCCCTTGCGGGGATCGTCGGACGTCCTGGCCATCAGGATGAAATGCTGCGCCACGCCCGCGCCGGTGATGAACCACTTGCGGCCGTGCACGTGCCACATGCCGTCTTTCAGCGTGGCGGTGGTGCGCATCATGGAAGGGTCCGAGCCACTGCCCGGATGCGGCTCGGTCATGGCGAACGACGAACGCACCCGGCCATCCACGATGGGCTGCAGCCAGCGCGCCTTCTGCGCGTCGGTGGCGACTTTTTCCAGCACCATCATGTTGCCGTCGTCGGGCGCGGCGCTGTTGAACACCACCGGGCCGAAGATCGACACATTCATTGCTTCGTAGCAGGCGGCCATGCCCACGCGGCTCAGCCCCTGCCCGCCGCGTTCGCGCGGCATCTGCAGCGCCCACAGGCCCTGCTCGCGCGCGCGGCGGCGCAGCGGCTGCAGCACGTCGTCGCGAATGTTCTCGTGCTCGTCGTAGGCCGCGGGATCGGCCTCCAGCGGCAACAGGTGCTCGGCCACGAACGTCTGGATGCGCTGGCGATAGCTTTCGATGTCTGGCGTCAGGCAAAAATCCATGTAGGGGTCTTCCGGAATCAGAGCGTGGATGACAGGTGCCCACCGTCCACGGCCAGGACGGACCCGGTCATGAACGAAGAGGCGTCGGACGCCAGCAGCAGCAGCGGCGCGAACAGCTCGTCGGCGCGCCCCAGCCGGCGCTGCGGCACGCGCTTAACCAGCGCCTGCCCGGCCTCGCTGGCGAAGAAATCGCGGTTCAGGTCGGTCTCGATGTAGCCCGGCGCCAGCGCGTTGACGCGGATGCCGTGGCGCGCCCATTCCAGCGCCAGTGCCTGCGTCAACCGGATCAGCGCCGCCTTCGAGGCGATATAGGCGGGCACCTGCTGGGCCACCCGCTCGCCCAGGATGGAAGCGATGTTGACGATGCTGCCGCCGCCATGCGCCCGCATGTGGCGGCCGGCCGCCTGCGCCACGCGCCAGGCCCCGTTCAGGTTGACGTCGATGACTCCGGCCCAGTCGGCCTCGGTGTATTCCAGCGCGGGCCGGGTCACGGTGACGCCGGCATTGTTGACCACGATGTGGATGGCGCCGCCCGCGGCCACCTCGGCCCGCTCGAACAGCGTGGCCACGCTATCGGGCTGGGTGACGTCCAGCGCGATCGCGTGCGCCTGCGCGCCCCGGCCTTCGAGTTCCCGCGCCAGGCGCCGGCCGGCGTCCAGCTTGCGGCCGGCCAGCACCACCTGCGTGCCCATGTCGGCCAGCGCGCCGGCGAACTGTGCCCCCAGCCCGCCGAAAGCGCCTGTCACCAGGGCGCGCTTGTTGCGCAGATCGTCGAACATGGATCTCTGCCCGGCGGTCACTGGGGCCGGTATGCGATGGCTTCCACCTCGACCAGCCAGTCGGGGCGGGCCAGCGCCTTGGCGACCACCAGAGTCGCGGCCGGGCGCGCGTCGCCCAGGTATGCCAGGCGCACCGGGCCCAGCAGCGGCAGGTGCGCCTCGTCGACCAGGTAGGTCACCACTTTGATGAGGTGGCTCACGTCCATGTCGGCGGCCTGCAGCATGGCCTGGATATTGCGCCACGCGGCATGCGCCTGGGCCTCGAACCCCTGCGCCAGCGCGCCGTCCGGGCCAACGCCGACCTGGCCGGCGATATGCAGCCAGCGGCCGGAGCCTTCGACCAGCATGCCCTGGCTGTAGGGCCCCAGCGGGGCGCCGAGGGTTGCCGGGTTGAACATTTGGACAGTCATTGGCTAGGTCTCCTGGTGGCCGGGCAACAGCATGTCCAGCGTCTTGTGGAACAGCGCGTGGTCCGCGCTGGAAAAATCGTCCAGCAAATCGAAATGGTTGCGCCGGGGCACGACCAGGTTCTCTACCTGGTGGCCCTGGCGGGCGCAGAAACGCGAGAAATCCAGGCTCTGGCCCCGGAAGCCGTCGGTCTCGAGCGCGCCGGCCGCCAGCAGCATCGGCACCGGGTACAAGGCCGCGCCCTCGTACAGGCCCAGCGCGCGGGCGTCGCTCTCGGTCAGGCGCAGGTCGTGGTTGATCGAGGTGCGCAACAGCGGCGCCAGGTCGAACAGCCCGCTCAGGCCCACGAAGCCGCGCACGCGGCCGGACAGCGCCGGCACCTGGCCGCGGCAGATCACGCGGGCCGCCATGTGCCCGCCGGCCGAATGGCCCGACACCACGATCCGGCTGGCATCGTAGCCCTGCCCGGGGCCGTGCGCCGTCAGCCACGACACGGCCTCGCACACTTCGGCGACGATCTCGGCCACGCGCGCATGCGGCGCCAGCGTGTAGTTGGGCAGCGCGACGGCCACGCCGCGCTCCAGGTAGGCGTCGGCGATGAAAGAGAAGCCGTGCTTGTCCAGGGCCCGCCAGTAGCCGCCGTGGATGAACACCAGCAGCGGCGGCGACGCCGCCTGCTCGGGTACGAACAGGTCCAGCACGCTCGACGGCTTCGCGCCGAAGCGCAGGTCGAGCCTGGCTTCGCGCCGCCGGCGGGTGCGCGCGCTGCGATGCGCGAAGGAATGGTAGATATCCTCGCGTTCCGGATGCCGGGCCCGCAAGTTGTACTGGGCCTCTTGCTCCGGGTCGATCGACGGTACCTCGGACGAAAGCAACATCGCGCCACCTGTCTCCTGTCAGGCGCCCAGATAGGCGGCCTGTACCCGTGTGTCGTCGCGCAGTTCCCGGGCCTCGCCCGAATACGCGACGCGCCCTTCCTGCAGGACGTATCCGTAGTCGGCGGCGCTCAGGGTCAGCCGCGCGTTCTGTTCGGCGATAAACAGCGTCAAGCCCTCTTGTTTCAGCCGCCGCAGCGAAACGAAGATATCTTTCACGACCAGCGGGGCCAGCCCCATCGAGGGCTCGTCCAGCATCAGCAGGCGCGGGCTGCTCATCAGCGCCCGGCCGATCGCCACCATCTGCTGCTCGCCGCCCGACAGCGTGCCCGCCGGCTGGCCGGTACGCTCGGCCAGCCGCGGGAACAAGTCCAGCACGAAATCCAGGTTGCGGCGGAATTCGGCGTGCCGGCGCCGCTTCAGCAGCTTGTACCCGCCCATTTCCAGGTTCTCGCCGACCGACAGCGGGGCGAACACCCGGCGGCCCTCGGGCACCAGCACGATGCCGCGGTCGACGACGCGGTCGGCCGGCAACGACTCGATGGCCTCGCCCTCGAAGCGGATGCTGCCGCGCAACGGCCGCAGCAACCCGCTCAGGCTGCGCATCACGGTCGTCTTGCCGGCGCCGTTCGCGCCCAGCAGGCAGCCGATCTGCCCCGCCGGGATCCGCATGCTGGTGTCGCGCAGCACGTCGTTGGTGCCATAAGAGGCATAGAGATTGGCGATCTCAAGCATCGGGCATGTCCTCCCCGAGATAGGCCTTCAGCACGAGCGGGTCGGCGCGCACGGCGTCGGCCGAGCCCTCGGCGATCTTGCGGCCGTAGTTCAGCACCAGGATGTCGTCGCACAGCTGCATCACGAAGCTCATGTTGTGCTCGACCAGCAGGACGCTGACGCCGCTGGCGTTCACTTCGCGGATGACCTGCGCCACCTGCGCGACTTCCGCATGGGGCACGCCGGCCACCGGCTCGTCCAGCAGCAGCAGGGCCGGGTCGGCCGCCAGCGCGCGCGCCATTTCCAGAATCTTCGACTGGCCGAAGCTCAGGTCGCCGGCCAGCACGTCGGCCTGGCGCCCCAGGTGCAGTTGTTCCAACCGCTGCATGGCGATGTCGCGCATCAGGGTCTCGTCGCGCCGCTGCGCCGGCGTGCGCGCCAGGCACGCCCACAGGCCCGCGCGGAAACGGGCATGGCAGCCGACCATGACGTTCTCCAGCACGGTCAGGTCCTTGAAGATCTGCAGGTTCTGGAACGTGCGGGCGATGCCCAGCCGCACGCGCTGGTGCGGCGGCAGGCCCTGGATCGACTTGCCGCGGAACGTCACGTCGCCGCTGCCCGGCCGCAACAGGCCCGCGACGATGTTGAACAGCGTGCTCTTGCCCGCGCCGTTCGGCCCGATCAGCCCCTTGATCTGCCCCTGCCGCAAGTCGAACGACAGCTCGGCCAGCGCCGCCAGGCCGCCGAAATTGATGCCCAGGTCGCGCACCGCCAGGAAGCCGGAATCACCCATGTCGCACCTTGCCCTTCGGCGCCATGGCCGGCGCCGGCGCCGCCCGGGGCGCGCGGCGCTGGCACAGCCGCTGTGCCAGGCCCGCCAGGCCACCCGGGAAAAACATCAGCACCACGATCATGCTGGTGCCGAACAGGAACAGCTCGACGTCGTGGAAGGCCCGCAGGAATTCCGGGACCAGCGTGAAGACCAGGGCGCCGAACAGCGGCCCCCAGTACTTGCCCCAGCCGCCCACCGCCACCATCACCACCAGCAGCACCGAGATGAAGAAGTTGAACGTCTCGGGCGAGGCGAACTGGTTGAAATGCACGTAGAAGGTGCCGGCCAGCGCCGCCACGGCCGCGCACAGCACGAAGATCGACACTTTCAGGGCGTAGGCGTTGATGCCCAGGCTGGCCGCCCCGATCTCGTTGCCGGCCACGCTGACCATCGCCCGGCCGATGCGCGACCGCGTCAAATTCAGCAGCCCCCACATCAGCAGCAGGCTGGCCGCCCAGGCCAGGTAGAAAAAGCTGCGATCGGTGTCGATGGCGAACCCGGCCACCGAGATCGGCTCGACCCCCGACAGGCCATTGGGCCCGCCGGTCAGGTCGACCAGTTCCACGAACAGGACCGACAGGATCGCGTTGAACCCCAGCGTGGCCATCGCCAGGTAGTGGCCGCGCAGGCGCAGCACCGGCAGCGCGATCAGCAGCGCCGCGGCGCTGGCCAGCAGCAGGGCCGCGGGAATACCCACCAGCGCCGGCAGCCCGTACTTGGCCGACAGCACGCCGCTGGCGTAGGCGCCCAGGCCGAAGAATCCGCCCTGGCACATCGATATCTGGCCGCAATAGCCCATCAGCAGGTTCAGGCTGGCGATCAGCATCAGGTTGATGCAGAACGTCACCGCCATGCCGACGACGTAGCTGTTCGGCGCGACCAGCGGAAACAGCAGGAACGCGCCCCACAGCACCACCAGGATGCGGCGGTCACGTGTCCCGCTGCCGGCGGCGGCGCACGACGGGTTGGCTGAACTCATCAATATCCCCTTGATAGGCGGCCCGGGTCGGCGGGGCCCGCGCCCGGCCGCCGCGTTGCGCCGCTCAGACCTTGTTGATCTCGGCTTTCCCCAGCAGGCCCTGGGGTCGATAGAACAGCACCAGCAACAGCAGCACGAACGAGAGCGCGTCCTTGAAGTGCGACGACAGCAGGCCGCCCGCCAGCGCCTCGATCACACCCAGCAGCAGCCCGCCCAGCAACGCGCCCTGCAGGCTGCCCAGGCCGCCCAGCATGGCGGCGCTGAAACCCTTGAAGCCCAGCATGGTGCCGTGGTCGTACGACGTCAGGGTCAGGGGCGTGATGATGACCCCGGCGATGCCGCCGGCCAGCGCGGCCAGCACGAAGGCCACGGTCACGGAACGCCGCACGTTGATGCCCACCAGCGCGGCGGCGTCGCGGTCGATCGCGGTGGCCCGCAGCGCCTTGCCCAGCAGCGTGCGCTCGAAGAAACCGTGCGTCGCCAGCATGAACACCAGCGCCACGCCCATCACCCAGAAGCTCTGCGGCGGGATCTGGGCGCCGGCCAGCGACAGCGGCGCATCGCCGGAGAACGCCGGGTAGCCCATCGGCGTCTTGCCCAGGCCCAGCATCACCAGGCTCTTGGTACAGATCGCCAGGCCGATGCTCAGCAGCGTCACCAGCAGCGGCGCCGGTTTCTTCAGCGGATGGATGACCAGGCGCTCGGACAATCCGCCCGCCAGTGCCACCAGCAGCACCGCGGCCAGGCACGACACCCACAGCGGCAGCGCCCCCACCCCGTAACAAGCCGCGGCCACCATCCCGCCCATCATCACCCATTCCCCCTGGGCGAAGTTGATGGCGTCGGTGCTCTTGAAAATGACGTTGAACCCCACCGCCACGATGGCGTAGATGCTGCCGGCGGTCAGGCCGGCGACCAGCAGCTGGATGATTTGCGCGGACATGTCCATGGGCGCCTCCGGCGGGTCAGTGCGAGCGCCGCGCGGCCAGCGCGATGGCGGGCAGCACGACGCCGAAATCGCCCAGCCGCTGCTTCACGGTGTCCAGGTAGGCCTGCAGGATTTCCTGCTCTTGCAGGCACGGCACCGCGCCCAGCCCGGCCTGGGCCGTCAGTTCCAGGGCCTGGCTCTCGGCGCCGCCGGGGTCGGCCAGCCACGGGCAGTGGTAGCCGGCCTGCTCGACCTCGTTCAGGTAGCGCGCCACGGCATCCGCCACGGCGGCGCGGTCGGCGTCGGACCACGACGCGGCGCGCTCTGCCACATACAACCAGCCGAAGGTGGCGTGGCGTTCCTTGGCCTGCACGCTCTGCTCCAGGATGCGCCGCGCGACGGGCTCGGTGGCGTTGTCCAGGTAGGCCTGGTACAGCGCCAGTTCCAGGCCGTCTTCGACCGCCGCGTGCGCCGTGAAGAAGGCGTCGGCATTGCAGCCGGCATCCAGCACCTGACGGTGCCGGCATTGATTGAACACGGCTTCCCGCCGCGGATCGGGCGGCCGGTTCAGATAGCCGCCCAGCATCGTGGCGTAGCGATGATGGCACTCGATCTGCCAGGCCTCTTCGGTGTTGCGCACCGTCAGGAAATACTTGGGATCGGATTCGCGGCCGCTTTCCAGGCACAGGCGCACCAGCAGCGCCGGCGTCTCGCTCAGGCCGGCGTACTCGACCCAGGCGCGCCGGCTCCATGCCAGGCGGGCCGCATCGCGAACCTTGGCGTCGAACGCGCCGGCGTCGAGCTGTTCCCAGGGGATGTCGGTCTCGGGCGCCCAGCGCCGCTGCTTGCCGGTCTCGTACAGCTCGCGGATAGAGGTGATGGACTGCCGCAGGGTGAGCGGAAAGCGGCGCTCTACCGGAATCCGGGTGGCGGATGCGTTCATGGTGGTCTCCGGGGCGGGGGGCTAGAACTCGCCGATCTTGGGGTGATGCAAGGTGGGCAGGTGCACGCCCCAGGGCGCCATCTGGCGCCGCACGCGCTGCACGGTATCCACGAACAGCGGTTTCTCCAGTTCTTCGACGGTCGAGCCCAGCCCGGCTTCCCAGGTGATCCGGTCCACTTCCATCTCGGCGCGCGATGCCGGGTTGTCCGGCGCCAGCCAGGCGCTGTGATAGCCGTTCAGTTCCACCTTTTCCATCATGGTGATGACGGCGTTCTCGACCACCTTGATCTCGCTGGCGGACATCTGCGGAATGCGGTGGTCCAGGAAGCGCCAGCCGAAGGCGCAATGCCGGACCTCGTCGCGCATGATGCGCGTGCATATCTGCTTGGCGACCGGGTCGCGGGTGATCTCGACCAGGTGGCGGAACACGTCGAAGGCGATCTCTTCGGCCGCGCACACCAGCGCCGCCAGGATCGCCTCGACCGACATCCCGGGGTCCAGCGCCATCTTGCGCACGCCGTGCGTGGCCACCGAGCCCTGGTAGTCTTCCTGGGCGGGCTGTTCCAGGTAGCCGCCCAGCGCCTCGGCCATGCGGTAGCAGGCTTCCGCGTGGCGGCTTTCTTCCTGCGAACGGATGGTGAAGAACAGGCGCAGGTCGGGTTCGCACTTGTCGTGGCAGAAGCGGATCTGCAACGCCGGGCTTTCCGAGATGGCGCCGTATTCGCTCCAGGCGCGGCGGCTCCAGTACTGGCGCGCCGCGTAGCGCTGTTCCGGCGTGTACTGCGACGCGTCGAACAGATGCCAGTCGATGTCGGTGCGCGGGTCCCACTGCTTGGCCGTGGCCAGGTGGTAAAGGTCGCGGATCTTCGGGATCCGCGTGTCCAGGTCCAGCGGAAAGATGCTCTCCGGGTCGTCCAGGATCGTATGCGGCTCGGCGTACGCTGCGTTCATGACTGCACTCCTGATGTCGGCGCCTGCGCGGCGCTGGATGAGGTTGCGGGTGCCTGCTACTTGTAGTCGGCCAGGCGGAACTGGCCGTCCCGGTAGCCCAGCATGACGATGTCGCCCTTGGCCAGGCCCGAATGGTGCTCGGCCGAGAAATTGAAGACCCCGCCCACGCCCGGGAAGCCGGATATGCCGGCCAGGGCGGCGCGGATCTTGTCCTTGTCCTTGCCGCCTTGTTCCATGGCGGCGCGGGCCAGCATGATGGCGTCGTAGGTCTGCGCCACGAACTGGTTGGGCTTGCGGTGGTAGCGAGCCTCGAAGCGCCGGGTCAGGTCGAGGATGCGCGTCTTGATGGGGTCGGCGTCGGGCAGGTCCTGGCCCACCGGGAACTTGACGCTGACCAGCAGCAGGTCGCCCACCGCGTCCCCGGCCAGCTTCATGTAGCGCTGGTCGACGAAGCCATAGCTGTGCACCAGCGTCAGCTTGTCCAGCCCCAGTTGCTTGGCCTGCTTGATGAACACCACGCCGGCCGGCGTGACCGTCCAGCAGATGATCGCCTGCGCGGGCGAGTTCTTGATGCGCGTGAGTTGCGGCGTCAGGTCGGTGTCGGCCGGGTTGAACGACTCGTAGGAAACCTCGATGCCGCGCGCGGCCGACAGCCGCTTCATCTGCTCGACCGCGCTCTGGCCGAAGCCGCTGCTGTCGGCCAGCAGCGCGGCGCGCTTGATGCCCTTCTTCTGGAAGTAGTCCAGCACTCGGTCGATGACCTGGTCGTCGTCGACGGTGCTCTTGTACACATACTTGCGCTCGGCCACCGGCATCACGATCTGCATCGAGCCCTCGGTCGAGATGAAAGGCGTCTCGGCCCGTTCGACCATCGGCACCATGGCCATGGCGATGCCGCTCATGTTGCCGCCGCCGACGATGATGTCGACCTTGTCCTGCGACAGCAGGCGCTTGGTGGCGTTGATGGCCTTGGCGGTCTGGCTTTCGGCGTCGTAGAAGACCCATTCGACCTTCTGGCCGCCGATGCCGCCGGCCGCATTGATGTCGTCGATGGCCATTTCCATGCCGGCTTTCATGTCCTCGCCCAGGAAGGCGGCGGGGCCGGTCACCGACAGGATCGAACCGATCCGCAGGGCGTCTGCGGCGCCGGCGGGCTGCATGCCCAACAGCAGTGCCGCCGCCATGGGCGCCAGCGTCACGCGGCGCGCGAACGCCGCCAGTTTCTTCATGCAAGTCATGGTGCTACTCCTATTCCTGATTCGAGAATGGGGATGCAGAAACTTCCACGAACAGCGGGAACTGCTACGGCCTGGCGCTCACCCTCGTGCGGCGCCTGCCGGGTTCCTGAACTCGAGCGAGTCCGACACTTGGTCGGCCTTGCCCATGGCATTGCGCAGCGGCACGCGCACCGAATAGCGCACCTGGTCGGCCCGGTAATGGGATATGCCGGCCATGACGGGCCGGTCGTCCGTGTCGAAATAGACCAGGTGCCGCGTCAGCACCGGGTCGCCGGGCAGCAGGCTCAGGTAGTCGGCGTGTTCCGGCTGCACCGCGCCGCCTTCGATCTGCAGGTTGCCGTAGGCCAGTTCGATTTCGCGGCCGATCAGTTCCAGCAGCGACCCGGCCTCGGCCTGCGCCGTGTCGATATGCGGAATGCGCGACACCAGCACATAGCGGTAGTCGATCGAGATGGGCACCTGCTTGACCGTGCGCAGGCGCAGGATGCTCCAGACCGGGGTGCCCGCGGGCACGCCCAGCTGGTGGGCCACGGCCGGCGTGGCCGGCGCCTGCACGCACTGCAGCACCTTCAGCTTCAGCGGCCGGCCGCGCGCCATCCATTGATCGATGAAGTCCATTTCGGGGCTGAACTGCTCGTCGATCTTGGGCGCGCACACGAACGTGCCGGACCCGCGCACCCGCCGCAGGTAGCCCTCGTCCACCAGTTCCTGGATGGCCTGGCGCACCGTCATGCGGCTGACATTGAATTGCTCGCTCAGCTCGTGGTCGGTGTGGAAGCGGTCGCTTTCCTGCTGCCAGTTCAGGATCATCATCAGCACGCGCCGCTTGATCTGCTCGTACAGCGGCAACGGCGAATCCCGGTCCAGCGACAGGGGGGTGCCGGCGGAAGATTCAGGGAAGGCGCTTGAGTTCGTCATGGCGGTGGGGCGATGAGTTGTATATTTGTCTAGTTAGCTAGACTTTATGATATATTGATTTCGAAAGTCAAGCAGGGATACCCATGAATATTTCGACGCTCGATCTTGCGCTGGCGGCCCCCTCGTCCAGCCTGAAGGCGGCCCTGTCTTTCGGCCAGCCTGCCGGGCTGGACCACACCGACGTACTGGTCTGGGACCCGGCCGCGCTGTACCCCCAACTGGACGGCCTGTGCGAACGGCGCGACCCGCCGGTGCTGGGCCCGGCGGCGTCCGAATGGCTGCTGGCCACCAGCCGCCACTGGCGCGACCAGTTCAAGCGCCTGCTGGCGGGCGGCGGCACGCTGGTGGTGCTGGTGCCGGCACCGCGCGCCCTGGGCGTGCATACCCTGCAAGACGTCCTGCCGTACGACTGGTCCGACCCGCTGATGCCCCGGCGCATCCGCAGCCTGCCGCATGCCGGCAGCCCGGCGCCACGCGGTGCCGGCGAACCCTTCCACACCCTGTTCACGCGCGCGGCGCGCTGCTTCCAGCCCCGCGCCGTGCTGGACGGGGCGCCCGGCGTCGCCATCCTGGAAGACGACCAGGGCCGACCCCTGGCAAGCTACCTGAGCGAACCGCCCGGCCGGCTGCTGCTGCTGCCCGCGCCGGCCCCCGCCCTGTCGCGCGATGCGGCCGACGCCGAATTGTTCCTGCAGGCGCTGCGCCACTGCATCGAACGCCTGGGCCAGCGCGGCGGCGTGCGGCTGGCGGCCTGGCTGGACCGGCACCGCAGCCGCGACGCGGCGGCGCTGCAGGAACGTCGGGCCGAATGCCTGCGCGCCCGCCACGCGCTCGACCTGGAACTGCAAGGCCTGGACCGCGCCATGGCCGAGCAGGCTTTCTTCCAGCAATTGATCGCCGGCGAAGGGCGCGGCGTCGGCCTGGCGGCGGCCGAGGTCTTCCGCCGCAAGGGCGCGCAGGTGCACGCCGACTGGCTGGAAAGCGATTTGCACATCGCCGAGCTGGATACCGGTAACCTGTTGATTGCGCCCTGCCTGGCGGCAGAGGCGTTGCAGGCCCCGGCGCTGCGCCGGCTGGACGAGGCCCGCACCAGGGTCGGCGACTACTTCGAGAAGCCGACGGCCATCCTGGCGATCGATGGTTCCGCCAACGCGCAGCCGCTGGCCGACCAGGCCGCGCGGGCCCGGCCGGCCGCGCTGCCCGGGCTGCGCGACGCGCATGTGCTGGCGGGCGCGCACCTGTACGGCTGGCACCTGCAACCGCAGGGCGACAGCCCCACCCGGCTGCTGCAACGGCTGGCGGCGCGCGACCCGGACCTGCTGGCGTCCCTGTGGGACGCCACGACGCGCCACCTGCCCGAGATCGTCGCCGCCTGAACCGCCGTCCGACCCACACCTCTGGGAGCCCCCGATGACCGCCACCCCCCACGACCGGAACCGGGATATCGCACGCAACACCGCCAACCACATGGCGCTGTCGCCGCTGAGCTTCATCGAACGCACCGCCAAGGTGTACCCCGAGCGGATCGCGCTGGTGCACGGCGCCCTGCGCCAGACCTGGGCGCAGACCTACCGGCGCTGCCGCCGGCTGGCGCGCGGCCTGGCGGCCCTGGGCGTGCGGCCCGGCGACACGGTGGCCGTCATGGCGCCCAACATTCCCGCGCTGTACGAGGCGCACTTCGGCGTGGCGATGGCCGGCGCGGTGCTCAACGCGCTGAACGTGCGGCTGGACGCCGACACCCTGGCGTTCATCCTGGACCACGGCGAAGCCCGAGTGCTGTTGACCGACACCGAATACGCCCCCGTCATCGCGCAGGCCCTGGCCCGCCTGGGCCGCTCCATCCAGGTGGTGGACATCGTCGATGCCGAATATGCCGGCCCCGGCGCGCGGCTGGGCCCGGTCACCTACGAGGCACTGCTGGACTCGGCGGGCGACGACGGCGCCGCGCCGGCATGGCCCGAAGACGAATGGCAGTCGCTGTGCCTGAACTACACCTCGGGCACCACCGGCAACCCCAAGGGCGTGCTGTACCACCACCGCGGCGCCTACCTGAATGCCATGGGCAACGTGCTGGATTGCGACATGCGCCAGCATGCCGTCTATCTCTGGACCCTGCCGATGTTCCACTGCAACGGCTGGAGCTTTCCCTGGACCATCGCCCTGCTGGCAGGCACCAACATCTGCCTGCGTCGGGTCGACGCGGGCGCGGTGTTCGACGCCATCGAGACCCACCGGGTCGATTACTTCTGCGCCGCGCCGGTGGTGCTGGGCATGCTCATCAACAGCTCGCCGGACGTCCGGCGGCGGGCCGCGCATCCGGTGCGGGTGCTGACCGGCGGCGCGCCGCCGCCCGCCGCCGTGATCGAGGCCATGGGCGGGCTGGGCATCGAGGTCACGCACCTGTACGGCCTGACCGAAAGCTACGGCCCGTCGATCAGCTGCGCCTGGCACGAAGACTGGAACGCGCTGCCGGTGGCCGAGCAGGCGGCGCTGAAAGCCAGGATCGGCGTGCGCAAGCCCACCATGGAACAAGCCCGGGTGCTGGACCCGGCCACCCTGCAGCCCGTGCCGGCCGACGGCGCCACCGTGGGCGAGATCATGATGCGCGGCAATACGCTGATGAAGGGCTACCTGAAGAACCCGCAGGCCACGGCGGATGCGTTCGCGGGCGGCTGGTTCCACACCGGCGACCTGGGCGTGGTCCACCCGGACGGCTACATCCAGATCAAGGACCGCGCCAAGGACATCGTCATCTCGGGCGGCGAGAACATCTCTACCGTCGAGGTCGAGGACGTGCTGTACGCCCACCCCGGCGTGCTCGAATGCGCGGTGGTCGCCCGGCCGGACGCCAAATGGGGCGAAACGCCCTGCGCCTTCGTCACGCTGAAAGACGGCCACGAGGTGCCGGAACAAGACCTGGCCCGCTTCTGCCGCGAACGGCTGGCCGGCTTCAAGGTGCCGCGCACGTTCGTCTTCGGCTCGCTGCCGAAGACCGCCACCGGCAAGATACAGAAATACCTGCTGCGCGAGCAGGCGCGCCAGCTCTGACCGCCCGCTACATCAGGCAGGGCAGGATATCGAAATCGACAGCCTGCGCGGCCAGTTCGCGCATGCGCGGCACCAGCGGCCGCGTGTCGTCGCGCCGCCATTGGTAGGAATAGGCCAGCGGCCGCAGGGGCGGCAGCGCATCCAGCGCCACCAGGTAGCCGCGCCGCACCAGCGCGGCGGCCCAGGCGCGCGGCAGGAAGCCCACGCCCAGCCCTTCTTTCAGCATGCCCGCCACCGCGCCCAGGTTCTCGCAGGTCATGCGCCGGCCCGGCGACACCTGGTGTTCGGCCAGCCATTCGTCCAGGATGCGCACCGTGCCCGCGCTGTTCGGCAGGGTGATGAGCGTCTGGCCGGCCACGTCGCGCGCTTGCCGCGGCCCGGCGCCGGGGTACAGCGCGGGCGCGGCCACCCACACGAACGGCACCTGGCCGATGCCGTGCGACGCGATGGCGGCGCGGGTCGAGGGGCCGGCGATGATGGCGAAATCCAGCTCGCCGTCTTCCAGCTGGGTTTCCAGCACCTGCCCCATGCCGGCATGCGGCTCGACCGCCAGATTCGGGTGCGCCTGCTGGATCAGCGAGATCAGCCGCGGCATCCAGGTCAGCGAGGTCAGTTCGCCCACGCCGAAGCGGCAGCGGCCCGACAGCGCGCGCGCATCGTTGGCGCGCCGCATGAAATGCTCGGCGCTGCGCAGGACGTCGCGGGCATGGGCCAGCAACCGGTCGCCCAGCGGCGTCAGCACGGCGCTGCGGCTGTCGCGGTTGAACAGCGGCGCGCCGATGACCGACTCCAGTTCGCCGATGCGCTTGGACAGCGACGACACCGAGATATTCAGGCGGCCGGCGGCCACCGCGAAATTCCGGCAGGTGGCCGCCCAATAGAAGGCTTCCAGTTGCTTGAGCGTCATTGTTGAAGAAAAGCGGAATGTTTTTCTGGAATAAATTCGCTTTATTCTAACTTTCAGGGCCGATATAGTGCGCCCATCCCGCCCGCGGCCCGCCGGGCGCCCCCTCTGGAAAGCCATGCCCGCCCCCATCGAACCGAGCCCGCCGGACACCGCCCCCCGCCCGCCCTGCACGCCGCCGCGGCGCGTGCGCCGTTTCCTGTCGCTGCACGATTTCGAGGCCGCCGCGCGCCGGCACCTGCCGCGCCCCATCTTCGAATACGTGGCCGGCTCGGTCGAAGACCGCCAGGCCGAGCATGACAACCGCCATGCCTTCGCCCGCTACGGTTTCCGCACCCGCGTGCTGGTGGACGTGTCGGCCCGCTGCCAGGACGTCGAGCTGTTCGGCCGCCGCTATGCCTCGCCGGTGGGCATCGCGCCCATGGGCATCGCCGCCCTGACGGCCTATCGCGGCGACATCGTGCTGGCGCGCGCCGCGCGGGCGGCCAACGTGCCCTGCATCATGAGCGGCTCGTCGCTGATCCGCCTGGAAGAAGTGATGGCGGCCGCCCCCGGCACCTGGTTCCAGGCCTACCTGCCCGGCGACGAAGCCCAGATCGGCGCGCTGATCGACCGCGTGGCCGCCGCCGGCGTGCAGACCCTGGTGCTGACGGTGGACACGCCGGTGCAGGCCAACCGCGAGAACAACGTGCGCGCCGGCTTCAGCACCCCGCTCAAGCCCGGCCTGGGCCTGGCCTACCAGGGCGCCAGTCATCCGCGCTGGCTGCTGGGCACCTTCCTGCGCACGCTGGCGCGCCACGGCATGCCGCACTTCGAGAACAACTACGCCACGCGCGGCGCGCCCATCCTGTCCAAGCGCGTGCTGCGCGATTTCTCGGACCGCGGCCACCTGAACTGGACCCACGTGGCGCAGATCCGCCGCCGCTGGCAGGGGCCCATGGTCATCAAGGGCATCCTGGGCGCCGACGACGCCCGGCGCGCGCGCGAACTGGGCATGGACGGCATCATCGTGTCGAACCACGGCGGCCGCCAGCTGGACGGCGCCGTGTCGCCGCTGCGCGTGCTGCCCGAGATCCTGGACCACGCCGGCGGCATGACCGTCATGCTCGACAGCGGCGTGCGCCGCGGCACCGATGCCATGAAGGCCCTGGCGCTGGGCGCGCAAGCCGTGTTCGTGGGCCGCCCCTTCAACTACGCCGCCTCGGTGGCGGGCGAAGCCGGCGTGCGCCACGCGCTGCAGCTGATGCGCGACGAGATCGCCCGCAACATGGGCATGCTGGGCATCACCCGGCTGGAAGAACTCGACCGGTCGTTCCTGGTCGCGCTGGATTGAGGCGAAGAACAGCAGAAGAAGAAGAGCGAGCCCGGTTTTCCAGGCATGAGCGCGGCTCGAAGGATGCGCACAACAACCTGCCAGGTGTCAGACACCCCGAAGGGTGTCTGACACCATTCGGTTCGCGAGACAGCCTCTGCACACTTTGGTGTCAGACACCCTTCGGGGTGTCTGACACCTGGCCAAGCCGAATCCACACGCTACGCCCGAGTTCGTGCCATCAGTGCCTGGCGCATAATCCTGCGGATGAACCGCATTCCCCACCTCTCATCCGGCCCGGACGTGCCATGGCATCTCGCCTGCTGAGCTGGCTGCGCCGCCGCGCCCGGGCCATTCGCCATCGGTGGCGCTGGCAAGTGCGCCTGGAAGCCGGCCGCATCGTCGCGGTGCACCCCGAAGGCGACCAATGCAGCGTCGCGTTGGCCGGCCTGCACGCGGTCGTGATCGAAACCAACGATACCGGCCCGTTCGGCGACGATTGCTGGTGGCAGCTGTACCAGGACGCCGGCGGCGCGCCCGCCTGCGCCTTTCCGCAAAGCGCCATCGGCCAGCAGGACGTGGTCAACGCCCTGATGGCCCTGCCCGGCTTCGACCCCATGACCATGCTGCTGGCCATGGGCAGCACCGAGAATGCCCGGTTCCCGGTATGGACCCGGCCGCAGGGCCAGCCGCCCGCCGACACGGCCGCGCCCGGTTAACGCGCCATACAGCGCTTCCAGCGGTCGTGCACCCGGTTGGCGAACCAGGCCGTCGTCAGGTCGCGGGTGATCTTGGGGCTTTTCAGCTTGATGCCGGGCAGCACCGCGCGCGGCAGCGGCCGGCCGGCATCGCGGTCGGCCAGCTCGAACACGCGCCGGTAAAGATCGGTGTCTTCGAATGCCAGGCTGCCGCCCTTTTCCAGCGCCGGCCGGATCCGGGCCTCGTTGATGTCCAACCGCCGGCGAATCGCCCGTACCGCCCGTTCGGTGCGGCTGGGGTCGATCGCCCCGCTGATCAGCAGGTCGCCGTCCAGGGCCAGCTCGATGCCCGACAGCCGGCTGACCGCCGCCTGGAATGCCGCGTTGCGGCTGGCGTACCAGCCCGCGTTGAAATCGGCGAAGCGATACTGCACCGAATCGTAGTGCGCGGGGTACCCCAGCAAATGCGCAATGCCGAAATACATGCCGCCGCGCCGCGTGAAGACCTCGCGGCGGATCGAGTCGTCGACGGCATAGGGGTAGTCTTGCGCATGAGCCTGGGCAAAGGCGATGCTTACCTGCATCGGCCCGCCGGTGCGCACCGGATTCAGGCCGCCGAACAATTGCCGGCCCATCGGCACCATGCCGATGAAATCTTCGAACAGTTCGCTCAGCTGCCGCTCGGTGCGCACCGCGTCCAGCCGCTGGTTGTAGGTCTTGCCGGTGGGCGATGTCACGTTCAACGCCGCGTTCACCAGGAAGGCCGGCAGGTGCAGCGCCTGCGTGCGGCGCTCGATCTCGCGCCGCGCGATGCCCGGCAGCCCCGGCACGGCCGGGTCGGCCTGGAATGTGGATTCCTGCTCGGTGACGGCCACCACGGCGCACAGGTTGCCGCGGCTGGAATCCAGGCCTTGCGCGGTAAAGGCCACGGCGATGTCGCGCGCCCAGCCGTCGCGGTCGGCCACACCGGCGGGCAGCAGGCGGCGCAGGTCGACACGGATCGCGTCCGCGCCGCGGGGGGCTTCTTCGGGAATCTGGCTGGCGCAGCCGGCCAGCAGCGCCAGCAGCAGCGCCGCCAGATAGCGGCCCAGCGGCAAGCGCCGCATCACGCCCCCGCCGCCTCGAATGCCGCCGAGGCCTTCAGCAGTTCGGCGTCCTGGCGGAACCCGCCCACCATCTGCAGGCCGATGGGCAGGCCGTCCGATCCGGTTCCGCAGGGCAGGCTGATGGCGGGATGGCCGGTCATGTTGAACACCATCGTCCACGGATACCAGTGCGCGCGCAGGTCGTCGAACTGGCGGCCGTCGATCTCGATCGGCTGGAACAGGTCCTGGTCGATCGGCAGCGCCGTGCGCGTCAGCGTCGGCATGGCCAGGAAATCGGCGCGCTGCAGCAGGCACTGCACTTTATGGAACAGCGCCGAACGGTCGAACATGGCCTGCTGGTAGTCCACGCTGCTGAACGAGGCCGCCGATTCCACCTGGCGCCGGAAGGTTTCGCTGAACAGTTCGGGCCGGGTGGCCACCATGTCCGCGAAGCGGGTGCGCCACACGGTGTGGTTCACCGCGCGCCAGATGGGCTCGATGTTGAAGCCCTCGCCGTCGAAGGCTTCCAGTTCGGCGCCCAGCGACCGCAGCCGCTGCAGGCCGGCGTCGAAGGCGCGCTGCACGTCGGCCGACACCGGCCGGCCCGGCGGCGCCGCGCAATACAGCACGCGCTTGCCTTTCAAGTCGGCCGGGGCGCGCGCAGCCGCCACGAAGTCGGGCTTGACGACACCGATGGACCACGGGTCCACCGGGTCGTCTCCCGCCATCACCTGCATCATCAGGCCGGTGTCTTCCACCGTGCGGGTGGTGGGTGTGACGTAGGTCTGGTTGCCGTACACATCCAGCGCCTGGCTGTGCGGGATGACGCCGTTGCTTTGCTTCAGCCCCACCACGCCGTTGCAGGCCGCCGGAATGCGGGTCGACCCGCCGCCGTCGCTGGCCACCGCCAGGGGCGCGATCAGCGCGGCAGTGGCCACGGCCGCGCCGCCGCTCGACCCGCCGCTGGTGCGCTCGGCGCTCCAGGCGTTGCGAGTCTGGCCGAACAGCGGGCTGCGCGTCAGCGACTGGCAGCCGAACTCGGGCGTAGTGGTCTTGCCGATCAGGATCGCGCCGGCCGCACGCAGCCGGGCCACGCAGACCGCATCCTGGTCGGGCACGTTGTCCTGGTAGGCCAGCGTCCCGAAGGTGGTGCGCACGCCCGCCGTGTTGACCAGGTCTTTCACGGTGAAAGGCACGCCGTGCAGCAGGCCCAGCGGGCGCCCCGCCATCACGGCCTGCTCGGCCTGGCGTGCCTCGTCCATCGCGCGGTCGGCGCAGATCGTGATGAAGCAATTCAATTCCGGCTGCAGGCGTTCGGCGCGCTCGAGCGCGGCGCGCGTCACGTCTACCGGCGACAACTGCTTTTGCCGGATCAGGCCGACCAGCTGGGCGGCGGTCAACGAACCGATCGTATCGTCCATGGTGTGCATGCCTCTCGTCTCAATCCATCTTGATGCCGGAAGCCGCCACGGTGGGCTCCCATTGCTTGCGTTCTTCGACGATGCGCCGGGCCACGTCGGCCGCCGGCGTGGGCGACACCACCAGGCCGCTGTCCAGCAGGCGCTTGCGCAGCTCGGGGTTCTCGGACGCCTTCAGGAAAGCCTTTTCCAGCGCCGCGACCACGTTGTCGGGCGTCTTGGCCGGCACGAAGATGCCGTACCAGCTGGTGGCGGCGCGGTATTCCGGAAACCCCTGCTCGTCGATGGTGGGCACGTCCGGCAGCGCTTCCAGCCGCTTGGTGCCGCTGATGCCCAGGAACTTGATTTTCTTGCTCTGGTACAGCGGCATCATGCTGGCCACCGCGTCCCAGCCGATGGACACCTGCCCGCTGGCCACGTCCACCAGCATGGGCGATGCGCCGCGATAAGCCACCGGCTCGATCTTCAGGCCCTGGCTCTTGTTCAGCGCCAGCGCGCCCAGGTGCCCCGAGCTGCCCAGCGACGCCACGCCCAGCGTCGTCGGCACGGCCTGCTGCTTCGCCCATTTCACGTACTGCGGCATGGTGTCGTACGGCGCCGAGGCCCCCGCCACCACCGCCGTGGGAATCTCGACCAGCACCGCGACCGGGCGCAAGTCCTTGTCGGCGTCGTAGTTCAGGTTCTGGTAGGTCAGCGGGAAGATGGTGAACAGCGGCGAGCCGCCCAGGTACATGGTCAGGCCGTCGGGCTGCGCCGCCTTGACGGCATTGAGCGCGATGCGGCCCGATGCACCAGGCTTGTTGTCCACCAGCACTTTCTCGAAGCCCTGCTTGCGCAGTTCTTCGGCATAGATGCGGGCGGTGGTGTCGGCCGCGCCGCCGGGCGCGAAGCCGACGGTGATGGTGGGCACGCCCGGGATGGGCGGCGCGGGCTGGGCGTGGGCGGCCGGGCCGACGGCTGCCAAGGCCAGGATGGCGCCCGCCAGGATAGTGCGTGATGTCGCTGCGTGAAGCATATATACCCCGATGTCTCAATGACAAAAAAAGCGTGTCATTGCACGCCCATGCCGGAATATTACGCTGCCGTGCGCCCGCGCCGGCCCAGGCTGCCAGGACGCGCGTGCGCGCTTTTGTAAACCCGGGCCATTGAATATCACCTGAATCTTTACCGATCTGGTCAGGCATCCGTACCTATTTCGCTCAAGCGCGCATAATCGATCGGGTCTTCCCCTATGGAAGATGCCGGCATTTTCCTGTTGGCGCTGTCTCAAGCTCGTCAGTCCGTGTTTCCAGAATGCGTGTTCTCAGCAGGGCCGAGACGGCACGAAGCAAACCCCGGAGAGTCAAATGACAGAAGACACCCGACCGCGCAGGCGATTCCTGCAACAGGCGCTGGCGCTGGTGCCCGCCTCGACGCTGGCCGGTGGCGCAGCCATCACGCAAACCGCCTGTAGCAACGAGGCCGAACGCGCGGCCGGCCCGGCCAAGGCCTACGCGCCCACCTACTTTTCCCAGGAAGAGTGGGCATTCGTCAACGCCGCGACCGCGCACCTGATCCCCGCCGACGAATACGGCCCCGGCGCCATCGAGGCCGGCGTGCCCGAATTCATCGACCGGCAGATGGAAACGCCCTACGGCCACGGCAAGCTCTGGTACATGCAGGGCCCCTTCCATCCCGATGCCGTGCCCGAACTGGGCTACCAGATCAACCAGACGCCGCGCGACGTCTACCGGCACGGCATCGCGGCCTGCGACGCGTGGTGCGGCAAGACGCACGGCAACCCCTACGCCGAGCTCGATCAGGCGGTGCAAGAGCAGGTCCTGAAAGACCTGCAGGCCGGCAAGATCGATTTCGAGACCGTGCCGGCGGTGACCTTCTTCAACCTGCTGCTGGCCAACACCAAGGAAGGCTTCCTGTCCGACCCGATACACGGCGGCAACAAGAACATGGTCGGCTGGAAGATGGTGGGCTTCCCGGGCGCGCGCGGCGACTACATGGACTGGGTCGACCAGCCCGACGTCAAGTACCCCCTGGGGCCGGTGTCGATCTCCGGGGAAAAGGGGTAAGCCATGGCCATCAAGAAAGACAAAGTCGATGCGGTGCTGGTGGGCTTCGGCTGGACCGGCGCCATCCTGGGCCAGGAACTGACCGAGGCCGGGCTGCACGTGCTGGCGCTGGAGCGCGGCGCCATGCGCGACACCGCCAAAGACGCCCCCTACCCCAAGGTGCTGGACGAGCTGTCGTACTCGGTGCGCGGCCAGCTGTTCCAGGACCTGTCCAAGGAAACCGTCACCATCCGCCACAACCTGGACGAGGTGGCCGTGCCCTACCGCCAGAACGGCTCGTTCCTGCTGGGCGACGGCGTGGGCGGCGCGGGCTTTCACTGGAACGGCATGCACTACCGCATCCTGCCCGAAGAACTGGAGCTGCGGACCCGCTACGAAACCCGCTACGGCAAGGATTTCATCCCGGAAGGCATGACGGTGCAGGACTTCGGCGTCACCTACGACGAGCTGGAGCCCCACTTCACCCAGTTCGAGTACGTGTGCGGCACCTCGGGCAAGGCCGGCAACCTGAACGGCCAGGTCGTGGCGGGCGGCAACCCGCACGAAGGCCATCGCAGCAAGGAATACCCGTTGCCGCCGCTGGCCAACACGCTGGGCGCGCAACTGTTCGAGAAGGCGGCCCGCGAAGTGGGCTTCAACCCCTTCCCGGCCCCCGCGTCCAATGCCTCGGCGCCCTACACCAACCCGTACGGCGTGCGCCTGGGCCCCTGCAATTTCTGTGGCTTCTGCGAAAACTACGGCTGCTACATGTATTCCAAGGCGTCGCCGCAGACCACCATCCTGCCGGTGCTGCTGAAGAAGCCGAATTTCGAGCTGCGCACGCATTCGCATGTCATCAAGGTCAACCTGGATTCCACCGGCAAGAAAGCCGTGGGGGTGACCTACATCGATGCGCAGGGCCGCGAAGTCGAGCAGCCCGCCGACCTGGTGATCCTGTCGGCCTACCAGATGCACAACGTGCGCCTGCTGCTGCTGTCGGGCATCGGCCAGCCGTACGACCCCAAGACCAACGAAGGCGTGGTGGGCAAGAACTACGCCTACCAGATGAACGGCTCGGTCAATGTGCTGCTGCCCAAGGGCACGCAGCTCAATCCCTTCATGGGCACCGGCGCCGGCGGCGTCAGCATGGACGACCTCAACGGCGACCAGTTCGACCACGGCCCGCTGGGCTTCCTGGGCGGGGCCAGCATCCGCCACGTGCGCACCGGCGGGCGCCCGATCAAGCAGGCCGCCACCCCGCCCGGCGCGCCCTCGTGGGGCTCGGGCTGGAAGGCTGCCGTGCAGGACTCGTACCAGCGCTACATGTCGATCGGCATCTCGGGCTCGGTGATGTCGTACCGCGACGCCTACCTGTCGCTGGACCCGACCTACAAGGACACCTACGGCCAGCCGCTGCTGCGCATGACCTTCGACTGGCACGACAACGAGTTCAAGATGCTGGCCTACATGGGCGAGCGCATGGAAGAAGTGGCCAAGGCCATGAAGCCTGAGAAGCACTTCGTCGGCGTGCGCAAGAAGGGCTCGCACTACGACACCCGCGTCTACCAGAGCACCCACAACACGGGCGGCGCCATCATGGGCTCGAACCCCAGGGAAAGCGTGGTCAACAAGTACCTGCAGAGCTGGGACGTGCCCAACGTGTTCGTGATGGGCGCCTGCGTGTTCCCGCAGAACATGGGCTACAACCCCACCGGGCTGGTGGGCGCGCTGGCCTACTGGTCGGCGCGCGCCATCCGCGAGCAGTACCTGAAGAACCCCGGCCCGCTGGTCCAGGCTTGAGGAGGCACGCAAGATGATCAAGCACACCCTCATCGCAGCCGGCCTGGCCATGCTGGCGGGTTCCGCGTGGGCCGCCGACGGCGCCCAGCCCGACGCCCAGCTGGTCAAGCAGGGCGAATACCTGTCGCGCGCCGGCGATTGCATCGCCTGCCACACCGCGCCGAACGGCAAGCCGTACGCCGGCGGCCTGGGGCTGGATTCGCCGCTGGGCACGATCTATTCCACCAACATCACGCCCGACAAGGACACCGGCATCGGCGGCTACACGCTGGAAGACTTCGACCGCGCCGTGCGCCACGGCGTGGCCAAGGACGGCCATTCGCTGTACCCCGCGATGCCGTACACCGCGTACGCGAAAGTCTCGCCGGACGACATCAAGGCCTTGTACGCCTACTTCATGCACGACGTGCAGCCGGTCAACCAGGCCAACCGGGACACCGACATCGTCTGGCCGCTGTCGATACGCTGGCCGCTGGGCGTGTGGCGCTGGATGTTCGCGCCCGACGCGGTCGAGGCCGCGGCCAGCCAGGCGGCCGACCCCGGCCAGGCCGAGGTGCTGCGCGGCAAGTACCTGGTGGAAGGGCTGGGCCACTGCAGTACCTGCCATACGCCGCGCGGCTTCGCGCTGCAGGAAAAGGCGCTGACCGATGCCGACGGCACGGCTTTCCTGTCCGGCGGCGAAGTCGAGGGCTGGCTGGCCAAGAACCTGCGCGGCGACATGGCCGACGGGCTGGGCAGCTGGTCCAGGCAGGACATCGTGGCCTTCCTGAAGGCCGGCATCAACGACCATTCCGCCACCTTCGGCGGCATGTCGCAGGTCGTGTCCGACAGCACCCAGCACCTGACCGACGCCGACCTGAACGCCATTGCCGCGTACCTGAAGACCTTGTCGCCCGCCAACCCGAACGCCACCCGGCCGCTGGCCTACGACGATTCGGCGGCGCAGGCGCTGCGCGCCGGCAAGGACCAGGGCGAAGGCGCCATGACCTTCCTGAACAACTGCGCCGCCTGCCATCGCAGCACCGGCAAGGGTTATGCGCAGACGTTCCCGCAGCTGGCGCTGAGCTCGACGGTGAATTCGGCCGACCCGGCCTCGTTGATCCACATCGTGCTCAAGGGCGCGCAACTGCCCGGCACGGCCGCCGCGCCCACGCCGTATGCCATGCCCGGCTTCGACTGGCGCCTGACCGACCAGGAAATCGCCGCCGTGGTCAGCTTCGTGCGCGCCAGCTGGGGCAACCAGGCACCGCCCGTCAGCGCGGCCGACGTGGCGCAGGTGCGCAAGGACGTCGGCGCCGCGCCGCAGCCGGTGCGTTGAACAGGCAAGGCGCGGATCGTTGCCGGCAAAAGGTGTCAGACACCCTTCGGGGTGTCTGACACCTGGAGATGTCTGGAGAAAGGCCCGGCGAGTGGCATGCCTGGGGCTAGACCCAGGGATATCGAGGTGTCAGACACCCCGAAGGGTGTCTGACACCGTTGTCTAGGCCCTTCAGCCCCGCGCCGCTATTCTCGTGCGCCGGCCGGGTTGGCGAAGTGTTCGCGCGTCAGTTTCACCACCACCGGCGACAGCATCACCAGCGCAACCAGGTTGGGCACGGCCATCAGGCCGTTCAGGGTATCGGCCAGCAGCCAGGCGAAATCCAGTTGCGCGATGGCGCCGAACGGCACGGCGACCACCCAGACGATGCGAAACGGCAGGATGGCGCGCACCCCGACCAGGAATTCCCAGCAGCGCTCGCTCAGGTAGCTCCAGCCCAGGATGGTGGTGAAGGCGAAGATCGCCAGCGCCAGCGCAATCACATAGCGGCCGACGCCGGGCAGGGCCGCGTCGAAAGCCGCGGACGACAGCACCGCGCCGCTGTCGCCGCTGGTCCACAGGCCCGAGCACACGATCACCAGCCCCGTCATCGAGCAGATGACGATCGTGTCGATGAACGTGCCGATCATTCCGATCATGCCGGAACGCACCGGGCTGCTGCTGGTGCCGGCCGCCTGCACGATGCCGGCCGTGCCCAGCCCCGCTTCGTTCGAGAAGATGCCGCGCGCCACGCCGTAGCGCATGGCGGCCATGACGGCCGCGCCGGCGAAACCGCCGGTGGCCGCCACCGGCGAGAACGCGTGCGTGAAAATCAGCTGGAACGCCGCCGGGATGGCATCGGCCATCAGCACCAGCGCCGCGACCGACGCCACGATATAGGCCACGCACATGAACGGCACCAGCGCCTCGGCCACCGCGCCGATGCGCCGGATGCCGCCCAGCACCACCAGGCCGATCAACACCATGGTGACCACGCCGGTGACCCAGTCGGGTACGCCGAAAGACGCCTGCAGGGCATCGGACATGCTGTTGACCTGCACCATGTTGCCGATGCCGAAGCCGGCCAGGCCGCCGAACAGGGCGAACAGCGCGCCCAGCCAGGCCCACTTGGGCCCCAGGCCGTTGCGGATGGCATACATCGGCCCGCCGGTGAATTCGCCGCGCGGGTCTTTCTCGCGGTAATGCACCGCCAGCAGCACCTCGCTGTACTTGGTGGCCATGCCGACCAGCGCGGTCACCCACATCCAGAACAGCGCGCCGGGCCCGCCCAGGAAGATGGCGGTGGCCACGCCCGCGATATTGCCCGTGCCCACCGTGGCGGCCAGGCTGGTCATCAATGCCTGGTAGGGGCTGATCTCGCCGGTGTCGTCTTCTTTCCGGGTACGGCTGCGCCAGGCTAGCCGGAAGCCTTCGGCGATCTTGGCCAGCGGCATGAAGCGCAGGCGCAGCATCAGGAACAGCCCGGTTCCCAGGATCAACACCAGCATCAGCGGCCCCCAGACCACGCTATTGATGCTGTTGACGGCCGTATCCAGGAATTGCATGGACGATCTCCTTCTGGGATGAATATGGCCTTCGGTCGAGTTACCCGGCCTCCCGGCCCCGCGTTCCGTGACATGCTACAGGACGCGCCCCGCCTCGAACACCCGCCCGCGGTCCTATTCCATGATGCAGCGCTGTATGCCGATCTGCCTAACCGCGCGATAATCGACCGGACACGTTCCCGGCCCGTGCCGCCATCGACCCCATCATCACGGAACTTCGCTCATGTCTCTTACTACCGACGCCAAGGGGGTCTATCCCATCGCCCCCACCCCGTTCTTCGACGACGGCCGCATCGACACCGCGTCCATCGACCGCATGATGGATTTCTACGTGGGCTGCGGTTCCACCGGGGTCACCGTGCTGGGCCAGCTGGGCGAGGCCTCGAAGCTGGAACATGCCGAATCGCTGGCCGTGGCCAGCCAGGTGATCGCGCGGGCCCAGGGGCTGCCCGTCGTGGTGGGCGTGTCGGCGCCCGGGTTCGCCGCCATGCGCGCACTGACGCGCGACGTCACGGACCGCGGCGCGGCCGGCGTGATGATCGCCCCGCCCAACACGCTGCGCACCGACGACCAGATCGTCAATTACTACCGGCAGGCGGTGGACGCCATCGGCGTCGACGTCCCGTTCGTGCTGCAAGACTATCCGCTGACGTTCTCGGTGCAGATGGCCCCGGGCGTCATCAAGCGCATCGTCGACGAACTGCCTTCGTGCGTGATGCTCAAGCACGAAGACTGGCCGGGGCTGGAAAAGATATCCACCCTGCGCGGCTTCGAGCAAGACGGCAAGATGCGCCACATCTCGATCCTGTGCGGCAACAACGGCCTGTTCCTCGACTACGAGATGGAACGCGGCGCCGACGGCGCCAACACCGGCTACTGCTTCCCCGACATGCTGTGCGACATCGTGCGCCTGAACGCGCAGGGCAAGCGCGAAGACGCGCACGACCTGTTCGACGCCCACCTGCCGCTGCTGCGCTACGAACAACAGCCGGGCGTGGGCCTGGCGGTGCGCAAGTATGTGTTGATGCGGCGCGGCATCCTGTCTTCGGCCGCGCAGCGCAAACCCGCTGGCCAGATGTCGGCGACGGCGCGCCAGGAAGTCGACCACCTGCTCGCCCGCCTGGGCCGCAAAGACCCGCGCGCGGCCCGGCTGGTCGGGTAGCCCACCCGCGCCAGGGCAGCCCCGGCGCGCGTGCCCGCGCCTCGGGTCAGCCCTGCTTCTTTTTGGCCTCGTAGCGCGCCTTGTTCTCGGCGTTGGGCGGGTACAGCCCCGGCAGCGCCGCGCCGCCCTGCACCTCGTCCATGATCCAGCCTTCCAGCCGTTCCTGCTCGACCGACAAGGCCACCACGTCGTCGAGCAGCGCGGCCGGGATCACCACCGCGCCGTCCTGGTCCGCCACGATCACGTCGTCGGGAAATACCGCCACGCCGCCGCAGCCGATGGGCTGCTGCCAGTCGACGAAGGTCAGCCCCGCCACCGACGGCGGCGCCGCTGCCCCGCTGGCCCACACCGGCAACCCGGTCGACAGCACGCCGGCCAAGTCGCGCACCGCGCCGTCGCTGACCAACGCCGCCACGCCGCGCCTGGCCATGCGCGCGCACAGGATATCGCCCCAGAAGCCGGCATCCTTGACGCCGTTGGCGTCCACCACCGCGATGCAGCCCGACGGCATCTGCTCGATGGCGGCGCGGGTGGATTTCGGCGAGCTCCAGGATTCGGGCGTGGCCAGGTCTTCGCGGGCCGGAATGAAGCGCACCGTGAAAGCGCGGCCGACGAGGCGCGCCTTGCCCGCCGTCAGCGGAAAGGCGCCGCGTATCCACACATTGCGCAGCCCTTTCTTGAGCAGGATGGTGGTCAGGGTGGCGGTGGTCACGCCAGCCAGCGCCTGGAAGGCCGGCGCGTCTTGCGGGGAAGTCATATCGCCTCCGATGAACGGAAATGAGTAGGCCCCTGGAACGGCGCGCCACGCGGATTCGCGCCGCCCGGCGCGCCAGGGGATCGCGGATCAATTGTAATGATGCGGCACGGCCCTGGATCACCACTGGTACTTCAAGGTCGCCAGCACCGTCCTGCGATCACCATAAAAGCAACCTTCGTAAACCGAGCAGTTCGACACGTATTCTTTGTCGAACAGATTGCGCGCGTTGATGGCCAGGCTGGCGCCGCGCAGGGCCGGCCAGGCGCGCCCCAGGTCGTAGCGGATCATCGCGTCCACCAGGGTATGGTCGGGAATCTCTGCCTCATAGCTGTCGCCCCAGGCCTTGCCGCGATAGCGCACGCCGGCGCCGATGGCCAGGCCCTGCAGGGGCCCGGCCTGCACCGCGTATTCCGCCCAGGCCTGTGCCTGGTTGCGGGGCGTATAGAACAACGGCCGTCCCTGGGTGCCGTCATTGCTCTTGGTGATTTCCGAGTCCAGGTACGTGTATGACGCCAGCAGCGTCCATCCGCCATCCAGCACGGCCTTGCCTTCCAGCTCGATGCCCTTGACGCGGGCTTCGCCGATCTGTGTCTGGCCGAACGGATTGTCGGGCGGCGCGGGGTCGGCGCGGGTGGGGATGTTCTGGCGCGTCAGGTCAAATAGCGACAAGGCGGCGAAACTCTCGTAACCGGCCGGCTGGTACTTGACGCCCAGTTCGGTCTGCTTGCCAGTGGTGGGCTTGAATGCTTCGCCGTTCACGTCCACGCCCGCCACCGGATCGAACGAAGTCGAATAACTGGCATAAGGCGCCCAGCCGTTGTCGAACAAGTACGTAATGCCGACGCGGCCGGCGAACTTGCCCTGGTTCTGCCGCTGGCTCTCGTCGGTCAGCCGGTTGCGCGTCAGGCTGCGCGCCCAATCGTAGCGCCCGCCCAGCGTCAGCAACCAGCGCCGGTAGCGGACCTGGTCCTGCGCATACAGACCCAGTTGGCTCTCGCGCTGATATTGGTCGATACCCACCGCGAACTCGCCTGGCTTGCCGCCATATCGTGGGTCGTAGGCGTCGATGGACGGCATGGCCGCCGACTTGAACAGCCAGTCGTTCGTGGCACGGCGATACTCCAGGCCCACCAGCGCGGTGTGCGCCAGCGGCCCGGTGGCAAAGCGCGCCTGCGCCTGGTTGTCGATGCTGAACACCTGGATCCGGTTGCGGTCGTCCCAGGCGGCGCGGTCCACCGTGCGCAGGTCGGTGGGGAACGAGCCGTAGTCGTAGATGGGCAGCGAGAACTTCTCGTGGTTGTCGGTGCGGCTCAGGCGCAGGTTCTGGCGAAAGGTCCAGACTTCCGACGCCTGGTGCTCGAACGCATAGCCCACCGAATACTGGTGGCGCGTGAAGCCATCGAAGCCCGGCTCGCCCAGGAAACGATCCGTCGGCAACCGGCCGTTGGGATTGTCGAACAGGGTGCCCTGTGCCGGCAGCGGCACCGGCCGGCCGCCGCCCCAGTCTTTCTGGAACTGCGTCAGCAACGTCAGCGTCGTCGCCGCGCTGGGCTGCCAGGTCAGGGCAGGCGCGATAAAGCGGCGATTGTCCTCGACGTAGTCGGTCTGGGTATGGGACTGCCGCGCCAGCCCGGTCAGGCGATACAGCAAGGTGCCGTCCCGATCGACGGGGCCGCTGAAATCGAAAGCCCCCTGGGCGCGGTCGAAACTGCCTGCCTGCAACTGCACTTCGTGCAGGGGCTGGCCGAGCGGCCGCTTGCTGCGCATATTGACCATGCCGCCCGGCGGCGTCTGCCCGTAAAGCACCGATGACGGGCCGCGCAGCACTTCGATCCGTTCCAGCCCGTAGGGCTCGATGCGCAGTTGCGCGCCCGTGACGTAGTCCTTGTACAGGCGCGAGTCGTCCAGGTATTGCTGGGCCTGGAAGCCGCGGGTGAAGACGAAATCGTATTCGGGCGTGGGGCCGTACACGCCGATGCTCACGCCCGGCGTGTAGGCCAGCGACTGTTCAAGCGTCTGCGCCCCCTGCGCGGCGATTTGCGCCGGCGTCACCACCGAGATCGATTGCGGAATCTCGCGCAGTTCGGCGTCGGTCTTGGTGCCTGTGGCGCTGCGCGACGCGACCATGCCCTCGACCGGTCCCCAGGCATTTTCCGGCGTGCCCTCGACGCTGACAGGATCCAGGGTGACAACCGGCTGCGCGGGTGCGCGCCGCAGGGTCAGGGCGCCGCCGGGCAGGACGACCGGCTGCAGCCCCGAGCCCACCAAGGCGCGCGCCAGCGCTTCGTCCACCGTGAATTCGCCTTGCACGGCCGGCGCGCGCAGGCCCCGCACCAGGTCGGGGTCCAGCGACACGATGCGGCCGTTCTGCGCCGCGATGCGATTGATGGTTGCCGCCAGCGACCCCGCTGGAATGTCGTAGCGTGCCTGCTGTGCAGGCTGCGCCGCGGCGCAGCAGGCCGCGGTGGCGATAGTCAAACCGGAAATGGCGCTCCAGACGCGATGCATGCCGACCTCCCGAGTAAAGGCATGAGTTCTGCCTGGAAGGTGTACCGGCGCGCCGAATCCGGACATTTATTTTGTAACAGGGCCGGGCTACCCCAGGTCGATCACCGTCAGCCAGCGGCCATACCGCGCGACGCGCAGCGGCAGCGTCGCGGCCAGCGCATCCAGCGCCTGGTCGGGCCGGTCCAGCGGGAATACCCCCTGCACCCGCAGCGCCGCCGCCGCGTCGCTGACATGCACCAGGCCGGGCGTGTAGGCGCGCAGTTCGGCAATCACGTACCCCAGCGGCTCGTCCAGCACCTCGATGCGTCCGTGTTCCCAGGATGCACGCAGGGCCGCCTGCTGCGCGTCGGCCAGGACCACGCGAGTGCGGCTGTAGCGCGCCCCCTGGCCGGCCAGCAGGTCAGCCTGCTGGCCGCCGTGCGAGCGCACCCGCACGGTGTGTTCCATGACCGACACCAGGGTATCGTCCTCGTCCTGCCGCACCAGGAAGCGCGCCTCGGAAGTCTGCGCGACGCCGTCGCGGGTCTCGACACGGAACGGGCGCGCGGCATCCGGCGCGACCGAAGCGATCAGCGCGCCGTGCAGCAACCGCACGCGCCGCTGGCCGGCCTGCAGGTCGAACTGCACCGCCGTCCGGGCATTCAGCAACAGCTCGCTGCCGTCGTCCATGCGGAACACTTGCCGCTCGGCCACGCCGGTGCTCAGGTCGGCACGCTGCCGCCACTGGCGTATCCCGCCCCAACCCAGCCCGACGCCCAACGCGCCCAGCGCCAGGGTCTTGCCCAGGAACCGCCGGCGCGACGGGCCGTTGGCCAGCATGTCGCGCAATGCCGTGCCCGGCCTGGCGGCATCCGCCGCGCCGGCGCGGCGCAGCGCGGCCAGGGGCGTGCCCACACTGTCGCGCAGTTCCCGCCAGGCCTGCTCATGCGCCGGATCGGCAGCCTGCCAGGCCGCGAAACGGGCCTGGTCGCGGGCATCGGCGCGGCCCGAGCACAGCAGCACCATCCAGTCCAGCGCCTGTTGCCGGATCATGCGGCTCATGGCTGCGCCTCGACGCGCAATCGGTGGCAACGCGCCAGCGCGGTCGCCATGTGGCGCCCGACCGTCCGCACCGACAAGCCGGTGCGGCGCGCGATCTCGTCGTAGCCCAGGCCGTCGAGCTGGCTGTACAGGAACACCGCGCGCACCGGCGGCCGCAATCCCGCCAGCACGCGGTCGAGCTGCAGCAGCGCCTCGACCGCGATGGCACGCGCCTCGGGCGAGGCGGCCGCCGCGTCGCGGTGCAACGCCAGCCAGTCCAGATAGGCCTGCTCCAGCTCGCGTTTGCGCCAGAAATGGAACAACAGCCGGCGCGCGATGGTGGACAGATAGGCGCGAGGCTCGGCAATGGCCTCGGCCTGCCCGCGCACCGCGACCTGCAGGAATGTCTCGGACGCCAGGTCCTCGGCATCGGCGTGATTGCGCAGGCGAAACCGGAGCCGCTCGACCAGCCATGGTCGGTGCCCCTGGTATAGCGTCGCCAATGCGGCCTGGGTGGAAACTTTGCCCCGCATGAATCTCGCGGCCCCGAATTAATAGGAATGATTGTTATTCAAGTGTACCGGAGAAAACCGCCCGCGCGCAGCCGATACCTGTCTTTGTGAAAACGCAACTCATTTTCATTAATATAGAATCACGCTGTCCGCAACGCCCCATTACGGCTTCCGATGCCCTTGTTATCCAAGACGGCCGCGCCCCGCCGGCGGCGCCTGGCCGCGGCCGCCGCGAGCCTGGTCGTGGCCGGCCTGGCCCTGTACTTGCTTGGCCGCAACCCCGCGCCGCCCGCCGCCATACCCAGCTATGCCCAGCAGCCCGTGCCCGTCAGTGTGGTGGCCGTGCAAGCCGGTTCGCTGCAACTGAGCCTGCACGCGGTCGGCACCGTGACCCCCCTGGCGCGCGTGGAGATCCGCAGCCAGGTCGCCGGCGAACTGGCGCGCGTGCACTTCCGCGAAGGGCAACGCATCGCGCAGGGCGACCTGCTGGCCGAAATCGACGACCGGCCCTTCCGCGTGCAACTGGCATCCGCCCAGGGCGAGGCCGAGCGCATCCAGGCGCTGTGGCGGAACGCCCGGGCAGACCTGCGCCGCTACCAGACGCTGGCCAGGCAGGACGCTATCGCCGGCCGGCTGCTGGACGAGGCGCGCGCGCAGGAACGCCATTACGCCGCGCAATGGCGCAGCGCCCAGGCGCGGGTCGATGAGGCCCGGCTGCAACTGACACACGCCCGCATCGTGGCGCCACTGTCGGGCCGCATCGGCCTGCGCGGCCTGGATGCCGGCAACCACGTCCGGGCGGGCAGCGCGGATACGCTGGCGACGCTGGTGCAGACAGCGCCCATCTCGGTGCTGTTCACCATTCCCGAAACCCGCCTGGCGCCGCTGCGCCTGGCGCAGGCGCAGGCGGGAACGAACGGCCTGCGCGTGCAGGCCTGGGATGCCGACAACCGCCGCGTGCTGGCCGAAGGCAGGCTGCAGGCGCTGGACAACCGCATCGACGCCGGCAGCGGCACGCTGCGCCTGCGCGCGGTCTTCGACAACACGGACGAGGCGCTGTTTCCCAACCAGTTCGTCAACGTGCGGCTTGCCCTGGCCCGCACCGGCCAGGCCATTACCGTGCCGGCCGCGGCGGTCCAGTATGGCGCCGAGGGCGCCTTCGCTTACGTGATCGGCGACGACCGCCGCGCCTCGCGCCGCGCATTGAAGCTGGGAGCCTCGGCCGGCGGCCGGACCGCCGTGGAACAGGGCTTGCGGCCCGCCGAGCGGGTGGTGCTGGAAGGCATCGACCGCCTCGAAGAAGGCCGCGCGGTGCTGGTCGTCGAAGAACAGGGCTAGTCCGATGAGCCTGTCGCGTCCCTTCATCCTGCGTCCGGTGGCCACCGCGTTCCTGATGATCGCGCTGCTGCTGTCGGGCATCCTGGCCTGGCGCATCATGCCGGTGGCGGCATTGCCGCAGGTCGATTATCCCGTCATCCAGGTCGCCACCCAGTATCCCGGCGCCAGCCCCAGCGTGATGGCGCGCGCGGTCACCGCGCCGCTGGAACGCCGCTTCGGCCAGATACCGGGGCTGAACCAGATGTCGTCGTCCAGCGGCAGCGGCGTGTCCGTGATCACTCTGCAGTTTTCGCTGGACACCCCCCTGGGAGTGGCCGAACAAGAAGTGCAGGCGGCCATCAGCGCCAGCAGCGCGCTCTTGCCCGACGACCTGCCGGCCCCGCCGGTCTACCGCAAGGTCAACCCCGCCGACGTGCCCATCCTGACGCTGGCGATCACGTCCGACACGCTGCCGCTGCCGCGCGTGTACGACCTAGTGGACACGCGCATGACGCAGCGACTGGCCCAATTGTCGGGGGTGGGCATGGTCAGCCTGGCCGGCGGCCAGCGGCCGGCCATCCGCGTGCAGGTCAACCCGACCGCGCTGGCGGCCTACGGCCTGGACCTGGCCGATGTGCGCGAGGCTATCGGCGCGGCCAACTCCAACCTTCCCAAGGGCAGCTTCGACGGCCCGGTGCGGTCGGTCATCATGGACGCCAACGATCAGTTGCGCAGCGCTGCCGAATACCGCGACCTGATCGTCGCCTGGCGGGGCGATGCGCCCATCCGCCTGGCGCAGGTCGCCAGCGTGCAGGACGGCGCCGAGGACCGCTACCTGGCGGCCTGGGTCAACGACCGTCCGGCTGTGCTGGTCAATATCCAGCGCCAGCCGGGCGCCAACGTGATCGCAGTGGCCGATCGCGTCAAGGCCTTGCTGCCGCAGTTGCAGGCCGGCATGCCGGCGGCGGTGCAGGTGCAGGTTCTCACCGACCGCACCGAGAGCATCCGGGCCTCGATACGCGGCGTGCAGTGGGAACTGGCGTTCGCGGTGACCCTGGTGGTGATGGTCACGTTCCTGTTCCTGCGCAACCTGCCCGCCACGGTGATCCCCAGCCTGGCCGTGCCGCTGTCGCTGGTGGGCACCTTCGGCGTCATGTACCTGGCGGGGTTTTCCACCAACAATCTGACGCTGATGGCGCTGACGATAGGCGCGGGCTTCGTGGTGGACGACGCGATCGTCATGCTGGAGAACATCGCGCGCTTTCGCGAACAAGGCCACAGCCCGATGCAGGCCGCGCTGAAAGGCGCCGGGCAGATCGGCTTCACGCTCGTGTCTCTGACGATTTCGCTGATCGCCGTGCTGATCCCGCTGCTGTTCATGGAGGACGTGGTGGGACGGCTGTTTCGCGAATTCGCGGTCACGCTGGCGGTGGCGATCCTGATTTCGCTGGGAATCTCGCTGACCCTGACGCCGATGATGTGCGCGCGCCTGCTGCCCGCCCCGCCGGCCGTGCACCGCCGCGGCTTTCTGGATGGCGTCGTCGAGCGCTATGCCCGCCTGCTGGACCTGACCCTGCGGCACCAGCGCCTGACCCTGCTGGTCATGCTGGGCACGCTGGCGCTCACCGGGCTGCTGTACCTGGCGGTGCCGAAGGGTTTCTTCCCCGTGCAGGATGGTGGCGTGCTGCAGGGCGTGACACAGACGGCCGAAGATGCCGCCTTCGATGTGGTCGCCCGGCGCCAGCAGGCGGTGGCGCGCGCCCTGCTGGCCGACCCCGCCGTGGAAAGCCTGTCGTCCTTCATCGGCATCGACGGCATCAACACCAGCCTCAACAACGGCCGGCTGCTGATCAACCTGAAGCCGCACGCCCAGCGCGACGCCCCCCTGCCCCGCATCATGGCGCGGCTGTCCGAGCGGGCGGCCGCGGTGCAGGGCATGCAGCTGTTCCTGCAGCCGGTGCAGGAATTCAACGTCGAAGACCGCGTCAGCCGCGGCCAGTACCAGTTCACCCTGACCTCGCCCGACGCCGGCCTGCTGTCGCGCTGGAGCCAGGCCCTGGTCGACCACCTGGCGCACCGGCCCGCCCTGGCCGACGTGGCGGCCGACAGCCACGCCGGCGGACGGCAGGCCTACCTGTCGGTATCGCGCGATGTCGCGGCGCGGCTGGGCGTCAGCATGGACGACATCGTGCAGGCGCTGTACAGCGCGTTCGGCCAGCGCCAGATCGCCACCCTGTTCACGCAGTCGAACCAGTATCGTGTCGTGCTCGAGGTCGACCCGCGCCATGCCGCCAACCCGTCGGCCCTGGAACGCCTCTATGTGCGGGCGGAAAACGGTGCGACCGTGCCGCTGGCGTCGCTGGCCACGGTCAGCGAGCGCGCCGTGCCGCTGGCCATCAATCACGTCGGCCAGTTCCCGGCGGTGAACGTATCGTTCAACCTGCCGGCCGGCGGATCGCTGGGCGATGCCACGCAGTCCATCGAGCACGCGCGCGGCGCGATCGGCATGCCCGCCAGCGTCGAGCTGCGCCTGTTGGGCGCAGCCGCGGCCTTCCACGCGTCGCTGTCGAACACCCTGTGGCTGATGCTGGCGTCGGTGGTCGCCATGTACCTGGTGCTGGGCATGCTGTATGAAAGCGCCATCCACCCGATCACCATTCTTTCCACCCTGCCGTCGGCAACGGCGGGGGCGTTCCTGGCGCTGCTGCTGACAGGAAGGCCGCTGGACCTGATCGCCGTGATCGGCATCATCTTGCTGATCGGGTTGGTGAAGAAGAACGGCATCATGATGGTGGACTTCGCCCTTGAAGCCGAGCGCGCCCGCGGGCTGCCGCCCCGCGAGGCGATACGCGAGGCGGCGCTGCTGCGCCTGCGTCCGATCCTGATGACCACGCTGGCCGCCCTGTTCGGCGCCGTTCCGCTGATGCTGGCCAGCGGCCCCGGCGCCGAGATGCGCCAGCCGCTGGGCTGGGTCATGGTGGGCGGGCTGCTGGTCAGCCAGGTGCTGACCCTGTTCACCACGCCGGCGGTATACCTGTTCTTCCACCGGCTGGGCCATCGGCGCCGGGCCGGCGCGGCGCGGGCCATGCCCGACGCCGACGCGCCATGATCGCGCGCGCGTTCATTCGCCGGCCGCTGGCCTGCCTGTTCCTGGCCGCGACGCTGATGCTGATCGGCGCGGTAGCCTGGCGCCTGCTGCCCGTGGCGCCCCTGCCGCAGGTCGATTTCCCCACCATCGAGGTGCGCGCCTCGCTGCCCGGCGCCAGCCCCGAGAGCATGGCCAGCACCGTGGCGGCGCCGCTGGAACGGGCCCTGGGCAGCATCGCCGGCGTCACGCAAATGACGTCCTCCAGCAACCAGGGGGCCACCCGGGTGCAACTGCAGTTCGAGCTGGACCGCGACATCAACGCGGCCGCCCGCGACGTGCAGGCGGCCATCAACGCGGCGCGCGGCGAATTGCCGTCCGGCATGCCGGACAACCCCACTTATGCCAAGGTGAATCCGTCGCAGGCGCCCATCATGGCGCTGGCGCTGAGCTCGGCGACGCGGCCCGCAGGCGAACTGTACGATCTGGCCTCCACGGTACTGGCGCAGAAGATCTCGCAAATCAATGGCGTGGGCGACGTCTCCCTGGGCGGCAGCTCGCTGCCCGCCATCCGGGTGCAAATGAATCCGCATGCGCTGGCCCACTACGGCGTGGCGCTCGACGACGTGCGCCAAGCCATTGCGCAGGCCGCGCCCATGGCGCCCCTGGGCCATCTCGAATCGGCGCGCGCGCGCTGGGAAGTGGGCACCCACGCCCAGCCGCGCAGCGCGGCCGAGTACGAACGCCTGGCGATCCGCCAGCAGGATGGCGCGCTGACCCGCCTGGGCCAGGTGGCCAGCATCAGCGATTCCGTGGAAAACCGCTACAGCAGCGGCTTTCACAATGCCGATCCGGCCGTGGCCATGACCGTCAACCGCCAGCCCGGCTCGAATATCGTCGAGACGATCGGCGCCATCCACGACGCGCTGCCCGGCCTGCGGGCGCTGCTGCCGGCCGACGTCAACCTGACCGTGGTGCTGGATCGCTCGCCCGGCATCCATGCCACCCTGCGCGAGGCGCACGTCACGCTGGCGCTGGCCGCCGGCCTGGTGATCCTGGTGGTCTGGCTGTTCCTGGGCAACGCGCGCGCGGCCGCCATTCCCAGCGTGGCCATCCCGGTCTGCCTGATCGCCACGTTCGCCGTCATGTACCTGTACGGTTTTTCGCTGAACAACCTGTCCCTGATGGCATTGATCGTGGCGGCCGGCCTGGTGGTCGACGATGCCATCGTGGTCCTGGAAAACATCTCGCGCCACCTGGAACGCGGCCTGCCGCCGCACCGCGCGGCGCTGCGCGGCGTCGGCGAGGTAGGCTTCACGCTGGTCGCCATGACGCTGGCGCTGGCCGTGGTCTTCGTATCGATGCTGTTCATGGGCGGGCTGGTCGAGCGCCTGTTCCGCGAGTTCTCGATCACGCTGGTGGCGGCCATGGCGATTTCGCTGGCGGTCTCGCTCACCCTCATTCCCAGCCTGTGCGCACGATGGCTGCGGCCGGCCCCGCCGCAGGCCCGGGCACCGTCAATGCTGAACCGCGGGTTCGCCCGGGTCCAGGCCTGGTACGGCGACACGCTGGCGCGCGTGTTGCGCCATGCCTGGCTGACCCTGGCCCTGCTGGGCCTGGTGGGCGGCCTGAACGCCTATCTGTATGTGCAAGCGCCCAAGGGGTTCATGCCCACGCAGGATACGGGCCAGCTGATCGGCTTCGTACGGGGCGACGACGGTTTCTCGTTCCAGGTCATGCAGCCGAAGATCGACACGTACCGCAAGCTGGTCCTGGCCGATCCCGCCGTGCAGGACGTCATCGGCTACAACGGCGGCGAACTGGGCATCAGCAACTCGCTGTTTCTCATCCGGCTCAAGCCGCTGGCGCAGCGCGGCGAGCCGGCCGACGCCGTCATCGATCGCCTGCGCGCCGGCGCGCCCCCGGTGCCGGGCGGCATGTTCTTCCTGGTGGTCGACCAGGATTTGCGCATGCCGGGCGGGTTCGGCGCATCCGGCGACCACGAACTGAACATCATGGCCAGCGAAGTGCCGCTGCTGCGGGAATGGTCGCGCAAGATTTCGCGCAAGCTGCAGGAACTGCCCGAACTGCGCGACGTGGACGCGGTGGGCGACGAAGCCACCCAGCAGGTCATGATAGACATCGACCGCGTCGCCGCGCAGCGGCTAGGCGTAGACCTTCGCACCGTGGCGGCGGTGCTGGGCAACTCGTTCAGCCAGCGTCAGGTCGCCACGCTGTACGATCCGCTGAACCAGTATCGCGTGGTGCTGGAACTGGACCCGCGCTACACCGAGGACCCTGCCGTACTGGAAGAAGTGCAGGTCATTACCGGCGATGGCCGGCAAGTGCCGCTGGCCTCGTTCGCCACTTACCGGTATGGCCAGGTCAACGACCGCGTGTTCCACGACGGCCTGTTCGCCGCCACCGGCCTGGGCTTTTCCCTGGCCGAAGGCGTGTCGCTGGAACAGGGGCTGGCCGCCATCGACAACGCCATGGCCGCCCTGATGTTGCCGGCCGGCATCCAGACACGCCTGGGCGGCGGCGCCGCGGATTTCCAGCGGGCGCTGCAAGACCAGCCCTGGCTGATCCTGGCAGTGCTGGTCGCCATCTACCTGGTGCTGGGAATCCTGTACGAAAGCCCCCTGCATCCGCTGACGATCCTGTCCACCCTGCCCTCGGCCGGCATCGGCGCGCTGCTGGCGCTGCGGCTGGCCGGCCTGCAATTCACCCTGATCGCGCTGCTGGGCCTGTTCCTGCTGATCGGCGTGGTCATGAAGAACGCCATCCTGATGATCGACTTCGCGCTGGCGCTGGAACGCGGCGAGAAGCTGTCGCCCGCGCAGGCCATCCACCGCGCGGCCATGCTGCGGCTGCGGCCGATCGTCATGACCAACCTGGCCGGCCTGCTGGGCGCGCTGCCGCTGGTGCTGGGGTTGGGCGAAGGCTCGGAACTGCGACGGCCGCTGGGCGTGGCGATCGTCGGCGGACTGATGGTCAGCCAGTTCCTGACGCTGTACACGACGCCCGTGGTCTACCTGCTGCTTTCGCGCAAGGCTCGCACCGCGGCTCAGCCTGCTCACGACCCGCGGTAGGCCGCTATCGCCACGGACTCAGGCCCGCCCCGGCCGACCGAGCCCCAGCGCGCCCCCATCGCGGTCCCAGTCATAGGACTGCGCCTGCTTGTTGCCGAAGCGCCGCACCGCGTCGCGATGAAACGGGGTCGACATCGCCACCGCCTGCGACAGCGATTCCATATTCGCCATCGTGGCGTAATCGGCGTCCAGGCTCAGGTTGAGCATGCGCTTGCTCAGCGCCAACGCGTCGGCCGGCCCCCGGCATATCTGCCCGGCCAGTTCGCGCACGGCCGGCAACAGCGCCTGGGGCTCGTGCACGGCATGCACGATGCCCAGCGCATGCGCCTCGTCCACCTCGAGCGTGCGGCCGGTCAGCAGGATGCCGCGGGCGGCCGACAGGCCGACGATGCGCGGCAACAGGTAGTGGGCGCCGAAGTCGGCCACCGCGCCGATGCGGGGAAACGACATGCAGAACCGCGCGTTCGACGACGCCACGACCAGGTCGGCATGCAGCGCCAGGCTGAAGCCGGCGCCGGCCGCCGCGCCATCGACCGCCGCGACCACCACGGCATCCAGGTCCAGCAGGCGGCGCAGCCAGGGCGAGGCCGCGCCTATACGCTGCCGGGTGGCCGCCGGCGCGCCCGCCACCGGGTCGTCGATGCGGCCCGCCATTTCGCGCAGGTCGCCGCCGGCACAAAAACTGCCGCCGGCGCCGCGCAGCACCAGCACCCGCACCGAGCCGTCGGCCTCGACGGCATCCAGCATCCGCGCGTAGTCGGCGCGCAGGTCGGTGGACATCGCGTTGCGCGATGCCGGGTTGTCGTGCACGAACTCGGCCACGCCGTACTCGATGCTGAGCGATGCCGCCCGGAAAGTGGAAACAGGCATGGTGGCGCCCCCTTCGTCGTCAAGAACAGGCCGGATGGCGCGCGGATGGCGCGGGCCTCACGGCGCGGCGGGGCGGCCCAGCGCCGCCATGCGTTCCCAGGCCGCGTCCATGTCGCCGACCAGCTGGCGCATCTGCTCGGCCACGGTGGTCTCGCCCTGGATGCCGAACACGCTCTGGCCGGCGGCTTCGTAGATCAGCCGCGCATCGTCGTGCTCGTGGATCGAGGCGAAGACGTCGCCGGTCAGCACCTGCTGCAGCGGCATGTTCAACGGTGCCGGCGAGCCGGGCGCTTCCCAGGCGTCGATCCACTCGCTGCGCACCACGCGGCAAGGCTTGCCGCTGTGGGCCCGCGAGATCAGCGTGTCTTCGCTGGCGCTGGCCACCAGGCGCTGCAGCAGCGCCGCCGGCGTATGGTTTTCGCGCGCGGCCATCCACAGCGTGCCCAGCCAAGCGCCCTGCGCGCCCATGCCGATGCAGCCCAGCACCTGGCCGCCGGTGGCGATGCCGCCGGCCGCCAGCACCGGCTTGCCGTCCGCCGCCGCGATCACCTGGGGCAGCAGCGACATGGTGCCCACCGGGCCGGTGTGCCCGCCGGCGTCGTAGCCCTGCGCCACCAGCACGTCCACGCCCAGCGCCAGCGCCTTCTTCGCATGCCGCACCGACCCGACCAGCGAGAACGTCAGCTTGCCGCGCCGGCCGGCTTCCCGGATAAGCTCGGGCCGCAGCCCGATGGCGGTGGCGATGGCGCGCGCATCGGACTGCAGCACCGCGTCGATCTGGGCCTTGAACAGCGCTTCGGACCGGGCGTGCGACGTAAAGAAACTGGGCTTGACCGGCGGCGGGATGGCGAAGCGCCGCCGCAGGCCGTCGACGAACGCGACGTGCTCGTCCGGCAGCGCATCGCGCAGGCTGGCCGGATCCGCCTGCTGGGGCACGTTGGCCGGCAGCATCAGGTCGATGCCGTAGGGCAAGCCCTGCAGGCGGCGTTCTACCTCGGCGACGATGCCGGGAATGCGCTCGGGAATGTCGCGGCCCAGGCCCAGCACGGGAAAGCCGCCCGCCTGGGCGATGGCCACCACCACGTCGGGCTCGTGCGAAAACCCGAAGATGGGGTGGCGGATGCCCAGCGTGTCGCAGATCGGAGTACGAATGGTCGTCATGTCAGTTCGTCTGGATGCCAGCCTGCTTGATGACCTTGCCCCATTTGTCGAATTCCGACGCAATGAACGCGTCGAATTCGGCGGGCGACTGCGGGTCCAGCTCCATGCCCAGCGAGGCGAATTTGGCCTTCACGTCGGGCATCGCCAGGATGGCGCTGACGTCGCCGGCCAGCTGCTGCAAGATCGGCGCGGGCGTCGCGGCGGGCGCCACCAGCCCGAACCAGGTGCCGACCTCGTAATTGGGCAGGTTGGCCGATTCGGCCACGGTGGGCAGGTCGGGCGCCACGCTGGCGCGCTTGGCCGTGGTGACCGCCAGCGCGCGCAGCTTGCCCGTCTTTACATGCGGGATGGCCAGCGCGGCCGTCAGTGGCATCATCGACACGCGGCCCGCCAGCAAGTCGTTCAACGCGTCGGTCTGGCCCTTGTAGGGCACGTGGGTCAGCTTGATGCCGGCTTCCTGGGCCAGCAGTTCCCCCGCCAGGTGATTGGACGTTCCCATGCCCGCGGTCGAGTAGGTCAGCGGCGGGTCGCTCTTTTTCGCCAGGCTGATCAGTTCCGCCATGGTCTTCGCGGGCACGCTGGGATACACCACGATGACGTTGGGCACGATGCCGAAGCCCGCGATCGCCTTGAAGTCGCGCACCGGGTTCCAGGTGACGTTCTTGTGCAGGCTGGGGGCCACCGCATGGCTCGGGCTCACCAGCAACAGCGTGTAGCCGTCGGCGGGCGCCCGGGCGACGTAGTCGGTGCCGATGGCGCCGCCCGCGCCGGTGCGGTTCTCTATCACCACCGCCTCGCCGTAGCGGGACGCCAGCTTGTCGCCGACCAGGCGCGCCGCCGAATCGACGATGCCGCCGGCCGAGAACGGCACGACGATCTTGATCGCCTTGGTCGGGTAGCTGCCCTGCGCCAGGGCCGTTGCCGGCGCGCCGGCCGCGATGGCGCAAGCCATCAACAACTGCGTGAGCTTCATGGTGTCTCCTTGCTTTTTATGGATGTAGGGCCGGCGGTTCAATCCGGCATGGTCGCCATGGTCCGTTTTGCGATGTTGGCAATGTGGATCTGGCTGGTTCCCTCGTACAGGCGGAACACGCGTACGTCGCGGTAGAAGCGTTCCGCGACGTTGTCTGCGATATAGCCCGCGCCGCCGAACACCTGCACCGCGCGGTCGGCGACGCGGCCGCACATCTCGGAGGCGAACAGCTTGCACATGGAGGCCTCCAGCGTCACGTCCTGGCCGGCATCGCGCTTGCGCGCGGTTTCCAGCACCAGCGCCCGCGCGGCATGGACTTCCATGTTGCTCTCGGCAATCATCTGCTGCACCAGCTGGAACTCGCCGATCGGCTGGCCGAACTGCTTGCGTTCGTGGGCGCGCCGCACCATCTCGCGCACCAGGCGGATCGCCGGCCCCACGCACAGGCCGGCCAGGTTGATGCGCTGCTTGTTCAGCGCCTTCATGGCGGTGCGAAAGCCCTGCCCCTCGATGCCGCCGACGATGGCGCTGGCATGCACGCGCACCCGGTCCAGGCACACTTCGCCCACCGGCGAGCCGTGCTGGCCCATCTTGCGATACGCCGCGGGCGTGGTCAGCCCGGGCGCGCCGCGCTCGACCAGGAACGCCGTGATGCCGGCGGCCCCCTTGCCGTTGGGGTCGGTACGCGCGAACACGGTGAACAGGTTGGCGATGGGCGCATTGGTGATGAAGCACTTGCGGCCCGAGATCTCGTAGTGATCGCCGTCGCGCACGGCTACCGTCTGCTGCGCGGTGGCATCCGACCCCGCCTCGGGCTCGGTCAGCGCGAAGCACCCGGTCACCTCGCCGCTGGCCAGCAACGGCAGGTACTGGCGCTTTTGCTGCGGCGTGCCGTCGACCACCAGCGACTCGGACGCGATGCCCGTATTGCCGCCGAAGCGGGCCCGGAACGCCGTCGCCACCTGCGACACCTCGATGTTGACCAGCGACAGTTCTTCGGTGGTCAGGCCCGCGCCGCCGTATTCCTGGGGAATGCTGTGGCCGAACAAGCCGAGTTCCCGCATGCGCTGCACGACCGGTTCGGGGATCGCGTCGGACTCGTCCACCCGCCCCTCGATCGGCAGGCATTCGGTGCGCAGGAACTGGCGCACGTCGCTCAACAGGGTTTCAAACTTGATCGGATCTCGGATCATGACTTTCCTTGCATGGGGGATTCAAGCAGGCCCTGCTCGAAGGCGAGCTTGTGCACGGCTTCTTTCAGCAGCGGCACCACTTCGTGCACCAGCCGGTCTTTCTGCGCCCGATGGGCCGCGATCGTGCAGTTCAGCGCCAGCGGCGGCTCGCCCGGCGGCCGCCGGACCGGCACGGCCACCGCATGGATGTCTTTCTGCCAGTCGCCCCGCGAATGGCAGTAGCCACCGGTGGCGAAGCGCTTCATGTCGGCTTCCCAGACCGTGCGGTACTGCTCGAAATAGGCGCGGTTCTGCACCTTCAGGTAGTTCAGGATGGCCGTGCGCTCGTCGGCCGGATACGCCAGGATCAGCGCGCGGCCGATCGAGCTGGCCAGCAACGGGCGCGAGGTGCCGATATCGGGCAAGTGCTGGTTGGCCGAATCGGCGCGCACCGAATCGATGTAGACCACGTTGTCGCGGTCGCGGATGCCCAGGTTGACGGTGCAGCCGGTGGTGCGCGCCAGCGCTTCCATGATCGGCTTGGCCAGCTGGCGCACGTGCATGCTGGCCAGCAGCGGATGGCCCAGCGACAGCACGCCCGGGCCCAGCCGGTACTTCTGCAGCTGCGGGTCGCGGCTCAGGTAGCCTAGCAGCGTCAGCGTGTAGGTCAGGCGCGAAACGGTCGGCTTGGGCAGCCCCGTGCGGTCGGCGATTTCGCGGTTGCCCAGCAGCGGGGCCGAGGCCGAGAACGCGCGCAGCACCTCCAGCCCGCGCGCCAGATTCATCGAGAACTGGCGGTCGGAGGACAGGTCGTGCGGGTTGACCAGGCCGGGAAGGGAAATGGCGCTCACTGTTCGATTTCGTCGTGTTGGCGCAGGCATGATTAGTCCTTCGAAATAAGCAGTCAACGATTCGAGAGCACTGTTTCGCTGTGCGAAATGCCCCATTGTGAGCCGAATCGGGCTGGGGCATAACAGGGGACTTACGCAACCCTCATTCGTGCCCGCATGCCTCACACATCCGCTTCATCCGGCGCCCTGGCGGGCGTGCGGATCCTCGACATGGCCACCGTGCTGGCCGCCCCCAGCGGCGCCACGCTGTGCGCCGACCACGGCGCCGACGTGGTCAAGCTGGAACTGCCCGACGGCAGCGACGCGCTGCGCCACATGCAGCCCATCAAGGACGGCTCGCCGCTGTGGTGGAAAGTCGCCAACCGCGGCAAGCGGGGCATCACGCTGGATGTACGCAAGGAACAGGGCCGGCAGATCCTGCTGTCCATGCTGCCGCGCTTCGACGTGCTGGTGGAAAACTTCCGCAGCGGCAGCATGGACCGCTGGGGCCTGGACATCGCCACCCTGCGTCGTGCCAACCCGCGCCTGATCGTGGTGCGCCTGACAGGCTTCGGCCAGACCGGCCCGTACCGGTCGCGGGCGGGTTTCGCGCGGGTGTTCGAGGCCATGAGCGGGTTCACCAACCTGACGGGCGAGCCCGGCGGGTCGCCGCTGCACAGCAATTTCCCGCTGGGCGATTCCATCGCCGGCATCTTCTGCGCCTTCGCCATCGCGGCCGAAGTCGCGCGGCTGCGGGGCGACCCCGACGCCCAGGGCGCCGAAGTCGACCTGGCGGCAACGGAGGCGCTGTTCCGGATGCTCGACCCCCTGCCGGTGGAACACGAGCAACTGGGGCAGGTCCGTTGCGCGGCCGGCAATCGCACCACCTACACCGCGCCGTCCAACATGTACCGCAGCCGCGACGGCATCTATTTTTCGCTGGTGGCCTCGTCGCAGGCGATCTACGTCCGCCTGTGCAACGCGGTCGGGCGCCCGGAATGGGTCGCCGACCCCCGCTTCGACACGCTGCCCAAGCGCGTGCAGAACATGGACGCCCTGGATGGCGAGCTGGCGCAATGGTTCGCCTCGCGCACGTACGCCGACATCTGCGCGCAGCTCGAACCGCACGAGATCCCCTTCAGCAAGGTCTACGACATCGAGGACATCGAGGCCGACCCGCATTTCCAGGCGCGCAACGCCATCATCCGGCTGCCCGACCCCGACTACGGCAGCCTGCCCGCGCCCTGCATCGTGCCCCGCGTCGTCGGGCGCGACATGCCCATTCCGCGCTCGGGCCCGTCCATCGGCGAGCACAACGCCGAGGTCTACGCCGAGTTCGGCCTGACCGACGCGCAGCTCGCCGAGCTACGCGCGCAACACGTCATCTGACCTTTCACCGACCATGCCTACTCTCCAGCCCCCCGATACCTTCGAAGCGCTGATCACGCGGCGCGTCGACGGCAAAGTGCAATCCGGCATCGAAACCCTGGGCCTGCCGCAGCTGTCCGCGGGCGAAGTGGTGGTGCGCACCCGCTATGCCGGCGTGAACTACAAAGACTGCCTGGCCATCCTGGGCGGTGCGAAGATCATCACCGAATTCCCCCGCATCGCCGGCATCGAGGCGGTGGGCCAGGTGGCCGCCTCGGCGGACGACGCGTTCGCGCCGGGCGATGCGGTGCTGGTGCACGGTTTCCAGACCGGCATCGCCTTCGACGGCGGCTTCTCGGAATGGATGCGCATCCCGGCGCGGCACCTGCAGAAGCTGCCGCCGGGGCTGACGCCGCGCCAGGTCGCCATCATCGGCGTGCCGGGATTCACCGCCGCGATGGCGCTGGCGCGGTTCGTCGCCAATGGCCTGGACCCCGCCGCCGGCCCGGTGGCCGTGTCCGGCGCCAACGGCGCGGTCGGCATGCTGGCCACCTCCATCCTGGCGCGGGCCGGCTACCAGGTGGCGGCGATCACGCGCCGGCCCGAGCAGGCCGACACCCTGCGCCGCCTGGGCGCCACCGAGATCGTCGACACCAACGAGGTGCTGGATTCCACCCGCCCGCTGGAAACCGCGCGCTTCGCCGCGGCCATCGACAATGTGGGCGGCAAGTTGCTGTCCTGGCTGCTGCGGTCCATGAAAGACGAAGGCCTGGTGGCCTCGGTGGGCAATGCCGCCGGCAACAGTTACGAAGGCAGCGTGCTGCCGTTCATCATGCGTCGCGCGCACCTGTTCGGCGTGGTGGCGAACGCTGGCTGGCCGGAACGCCGGCGCCTGTGGCAAAAACTGGCGGCGGAATGGGCGCCGGATTTCGACGCGCTGGAACCGCACGTGCACACCATCGCGCTGCGCGAGCTGGCCGCGCACGCCGGCCGCCAGCTGCAGGGCGCAACCAGCGGCCGCACCATCGTCGATTTCGGCGAGGCGCCGTGAGCGGGCCGCTGGCCGGCGTGCGGGTGCTGGAAATGGAAGCCCCCGGCCCGGTGCCCTGGGCCGGCATGATGCTGGCCAACATGGGGGCTGCCGTCACGCGCATCGAGCGGCCCACGCCCGCCGACATGGGCGTCCCGCGCGACCCGCGGTTCGAGCTGACCCGCCACGGCAAGCAGGCGCTCGCCGCCGACCTCAAGACCGAGGCGGGCCGCGCCATCGTGCTGGACCAGGTGGCCCAGGCCGACATCCTGCTGGAAGGCCTGCGGCCGGGCGTCATGGAACGGCTGGGCCTGGGGCCGGACGCCTGCCGGGCGCGCAATGCCGCGCTGGTGTACGGCCGCGTCACGGGCTGGGGGCAGGCCGGCCCGCTGGCCCATACGGTCGGGCACGACATCAATTACCTGGCCGCCAGCGGCGTGCTGCACGCCATCGGCCCCGAAGCGGGCCCGCCGGCGGTGCCGCTGAACCTGATCGGCGATTTCGGCGCGGGCGGCATGCTGCTGGTGGCCGGCGTGCTGGCCGCGCTGCTGCAGGCCCGGGCCAGCGGCCAGGGCCAGGTGGTGGACGCCGCCATGGTCGATGGCGCGCTGTCGATGCTGGCGCCCATCCTGGGCCGCTGGCAGGCGGGCCAATGGCGCGACCGCCGCGCCAGCAACCTGCTCGATGGCGGCGCGCACTTCTACACCACCTACGCCACCGCCGACAACAAGGCGGTGGCGGTAGGGGCCATCGAACCGCGCTTCTATGCCGCGCTGCTGCACGGCCTGGGGCTGGATGCCCGGTCGTTGCCCGGCCAGCACGACCAGGCCAGCTGGCCACGCATGCGGACGATGCTGGCGGAGATCTTCGCCCGGCATCCCCGGGACCACTGGGCCGACGTGTTCCAGGGCACCGAGGCGTGCGTGTCGCCCGTGCTGTCGCTGGCGGAACTGCCGCGCCACCCGCACTTCATGGCGCGCTCGAGTTTCCGGCAGGTCGACGGGGTGCTGCACCCCGCGCCATCGCCGCGGTTCCGGCCCACGGACGGCGCCGGCGCACCGCGCCCATAGCCGCGCGGCGCTCGTTCGCCGCCGGGCTGCCGCCCGCGCGGGCGCGCCGGGTTTGTTCATGATGCACATTTTATGTACTATATGTTCAATATGAACATTCCTGCCGCCCTTGCCCCATGACCGCCCTGCGCAGCCCCAAACCGTCTCCCGATGCCGTCCTGGCCAAGGCGGTGCTGCGCGCGGCCGACCAGCTCGGGCTGCGGCAGGCCGACCTGGCCGCCGTGCTGGGCATCCATCGCACGGCGGTCAGCCGCCTGAAGCAGAACCTGTCGCTCGACCCGGGTTCCAAGCAGGGCGAACTGGCCCTGCTGCTGGTGCGCGTGGCGCGCGCCCTGTACGCACTGACCGGCGGCGACCAGGACTGGATCCGCCATTTCATGCAAACGCCTAACAAGGTCACGGGCGGCGTGCCGGCGCGGCAAATCGAAAGCATCCAGGGCCTGGTCACCGTGCTGCGCTTCGTCGACGCCATCCGGGGCAAGATCTGATGATCTGGCAGGCCTGCCAAGGGGCGCGGCACATCGGCCCGGTCGGCGGCGTGCTGTACCGGCTGGTGGAAAGCCAGGAACAGATCGCCACGCTCAGCTACGTCGATACGCTCGAAGAACAGGCCGTGCTGGAATCCCTGATCGACGCGGTCAAGCCGCCCTACCCGGAAGACGGCCAGGGCTACCACTACCTGCTGAAGACACCCTTCCGGTATCCGCCGCTGCCGTGGGGCTCGCGCTTCGGGCGCACGCACGAGCCCGGCATCTTCTACGGCGGCTGCAGCGCCAGCACCACACTGGCCGAATCGGCCTACTACCGCTTCGTGTTCTGGCATTCCATGGACGCGCCCGCGCCCAAGGCCCAGATCCACAGCCAGCACACGCTGTTCTCGGTGGGCTACAAAACGGCCCGGGGCGTGCGGCTGCACGCGCCCCCGTTCGACGCCTACCGCGCGGAACTGGCGCACCCGGCGCGCTACCAGGCCACGCACGAACTGGGCACGGCCATGCGCGACGCGGGCGTGCAGGCCTTCGAATACGCCTCGGCGCGCGACCCCCAGGGCGGCCACTGCGTCGGCCTGTTCACCCTGGACGCCATGGCGCAGAAGCGCCCGCGCGACCTGAGCCCGTGGCTGTGCCAGGCCAGCGCCGACACCGTCTCGTTCAAGCAGGCGGGCGGCCAGGACGTCGTCGCCTATCCGATCGCCGGCTTCCTGCACCAGGGCCGGCTGCCGATGCCGGCCTGAACGCCGGCCGCGCCGGCCTCAGGCCCCGCCGTCGCGGGCCGCCAGGGCCAGCAGCGCGTCGTGGATCTCGACGTCGATCTCGATACCGTCGCGCAGGTTGGCGCTGCGCTGCGCCATGGCGCGCTCCGACGGAATGCGGATCTCGTGCACGCCCGGCTGGCGCGCAGTGGCCTTGACGCGCGCCAGGTTGGCCGACAGATCGGCGCGATACCGTTCCAGCGGCAGCATCAGGTCGGGCCGCATCGCCAGCAGCAGGTAGCCCGCCCCTTCGGCGCCGAACCCCGACCCGGCAAACACGCCCAGCGCCTGCATCGCCAGCGCCAGCGCAAACCCCTTGTAGCCGCCGAACGGCAACGCCGCCCCCTGGCTGGCCGCCACCGGATCGCGCGTGGGCCGGCCCTGGGCATCGATGGCCACGCCTTCGGGCAACTGTTCGCCGCGCCGCGCCCGCAGCGCCAGGTCGGTGAACATCAGCGCCGACGTGCCCATGTCGATCAGCAGCGGGTCGCCCTGCGTGGGGAAGCCGAACGCGATCGGGTTGGTGCCCAGCGCCGCCTGCGCCCCGCCGGGCGGCGCCACCTGCGGCCGCGAGCTGATGGCGTGCATGCCGATCAGGCCCGCCTGGGCGATCTGCTCGACATAGTAGGCGCTGCGGCCGCTCATCCAGCTGTTGTACACGCCCGCCACGGCAAAGCCGTGCTCGCCCGCCTTGGCGATAACGCGCTCGGTGGCATCCTGCACGGCCAGCATGCCGTTGTGCCCGGCGGCATCCAGCATCACCGACAGCGGCGTCTCGTACGCCACGCGCATCGGGCCGCTGGGCTGGCGCTTGCCGCGATAGTCGGCCAGGTTCAGTATCTTCGGCAGCCCCGAATATTCGTAGCCGCACAGGGCCGCGTCCAGCATGTGGCGCGCCAGCACCTCGGCCTGGGCCTGGGTGTAGCCGATGCCGCGCAGCGCGCGCACCGACAGGTCGCGCGCCTGCCCGGCGCCCAGGCGGCAGCGCTTCGCGTCAGTGGCCGTCATGGCGGTCTTCCCGGGCATCGAAGCCGAACCAGCGGCACGGGGTGTCCCACAGCACGCGGCGCCGGTCGGCCGGGTCGGGCAGCCAGCGTTCCAGCAGTTGGTACACCGGCCCGTAGTCCATGCGGCGCGGCACGCGCACGAACGGCCAGTCCGACCCCCAGACGCAGTTGTCCAGCGTGAAGGCATCCACCAGCGCCTGCACGTACGGATCGCAATCGGCATACGGCCAGGGCTGGCGCGACGACCGGAACGCGCCCGACAGCTTGATCGCCGCGTTGCCGCGCCGGCCCAGTTCCAGCAGCGCCTGGAAACCCGGCTGCGCCAGGCCCTGCTCTACCGTCGGGCAGCCGCAGTGGTCGACCACCACGCGAATGCCCGCCGCGTCCAGGATGGGCAGCAAGCTCAGCAGGCCGTCGTCGTGGTAGTAGACCTGGGCGAACCAGCCCATGTCCTTGATACGTTGCAGCAGGCGCAGGCCGGCCGACCCTTGCAGCGAGGTGGCGCCGCTGAACAGCGTATTGAAGCGGGCGCCCACCACGCCGCCATCGGTCAATGCCTGCAGGTGCGCGTCGGTGGCGTCGTGGCCGACCAGCGCCACGCCCTTCCAGCGGCCGCCCGAGGCGGCGATGCCGTCGAGCATGCAGCGGTTGTCGGTGCCATAGCCGGCAAACGGGTTCACCACCAGGGCATGCGTCAGGCCATGCGCGGCCAGCACGGTGCGGAATTCGCGCGCCGTGCCGACCTCGTTGGGCGCAGGCTTGTAGCCGTCCGGGTTGCTGAACGGAAACGCCGCGGTGTCCAGCACGTGCGCATGGCTGTCCACGGCATAGGGCGGCGGGGTCGAGGGGCGGGTGTCAGTCATGGTGCGCAATCTTCCTGGCGGCGATCATTGGGGTTCGATGCCGGCCTCGCGGGCCAGCGTCTTCCATTTCTGGATTTCGCTGCGGATATACGGACCGAACTCGGCGGGCCCCATCGGGTTGATATCGAAGCCGATGCCCTTGAACTTGGCCTGCAGTGCCGGGTCGGACAGCGACGCGCGCAAGGCTTCGTAGATGGGCTGCACCGTCTCGGGCGGCGTCTTGCCGGGGGCCAGCAGGCCAGTCCAGGCCGACAGGTCGAAGCCCGGCAGGGTGTCGCTGATCGGCGGCGTGTCGGGCAACAAGGCCGAACGGTCTTTCATGGTAACCGCCAGCAGGCGCGCCTTGCCGGCCTGCACCTGCGGCATGGCCGTGGCGAAGTCGGCGATCAGCACCTGGATCTGGTTGCCCACCAGGTCGGTCATGGCCTGCGGGCTGGACTTGTACGGGATGCTGAGCAGATTGATGCCGGCCCCGCGCTTGAACGTCTCGGTGCCCACCAGGGTGGCGGCGTTGGGCGTGCCGTACGACAGCTTCTCGGGGTTGGCCTTGGCATAGGCGATCAGCTCGGCCACCGACTTCACCGGCAGGCCGGGATTGACCAGCATCATGAACGGCAGCACGCCGATGCGCGCCACCGGCAACAGGTCGCGCTCGGGGTCGTAGGGCAGGTTCTTGTACACGCCCGGGTTGATCGTGTTGACGCTGGCGCCGCCCACCAGCAGGGTCAACCCGTCCGGCTTGGCGCGCGCGACGTAGTCGGCGCCGATCATGCCGTTGGCGCCGGCACGGTTCTCGACGATGACGTTCTTGCCCAGGCGTTCGGCCAGGCCCGGCGCCACCAGGCGCGCCACGTTGTCGGTATAGCTGCCGGCGGCGAACGGCACCACCAGCCGCAGCACTTCTTGGGCGCCGGCCGTGCCCGTTGCCGCCAGCGACGACATGGCCAGCAGCGCCAGGGCCAGCCGGCGGCGCATCGTTTTTCCAGGTTGATTCATGACAGTCTCCTCGGTCGGTTTATTTGTCTGCGTCCGCGCCAGCGGCGAACAGCTCGTCGTACTTGGCCTCGTAGGCGTGGTAGTTCAAGACTTCGTACAGTTCGGTGCGCGGCTGCATGGCCTCGAGCATCCTGTGCGGCGATCCGTCTTCGAGAATCGCCCGGTACACATTCTGTGCCGCCGCGGCCATGGCGCGCGCGGCCGACAGCGGATACAGCGCCGCCGACACGCCGGCCTGGCGCAGCTCGTCCAGCGTGAAGGTGGGCGTCATCGAGAACTCGGTGATGTTGGCCAGCACCGAGTGCGGGCGGTCGATGGCCTGCACGAAGCTGCGGTACTGGTCGAGCTCGCCGCAGGCTTCGGCGAAGATCATGTCGGCGCCGGCTTCCATGTACGCGCCGGCGCGGTCGATCGCCGCCTGCAGGCCTTCGTTGGCCAGCGAATCGGTGCGGGCCACCAGGAAGAAGGCGTCGTCGGTGCGGGCATCCACGCACGACTTGATGCGGTCGACCATCTCGGCCGTGCCGACCAGCGCCTTGTTCGGGCGGTGGCCGCAGCGCTTGAGCTGCACCTGGTCTTCGATATGGATGGCGGCCGCGCCGTCCTTGATCAGGCCCTTGATCAGCCGCGCGATGCTGAACGCCCCGCCGAACCCGGTATCCACGTCCACCATCAGGGGCAGGTCGCAGGCGTCGGTCATGCGCCGCACATCCTGCAGCACTTCGGTCATGGTGGTCAGGCCCAGGTCGGGCAGGCCGTGCGAATACGTCGCCATGCCGCCGCCGGCCAGGTAGATGGCCTGGTGCCCGGCGCGTTCGGCCAGCAGGGCGCAGAACGGGTTCATCGCGCCCACGATGGGCAGCGGCTGACTGCGGGCCAGCGCGGCGCGAAAGCGCTGGCCCGGGCTGCCGGACGGTTTCTGGTTGTCGATCAACATGATGGCAAGGCTCCTGGTTGTCCAATGCGCCGCATTGTCCGCAGCCTGGCCCGGCCCTACAATCGCGTTGTGCATAGCGGAACAACTCATGGATCCCCGCCCCTCGGCCCTGCCCCCACCCGACCCCTCCGACCGCGAAAACGTCTACGCCGTCACGCGCGCGCTCATGCTGCTGGACGCGTTCCTGCCGCACGAGCAGGGCATGACGCTGTCCGAGCTCAGCCGCCGCGTGGGCATGGGCAAGACCACCGTACTGCGCACGGCGCGCACGCTGGCCCGTTCGGGCTACCTGGCGCAATGGGACGACGGCCGCTGGCGCCTGGGGCCGGCCGCCGGCTGGCTGGGCGTGCGCTACCAGACCGCCTTCGATGCGCGCGACGTCATCGATTCAGTGCTGCGCGCCCTGACCGACGCCACCGGCGAAACGACCGCCCTGTTCGTGCGCGAAGGCACCAGCCGCACCTGCGTAGCGCGGGTCGAACGCCCCAGCCTGGCGCGGCACTACATCCGCGCGGGCGAACGCCTGCCGCTCGACAAGGGCGCCTCGGGCCGCATCCTGCTGGCCTATTCCGGCCAGAAGGGCGAACCGTACGACACCATCCGGCGCCGCGGCTACCACGTCTCGGTCGGCGAGCGCGATCCCCTGGTATGTAGCATTTCGACGCCGGTCTTCGGTGCCCGCCGGCGCCTGTTCGGCGCGCTGTGCATCTCGGCCGAATCGGCACGCCTAGGCCACGCCGAACTGACCGCGCACCTGGACGCCCTGATCGCCGGCAGCGAAGAACTGACCCGCACACTGGCCGCCACCATGAGCGGTGCACGCCGGCGCCCAGGCGGCTGACGCCCATGGCACTACCTCAAGGTTTGCCCTGGCATCGCCAGGTGTCTGACTCCCGCGCAGCGGGTGTCTGACACCCCACCGGAACCTGCCCCCAGGATGCACCTGGATCAAGCGCCGCGCGACGGCCGGGGTAGCGGCGCGGCGCCGATCCGGTCCCACATCTGCAAGGCGGCGGCCGACAACGACCGGTTGCGTCGCCGGATGCGGTAGATCGGCCGATAGGCTCTGGCATCGACGATCGGCACCGCCGTCAGTTCGGGGCGCCCGCACAGCGCCAGCGCCAGCACCGGCACCACGCTGATGCCGAATCCCGCCGTGACGAGCCCGGCCAGCGAACCGAACTGGGACACTTCCAGGCCGCTGTCCTGGATACCCGCGGCGGCCAGCAGGGGCTGCGTGTAGTGCCACACACTGCCATAGCGCGTGGTCTGCACCGCCACCCGGCCCTGCAGGTCTTTCAGCGATACCTTCGCCCGCCGGGCCAGGGGGTCGTCCTTGCGGCACAGCAGGTGGAAGGGCTCGTTGAACAGCAGCACCGACTCGAACTCCAGGTCGTTGCCCGGCACCGCATTCAGGCCGAAGTCCACGTCGCCCGCGGCGATCATGTCCAGGCTACGTTCCGAGATGACGTCGTGCAGGCGCAGCACGATGCCGGGGTACGTTTCGCGAAACTGCGCCAGCAGGCGCGGCAGCCAGTCGGAACTCAGCGACGGCGGCGCCGCTATCGCCACGCGCCCCTGGTTGAGCAGCGACTGATTGCGGATCTCTGCCAGCGAGGCCTGCAGCTCGGCCTGCATGCGCTGCGCCCCCACCAGGAATATCTGGCCTTCGGCCGTCAGGCTGACGTTGCGCGTGTCCCGGTCGAACAGGCGCGCGCCCACCTGGTCTTCCAGGCGGCTGATGATCTGGCTGAAGGCCGAGGGCGACACATTGCAGCGTTCCGCGGCAACGGAGAACTTGCCGGTCTCGGCCAGGGTGATAAAGGCATGGATCAGGCGACCCGAGATATTCATGAACGCGCCCCGCCCCGCTGATTGTGCTGTTTTTCTACATAAAAATTCGAATAAATCCATTTTACTTAGCTAATCTCCTGGCGCAAGCTTGTACCAGCAACAAGGGAGACAGACATGGACATCCTCAATGTGGGATGCGGCGCGGGCTTTTCGGGCGATCGCCTGGATGCGCCCGGCCCCGTGGTGAAAACACTGATCGCGCGCGGCGGGCCCGCCGTGCTGATCTTCGAGACACTGGCCGAACGCACCCTGGCGTTCGCCCAGCTGGCGCGCCGCAGCGATCCGGCCAAGGGATACGAGGCCCTGCTCGAGCGGCTGCTGCGGCCCATCCTGGCGGACTGCCTGGCTCACGGCATCGCGCTGGTGGGCAACTTCGGCGCGGCCAATCCGCCGGGCGCGGCCAAGGTCATCGCCGGGCTGGCCGCCGAGCTCGGCCTGCCGGCGCCGCGCATCGCGGTGCTGGAAGGCGACGACCTGTCGCATCGCATGAGCGCCCCCGGCCCCTTGCAACGCCTGGTCGGCACCGGCTTCGACGCGCGGCGCTTCGTCAGCGCCAACGTCTATCAGGGCGCGTTCGAGATCGCGCAGGCACTGCGCGCCGGCGCGCAGATCGTCGTGGCGGGCCGGGTGGCGGATTCTTCCCTGACCCTGGGGCCGGCCATCGCCCACTTCGGCTGGGGCCGCGAAGACTGGAACGCGCTGGCCGGCGGCACGATGGCGGGGCACCTGCTCGAATGCGCCGCCCAGGTCACCGGCGGCTATTACGCCGACCCCGGCAAGAAAGACGTACCCGGCCTGGACAACGTCGGCTTTCCCATCGCCGAGATCGCCGCCGACGGCTCTTGCGTCATCAGCAAAGCCGACCACACCGGCGGCATCGTCAATACCCTGACCGTGAAAGAGCAACTGCTCTACGAGGTGCACGACCCCGCGGCCTACCTGACGCCGGATGTCGTGGCGGACCTCACCGACGCCCAGGTCGAAGAACAGGGCCCCGGCCGCGTCCGCCTGTCGGGCGTACAAGGGCACCCCCGGCCGCCCACCTTGAAGGCCGCCGCCTTCTTCGAAGGCGGGTGGGCCGGGGACGCCGAGATTTCCTATGCCGGGCCCAATGCCGAGGCGCGCGCCCGGCTGGCCATGGACGTCATCCGCAATCGGCTGGGCAAGCAGCTGACGCTACGCTTCGACCTGATCGGCCTCTGCAGCATCCTGGGCGACGATGCCGGACGCCTGCTGGCCGGCATGCCGGCCGGGCGGGCCACCGACGTGCGGCTGCGCGTGGCAACCCGCCACGACGACCCCGAATTGATCGACCTGCTGCATCGCGAGGTCACCGCGCTGTGGACCGGCGGCCCGGCGGGCGGCGGCGGCGTGAAAGTCAGCAAGCGCCAGCGGCTGGAAATGCGCAATTTCATGGTCCCGCGCGAACTGGCGCCGGCGTCGTTTCATCTTGCCGGCGCCGCCGGCGACAAGGAATCGTCATGACTCAGGACACTCGCCCGCTGTACGAACTGGCGCATGCGCGCACCGGCGACAAGGGCAACCACTCCAACATCAGCCTGATCGCCTACCGGGCCGACGACTATCCGTTGCTGGTGGAACACGTCACGCCGGAACGGGTGGCCCTGCACTTCGCGCACCGGCACCCCAGCGCCGTCAGGCGTTACCTGCTGCCGCGGCTGGGGGCCATGAACTTCGTCCTGGAAGACGTGCTCGACGGCGGCGTGAACGACTCGCTCAACCTGGACCTGCACGGGAAATCGCTGTCGTTCCACCTGCTGGCCATGCCGTTAACGGGCCCGGTCGCGCCGTCGCACCCGGCCTGACGCGGCAAGCCGCGCGCCCGCGAACCGGAACAAGCCGTCCCCCCGAGACAGCCAAGGAGACATCATGGCAGTACCCCACAAAGTCATCATCACGTGCGCAGTGACGGGCTCCATCCACACGCCGTCCATGTCGGCCCACCTGCCCGTGACCCCGCAGCAGATCGCCGACGCGGCGGTGGACGCGGTGCAGGCCGGCGCCTCCATCGTTCACCTGCACGCGCGCGATCCGCGCGACGGGCGCCCCTTGCAGACCCCGGAGGCGTTTCGCGCCTTCGTGCCCGACATCAGGTCGCGTTGCGACGGGGTCATCAACATCACCACCGGCGGGGCGCCTACCATGCCGGTGGAAGAACGCATGCGGCCGGCGCTGACGCTGCAGCCCGAGGTGGCCTCGCTCAACATGGGGTCGATGAACTTCGGCCTGTATCCCATGCTGGGCCGGTACCGCGAGTTTGCCCACGCGTGGGAAGCCCCTTACCTGGAGAACACCAAGGACCTGGTGTTCAAGAACACCTTCGCCGACATCGAGTTCATGCTGCGCCAGGGCGCCGACTGCGGCATACGCTTCGAGTTCGAGTGCTACGACACCGCCCACCTGTACAACCTGGCGCACTTCCTGGACCGAAAACTCGTCGAGCCGCCGCTGTTCGTGCAGACCGTGTTCGGCATCCTGGGCGGTATCGGCACGCATCCGGACGACGTCGCCCACCTCAAGCGCACGGCCGACCGCCTGTTCGGGGCGGATTACCTGTGGTCGGTGCTGGGCGCCGGCCGCGCGCAGATGCCCATCGCACAACTGTCGCTGGCCCAGGGCGGCAATGTGCGGGTGGGCTTGGAAGATTCGCTGTGGGACGGCCCGGGCCGCCTGGCCCGCAGCAACGCCGACCAGGTGCGCCGCATTCGCGGCGCCATCGAATCGCTGGGCCTGGCGGTAGCCACGCCCAACGAGGCCCGGGCCATGCTCAAGCTCAAGGGCAAGGACGCCGTGGCGTTCTAGCCCCCAGAACAACAACCACCAAGGAGACCTTCATGTTGCGCACGATGTTCGCGGCCGCCCTGGCCGCCACCCTGTTCGGCCTGGGCCAGTCGGCCGCGGCCGCTTACCCGGAACGCCCCATTCGCGTCCTGGTTCCCTTCCCCGCCGGCAGCGCCACCGACCAGTTGGCCCGCCAGGTCAGCAACGAAATGCAGAAGCAGCTGGGCCAGCCGATGGTCGTGGAAAACCGTCCCGGCGCGCAGGGCATCATCGCCGTCGGCACGTTGACCGACAGCCCGGCCGACGGCTATACGCTGATGATCAGCGCCAACACCGCCATCGCCGCCAACGTCAGCCTGTTCAAGAAACTGCCCTACGATCCGCGCAAGGATTTCACGCCCGTGGCCGGCCTGGGCTCGAACCTGCTGGTGCTGATGGTGCGCAAAGACTTCCCCGCGCAGAACACCCGCGAGTTCATCGACCACGTCAAACAGCATCCCGGCAAGCTGTCGGCCGGCTATGGGTCGTCGAGCTCGCAGGTATCGCTGGCCATGCTGAAATCCATGGCCGGCCTGGACGTGCTGGCCGTTCCCTACAAAGGCATTCCCGACGCGGTGACCGATGTCCTGGGCGGCACGCTGGACTTCACCTTCGTCGACGCCGCCAACGCCATCGCGCAGGCCAAGGGCGGCAAGCTCAAGCCGATCGCGATCACGGCCCGCCAGGAAAGTCCGCTGACCCCGGGCTGGCCACCGCTGGCGAACGACGTGCCGGGCTTCGACATCACCGCATGGTTCGCGCTGATCGGCCCGTCCGGCCTGCCGCCGGAAGTGGTGGAAAAACTCACCGGCGCGGCGCGCGGCGTCCTGCAAGAGCCCGGACTGTCCAAGCGGCTGCTCGATACCGGCATTGCACCGAACTACCAGAGCCCGCCCGAACTGGCGCGCTTCATCGACAGCGAAATCGACAAATGGGCCTCGCTGGTGAAACAAGCCGGCATCGAGCCGCAATGAGGACACGCAGGCAATGAGCACGACGATGCAGCAAACCATGGTGATCACGGGCGGCAGCCGCGGCATCGGCGCCGCGGTCGCCCAGGCGGCCGCGCGGGCCGGCTTCGCGGTCTGCGTGAACTACGTACGCAACGCCGCCGCGGCCGATTCGCTGGTGGCCGCCATCGAATCGGCCGGCGGCCGGGCCATCGCGGTGCAGGCGGACGTCAGCCGCCAGGATGACGCCGCCCGGCTGTTCCGGCACGTCGACCAGGCCCTGGGGCCGGTGGACGTGCTGGTGAACAATGCCGGCGTGCTGGGCCACTGCCTGGTGGCGGACATCGACGAGGCCGCCCTGGACCAGGTGTTCCGCGCCAACGTATACGGCACGTTCTTCTGCGCCCGCGAAGCGGTGCGGCGCATGTCCACCCGGCTGGGCGGACGCGGCGGCTCCATCGTCAACATGTCTTCCGTCGCGTCGCGCCTGGGGGGCCTGGCCGGCGGCAGCCACTACGCCGCCAGTAAAGGCGCGATCGACAGCTTCTCGCTGGCGCTGGCCAAGGAAGTGGGCGCCGAGGGCATACGCGTCAACACCGTCCGGCCCGGCCTGATCCAGACCGAGATCCACGAGGTCCACGGCGGCCTGTCGGCCATGGAAACCCTGGCCCGCGGCACGCCGATGGGGCGGTCCGGCACCGCCGACGAAGTCGCGCAATCGGTGCTGTGGCTGGCGTCCCCCGCCGCCTCTTATGTGCACGGCGCGGTGATCGACGTCGCGGGGGGACGCTGACGCGCCGTTCGGCCTGACGCGATGACGGCGGGTGTCTGACACCTGAGAGACGCTGGGGTCCACTCCACCGGATGCGCCTTGAAAACGCACCAAGCTGTTCGATCACGATGTCCCGCTGCTCGATCAGATCGTCGCATGGCGCGCGCATCGCCAGGTGTCTGACTCCCGCACCGCGGGTGTCTGACACCATTCGGTCGGCCAGACAGCCTCTGTACACCGTTGGTGTCAGACACCCTGCGGGGTGTCTGACACCTGGGATACGCCGAGGTCCACTCCACCAGACGCGCCTTGAAAGCGCCAAGCTATTCGGTCACGATGCCCCGCTGTTCGATCAGATCGTCGCATGGCCCGCGCATCGCCAGGTGTCTGACTCCCGCGCAGCGGGTGTCTGACACCTGAGAGACGCTGGGGTCCACTCCACCGGGCACGCCTTGAAAGCGCACCCAGCTGTTCGATCACGATGCCCCGTTGCGCGATCAAGTCGTCGCATGGTCGGCGCATCGCCAGGTGTCTGACTCCCGCGCAGCCGGTGTCTGACACCATTCGGTCGGCCAGACAGCCTCTGCACACCGTTGGTGTCAGACACCCTGCGGGGTGTCTGACACCTGGGATACGCCGAAGCCCACTCCACCGGGCACGCCTTGAAAGCGCGCCAAGCTATTCGATCACGATGCCCCGCTGTTCGATCAGGTCTTTCCAGCGCTTGAATTCCGTGGCCTGGAAGGCCGTGAATGCCTCTGGGGTGTTTGCCACGATCTCCAGGCCCTGCTCTTCGAGCTTGGCACGTACGCCGGGGTCCTTGAAACTGGCGATGGCGGCGTCGGCGAGCTTGGCCTTCACGTCCGCCGGCAATCCCTTCGGCGCCGACAGCCCCTGCCATGAATAGACCACGGCGTTGGCGACGCCGGCTTCGCCCAGCGTCGGCACGTCGGGCAGCACCGGCGAGCGCTGCTGGCCGGTGACGGCGATGGCGCGCAGCTTGCCCGCGCGGATGTGCGGCAGCACGGCGTTGACGTTCTGGAACGAATAATCGACCTGGCTGCCCATCAGGTCGTTGATGGCCGGCGCGCCCCCCTTGTAGGCCACGTGCATGCCCTGGGTGTCCGTCTGCTGCAGGAAGACCTCGGCCGACAGGTGGTCCGATGCGCCATAGCCGGAATTGGCGAAGCTGACCTGCCCCGGCCGGGCCTTCAGTTCCGCGATCACGTCCTTGACGGTGCGCGCCGATTTGGCCGGGGCGGCCACCAGCACGTTGGGCGCCTGCACGGCGACGGTGATGTAGTCGAAATCCTTCAGCGCATCGTACGGCGTCGACTTGATCAAGTGCGGCGCGATCACGTACGTGCCCAGCGAAGACATCATCAGCGTGTAGCCATCGGGCGCGGCCCGGCTGACGATGCCGGCGCCGATGGTGCCGGTGGCGCCCGGCCGGTTGTAGACCACGAACGACTGGTCCAGGCGGCGCTGCAGTTGCTCGGCCATCAGCCGCCCGATCGTGTCGGTGGCCCCGCCCGCGGGAAACGGCACGACGATCTGCACCGGCTTTTCTTGCGGCCACGGCGGCTGCGCGGCCACCCCCGCGGCCAGGCAGCACAGCGCCAGGCCCAGCACCAGTTTCTTCATGGTTGTCTCCTTGTGATCGGCCGTCGGCCCATGCCGCGGCGTTGCTGATTCATGGCCGCCGCTCAGGCCTTGGCCAGGCTCTGGCGCACGGTGGCGTCCTGCCTGGCTTTCACGTCCGGGTGCAGGCGCGTTCCCAGGCCCGGCGCGGCGGGCGCCAGCACCATGCCGTCCTGCACCACCGGCAGGTCGATCACCAGGTCCTGGTACCAGGTGCTCAACGTCGCCCGCACCACTTCCTGGAAGATCGCGGTGGGCGCATGCATCGCCAGGTGCAGGCCGGCGATCAGCGTGACCGGGCCGGTGCAGTCGTGCGGCGCCAGGGGCCGCGCGTAGGCCTGCGCCAGCGCGGCGATCTTGCGGGCTTCGGTCAGCCCGCCGCACCAGGCCAGGTCCAGCATCACGATATCCAGCGCGTCCTTGGCCAGCAGGTCGCGAAACGGCACCATCCCGGCCAGTGTCTCGCTGCCGCACACCGGCACGCGCGTCTGGCGGCGCAGGTCGGCCAGCGCCTGGGCGTCGTCCATCTTGCCGATGGGGTCCTCGGCCCAGAACACGTCGTACTCTTCCAGGCCGCGGCATATGCGCGCCGCGGCATTGGCCGTCCACAGGCTGTGCAGCTCGCACATGACCTCGATGCGGCCGCCCACCGCTTCGCGGATCTTGCGAAACGGCTCCAGCCCGCGCTTGAGGTCCGTCGACGAGATCAGGTGCCCGCCCGTCGCGGCGGCGTACACGTCGAAGGGCCAGATCTTCATGGCCGTATAGCCTTCTTCGAGCAGGCTGTGCGCCAGCGCGCCGGCGTCGTGCATGAACGCGATCTGGTCGTCGTACGGGCCGGCCGGGCGCTCCGACCCGTCGGTGCTGCGGCGGGCCGCGCCGGCCGTGTTGTAGGCGTAGCCGGCGCAGGTGTTGTAGGCGCGAATGCGGTCGCGCACGCCGCCGCCCAGGGCCACGTAGACCGGCACGCCCTGGCGCTGGCCCGCCAGGTCCCACAGCGCGATGTCCACGGCGCTGGCGGCGCGCACTTCGGCGCTGGCGCTGTGGAACCCCAGGTAGGGGTTCATCAATTGCTGGGACACCGCCTCGATGTGCCGGGCGTCGCGCCCCAGCAGCCACGGGGCGACCTGCTCGTGCAAGACCGCCTCGACCGCCTGGGCACCGCGAAACGACTCGCCCAGGCCGACCAGCCCCTCGTCCGTTTCGATTTCCACCCAGATCAGATTGGGACGCTCGTCGATGCGCACCGTGCGTAGCGCCGTGATGATTGCCATGCCGTCGACCTGCCTGCCATGAAGTGAAGGAAGACGCCGGCGGCGGGCTTGCCCGGAACCGGCGCGCGATTGCTGCTGTCCGGCAATCCTCGTGGCGGCCCGGATTCCTGTCAATAAATTTGCCGAGTAGTATTACTACTTTGAGCTCCGACGCCCGAGACCCGCATGGCCATTTCCCCCTTGAGCGACCTGGCGTACACCCAGATGCTGGATATGCTGGAAGGCTTGCCGCCCGACCATCGACTGCCCAGCGAAGACGAGCTGGCCGGCCGGCTGGGCGTATCGCGCCCAGTATTGCGCCAGGCGCTGGCGCGGCTGCGCACCGAAGGCCGTGTCTACGCGCGGCGCGGCGCCGGCAATTTCGTGGGCAAGCCCCCTGCCCTGCAAAGCGCCACGTTCGGGCCGCTGCACAGCATTCCGGACTTGCGTAGCTTCCTGGAATTCCGCTGCCTGGTCGAAGCCGAAAGCGCGGCCGGCGCCGCGCAATGCCGCGATGCGGCGCTGCTGGAAGACATCGCCCGGCGGCTGCGCATGTTCGAGACCGCGCTGGCGCGCGGCGAACCCGCCATCGAAGAAGACATCGCGTTCCACGGGGCAATCGCCGCAGCCAGCGGCAACCGCTTCTTCGTCATGACCATGGCCGCCCTGGCCGAGCAGACGCGCGTGTCGATCAAGCTGATCCGCGAGCTGTCACCGCAGCCGATGTTCCGCCGCACCGCCGACGTGCGCAACGAGCACCGCGCCGTCGAGGCGGCCATCCGCCGCGGCGATGCCGCCGCCGCGCGCGAAGCGATGCTGACCCACCTGCGCGGCGGGCTGGCTCGCCTGTTCGGCGCCGACGCCCTGGCCGCCGCGGGCGCGGCCTAGTGGTAGGTCAGTTCGACCACGTACGCCCGCGCCCCGACGCCCGCCGCCGGCAGGGGCTCGATCGCCACGTCGACCAGCGGGGCCTCCCGCAGCCGGGCGTCCGAGGCGGACGCCCGCGCCGGACAGGCGGCGGCGGCCAGCGGCTCGCCGTGCCGCAGGTCGACGTTCGCGCGGCAATCGGCCGGGACCACGATGCGGCCGGTGAACTGGATTCTTCCATCCGCGGCCGCTGCCGGCAGGGCAACCGCCGACCCCAGCATGCAGACCCACAATGCTTGTGCAACTCGCATTTCCGCACCTCTCGCAGTTCGTGGAATCACAGCAACTATTGCGCTAATGCAACATGATTGCGTAACAATTTTGCGCCCACTTAAGGTAGGTGTGCAAGCTTTCTGATACCCACCGGAGATGCTTCGCAACCCGGCGCCGCCGCGAATCAAAGTATTCTTGGTCCGTGCGAAGGTCTGTTCCGCAGCCCCGGCGACTCGATGGAGCCCTGCCATGACTGACAAGAAACCCCGCAAAGCGATACCGGCCGCCCCGCCCCCGGGCGGCGAGCCCGTACTGCTGTCGGGCGGCAACCCCCAGATCCCGAAGGGCGATGGCGACGCCCCCGTGCAGGCCTACATCGCCGCCATGCCGGGTTGGAAAAGCGCGGTCGGGCGTCGCCTGGACGCGCTGATCGGGCGCGCCGTGCCCGACGTGCACAAGGCCGTGAAATGGAATTCGCCGCTGTACGGCATGCCGGGCCAGGGTTGGTTCCTGAGCTTCCATTGCTTCGCCAAGTACATCAAGGTGGCGTTCTTCCGCGGCACGTCGCTGCAGCCCGTGCCCCCGGTCGAATCGCGGACGCAGGAAACCCGTTACCTGCACATCCACGAAGACGACACGCTCGACGAAGCCCGGTTCGTCGCGTGGGTGCAGCAGGCCAGCCAGTTGCCGGGCGAACGGATGTAGGCGAAGGCCGTCGGCCACGGAGTGCTTGGGGGTGTCTGACACCTGACCACACCCAGGCAGGCTTCAGGGTAGTGCCATAACAGTGCAGGCGTCAGTGCTGCGGCGTTGCGCAGGTGTCCGGCTCCCGCGCAGCGGGTGTCTGACACCTCGGGTTTTCCCTGATCCAACCCCTGTCGATTCCGACACCGCCGGTTCGTCGTACAGATACCCACTCACCAACGGAAAGGCGAAGACATCATGGCTACCGGAACTGTTCACCTGCATCGCGTGCTGCGCGCCACCCCCGAGCGCGTCTACCGCGCCTTCCTGGAACCCGACGCGGTCGCGAAATGGCTGCCTCCCTACGGCTTCACCTGCCAGGTCCATCACCTGGAAGCCAAGGTCGGCGGCACCCACAAAATGTCGTTCCGCAATTTCGGCACCGGGCACAGCCACTCGTTCGGCGGCGAATACCTGGAACTGGTGCCGTTCGAGAAGATCCGCTATTCGGACCTGTTCGACGACGCCAACCTGCCCGGCCAGATGCAGGTCACAGTGTCATTGCGGCAAGTGTCCTGCGGCACCGAACTGACGATCGTGCAGGAAGGCGTGCCCGAGGTCATCCCGGTGGAAATGTGCTACCTGGGCTGGCAGGAATCGCTGCTGCAGCTGGCCAGGCTGGTCGAGCCCGAGATCCCGGACTGACCAGGCCGGCCGCGCGCCGGTCACCGCGCCGCGGCGATCGCCTCTTCCAGCATGTCCAGGCGGTCTTGCCCCCAGAACAGTTCGCCCTGGTACACATACGAGGGCGACCCGAACACGCCCGCCCGCACCGCCTCGTCCGTATAGCCCCGGTATCGGGCCTGGACGCCGGGCTGGCGGGCCCGGGCCAGCAGGTCGGGGCCGTCCAGGCCCTGTTCGCGCAGGATGTCCAGCAGCGTCGCCTGCGACGAGACGTCGCGTTCCTCGCACCACTGCGCCCGCAGGATGGCCTTGTACAGGCCCACCGTATCCCGCCCGGCCTCGTTGGCCGCGATCACGATGCACGACGCCAGGTCCGCATTGGGGCACATGTAGGCCGGTTGCGGGTTGACGTGGATGCCCAGCTTGCGGCACCAGCGCTTGAGCTCGGCGATGCGGTAGGCCTGCCGCTCGGGCGCGCGCTGCCCCAGCAGCACGCCGCCAGTGCGCGCATACACGTCCGGAAGGTCCACCGGCTTGTAGCGGATCGCCACGCCCTGCCGGGCGGCCAGGGCTTCCAGGCGGTCGGCCCCCAGGTAGGCCCAGTCCGAGTTCATCCAGAAGTAGTAATCGATATGCGCCCGCGTCACGTCCGCGCCTCCCGGCCGGCCGGAGCCGGCAGCGCGAAACGCGACGGGCCGTGCATCAGGCATGCGCTGACGATGGCCACCAGGCCCAGCGCGCTCAGGAACCAGACGATATAGCGCGGGCTGCCGCCGCCGTACGCCAGCAGCGACGTCGCGATGATGGGGGCCAGCCCGCCGCCGATCGCGCCCGACACCTGGACGGCGATCGAGATCCCGCTGTAGCGCACTTCCGGCGGAAACTGCGCCGAGAACAAGCCGCCTTCGGGGCCGTACAGGGCGGCATACACCACGCCGATGGCGATCGCGACGGCCAGCGTGATCGAGCCGGGGTCCAGCGTCTGCAGCATCGAGAAGAAGGTGGACGCGAACAACAGGATGCCGACGGCGCCCCCCAGGAACACCCACTTGAAGCCCACGCGGTCGCCCAGCACGCCGAAGATCGGCATGGTGAACAGGGCCACGAACGCCCCCCACACCGTCGCGTCCAGCATCACGGTGCGCGGGATGCCCAGCGTGCCCGTGGCATAGGCCAGCGCGAACGTCACCACCGTGTAGAACCAGGTCACTTCCGCCAGCCTGCCGCCCACCACCACCAGCACTTCCTTGGGATAGCGGCGCAGCACCACCATGGCGGGCACTTCCACCTTGTCGCCCTGGGTCTGCATGTGCTCGAAATCGGGGGATTCCGCCACCTTCATGCGAATGAACCAGCCCACCAGCAGCAGCACGACGCTGGCCAGGAACGGCAGCCGCCATCCCCAGGCCAGCATGTCGGCCTCGGGCAGGGACGCCACCGCGCCCATCGCCAGCGACGACAGGATCAGGCCCGGCGCCACGCCGGTCTGCGGCAGGCTGCCGAAGAAACCCTTCTTGCCTTCGGGTGCATGCTCCACCGCCATCAGCACGGCCCCGCCCCATTCGCCACCCACGGCGATGCCCTGCAGGAAGCGCATCAGCACCAGCAGCACGGCGGCCCAGTAGCCGATGCTGTCGTACGACGGGATCAGGCCGATCAGGATGGTGGGTATGCCCATCAGGAACAGCGTGATCAGCAGCATCGACTTGCGGCCCACCCGATCGCCGAAGTGGCCGAAGATGATGCCGCCCAGCGGCCGCGCGAAGAAGCCCACCGAGTACGTCGCGAAGGCCGCCAGCGTACCGGTCAGCGGATCGAACGCCGGAAAGAAGATCTTGTTGAAGATCAACGCGGCCGCGGTGCCGTACAGGAAGAAGTCGTACCACTCGATGGTGGTGCCCATCATGCTGGCCAGGCCGGCAGTGACGTAATGGCGGCTCGAACGAGCCCCCTTCGACGCGGAAGTCGTCATGGTGAATCCCCTTGGAATGTAATTTGTGGCGGGCGCGGCGGCTATGCCAGGGCCAGCGGCGCAATGCCGTGGGTCTGGCGCGCCCAGTAATTGAAAGTCGCCTTCACGATCGAGGGCTTGAGCAGGTAATCGTGGGCTTCGGCCGCCAGCTTGTCGTCCACCGGCGTCAGCGGGCCGAAGGCCTGCGCCCGGATCTGCATGCGCGCGGCGCGCTCCAGGTACACCGACAGGTAGGTGGCCTCTTCGCACGACGTGCCGGCCGTCAGGTAGCCGTGGTGCGCCAGGATGATGGCGCGCTTGTTGCCCAGCGCGCCGGAAATGATGACGCCTTCCTGGTCAGCGATGGGCACGCCGGGCCATTCGCCCAGGAACGCGCAGTCGTTGTGCAGCGGCGTCATGTCCATCTGCGAGATCACCAGCGGCTGGCGCGCCGCGGCCAGCGCCGAGGCCCAGGGCGAATGCGTGTGGACGATCGAATGCACGTCGGGACGCGCGTCGTACACCCACAGGTGGAAACGCGTGGCCGGGTTGGCCATGCCTTCGCCAGTCAGCGTGTTGAGGTCGCGGTCGACCTCGATGAAATCGGCCGGGGTGGCCTCGTCGAAACCCAGGCCGAAGCGCAGCGTCCAGTAGGCGCCGGGGCGTTCCGAACGCACGCTGATCTGGCCGGCCAGGCCCGCTTCCTGTTCGGTCATCGCCAGGATGCGACAGGCGTAGGCCATGGTTTCCTGCGTGCTGCGCGGAACCGTGCGCAGGTGCCTGGCCATGTCCTGCGTGGCGCGGACGTCGAAGTAGGATTTTTCCCGGAGACGGGCAGTCATATCGATAGCTCCAAATATGCAATCAACGCTTGGTCAATACCTTTGTGACCAGGAAAGCGCATTATGTTGATGCACATCAAATGGAGCTATAGACTCCGCCTCATAGCAGCTATTCCACGGGCTCGTCCCGCAGCCCGCTCGCCACCTGCATGGCACACCGCAGCAAATCGTCGCGCAGCGGCGCCACGACCCTGCCCGCCTGCGTGATCACCACCACGCGGCGGCGCAGCATCGGATCGGCGATGGGCAGCCGGCGCAATTCGTAGTCCGACAACAGCTTTTCCGGAATGCGCGACGGCAGGATACAGCCGCCCACCCCGGACGACACCAGCTTGAGCATCGCGTCGATGGTCTCGGCCTCGGCCACGAAATCGGGATGCAGGCCGGCGCTGTGGATCATGCGGCGCAATGCATAGTGCGGCGGGAAGCCCACCAGTTGCAGGTCCAGCCGCGACAGGTCTTGCGGGCCGCGCAGCGGGCAGTCGCGCTGCACGATCAGCGCCATGTCGTCGTCGAACAGCAGCGCCGACGCCAGCGCGCCGGAATCGACGGCCGAGTCGTAGACGAAGCCCAGGTCGGCCTTGCCGCTTTCCACCAGCGCCACGACCTCGGGCGAGCTGCGGCCCATCAGCGACAGGTTCACGTGGCGATGCGTGCTGACGAAGCTGGCCACCACGTCGGCCGTGAAGTAGTAGCTCAGGGTATGGACGGTGGCCAGGCGCACGGTGCCGTGCGTCACGTCCTGCTGCCGCACCGCGTCCAGCGCCTGGTCGATGCTGCGGTAGGCGGGGCTGGTGGCGTCGTACAGGGCCTGGCCCGCCTCGGTCAGCGCCACGCCGCGCCCGGTGCGCACGAACAGGGGATGGCCGATGCCGGCCTCCAGCGCGGCCAGTTGCTTGCTCAACCCCGACTGGGTCTGGTCCAGCGCCTCGGCCGCTTTCGACAGCGAACCGAGTTTCGCAATGCACAGAAAATAGCGCAATTGCCGATCCGGGGTTTCCATGGCCTCTCTCCGTTTGATCCCAGACGGACGATACAACGGAAGCGGGCCGCGGCCGGCCGGCGCGGCGCGGGCGCGGCCGGCTAGAACTGCCCTTCGGTCAGCTCGTAGCTGACGCTGAAGAAGCGCGAATCGAGCCAGTTGGTGGTGAACTGCACCGGCCGCCCGTCGCTGGAAAACACATACTGCACGCGCACCAGCGGCGCCGTGCCCAGCGAATCGGCCAATGCCGTGCGGCTGGCGCGCGAATGCGGATCGGCGCCGATGCTGATGCGGGCGTGGTCCACCTTCAGGCCGGCCTGGCGCTCGACGATGGGATAGACAAACAGCGGGCCGTCCTGCGCCGCCGATTCGAAGTCGTTGGCGCGCAGCTTGCCGGCCACGTGGGGCGGGAAGTAGATGTCGCTGAAGCCGATGTTCTGCGCCTTGTCCGAATGCACCAGCTGCATGCGCAGCAAGGGCGTGTCGGCGTCCTGCTGCAGCATGGCGGCGGCCTCGGCGTGCCGCACGGTGGCGAAGCCGCTGACCTGGCTCAGGTGGATCACCGACGGCCGCAGGATGTCCGACAGGGTGCGCAGGTGCCGTTCCACCGGCACCACCGGGCTGCGGCTGATCACGCGCGCGGGCTTGGCGCGCTGCTTGCGGATGTAGCCGCGCTTCTCCAGCAGGTCCAGCGCCTGGCGCACCGTGAACCGGCTGGCCGAGTAATGCGCCGAGATCAGCCGTTCTATCGGGACGTCTTTGCCCACCGCGTGCGGATCCGCCTCGATTGCCCGCACCAGGCCTTGGTAGATCGTCCAGTACAGCAGGTTGGGCGAGCCCGGCGGCGTGGCCGCCGCGGCAAGATCGGGCAGGGTCAGGATATCGACAGAGGGTTGCATGTTCGGCAGTCGGAATGGGCCGGCGCCCCCGGGCGGGGACGCCGGCCCCTATTATTGCGCAGCCGCCAGCGAGGCCGCGATCGGGCTCAGCGTGCGCGAGGTGCTTTCCACGAAGGCCTGCGCGGCGGCGGCCGGCATGGGCTTGAACGGCACCAGCCCCAGTTCGGCCGCGCGCTGCTGGAAGGCGGCATCGCCCAGCACGTCCTGGATGGCCGCGTTCAGGCGCTCGATGACGTCCGGCGGCGTGTCGGCGCGCACGTCGATCGCATTCCAGCCGTCGAACAACACCTCGTCGAACGCGCCGATGCCCAGCTCGCCCAGCGTCGGCACGGCGCCCACGCCCGCGATCCGGCTGTGGCCCACCACGGCCACCGGCACCACCGTGCGCGCATCGATGTGCGGCTTCAGCGCGGTGTAGCTGTCGACCACCACGTCGACGCGCCCGGCCAGCAGGTCCACGTGCATCGGCGCACTGCCCCGGTACTGCACTTCGTTCACCTTGGCCTGCAGCGCGCCGGTCAAGACGTGCTCGGTCAGGTGCGGCGCCGTGCCGATGCCCGGCACCGCCCAGGCGACCTTGCCCGGATGCGCCAGCATGTACGCCTTGAGCTGCGCGAAATCGCCCAGCCCCGAGGCCACCGAGGTCACCATCACCGTGGGCACGCGCGACAACAGCGCCACGCTGGTCAGGTCCCCCGTGGCGCGGTAGGACAGCGTCGGCTGCAGCGCGTTGATCACCGTCTTGCTGGAAATGGCCAGCAGCAGGGTGTGGCCGTCGGCCGGCTTGTCCAGCACATAATTGGTGCCGACGATGCCGCCGCCACCGCCCTTGTTCTCGATGACGATGGACTGCCCCAGGCGCTTGCCCAGGGCGTCGCCCAGGACGCGCGCCATCGCGTCCGTCGATCCGCCGGGCGGCGACGGCACGACCAGGGTCACGGATCGCGTGGGGTACTGCGCCCGCGCGGGGGCCATGCCCAGCAACAGGCAAAGCGCCCCCCAGCCGAGGCCGCGCGCCAGCGCCCGGCCCCATCGGCGGCACGCCGGCTGCGCCTTGCGCGCGGGTTGATTCACGATGGTCTGCATGGTTTGTCTCCTCCGTGCCTGGCGCCGCTACGCGGCCGCGCCGGTCTGGTATTGCTGCGCGCGCGCGGCGCAGCCGGCCTTGATGAACCCCTGGTCCGATCCCACCCACAGGATGCGCGCGCCCAGCGATTTGAGCATCAACGAGTCTTCCAGCGTGGGCGCGAAGGCACCCACCGGGATCCCGCAACGCGCGCCCAGCTCGATCAACCCCGCGATGCAGTCCCGCAGCCTGGCATTGCGGTAGTCCGGCACGCAATCCATGCCCATCGAGATCGACAGGTCGCTGGCCCCCACGTACACGGCGCCCAGGCCCTCGGTGCGCATGATGCGCTCGGCCTGCGCCACCCCCTGCTCGTTCTCGATCATGGCGATGGGCAATAGGCGGGCGCGGGTCTCGGCGTAGTAGTCCTGGATGCTCTGGCGGCGTATCACCTGGCCCAGGTACGGGCCGAAGCTGCGTTCGCCCAGCGGCGCGTAATAGCAGGCCGAGATGAAGCGGCGGCACTCGTCGGCGCTGTTGATCATGGGCGCGACCACGGCGTCCACGCCGCCGTCCAGCACCTTGGTGATCTGGGCCGGGTCGTTGGCCGCCACCCGCACCACCGGCGCGCATTGCTGCGCCCGCACCGCGCGGGCCAGGTCGTTGACCTCGTGCAGGCCGATGGCGGAATGCTGCAGGTCGATCATCACCGCGTCGAAGCCAGCGCTGGCGACCAGCTCGGCCGCATAGGTATCCGGGATGCTGTTGCCGATCATGGTGATCGCGTCGCCGCGGCCCAGCCGTTCTTTAAGAGTCGTCATGCTTGCTCCAGGGTGGCGGTCAGCGGATCAGCGAGTCGATCACGGCTCGCCCGAGCCCGACCTGGTCGTAGTGCTGGCGGGCCTGTTCCAGGCGCACCAGCACATCGGTGATGCCGGTCACGTCGCCGCGCTCGTCCAGCAGCAGGAACCCGCCCTCGTTCACGGTGAACAGCTCGACCGTCTCGTCGCCGATGACTTCGAACGTATGACTGTCGCCCGGCACCTCCAGCAGGTACGAACCCGGCCGGTGTTCCCAGTCGCGCTCGCGATAGTGCCAGCGGCCGCGCAGGGTGCAGCCCACCACCCGGCCCAGGTGATAGTGCGTGGGCAACTGGGCGCCCGGCTCGACCCGGAACACGCTGTGCCAGGCGCCATGGCGGACATCGAAAGCACACGGGTAGAACCAGGCCCCCGGGGCCAGCGGCACCCAGCAGCGGTCGTCGGTGCGGTCGAGCGCGCGGATCAGCTCCGGCGCCTCGTTGCGTGCGGTCAGGCCGGTGCCCCCCGCGATCTGGTGACTCATCGCAATCTCCATTGATTGAATATATGCAGATATCCGGATATCTGGATATAAACTACGCGAGCCCTCTCCCCTGGTCAATCAAGGGTTTACCCGCATTCACGTCGGCCGAGCGGTGTCAGACACCTGACTGCGCTGCCTTAAGGCCATCTATGGGAATGCGCCCCTGGCGTTGCCAGATCGTAGCCAGGTGTCAGACACCCCGAAGGGTGTCTGACACCCTCCTGCAAAGACAGCTTCCCACCCCGGTCCAGCGCACAGCCAGCCGGTTCTTGCCCGGGCCCTACCCCATTCCCGCTCGACGACCCACTGTCACGTGCTATTTTTCGATGCAACGGCCATTGCAACCCCGCCGCCGATCCCTCACCTGCCCCGCGACCCCGCCATGAATTTCCTCGACCGCATTGCCGCCCGATCCCAGGGCCTGACCCAGAGCGAGCAGACGCTGGTGGACTACCTGATCGCGCACCAGCCGCACGGCATGCTGGACACCGCCACGGTCATCGCGCGCAAGATCGGCATCAGCCCGTCGACCGTGGTGCGCTTCTTCTCGAAGATCGGCTACGACTCGTTCGCCGAGGCGCAGCGCGAAGCCCGCAACGAAATCGCCTCGAAGCTGGCATCGCCGGCGCAGCGGGCCAACCTCAGGCCGACCGGCGAGCAGACCCTGCAATCCGTGGTCGAAGACAGCCTGGCGCTGGATATCGACAATATCCAGGCCATGCAGGCCTCGCTCGACATGGCGGAATTCGAGGCCATCGTGCATACCCTCAGCCGCCCGGGAAAGGGCCGCGTGTTCATCGCGGGCGCCAAGAACGCCTATGGGGTGGCGGCCAGCCTGCACACGCACCTGAACATGTGCATGAAGGGAGTGCAACTGCTGGACACGCAGCCGTCGACGCTGGCCGACAACCTGCTGTGGGTGGACGAGCACGACGTGCTGGTGGCGATCTCCATCCGGCGCTACGCGCGGACGGTCTACCACGCCGCCCGGCATTTCCGCGCGGCCGGCGCGCGCGTACTGGCGATCACCGACAGCCCGCTGTCGCCGCTGGCCGGCGTGGCGCATCACCGGCTGCTGGTGCCCACCGCCAGCAATTCCCCCTTCGATTCCTTCACCGCGCTTTTCAGCCTGTGCACCGCGCTGGTGTCGGCCGTCTCGTGGCGCCGCAAGAAAGCCGTGGATACCCTGCTGGCGCATGGCGAAGACATCTGGCGCGAGATCGGCATCTTCGTCGAAGGCGACTGACTGCGGCTTGTTCTGCAACGCAGATTGCAATCTCGGCACCAGCCTGCCATGAGGCCGCGGCTGCCGCGGCGGCCTGCCAGAGGCCGGCCCACCCGCGGGGCCGTTGCCGCGCCGCATCGCGCCAACTCCCCGTAAGTCGCTGATTCCTTGGCGGAAATTCGGCCATTTCCGGGTGATTCGATAAAAGCTATCGACCGATAGGCCCCATCAGGATTATTTATGCAATTTTCATTGCATAAATTCAATTTGAATGATGAAATCAAATCATTCTTGACTCCCTGAACCCACGGAACCGCCATGGCTCGCCTACCCTTCGTCGATGCAAAACAAGTCCCCGAATTCGCCGCCGTCCTGAAAGAACTGGAACAAAGCCGCGGGGTCGTCTCGAACGCGCTGCGCTCCATGGGGCATGCGCCCGAGGCGCTGCGCCGCTTTGCGGCGGTGGGCGACTATGCGCGCTACCACTCGACGCTGTCGGCCCGCACCCGGGAAATCGTGATCGTCATCACCGGCCGCGCATCCACCTACGCCATCAACCATCACGGTCCCCTGGCGCTGCAGGCCGGCATCACCCAGGCCGAGCTCGACGCGCTGTGCCAGGGCAAGGTGCCCGCCACGTTCAACGACACCGACCGCGCCGTGGCGCAATACGTGCTGGAGTTCACGTCGCCGCAGTCGGTCAGCGACGCCACGTTCGCGGCCCTGAGCCGGGCGATGACGCCGCGCGAACTGACCGACGTGTCGTTCACGTCGGCCTATTACGTTGCCTTTGCCATGATGACCACCGCCCTGGGCGCCCACTACGACTCGGAAGCGTTCGTCGCGGCCGAGCTGGAATGGCAAAAGCAGAAAGACCGGGCCTGACAACTTCACTCCATCGGGGGAAATGCCATGAAACACACACACGTGGTTGCCCAGCTGTGCCTGGCCGCCGCTTTCCTGTTGCCCGGGGCCTCCGCCTCGGCGGCCGGCGACGCCTATCCGTCCAGGCCGATCAAGATCATCGTCTCGTACCCCGCGGGCGGGGCCAACGACCTGGTGGCCCGCACGGCGGCCGAGGAAATCTCGAAAGACCTGGGCCAGACGGTGATCGTCGAGAACATCTCGGGCGCCGCCGGCACGCTGGGCGCAGGCCGAGCCGCCAAGTCGGCGCCCGACGGCTACACGCTCTTCATGGCGGCCGGCGCGCACGCGCTGGCGCCCAGCGTCCGCAAAAACCTGCCCTACGACATCGTCAAGGACTTCGCCCCCGTCAGCATCGCCGCCATCGGCACCTACGTGCTGGTGGTCAACCCGGCGGTCAAGGCCAAGTCGGTACGCGAGCTGATCGACCTGGCCAAGGCCCGGCCCGACGAGCTCACCTTCGCTTCGTCCGGCGTCGGCGCGCCCCTGCACCTGGCCGGGGTGCTGTTCCAGGAAAAGACCCACACCCAGCTGCGCCATGTGCCGTTTCGCGGCGATGCCGACGCCAACACCGCGGTCGCGGCCGGCCACGTCGATATGATCTTCGGTTCGCTGGGGCCCATGCTGCCGCTGATCCGCAGCGGCAAGGTGCGCGCGCTGGCCGTGACGGGCGCCGCGCGCAGCGCCGTGGCGGACGACCTGCCCACCATCATGGAAGCGGGCGTGCCCGACTACAGTATCGGCACCTGGTGGGGGCTGCTGGCGCCCGCGGGCACCGACCCGGCCATCGTCGAGCGGCTGTCGAAATCCATGGCGAAGGCGGCGGCCAATCCCGCCATCCAGGAACGCTTCACGGGCCTGGGCGTGGAAGCCGCGTCGAACACGCCGGCGCAGTTCAGCGCGTTCATCGCCAAGGAAGTGCAGCAGTACGCGGCCATCACCAAGGCAGCCAAGATCGAGCCCCAGGAATGAACCCATGCACATCGCCATTGTCGGTTCGGGCGCCGTCGGCTGCCTGGTAGGCGGCAAGCTGGCCGAGGCCGGCCAGGACGTCACGCTGGTCGATGCCTGGCCGGAACACGTGGACGCCATCCAGCGCGGCGGCCTGGTGTTCGACGATCACGCCGGCACGCGGCGGATCGACGTCCCGGCGCTGCATGTCGGCCAGGTGCAGGCGCTGCACAAGCACCCCGTCGACATCGCCTTCGTCTGCGTCAAGCTGTACGACACCGAATGGGCCACGGCCCTGGTCGCGCCGTACCTGTCGGCCACGGGGTACGTCGTCACCTTGCAGAACGGCCTGATCGAAGACACCATCGCCGCCCGGGTCGGATGGCCGCGCACGGTGGGCTGCATCGGCAGCGGCCTGCACGTGGGGCTGGTCGCGCCGGGCCACCTGCGGCGCTCGCGCGCCACCGCCCGCAGCGCGTCGCCGTGCTTCTACGTGGGCGAGGCGCACGGCCGCATCACGCCGCGCCTGAACCAGCTGGCCGAGCTGCTGCAGCAGGTCGACACCACGGCGGCCACCCCCAACCTGTGGGGCCTGCGCTGGGCCAAGCTGGTGGCCAACTGCATGACCTCGGCGCTGGGCGCGGTGGCCGGCATGGACCTGAAGACGCTGTTCTCGGATGCCGACGGCCGGCAGGCCATGCTGCACCTGGCGTCCGAGGCCATCGCCCTGGGCCTGGCGCTGGGCTACGACGTGGAAGACGTCTTCGGCCTGCCCTGCGCCACCTGGGTCGCGGCGGCACGCGGCCAGGCCGCCGACCTGGCGCGCGTAGCCGAGGTCTACCAGAAACAAGTGGGGCTGCTGACGCATTCGGCCCTGTCCGGCACTGCCCAGGACATCCAGAAAGGGCGTCGCACGGAAGTCGCCTACATGAACGGCTACATCGCCGCCCAGGGCCGGCAGGCCGGCATCGCCGTGCCGCACCACGCCGGGCTGGCGAACCTGGTCGAACGCATCGAATCGGGCGCGGCGCGCCCTGACGCGGCGCACCTGCGCCGCCTGGACACGACAGGGGAAACGACATGAATACCAGAAAATGGCTGGGCGCGGCAGCACTCGCGGTGGCGGCCTGCGCGGCGGCGCCGGCTTCGGCAGCCCAGGACTGGCCTTCCGCGCCGATCCGGCTGATGGTGCCGTTCGCCGCGGGCGGCGGATCCGACATCATCGCGCGCCTGATCGCGCCAAGGCTGTACGCGGCCCTGGGCCAGCAGGTGGTGGTAGAGAACAAGCCGGGCGGCTCCAGCATCATCGGCTCGCAGATCGTGGCCAAGTCGCCGCCCGATGGCTACACGATCATGATGATGGACTCCAGCATCACGATCAACCCAAGCCTGTTCAAGAACCTGCCCTATGACGCGCTGACCGATTTCATTCCGGTCATCCACGTGGCGTCCGGCCCGGTGATCCTGGCCGCCAACCCCGCGCTGGCAGCCAATACCGTCGGCGAACTGGTCGCCGAGGCCAAGGCCAGGCCCGGCGCGCTGTTCTACGGTTCCGGCGGCACGGGCGCGCCCACTCACCTGTCGGGCGAACTCTTCAACCAGACGGCGGGCACCCAGATCACGCACGTGCCCTACAAGGGCACCGGCGAAGCCATCGGCGCCGCCATCGGCAACCAGGTCAGCCTGATCTTCACCGGCATCAGCACCGCCGGCCCCGCCATCCAGGCCGGCAAGCTCAAGGGCCTGGCCGTCACCGGCAGCCAGCGCGCCGCGGCCCTGCCCAACGTGCCCACCTTCGCCGAGGCAGGCCTGCCCGGCGTGGACAACCTGACGCGCTGGATGCTGCTGGTGCCGGCGGGCACGCCGGCGCCGGTCGTGCAGCGGCTGAACGCCGAATTCAACAAGATCATTGCCGAGCCCGACATCAAGGCGCGCGTGCTCGGCCTGGGCTACACCATGGAAGGCGGCACGCCCGAGGCCGCCGCGGCACTGCTGAAATCGGAGATCGAGAAATGGGGCAAGGTCATCAAGCTGGCCGGGATCAAGGCGCAATGAGCGGCCGCCTGGCCGGCCGCGTGGCCCTGATCACCGGCGGCGGCGGCGGCATCGGCGGCGCGGCGGCGGAACTGTTCGCGCGCGAGGGCGCCAAGGTCATGCTGGCCGACATCGACCAGGACCGCATGCAGGCCATCGTGGCGCGCATCCGCGGCCAGGCCGGCGACGCGGCCTGCGTGGCGGCCGACATCGTCGACGAGGCCAGCGTCAAGGCGGCCGTCGACGCCACCGCCGAACGCTTCGGCAAGCTCGACGTGCTGTTCAATTGCGCCGGCGGGTCCTCGCCTGCCGACAACCTGGTCACCGACGTTTCCCTGGACATCTGGGCGCGCACCATCGACATCGACCTGAAGGGCACCTTCCTGGCCTGCCGCCATGCGCTGCCCCACATCGTCGCGGCCGGCGGGGGCGCGATCGTCAACATGTCGTCGGGCGCGGCCCTGCGCGGCGCCAGTTCCGCGCATGCCTACACCAGCGCCAAGGGCGCCATCATCTCGCTGACCCGCGCGCTGGCCGGCGCGTACGCCCGGCACAACATCCGGGCCAACGCCATCTGCTCGGGGCGCGTCAATACCGAACGGGTGCGCAACAGCTACGGCATCCCCGGCCAGGCCGGCCAGTTCCACGACCCGATGAACGTGAACGAACAGGTCAAGGCCTACCCGTTCTGGTTCGGCGAACCGATCGACATGGCCCACATCGCCCTGTTCCTGGCGTCGGACGAGTCCCGCATGATCACCGGCGCCGCCATCCCCGCCGAAGGCGGACGCTCCGCTTACTGAGTGAGGTAGTCTCGATGAACGTTTTCACCACCCGCGACGGCATGCGGCTTGCCTACTACGACGATTGCTTCGCGCCCCCATGGAAAACCGCCCAGCCGGTACTGCTGCTGCACCCGGCCATGGGCAACTCGCAGCGCTGGTTCCACTGGATGCCAGCGCTGGCGGCCCAGTACCGGGTCATCCGCCTGGACCTGCGCGGCCATGGCGCGTCGCAGATTCCGGGCGACGCCGATGGCTTCTCGCTGCAGCACCTGGTCGACGACGTGCTGGAACTGCTGGGCCGCCTGGACATCGACAGCCTGCACGTGGTGGGCAATTCCGCCGGCGGCTACGTCTCGCAGAAGCTGGCCATCCAGCACCCCGAACGCGTGCGCACCCTGTCGCTGTACGGCTCGCCGCCGGGCCTGAAGCACAGCCATGCCCCGACGTGGCTGCCGAAAATCGAGCAGATCGGCCTGCGCAAGTTCCTGGCGGACACCATCGCCGAGCGCTTCGACGACAACGCCGATCCGGACCACGTGCAGTGGTTCATCGAGCAGGCCGGCTCGAACGACCCCAAGTTCATCGCCCGGTTCGTGTCGCACATGTGCACGCACGATTTCATGGACGAGATCGACGCCATCCGCTGTCCCACCCTGATCGTGGCCGCCGGCAAGGAAGCCATCGGCCAGGCCAGCGCCTACCAGGAAATGAACCGGCGGATCGGGCGTTCGGAACTGGTCACCTACGACACCGCCGCGCACAACCTGTGCGACGGCTACGCCGAACGCACCCTGCAAGACCTGCGGGCCTTCCTGGCGCGGCACTCGTGAGCGGGCAGCCATGAACCCATCTCTCAGACGCGCGCTGCTGGACTGGCTTGCCGACCACAGGGCCCAGATGCTCGACCTGCTCGAAGCCGCCGTCAATATCGACAGCGGCAGCCACGACAAGGCGGGCGTCGATCGCGTCAACGCCCTGTTCCGCGAACACCTGCAGGCGGCCGGCATCGCCACGGAAGTCCACCCCATGGAAAAGCACGGCGACTGCCTGTCCGCGCAGGTGCCCGGGTCGCAGGCGGATGCCGCGCGGTATGTGCTGCTGCTGGGCCACATGGACACGGTGTTTCCGGCCGGCACCGCGCGCCAGCGTCCGTTCCGCATCGACGGCGACCGGGCCTACGGGCCGGGCGTGGCCGACATGAAATCGGGGCTGGTGATGAATACCTTCATCGCCCGGGCCTTCGCCGAACTGGGCGGCAACCGCGATCCGATCCGCCTGCTGTACACCGGCGACGAAGAAATCGCCTCGCCCTCGTCGCGCGGCCTGACGCTGCAGGTGGCGCGCGGCGCGCTCGCCACCTTCAACGCCGAGCCGGGCCGCCCGTCCGGCAATGTCGTCACCGGCCGCAAGGGCGCGCTGTTCGTCGACTTCGAAGTCGACGGCGTCGCCGCCCATGCCGGCGTCAACCATGCCCAGGGCGCCAGCGCCATCGAGGCCATGGCCCGCAAGATCGTCGCGCTGCATGCGCTGACCGGTTCCGAAGAAGGCATCACCGCCAACGTCGGCACCATGCGCGGCGGCATGTCCGTCAACACCGTGGCCGACCACGCCATGGCGCAGCTGGACATCCGCTTCACCGAACACCACGACCGCGAACGCCTGCGCGAACGCATCTACCAGATCATCGAGGGCGAATCCGTCCGGTGCACCTGCGGCCGCGTCACGCACGAAGGCAGCTTCCTGCCTTTTGCCTCTACCGAGGCGGGCACGCAGTTGCTCAGGAAATACCAGGACCAAAGCCTGTCGCTGGGCTATTCGGTGCATGGCGAGTACGCTGGCGGCTCGGCCGACAGCGGCCTGACCTCGTCGGTGGGCATCCCGACCCTGTGCGCGGTGGGCCCGGTCGGCTCGGGCTACCACACAGTCGACGAGGTCTGCCGCATCGATACCATGGTGCCGCGCGCGCAGGCCATCGCCATGACCATCCTGGAAGGCTGCCACGTGGCATGAAACAACCACTCGCCCCCGCCGCGCCGCACCCTGCCCACCTCGCGGCTGGCCGGCCGCCCGACCAACCGGCGCAACCCCCCTCTGGGCCCAGGAGCCTTCCATGAAAACACTGATCGCCTGCATGACCTTCGATTTCGACGCGATGTCCGGCCTGGTGGCGCGCGGCATGGCCACGCCCACGCCGGTATCGCGCGGCGAATTCGGCGCCGTGGCCGTTCCGCGCATCCTGGCGCTGCTCAAGCGGTTCGACATCCGCGGCACATTCTTCGTGCCGGGCGTCGTCATCAAGACCTACCCGTCGATCTGCGAACAGATCATCCAGGCCGGCCACGAGATCGCCCACCACGGATGGGCGCACGTCCCGCCCGCCAACCTCAGCCGCGCCGAAGAAGCGGAAGGCCTGTTGCGCGGCATCGAGGTCATCCGGGAACTGACCGGCAGGCCGCCCACCGGCTATCGGTCGCCCTCGTGGGACCTCAGCGACAACACCCTGGAACTGCTGCTCGAACACGGCTTCCTGTACGAGAGCAGCATGATGGGCGACGACCACACTCCCTACCGCGCGCGCAACGGCGACGTCGTGCAGGTCGACGCGCCGATGGTGTTCGGCGCGCCCACCCGGCTGATCGAGATGCCGGTCAGCTGGTCGCTGGACGATTTCCCGCACTTCGAGTTCCTGCGCCACGGGCAGTCGCTGATGCCTGGCCTGCAGAACGCCAGCGGCGTGCTCGAGAACTGGCTCAACGATTTCGAATATATGCGCCGCACCTGCGACTGGGGCATCCTGACCTACACCTGCCACCCCTACGTCATCGGTCGCGGGCACCGGATGATGATGCTGGAACAACTGCTCGAAGGGCTGGTCGCCAAGGGCGCGACCTTCATGACCCTGGAAGACGCGGCCCAGGCCTACGACGCGCGCGCGCCGTTCTGAACGGGCCGCGCCGGTTGCCTGAACGCGCAGCCCGCCCGCGGCACGTTCAGGCGGCGGGCCGGGCCTCGCCCAGGTCGCACAGGTAGCTCATGACCATGTCGGGAATGTGCTTCATGCGGCGGGCCACCCGCTCGGACGCCCCCAGGTCCACGTCCAGCACGTACGACAGCGTGTAGCGGTTCGAGATCGCGTACGACCCCAGCCCCGAGATCGACACGTACAGGTCGATCCAGTCGGCGTCCTGGCGGAACACCCCCTTGGCCTTGCCCTGCTCCAGGATATTGTGCAGGGCGCTGCGCAAGGGGTTGAAGATCACCGTGATGACGCTCGACTTCTTGATGTGCGCGGCCTTGTGCAGGTTCTCGGTGGCCAGCAACTGGATGAACTCGGGCTGCTCGATGAAATGCTGGATGGTCTTTTCCACCAGCACCCGCATGTCGGCGACCGGGTCGTCGCCAGTCAGGGCCAGCTCGTTCTGGCGCGTGCGCATGGCGCCGTAGGCGCGTTCCATGACCTGCACGAACAGGTCTTCCTTGCTGGAAAAATAGTGATAGATCAGGTTCTTGCTGATCTTGCAGCGCGCCACGATCGCGTCGATCCGCGCGCCGTCGTATCCCCGGGCCGCGAACTCTTTGAAAGCCACGTTCAGGATGCGTTCTTTGGTCAGTTGCGCGTTGCGCGACGTGGTCTTGCCGGCATCGGCCGTCTTTTTGGCAGGCATGGCGATATCTGCAGATATTGGGGTTGAAGCGCAATAAGGATTCTAGCGTTCCAGGCGCCTGTCAGGTGGCCAGATATTAAGGGAAAACCTTGATTCCCGCCGTATTGACATCGCTTTCCAGCGTTTTTACCATGCCTCTTATTGTGCTAACCAGTTAGTTAGTTAGCGACGGAATCGGCGGTAGGCCGGAACGCCCCGGGGGCGCCGGCCGGGCCGCCGTCCGGCGCGCGACCTCCCGGCTTTGGAGAAGCAATGGATACGGTTCTGGCAACAAATACCGGCGTGCGCGTAGGGTGCGACATCGGCGGCACCTTCACCGACATCGTCCTGGCCATGCCCGATGGGCGGATATTCGTCAACAAGACCTCGACGACCCCGGACGACCTGGGCCAGGCCATCGTGCAGGGGCTGGGCACGCTGATCCGGCAGACCGGCATCGCGCCCCGCGACATCACCGAGATCGTGCACGGCACCACCACCGCCTCGAACACCATCCTGCAGAAGGTCGGCGCGAAAACCGGCATCCTGGCCACCGAGGGGTTCCGCGACGTGCTGGAAATCGGCCGCATCCGCACGCCCACCATGTTCGACCTGGCGTGGCGCAAGCCCGACCCCCTGGTGCCGCGCCGCTATCGCCGCGGCATCCACGAGCGCATCGACGCGCGCGGCAACGTGGTGACGGCCCTGGACCCGCAGGAAGTGCGGGCGGTCGTGGCGGAACTGGCGGCCGAAGGCATCGAGTCCGTGGCCATCTGCTTCCTGAACAGCTATATCAACCCCGCCCACGAAATCGCGGCCAAGCAGCTGATCGAATCGGAATTCCCCCACCTGCTGGTCAGCGCGTCGTGCGACGTGTTGCCGGAAATCAAGGAATACGAGCGCACCAGCACCACTGTCGTCAATGCCTACATCCTGCCGGCCATGCGCACCTACCTGGCGCGCCTGAAGACCGACCTGGCGGCCATGGGCGTCAAGGCCTCGCTGCAGGTCATGGCGTCCAACGGCGGCATGATGGGCGTGGCCTCGGCCACCGAGAAGCCCGTGTTCGCGGTGGCCTCGGGCCCGGCCGGCGGCGTCGCCGGCGCGGCGCTCATCGGCGCGCTGGGCAACGAGCACGAGCTGATCGTGTTCGACATGGGCGGCACCACGGCCAAGGCATCCATCGTGACCGACGGCGTGCCCTCGCTGACCACCGAATACGAATTCCGCGACGGCATCAGCGCGCCCAGCCGCTTCGTCAAGGGCGGCGGCTACGTGCTGAAGGTGCCCGCCATCGACATCGCCGAAGTGGGCGCCGGCGGCGGCTCGATCGCCAGCATCGATTCGGGCGGGCTGCTGGGCGTGGGCCCGGAATCGGCCGGCGCCTACCCGGGCCCGGCCTGCTACGGCAACGGCAACGAGCGGCCCACCGTCACCGACGCCAACATGGTGCTCGGCTACCTCAACCCGCACGCCCTGGCCGGCGGCAGCCTGAAGGTGCAGCCGCAGCGCTCGCACGATGCCGTGCTGGCGCACGTCGGCAAGCCGCTGGGCCTGGACGCGATCCAGGCCGCGCACGGCATCCGCCGCGTGGCCAACGTCAACATGGCGCGGGCCATCCGCGCCGTCACCATCGAGCGCGGGCGCGATCCGCGCGACATGACCATGATCGCCTTCGGCGGCGGCGGGCCGCTGCACGCGGTCGACGTGGCCCGGCTGCTGGGCGTGCGGCGCGTGATCGCGCCGGTCATGGCGGGCGTATTCTGCTCGGCCGGCATGCTGTCGGCCGATGCCGAGCACAATTTCGTCAAGGCGATCCTGCGCCCGCTGGAACAATGCGGAGCCGACGTGCAGGCGGCGGTCGACAGCTTGCGCGCCCAGGGGCTGGAGGTGCTGGCCTCGGAAGGCTATCCGGCCCATAGCGTGGACATCTCGGTGATGGCCGACGTGCGCTACCTGGGCCAGAGCTCCGAACTGACCGTGCCGGTCGCCGGCGCGTTCGGCCAGGACGGCACCCTGCCAACCCTGGCGCGCGACTTCAACGCGCTGTACGAGCGCACATTCGGCTACAACAGCGACGAGACCCTCGAACTGGTCAACGTGCGGGTGTTCGCCTACGGCCGCAGCGACCAGCGCCTGAACTTCCGCACCAGCGGCGTGGACACCAGCGCCCTGCACGGCGAAACCGGCCAGCGCAGCGTCAGCTTCGCCCCCGACGCCGCCCCCTGCCCGACCCGGCTGCTGCCGCGGTCGGCCATGACCGGCGAACCGCTCGACGGCCCCCTGATCATCGAGTCGTACGACACGACCATCGTGGTTCCCCCCGACGCGCGCGCCTGGGCCGACCCCACGGGCAACATCGTCATCGAACTTACCCCGGAGGCAGCATGAACACCGTCGCCCTGGCCGCCGAGCCGGCCAGCACCATCGACCCGGTCACTTTCGCGGTGGTCAAGAACGCCATGGACGCCATCGTCGACGAGATCGCGTACACCGTGCTGCGCACGGCGCGCTCCGAGATCGTCAAGGACGTGATGGATTATTCCGCCGCCATCTGCGACCGGCACGGCCGCATGGTGGCGCAGGCCAAGACCATCGCGCTGCACCTGGGCGCCATTCCCGAAGCGATGGAAGCGGTGCGCCAGCGCTACGGCGACACGCTCAAACCGGGCGACGCGGTGATCCTGAACGACCCTTATGAAGGCGGCATGCACCTGCCCGACATCTTCATGTTCGTGCCGTTCTTCTACCGCGGCGACATCGAGGGCTATTGCGTCGTCATCTGCCACCACACGGACGTCGGCGGCCGCGTGCCCGGCTCGAACGCCAGCGATTCCACCGAGATCTACCAGGAAGGCATCCGCATTCCGGTGGTGAAACTGTACGAAGAAGGCCGCGTGAACGACGTGGTCGAACGCATCGTCGCGCGCAACGTGCGCGTGCCCGGCCGCGTGCTGGGCGACCTGCGCGCCCAGTATGCCGCCGCCAAGGTGGGCGTGCGCGAACTGACGTCCCTGTTCGACCGCTACGGCCGCGAAAACACGCGCGCCTACTTCGCCGAGCTGCTGGACTACGCCGAACGCCTGACCCGCGACGAGATCCGCCGCTGGCCCAAGGGCACGTTCCATTTCATCGACTACATCGACGACGACGGCATCTCGCCCGACCCCATCCCGATCAATGTGGCCCTGACCGTGCACGACGACCACCTCAGCGTCGACTACACCGGCTCGTCGCCCCAGGTGCGCGCGGCCATCAACTCGACGCTGTCGTACACCAAGTCGTGCACCTACCTCAGCGTGCGCTGCGCGCTCAGCGGCGACGTGCCCAACAACGCCGGCGTGTTCCGCTGCGTCGACATCCACGTGCCGCCCGGCACGGTGCTCAACCCCATCGAGCCGGCCGCCGTCGCGGCGCGCGCCCTGACCGGCTACCGCGTGTTCGACGCCATGCTGGGCGCGCTGGCGCAGGTGGTGCCGGCGCGCATCCCGGCCGCCGGCGAAGGCGGCAACACGGTGGTGTGCCTGTCGGGCAAGGACCAGGAACACAAGCCCTACATCATCGTCGACATGATCTGCGGCGCCTGGGGCGCGCGCCCCGACGCCGACGGCATCGAAGCCATCACCAACGCCTCGCAGAACCTGTCCAATACGCCGGTCGAAGTGCTGGAGGCCCAGCATCCGGTGCGGGTCGAGGCCTACGAGCTCGAACCCGACTCGTGCGGCCCCGGCCGCTATCGCGGCGGGCTGGGCATCCGGCGCAGCTACCGCGTGCTGGCCGACGACGTGCTGATGCAGCTGCGGGCCGACCGCATGAAGTTCCAGCCCTACGGCCTGGCCGGCGGCGGGCCGGCCAAGGCGGCGGCCAATATCCTCCAGGCCGACGGGCAGCCTGCCCGGCAACTGGCCAGCAAGGTCAACATGACCATCGCGCGCGGCGACGTCGTCACGCACATCCAGCCCGGCGGCGGCGGCTTCGGCAACCCGATGCAACGCGACCTGGCCGCGATCGAGCGCGATATCTGGAACCACAAGCTCACCGCGCAGTACGCCCGCCAGCACTACCGCGTGGTGGCCGACGCCGCATCGGGCAAGATCGACGCCGGCGCCACCGCGGCGTTGCGCGCCGCGAGCGCCTGATCCGCATCCAGCCGCGCGGGACGCGTTCGTCCCGCGCGTTTTTTCTTATCATGGCAGGTTGGTTTTCAAGGGGAAGACGATGATCAAGCAGATGTCCGCCGCCGCAAGATGGACGGCAATGGCCGCCGCCGTGGCGGTGTCCGCGCTGGCCTGGGCCGGGTCGGCCGCCGCCGCCGAGAAACTGAAAGTGCGCATGGATTTCTCTCCGTGGGGCCTGCATGCCGCCATGCACCTGGCCGTGCAGCAGGGTTGGTTCGAGCAGGCCGGCCTGGATGTCGAGGTGCAGGACGGCACCGGCACCATCAACACGCTGCAGCTGATCGGCGCCGGCCGGGTCGACGTGGGCCAGGTGTCGGTGGGCACCATGGCGGTGGCCATGGAAAACGGGCTGGACCTGGTCTCCATCGCCGGCTTCGCCCGCACCGGCGACCTGGCGGTCATGAGCGCGGCCGACCTGGGCGTGAAGTCGCCCCAGGACCTGCGCGGCAAGAAGATCGTCTGTTTCACCACCAGCCCGTGGGCGCCATTCATCGACCCGTTCCTGAAGGCCAACGGCCTGGGCCGCGGCGACGTGAACATGGTGATGGTCTCGCCCAGCGCCATGATCTCGACCTACGCGTCGAGCAACAGCGATGCGTTCATGTCGCAGGCGCCGTTCGGCATGCCCATGGTCAACAAGACCCGGCCGGCCACCGCGCTGCTGCTGTCGGACAGCGGCATCAGCTTCCCCAGCTACGGCCTGGTCGCCACCCCGGCCATGCTCAAGCAGAAGGGCGACGCCCTGCGCAAGCTGGTGCAGGTGCAGGTCAAGGCCTGGAACTACATCTACGACGGGCACATCGACGAAGCGGTCAAGGCCATCGTGGCGCAGCGCCCCAACGCCAACCTGGACCCCGACGTGCTGCGCGGCCAGCTCGAGGCCTACCGCCCGTTCTTCAACAGCCCCACCGTGAAGGACGCGCCCATCGGCCGCCAGTACGACAGCGACTGGGCCGCGGCGATTCATTCCATGGAAAGCGCCGGCATGATCAAATCCGGCCACAAGCCCTCGGATTACTACACCAATGCGCTACTGTCCAACGACTGATACGCCGGCGTTCGGCACGGGCGCGCCGCAGCCGGGCTTCCTCGAGATCGAGGGGGTCAACAAGATCTATGAGTCCGAACGGGGCGCGCTGCAGGCGCTGAAAGACGTCTCGCTGTCCATCGGGCAGGGCGAGTTCATCAGCATCGTGGGGCCCAGCGGCTGCGGCAAGAGCACCCTGCTCAAGTGCATCGCAGGGCTGGAAGCCGTCTCCAGCGGCCGGCTGGCGCTGCATGGCCAGCAGATCACCGCCCCGCCCCAGGACATGGGCGTCGTGTTCCAGCGCGACTTGCTGATGGAATGGCGCAACATCCTGGACAACGTGCTGGTGGCGGCCGAATTCCATGGCCTGAAGCGGCGCGACCACGAACCGCGCGCCCGCGAGCTGCTGTCGCTGTTTGGCCTGGGCGGGTTCCTGGAACGCTTTCCGCGCGAACTGTCCGGCGGCATGCGGCAGCGCGTGTCGATCTGCCGCGCGCTGCTGCTCGACCCCCAGCTGCTGCTGATGGACGAGCCGTTCGGCGCCCTGGATCCCTTCACGCGCGACGAGCTCAACGCCGAGCTGCAGCGCACCTGGCTCGCAACGAAGAAAACCGTCGTCTTCATCACGCACTCGATCCCCGAGGCGGTGTACCTGGGCAGCCGCGTCGTCATCATGGCGCGCAGCCCGGGCCGCGTGGAAGAGGTGGTTCCCATCGACATCGCGCGGCCGCGCGGGCTGGACGTGCGCGAAACGCCGCAGTTCGTGGAGTACGTCAAGCGCATCCGCGACAAGTTCCGCGAACTGGGCATCTACAAGGGGTGAATGCCATGAAATACGTCTGGTCGAGCGTGGCCCGCCGCTGGGAAGTGCTGGCGACGACGCTGGCCCTGCTGGTGGCCTGGGAAGTCTGCGTGCGCATGTTCGGCATCCGCAGCTTCCTGCTGCCGGCGCCCAGCCACATCATCACCCAGTTCTTCGCGGCCCCCGCCTACCTGCTGACGGAAAGCCTGGACACCATGATCACCACGCTGATGGGCTTCGGCCTGGCCGTGGCGCTGGGCGTGGGCGCGGCCATCGGTATCGTGTATTCGCGCTTCCTGGACCGCACCCTGTATGCGTTGCTGGTGGCGTTGAACGCCGTGCCCAAGGTCGCGCTGGCGCCGCTGTTCGTCATCTGGCTGGGCACCGAGGCCGCGCCCAAGGTCGCCATCGCGATGCTGATCGCCATCTTCCCCATCCTGATCGACACCGTGCTGGGGCTGAAATCCACCGACCCCGACATGCTGGCCATGGCGCGGGTCAACCAGGCCTCGCGCGCCAAGGTGCTGTGGAAGATCCGCTTTCCCAACGCCCTGCCCAGCCTCTTCGCGGGCATGAAGGTCGGCATCTCGTTCGCGCTGGTGGGCACCATCGTGGGCGAGTTCGTGGCCGGGGGGTCGGGCCTGGGCCATGTGATCCTGGTGGCGCAAGGCAGCTTCGACACGCCCACCGTGTTCGTGGCGCTGGGGCTACTGTGCGTGCTGGGCGTGCTGTCGTTCAAGGCCATCGAAATCGCCGAGGCCCGGCTGCTGAAGTGGCATGCGTCGCAGCTTGCCGCCCATTAGCGGCCGCGCGGGGCTCACCACAAGCCTAGCCACGCCTCCATGACGGCGCGCGCGGCGCGCTGCAAAGGCGGGCCGTAGCGCCGGGCATCGCGCCGCAGGGCATCGAGGTCGATGCCGCGCTGCCCCAGCTCGCAGGCATGGCCGATCAGCCAGCGCTCGATCTGCGCGTGATCGGCCTCCAGGTGGAACTGCAGCCCCAATATCCGGGGCCCCAGCGAAAAGGCCTGGTTCGGGAACCCGGGGGTCTGCGCCAACCGCGCGGCCCCGGCCGGAATGGCGAACTGGTCGCCGTGCCAGTGCAACACCGGCGCCGGCCCGATCGCCTGCAGCACCGAGGCCCTGCCCGCGTCGGTCAGCGCCAGTTCGGCGTAGCCGATCTCGGCCCGCCCGGTCGGCGCCACTTCCGCGCCCAGCGCCCTGGCCATCAGTTGCGCCCCCAGGCAAATGCCCAGGGTCGGGCGATCCTGGCGCAGCCGGCCCGCGATGGCGTCCAGCTCCGCGTCCAGGAACGGATACCGACGGGTTTCGTAGACGCCGATGGGCCCGCCCAGCACGACCAGCAGGTCCGCGGCCGCCACCTCGGCCGGATCGATGGCGTCGACCCCGGCCTCCAGGTAGCGCACCGCATAGCCCCGCTCGGCCAGCAGCGGCGCCAGGGTGCCCAGGTCTTCGAAGGCGACGTGACGGATGGCCAGCGCAAGACGGCTCATGGTGAGGGCTTCCGTTCAGTGGGCGTAGCGGTGCGCGGCTAGCCTGCCGGCGCGGCCTCGCCGGCCACGGGCCAGTAATACGAATCCGGGGTGTCGCGAGCGCCGAAGATGGCCTGCCCGACGCGCACGACCGTGGCGCCTTCCTCGATGGCGATTTCGTAGTCGCCCGACATGCCCATCGACAGCTCGTCCAGGCCGATGCCCGCCGCGCCGGCATCCTGCCGCAAGCGGTCGCGCAGCGTGCGCAGCAACACGAAGCACTGCCGCACGCGCGCCGCCTCGGCAGAGAACAGGGCCAGGGTCATCAAGCCGCGCACCCGCAGGCCCGAGAACGCCGGCAGTTCGCGCAGGAAGGCGGCCACGTCGTCGGGCTGCAGGCCGTACTTGCTGGCCTCGCCCGACGTATTGACCTGCACGAACACATCCAGCGCGCGGCCTTCGGCCTGTAGGCGGCGGTCCAGCGCCTCGGCCACCCGCAGGCTGTCCAGCGCCTGGAATTCGGCGGCATAGCGCGCCACCAGCTTGGCCTTGTTGGTTTGCAGGTGACCGATCACCGACCACTTCAGGTCGGCCAGGTCGGCCATGGCTTCCCACTTGCGCGACACTTCCTGCAGCTTGTTCTCGCCCAGGTAGCGGCAGCCCGCCTGGTAGGCCAGGCGGATGCGGTCCTCGTCGACCGTCTTGCTGACCGGCAACAGCCGGACCCGGGCCGGATCGCGGCCGGCGCGGCGGGCGGCCGCGTCGATGCGTTCCCGCACAGTGGCCAGGTTGCGGCGGAAGTCGTCCACCGACTGGGCGCGCGGCCAACGGCCATGCTGGTCGTGCTGCGTCCGGGTATCGCTGGGCTGGGGCTGGCTGGGTTCGTTCATGACCGCATTCCGCGGGCCGGCGGGCGGGAATCCGCGGGTTTGCCGCCGGCCCATGATTTTGTCCTAGGTCAAAATAATATCATGATGTTGGGCGCGGCCAACAGTACGCGCGGCGCGGGCGCCAGCCGCGTTACTCTCTGCCGGGTAAAGCGCCGGCGATCCTGCCGGCGCTGTGTTGTTTCCTGGATGCACAAGACGGCATGAGCTACCTGTTCTGGTCGCTTCCCACCCTGGTGATCGCCGGCGCGATCGGCATCGCCCGCCTGAATGCCACCTATGCCGCGCTGCTGGGCCTGGCGGTGACGATTCCCGTCGCCATCTTTACCGGCGAGGCGCCGTTCGGCGCGCCGCAGCTGACGCATGCCCTGGCGCGCGGCGCCTGGATCGGCGCCACCATCGCTCCCTACATCCTGGGCGGGCTGCTGTTCTGGCAACTGGCCTCGCGGCCGGCGCCCGCGGCATCCGGCGAGGCGCCGCCGGCCGGCGCGCCCCCGGGCGGCCAGGCGGCGCTGGCGCAGCGCCGCCTGCTGTTCTTCGCCTGCTTCCTGGTAGGCCCGTTCGCCGAGGCAGCCACCGGCTTCGGCGTGGGCATGGTGGGCACCATCGCGCTGCTGCGGGGCCTGCGCATCGCGCCCCGGCACCTGATGGTGTTCGGCCTGCTCAGCCAGACCATGATCCCATGGGGCGCCATGAGCAGCGGCACCCTGCTGGCCGCCGCGTATGCCCGCATGGACCCGACGGCGCTGTCGCTGTATTCGATGATTCCCACCGCCCTGCTGATGCTGGTCTGGCTGCCGCTGTTCTGGCGCACGGCGCGGCGCGCGGGCATCGCGGCGCCGCGGCGGGAATGCCTGCGCGAAGCCGGCTGGATCGGCGCCGGCCTGGCGCTGGTGACGGCGGCGGTCGCCTACCTGGGCCCCGAGACCTCGCTGCTGGCGGCCTACGGGCCGCTGATCGTGCTGCGCTATCTCATCGACTACCGGCCCGACGCGCGCCGGTTCCTGGCCATGGCCCGCCGGATGCTGCCGTACGCGGCGCTGATCGCCGCGCTGGTCATGACGCGGATATCGCCGGCGCTGAAGACGGCGCTGGCATCGCTGGGCAGCATCGCGCCCTTTCCCGACCTGCCGGCCTGGTCGCCGCTGCTGCATGCCGGTTCCTGGCTGATCGCGGGCGGCATCCTGACCGCGGTGCTGCGCGGCCACGCCGCCCAGCTGGCGCACGAAGCGCGCTCGACCTGGTCGACCGGCAAGCACGCCATCATGACGGTGTTCCTGTTCGCGATGATGGCCGAGGTCCTGGCCGCGGCGGGCATCTCGCAGGCCTTCGCGCGCGAGATGTTCGCCCTGCTGCACAAGGGCGCGCTGTTCGTCGCGCCGCTGTGCTCGGCCGCGTTCGGCATTCTCAGCAACAGCGGCAACATGCCCAACAGCCTGTTCATGTCTTCGCAGACGGCCGTCGCCATCCAGGCCGGCCTGAGCCTGCCCGCCGTGGCGGCGCTGCAGCACGTGTCCGGCACGGCGATGAGCCTGTTCTCGCCGGTGCGGATGTCGATCGCGGCCGGCCTGGCCCACGGCAGGGGCCAGGAACGCGAGGTATACGGGGCGCTGCTGCCCTATGCGGTGGCGGCCCTGGCCCTGATACAGCTGATGGCGCTGTGGGTGGCGCTGGCCCCGGGCGGCTAGCCCCGGCCGCGACCGGTCAGCCCTGGACGCGGGCGCCCAGCCATTCCCGCGGGGACGCCCCCATGCGCTGCCTGAACGCCCGGGACAGCGACGCCGCGCTGGCGAAGCCCAGTTCCGCGGCCACCAACTTCACCGGCCGGCCCGACCGCATCAGCGACACCGCCAGGCTCATGCGCCAGTCGACCAGGTAGGCCGCCGGCGTGGTGCCCGTGGCGGCCTTGAACGCCGCGGCGAAGGCGCTGCGCGACATGCCGGCGATGGCGGCCATCCGGGCCAGGGGCCAGTCGTCATGGGGCGACTGGTGCAAGGCCACCAGCGCCCGGGCCAGGCGCGGGTCGGCCAGGCCCATGACCAGGCCGCTGGTCACGCCCACTTCGGCCGGGTGATCCACGATCCAGCGCAACAGCTGGATCAGCACCACCTCGAACAGGCGGTCGGCCAGCAGCCGCGAGCCGCAGCGCACGCGGTCGGCCTCGGCGAACAGCAGGTCCAGCGCGGGCAGCAGCCCGTCGACCGCATGCAGCGGCACCCGCACCACCGGCGGCAGCGACTGCACGATGGGATTGCGCTCGCCGCCATCGAAATCCAGCGCCGCGCAGGTGAAGTCCGACCCGTCCCGGGGCGGGTTCACGAACTCGTGATGCAGCGCCCTGGGATAGAAAAGCAGCGTCGGCTCGGCCAACCGCAAGCGCGGCAGCGCGGTGTCGCCGACGCGATGCCGCACTTCCATTTCGCCCCGGCGCAACACGTGCAGGAAGCCGCGCCCAGGCACCGCGTCGAACGTGCTGACGCCGCACAGCGCGCCGGTGTGGAACAGCGTGGCGCGCACGCGGAACCGGTCCAGCAGCGCGGACAGGCGGTCGATCTGGGCAACGGACGGATCGGACATTGCTGGACGATTAGATAAGTTTCATGGATAAAACAGCCCATATCTTCCAGACATTCTACGTACTATTTCTCAGGCCTGCCGCACGCGCGGCATGCGTCCCCACCCCAAGGAGCCACCCTCATGTCGCGAGTTCCCCTGATCGATCCTTCCAGCACGACGGCCGACCGCCAGGCGCTGCTGGCGCAAATCCACGGCGCGTTCGGCGCCACGCCCAACATGTTCCGGGCCGTCGCCAATTCGCCGGCCGCGCTCCAGAGCATGTGGGGCGCCTTCGGTGCCCTGGGCGGCGGCGTCATCGACGCGAAGCTGGGCGAGCAGATCGCGGTGGCCGTGGCCGACCGCAACGCCTGCGAATACTGCCTGGCCGCCCACACGGCGCTCGGCCGCAAAGCCGGCGCGACGGCCGATGAAATGGCGGCCGCGCAAGGCGGCCAGTCCGGCGATCCGAAAACCGCCGCTGCCCTGCGCTTCGCGCTGCAGCTGGTCGAGGCGCGCGGCCAGGTCAGCCCGGCCGACGTGCAGGCCGTGCGCGCGGCCGGCTTCGGCGATGAAGAAATCGTTGAAATCCTGGCGCATGTGGCGTTGAATCTGTTCACCAACTACGTCAACGTCGCGTTCGCCGTGCCGCTGGATTTCCCCGCGGTGAAGCTGCGCCGGGCCGCCTGAACGCGCCACGGCGCATCTCGTGGAATATGCCCCGGTGTTTCCCGGGCCAGCGTTGCCAGGTGTCTGACACCCATGGCACTACCTTAGGACCAGCCTGGGCGTAGCCAGGTGTCTGACTCCCGCGCAGCGGGTGTCAGACACCGACCGGCCAGCAGCCTGTGCATCAGTCGGTGTCAGACACCCTTCGGACACCTGACTAGCCGTGGAATATGTTCCCGTGTTTCCCAGGTGTCAGACACCCTGCGGGGTGTCTGACACCTGATTACTCGCCGCGGCGCCGGGCCGACCCGCCCGGCCCACCACCATCGGAGACCCGTATGCCCCTGCAAGACCTTCACGCCGGCCTGGCGGCGCCACCCCTGCGGGTGGACCAATGGCTGAATACCGAAACGCCCATCGACCTGGCCGCGCTGCGGGGCAAGGTGGTGGTGCTGCATGCCTTCCAGATGCTGTGCCCGGGCTGCGTGGCGCACGGCCTGCCGCAGGCCCAGCGCATACACAAGCTGTTTCGCCGCGACGACCTGGCCGTGGTGGGGCTGCACACCGTCTTCGAGCATCACGACGCCATGGGGCCCGTGGCGTTGAAGGCATTCATCCACGAATACCGCTGGACGTTTCCCATCGGCATCGACCGGCCCGCGCCCGACAGCGACATGCCGCAAACCATGCAGGCCTATTCGCTGCAGGGCACGCCCAGCCTGGTGCTGCTGGACCGCCGCGGATACATGCGCCTGCATCACCTGGGCGCCATGGACGACCTGGCCCTGGGCGCCGCCATCGGGCAACTGCTGTCCGAAAGCACCGACCCGGACCCCGCCCGCGCCTGATGCGCGGCCGTCAGCCGATGACGCGCTCGATATCGCGCGCGATCCGCCGACATTGTTCCGGCGCGATCTCCGAGATGGTGATGCGCAGCCCGCGCGCAGGTCCCTGCACCGCGAAGGCGCTGCCGGAGCGCACCCGCCAGCCGCGGCGGGCCAGCGCCTGGGCCGCGGCCTGGTCATCGATGTCCAGCGGCACCCACAGGTTCAGCCCATCGCCCTGCGGCGGGCACGGCACGCCCTGCGCCTGCAGCGCGTCCGCCAGCCAGGCCCGGCGCGTGGCGTAGTCGTCGCGCGCCTGGGCGATCTGGCGCGCCACTTCGGGCCGGCCCAGCGTCACTTCGACCACGTCCTGCAGCAAATGGCTGACCCAGCTGGTGCCCGAGGCCAGCCGCAGCCGCAACTGCCGCGAGGTGGCCGGGTCGCTGGCCACCATCGCCACGCGGATGTCCGGCCCCAGCGTCTTCGTCAGCGAGCGCACCAGCGCCCATCGCGGCGCGGCGGCGGGCAGCACCGATCGGTACGGCGCGTTCGACAGCAGGGCGAAATGGTCGTCGACGATGACCAGCACGTGCGGGTGCTTCGCCAGCACGCGCGCCAGCGCGCGAGCGCGCCGGGCGCTCAGGCTGCAGCCGGTGGGGTTGTGGGCGCGCGGCGTCAGGATCACGGCCTGCGCGCCCCGGGCCAGCGCGGCGTCCAGCGCCGCCGCCTGCATGCCCTCGTGGTCGACCGGCACGCCCACCGCCTGCAGGCCGGCGATGCGCAGCAGGTTGATGCTGCTCAGGAAGCACGGGTGCTCGACCGCCACCTTGTCGCCCGCCACCAGGTGCGATCCCAGCAGGCGCTCGATGGCGTCCACCGCGCCATGGGCCAGGTCCACTTCGAATGCGGCCGGGCAGTCGGGCGCGAACCAGGCGCGCGCGTAGGCATCGAGCCCGGCATTGACGGTGGGCTCGCCGTAAAGCCTGGGCCGGTACGGCCGAATGCCCAGCGCGGCGGTCACGTCGGGCAGCCAGGCCGGCCGCGGGTTGCCGCTGGCCAGGTCGACCAGCGGCGAATCCGGCCGGGCGCCCTCTTGCTCGCCCGACCGATGCTGGTCGCGGATGATCGTGCCAAGCCGGCCCTGCGTGACGGCGATGCCGGCCGTGGCCAGCCGCTTGTACGCGGCGGCGACCGTATTGCGATTGACGTCCAGTTCGGCGGCCAGGTCGCGCACGGGCGGCAGCGCCCGGCCCGGCGGCAACTGCTGCGACTGGACCAGGGCGCGCACGCAGTCGAAGATCTCGGCCGCGGTCTTTCCTTGTATTCTCATGTCGTCCCGGGACAATTCCTGCCCTGGCCATCACGGCCGGCCAGGCCCCATCAAGTCAGCGTGCAAGTTTGACATGATTTCCCGCGGGCCCGACATTCGCGCCGGCAGGCGGCGGGCCCGGCGCTACGGGTAGGCCAGCGTGCCGTCGGCCTGCACGACGGCGTCCGGCGTGATGCGCGCCGGCTCGATCCGCCCCGGCGCCAGGATATGGCACACCGTCTCGCCGCGCGCCAGCAGGTAGTCGGCCACGATGCGGCGATGGCATCGCCACCATACCGCCTCGGAACACATGATCGCGCAGCGCTGCTCGCGTCCGCGGGCCACCAGGTGGTCCAGCCCCGCGCGAAACGCCGGCGACCACGCGTAGTCGGCGTAATTGTGGAAGCTGTCGTTTTCCCAGTAGCCGTTCAGGTCGCGTGGCACCGTCTTCGATTTCCCGCGCAGGCCGCCCAGCGCCGCCACGTGTTCATACGACACCCGGAAAGGCGCCAGCGCCTGCGGCAGCGCGTCCTGGTTGAACTGCGGATTGGCGCGCGAGCGCGGCACCGTCCGGATGTCCACCAGCAGTTCCACCCGGGCCTGGCCCAGCAGGTCGGCAAACGCCTCCAGGCTGCGGTTCGAATGGCCGATGGTGAAAAACGGCAGCGTCATGCGGGGCCCTTGCCGCGCACCCGTTGCAGCGCCTCGCCCTTGTGGGCCGCGACATGATCGGTCTTGTCGCTCTTGATCTCGTACTGCGGGTGCGTGGCCGAGGCGTGGCGCGGGTGCCCCTTGTACAGGAAGTCCGCGGTATGGATGGCGATGATCGTGCCCGTCACCCACCCCGCCTCGGAATTCCAGGTCACGTGGTCGCCGATCTTGAAGGTCTTGGTCATGCCGTTGCGCTCCTTGCCGTCCCATTGTGATCCGGCGCGCACGCGATGGCCAGGCAAGACGTCACCATCCGTTACCCCAAGGCGTTTTCGTCATACAAACTCAAAAAGAGGCTATTGGATCCGGGCTACAATAAGCCATTATCTCGATCCGCAGGCCCTCGGGGATCGTTGCGCGCCTGCCCTGCACACCAGTTTGTCCCCGCAACCGGCGATCAACGGTCTTCAATAGGAAAAGTGCTCGTGGAACAAGCAGTAATCAAGGCCAAGCGAATCCTGAAGCGCCAGAGCCTGGCGTCGACGCTGGCGGAAGACTTGCGCAAGCGCATCATCAACGGCGAATTTGCCGGCGGCACCATGCTGCGCCAGGAACAGATCGCCCAGGAATACGGGGTGTCCCGGATGCCGGTGCGCGAAGCGCTGCACCAGCTGGACGCCGAAGGCCTGGTGGTCACGCAGGCCAACCGCGGCGCCCTGGTCGCCGAACTGTCGCTGGCCGAGATCGACGAGATCTTCGACCTGCGCATGGCGCTGGAACCCGACCTGCTGGCGCGCGCCATCCCCAACATGACCGCCGACACCCTGGCCCGGTCGCAGTCCATCCTGCGGGAACTCGACGGCGCCTACGAAACCGGCGACATCGGGCACTGGGGCGCCTTGAACGCGAAGTTCCACCTCAGCCTGTACGAGCCCTCCGGCCGTTCGGTGACGCTGTCTTTCATCCACCGGATCAGCCTGCAGGTCGACCGCTACATCCGGCTGCAGATGGCCATGACCGACTCCGTCTCGGACGGCTCGGCGGATCACCAGCGCATTTTCGACCTGACCCGCGACGGCAAGACGCCGGAAGCCACCGCGCTGCTGACCGAACACATCCAGCACACCAAAGAACAGCTGCGCGGCATCCTGTCGGCGCGCAAGCGCTAGGGCCGCGCCACCCGCCGGCCTCAGTCGCCGGCCAGCAGGCGGCCCCGGCGGTAAAAGCGGTCGTATTCGTCCTGCGGCACGAACGAGCCGCCCGTCGTCCAGAAGAGATGGCTGGCCTGGCCATTGCCCGCGGTAGCCCGCGCCAGGTAGCGCTGCCCCGCACCGCCCTCGAAAAAGCGCAGCCCCGCGAACGCGGCGGCGGCCGAGGGCTCGATCTGCAGCCCGGTCTGCGCCCTCAGCCGGTACAACGCCCGGAACAGGTCGTCGTCGGCCACCGTGTAGATGCCGGCGAACAGCTGGTGGGTCAGCCGGTAGACCAGCTCTGACGCTTCCCCCACGGCCAACCCGTCGGCTTCCGTCACGTTGTCCAGGCCCACGTCGTACACCGAGCGCGGCCGGTCGCCCGACAGCGCGCGCACCAGCATGGCCGGCGACGCGGTGGGCTCGGCGAAGAAACCATGGACGGCATCGCCGAAGACGTGCTTCAGGCCGAAGGTGATGCCCCCCGGCGCGCCGCCCACGCCACAAGGCAGGTAGACAAACAGCGGGTTCGCCGCGTCGACCGCGATACCCGCGGCATCGAGCTGGCCGCGCAGGCGCAGCGCCGCGACCGCGTAGCCCAGGAACAGATGGCGCGAATTCTCGTCGTCGACGAAGTAGGTGGCGGGGTCCTGGCGCGCCTGCTCGCGTCCGGCCGCCACGGCCAGCGCGTAGTCGCCGCGATGCTCGACCACCGTGACGCCGCGGCTGCGCAGGCGCTGCTTTTTCCAGTCTTTGGCATCGCTGGACATGTGCACGGCGGCGCGAAAGCCCAGCGCCGAGGCCATCACGCCGATGCTCAGGCCCAGGTTGCCGGTGCTGCCCACCGCCACGGCATGCCCGGCAAAAAATTCGCGCGCGCGCGGCTGCAGCAGCGCCAGCGGATCCCGGCCCGGCCCGTACAGGCCGGCCTGGATGGCCAGCGACTCGGCATGGTGCAAGACTTCGAAGATGCCGCCGCGCGCCTTGATCGAGCCGGCGACCGGCAAATCGTGATCGGCCTTGATGAAACAGCGCCCGGCAACCCGCGCCTGCGTCGCCGGCGCGGCATCGGCCAGCGGCAGCAGCGCGGACTCGATGATGCCGTCCGGGTCGTGCAGGTCCGGGAACAGGCGCCGCAGCGCCGGCCCCCAGCGGCGCAGCAGTTCGTCGGCCGCGACGATGTCCTGCAGCCCCAGGCCATGTTCCCGGCGCAAGGCTTCCAGGGCCGGGCCGCTCGGGCAGGCAGCCTGCGGGTTCAGCCACAATTGCGGCACGCGCGCTTTCAATGCGGCCAGCGGCGCTTCATCTGTCATGCCCGGCACCTTGCAGGGTGGGTGGAATCACTTCTTGGTTTGCGCCACGATTTTCTCGTACCACGGCTTGGTCTGGGGCAGGCTGTTCAGCAGGCTGGCATGCACGGATTCGCCGGTGGCATGGAACGACGCCAGGTCGGGCTCGATGATCTCGATGCCGCGATCCTTGATGATCTTCAGGCTGTCAGTGTAGCCCTTCTTGTAATGCGAATCGGCGGATGCGATCGAGGCGGCGGTCGCGTCGCGGATGATCTGCTGCTGTTCCGGGGTCAGGCGGCCGAAGCGCGACGGCGACATCAGGATCAGCGCCGGCATGTACATGACCTTCGCCATGGTGTAGGTCTTGGACACTTCGATGAACTTGTCCTGCACGAACACGTCGGGCGAATTCTCGGCCGCGTCGACGGCGCCGTTCTGCAGCGCCGTGTACAGCTCGGAATAGGCCATGGGCGTGGGCTGCGCGCCCAGCGCCTCGTAGGTCTTGACGAAGCCCTGGCCCTGGATCACCCGGATCTTCAGCCCGTTCATGTCGGACGCCTTGGTGATGCGCTTGCCGTTGGTGAAGATGTTGCGCTCGATGGGCGAGATGAAGCCCAGGCCCAGCAGGTTGTACTTGCTCAGCAGGTCCAGCATTTCCTTGCCCACCGGGCCCTGCATCACGTCGTTGGCCTGGGTCAGGCCGGTGAACAGGTACGGGAACGAATACACCGAGAATTCCTTGGCGGTGTTCTCGACCGGGCCGCCGCCGGTGATGACCAGGTCCTGCGTGCCGGTGCGCACGGCCTGGATCATCTTCACTTCGCCGCCCAGCTGGCCGGCGGGGAAGATGTTGATCTTCATCGTGCCCTTGCTGCGGGCCTCGACTTCCTTGGCGAAGGCCACGGCGGCGGCGTGGTAGTGGCTTTCCGTGGTCAGGACGTGCCCCATGGACAGTTCCACGGCCTTCTGTGCGTGCACAGTGGCGCCGGCCGACATCAACGAGCATGCCAGGGTGGCCGAGGCGAACAGGGAAGAGGTTTTCATGTGCTATTCCTATTTAGTTGGTCACGTACTTGTGGCGACTCATAACAGCGCAAGAGACAGCGCGGGGACAAAAGTGATGATCAGCGTGTCGACGATCAGGATGAACAGGAACACCAGCAACGGCCGCGTCATCGCATCCATCGACACGCCGGTGATCTGGCTGGCGATGTTCAGGTTGATGGCCACCGGCGGCGTCACCATGCCGATGGCCACGTTGACGATGAAGATCATGCCGAAATGGACCGGATCGATGCCGTAGCCGGCGGCGATGGGGCTCAGGATGGGCGCCAGGATCAGGATGGTGGCCAGCGCCTCCATGAAGGTGCCCACCACGAACAGCAGCACGTTCACCATCAACAGGAAGGTCAGCGGGCTGGCCGCGATTTCCGAGATCAGGTGGCCGAAGTATTGCGGGATCTGGTTGATGGTCAGCGCATAGCCGAACAGCGCGGCGAAGCCGACGATCAGCATGACCATGCCCGTCATGACGGCCGATTCGCAGAAGATCTGGATGAACTCCCGGTACCGGACTTCCTTGTAGATCAGCACGCCCACCACGAAGCCATAGACCACGGCCACCACCGAGGCTTCCGTGGCGGTGAAGACGCCCGAGTAGATGCCGCCCAGGATGATGACGGGCATCATCAGCGCCAGCAGGGAATCGGCGGTGGCGCGCACCAGGTTGCGGATCCAGGTCGCGAAGGGCACGCGGGTGACGCGGTCGAAGTCCTTGATGCGCGCATAGACGCAAATGGTGACGACCAGCGACAGGCCGACGAAGATGCCCGGCAGGATGCCGGCGATGAACAGGTTGCCGATGGACACGTTGGCGACCAGCGCGTAGATCACCATGGGCAGCGACGGCGGGATGATCGCGCCCAGCTCGCCGCCCACCGCCACCAGGGCGGCGCCGGTGGCCTTGGGATAGCCCTTGTTTTCCATGGCCGGCACCATCGTGCCGGCCACCGCCGCCGTGGTGGCCGACGACGACCCCGACATCGTGGAAAAGAACATGCAGGTCAGCACCGAGGCCGCGCCCATGCCGCCGCGCAGCCAGCCGACCAGCACCGTGGCCAGCGCGATCAGCCGCCGCGAGATGCCGCCGGCCTTCATCAGGTTGCCCGCCAGCACATAGAACGGCACGGCCAGCAGCGCGAAGGAATCCAGCGCCTCGAACACGTTCTGCGGCACGGCGATGTAGTCGATGCCCTGGTGGTGCAACAGCACCAGCGAGCAGATGCCCATGACCGCGAAGATCGGCACCGCGGTCACCAGCAGGAAAACCATGGAAGAAAAAGTCAGCACGGGTCAGTCTCCGTCGGTGGATCCGGTGGCGGCGGGGCCGCGTTACTGGACGGCCTCGGCGCCTTCGCGCCGGGCCTGCTGCATGCGGCGGTGGCCTTCGATCGATCTGACCGCGATATTCATGACGGCGAGCACGCCGCCCACGGGCATGGCCAGGTACACGACATACATGGGCAGGTTCATGACCGTGGAATATTCCATGAAGCCGAAGCCCATCCAGCGCACGCCGATGACGATCAGGAACACGAAGAAGGCCATCGTGACCACGTACGCGAACAGCTTGACCTTCCAGCCGTTCTCGGCCGACAGCGACGTGACCAGGGTATCCATGGCGATCAGGTCGCCCGATCGGGTCGCCGCGGCGGCGCCCAGGAAGATGCACCAGATCATCAGGTAGCGGGCCAGCTCCTCGGTCCAGGGCACCGAAATGATGATGCCCAGCTTGGGCAGCGCGAACCGGGCCAGGATCTGCAGGAAGACGATCACGACCATGACGAACAGCATCAGCCCGACGAGCCAGCGCAACGCCAGGTTGAGTTTGTCCACGCAGGCCATGACGGCGCCGGCGCAGCCCGGCCCCGGCCGGGCGCCGAGGACGATCGTGGGGCTGAGGGGTTGTTCATCGAGCATGAATACCTGCCTTTGACGAAGGGCGACGGGAGGCCCGCGGGCATCCGGATTGGCGTAAATGCCACACCTGGATGTCGTTGACCGCCTATAGCGTTTTAAGTAGTATAGGATTATTGGATCCCGGATCCAATGATTTTTTGGCTAGGGTTTTCCCCCTGCCAGCAGGGCCCCGACAGCGTTTTCCTGGCGCCCGCCACAGCTTGGCGTTCGCCAGAAAATTTCATTGAAATCAGGCACTTGAAAATTCCGGGCTATCAGTCCACCCCGGCCGGTCACGGCTCTTCCCTTTTCATCTTCTGCAATTGAGCGAGGCAACAATGAGTCAACTGAAAGGCATTTGCGCAGCGGTAAGCACCCCGATGAACGAAGACGGCCGCGTCGACCTCGACGGCCTGAAGAAGCACCTGGACATCATGATCGAGTCGGGCGTGCACATCGTGGCGGTGTGCGGCGGCACGGGCGAGTTCCCGTTCCTGACCACCGAGGAAAAGCGCAGCATCGCCGAAACCGCGGCCCGCCATATCGACGGCCGGATCAAGCTGATCGTCCAGACCTCGGCGATCCGCACCGAAGACGCTATCGAGGCCTCGCTGCATGCCCAGGGTATCGGCGCCGACGCCCTGCTCATCCTGCCGCCCTACTTCGAGGGCCCGGGCGAAGACGGCGTGTTCGGCCACTACGAACGCATCGCCGGCAAGGTCGACACGCCGTTCATGGTCTACAACATCCCGGTCCATTCCGGCTTCGACATCACGCCCGAATTCTTCAAGCGCCTGCAGCAGATCGACAACGTCCAGTACATCAAGGACACCAGCGGCAGCTTCACGCGCGTGCAGCAGCTGATCCTGGCGGGCGCGCCCGTCTTCAACGGCGCCGATCCGTTCGCGTTCGACGCGCTGGCCACCGGCGCGCTGGGCTGCTTCTGGGGCGCCGTCAACGCCATGCCCAAGGAAGCCGCGCTGCTGTACCGCCTGGTCACCGAAAACAAGCTGACCGAGGCGCGCGACCTGTGGAAGCGCATGCTGCCGGCCAACATGTTCTTCTGGACGCACTCCTACAACGCCGCGGTCAAGGCCGCCACCGGGCTGCGCGTCAACAAGGTCGGCCCCTGCCGCCTGCCCGTGCTGCCGCTCAGCGCCCAGGAAATGGCCGAGCTCAAGCAGGCCCTGGAACCCCTGAACTGAAACGCCCCGCCGGGAGCATCGCAATGAAGAAGACCAAAGAGGACGTTTTCAAGCTCGCCCGCGAGGGCAAGCTGTACGCCGGCAACCTGATCGAAGGCCAGCCGCCCGCCGCCGAACGGCTCGACACCTTCACGCCGATCGACAACACGCTGATCGGCCAGGTCGATGCGTCCTCGGACGGCGACGTGGACGCGGCCGTCAAGCTGGCGCGCCGCACCTTCGAGTCGGGCGAATGGTCGGGCCTGGCGCCGGCGCAGCGCAAGCGCATCATGCTGGCCTGGAACGAACTGATCCGCGAGCATGCCGAGGAACTGGCGGCGCTGGATTGCGTGGACGCCGGCAAGCCCATCACGGAATGCCTGGACACCGACCTGCCCGCCACCCTGGATACCTTTTCGTGGTACGCCGAGGCCGTGGACAAGTGCTTCGGGCGCATCTCGCCCACCGGCGGGGATGCGCTGGGGCTGATCGTCAAGGAACCCATCGGCGTGGTCGGCGCGGTGCTGCCCTGGAACTTCCCGGCCCAGATGTACGCCTGGAAGGTGGCCCCGGCTCTCGCCGCGGGCAACTCGGTCATCGTCAAGCCGGCCGAACTGACCTCGCTCAGCGCGTACCGCCTGACCCAGCTGGCCTACCAGGCCGGCGTGCCGCGCGGCGCGCTGGTGCTGGTCAACGGCCTGGGCGAGGTCGCGGGCAAGGCACTGGGGCTGCATCCCGATGTGGACGTGGTCTCGTTCACCGGCTCCACCGAAGTGGGCCGCTACTTCCTCAAGTATTCCGCGGACAGCAACCTGAAAGAGATCGTGCTGGAATGCGGCGGCAAGAGCCCGCAAGTGATCTTCGAAGACGCCGACCTGGACGGCGCCATCGACGGCATCCTGGCCGCGGCGTTCTGGAACATGAGCGAGAACTGCAGCTGCGGCTCGCGCCTGATCGTGCACGCCAGCCTGAAAGACCGCCTGCTGCAGAAGCTGAAGGCGGGCCTGTCGGCCTGGAAAGTGGGCCTGCCCACCGACCCCGCCACCCGCATCGGCCCCATGGTGGAACGCGCCCACTTCGAGAAGGTCAAGGCCTTCATCGACGACAGCCTCGCCGCCGGCGCGAAGCTGGTGCATGGCGGACGCATCCTGGAATCGCTGGGCAGCGGCTGGTATATCGAGCCGACCATCTTCGACGGCGTCACGCCCGACATGCGGCTGTTCCGCGAAGAAGTCTTCGGCCCGGTCCTGGCGATCACCACGTTCCAGACCGAAGACGAAGCGGTGCGCCTGGCCAACGATACCGACTACGGCCTGGCCTCGTCCCTCTACACCCTGGACCTGCGGCGGGCGCAGCGCGTCTCGGCCCGCATCCAGGCGGGCACGGTATCGGTCAACGGCTTCTCCGAGGGCGACATCACGGCACCGTTCGGGGGCTACAAGACGTCCGGGTTCGGCGGCCGCGACAAGGGCTTCGAGGCATTCGACCAGTACACGCGCACCAAGGTCGTCTGGTACATGAGCTAGTCCGCGGGCGCGCCCATCCGGGCGCGCCCCTCGCCTGCCGCCTGGCCAAGGAGATCACGTGAACAACGCCCCCATAGACCGCGTCGCCGTGGTGACGGGATCGGGATCGGGAATAGGCGCCGAGATCGCGCGGCAGCTCAGCGCGCCCGGCACGGCCCTGGTCATCCATGCCCTGCACAACCGCGCCGGCTGCGAGCAGATCGCGCAAGAAGCCGCGCAACGCGGCGCCCGGGCCAGCATCGTGCTGGGCGACCTGGCCGATCCCGACGTGTCGGGCCGGCTGGTCGACACCGCCATCGGCGACTTCGGGCGGCTGGACGTCCTGGTCGCCAATGCCGGCTTTCCGGTCAGGGAACCGTTCGGCCAGTTGACGCGCGCCCGGCTGGACAGCGTGTACGACGTCGTCACGGCCGGCTTCTTCGAGCTGGCCACGCGCGCCATGCCCTGGCTGGTGCAGTCCGGCGCGGGCCGGGTCGTGACCATCGGCACGCACAACGTGCACATCTTTCGTTCCGACTACGCGTCCTTCCCGGCCTCGGCCGCGGCCAAGGCCGGCCTCGAGGCCTTGACGCGGGCGCTGGCGCTGCAACTGGCGCCGCACGGCGTCACCGCCAACTGCGTGGCGCCGGGACTGATCGAGAAGTATCACGGCGAGCAGTTCATTTCCGCCGCCGAATGGGACGACTTCGCCCGCAAGATCCCGCTGGGGCGCGTCGGCAAGCCGGCCGAAGTGGCCGCCATGGTCGCCTTCCTGGCGTCTCCGGCGGCCAGCTACGTCACGGGCCAGGTCATCCACGTCAATGGCGGATTCATCTGAGCCGGCGATGCGGCGCCCGGCCGGCCGATTCGCCCTATTGCGGGGCCGCCTCTGGAACGTGGCGGGCCCGCCGCGCGGGCGCCACGGCAGGCTACGCCCGCGCCATGGCCTGCGGCGGCGCCCCCAGAGCCATGCTGGCGCGCCGCGCGCAATCGGCGGTGAACTCGGCCAGCGCGGCATCCTGGTTGTCGAAACGGGACGTCGGCCCACAGACGGTCAAGGCGCCGACCAGCTTGCCGCCCAGCCCGAAGATCGGCGTGGCCAGCGAGGCCGTCAGCGGGTCGCCCACACCGTCCGAGCGCCGCAGCATATCGCCAGGCACGGGGCCGGCCTCGAAATCCAGCAGCACCCTGGCCGTCGCGGACGCATCCAGCGGCCGGGTGCTGCCCGGCGTCGCGCTCACGCGCAACTGGTGCGGCGAATCGACCCGCATCAGGCACAGGCGCTGGTCGCCCTGGCGCACCGACATGAACGCGCTTTCCGACGAGAACTTGCTCAGCTCGTTAAGCAGCGGCAAGACGACGTCTTCGAGATTCAGGGAACTTTCGTACTGCTTGCCCAGCTGGAACAGGGTCGGGCCAAGCGCGTACTTCCCCGAGGGCGTGCGCCGCACATAGCCATGCGCCTCGAACGACAGCATATAGCGCAGGATCACGCTCTTGAAGAGCCGGGTGTGCTCTTCGAGCTGGCCCAGCGAGAGTTCTCCCGGATTTTGCAGGAACGCGTCGAAGATGGTCAGCCCGCGCTCCAGGCTGGAAACCGTGCGCTCTATCGGCTTGGGGGAAGTATCGGCCATGGCCTGGGTCAATAGTCAGTCATTCGGAAACAGGCGCTATTATCGGGGATCGCGCGCCGGCGGCAAGCCTGGCAGCGCGCAGCCCAGGCTGCGCAAAGTGGCGTCGACCCAGCTGCGGTCGTTGGTGCCGCTGGCGATCTTTTCCATCTGGGCCTGTTCCTGCAGCGCCTTGGCGCGCCCTGCCTTCAAGATTGCCGCGGCGTCGTCGCGGTGGATCGCCACCACGCCATCGGCGTCGCCCACCACGATATCGCCGGGGCAGATCACCATGCCGCCGATCGACACCGGCACGTTGATCTCGCCGGGCCCCGCCTTGAACGGGCCGCGGTGCGACACGCCGCGCGCGAAGATCGGGAAGTCGCCCTCGGCCAGGGCCTCGGAGTCGCGCACGGCGCCGTCGATCACGAAGCCCGCCACGCCGCGCTTGATGGCATAGCGCGTCATCAACTCGCCGATGATCGCGTTGGTGATGCCGCCGGCCGCGTCCACGACGACGACCTCGCCCGGCCTGGCCATGTCCAGCGCCTTGTGCACCATCAGATTGTCCCCCGGCGGCACGCGCACGGTCAATGCGGCGCCGGCCAGCCGGCAGCGCCGGTTCAGGGGCAGGATGCCCTGCCCCGAGTGCATGCGCTGCATCGAATCCGACAGGTGCGCCACGGCGACGTCGCGGAATTGCGCGATCAGGCCCAGGTCCGGCGCGCTGGCGGCCGGCAGGATGCGAAAACCGATCTCGGACATGTTGCTGGGTCCTCCCGTTACAGCAGCGTGGCGGTCACTTGCGGGAACACCCGCTGGAACGCTTCCGCCTTGGCGATCGCCTCGCCCGCGCGGCGGCCGGCATGGCTGCCGCGCTGCGTCGCCAGCGACTCGTAATAGCCCCACAGGTTCTGCTGGGTCGGCAGGCATTCCATGGCCTGCTTCTTCAGGTGCCACACTTCCGAGATATCCAGCAGCACATTGGGCTTGAAATCGCACAGCTCGGACTGATGCGGCTCGAACGCGTAGAACTGCGGGTTCGAGATAATGCGGCGGTCGTGCCCCGGGGCCAGCGCGATCATGCGGGCCTCCAGCGCCATGGTGTGCGTGCGGGCGTGGTCCAGGTTGGCGGGGTCGTTGGCGCTGTGCGTCAGCACCACCTTGGGCTGCAGGCGGCGGTAGGCCTCGGCGATCTTGTACGAGATCTCGGACCCTTGCGGCAAGGGCCAGTCGTCGTAGTCCAGGAAGGTCACGCTCGCGCCCAGCACGGCCGCGGCGGCCAGCGCCTCTTCGCGGCGCTGCCGGGTCACCGAGGCCAGCGTGGCGTCGGCCGCTTTCCACAGCGGGCCCGATTCGCCGCGCGCGCCCGCCGACAGGCACAGGATCTCGACATTCACGCCCTGCCGCGCATGCAGCGCCACCGCGCCGCCGCAACGCCAGACGAAATCGCCGATGTGGGCGGCCACCACCAACATATTGTCTTGCTTCATGACTATTCCTTTGAAGAAGCATCCGGCGGCCTACAGGCCCCGGATATCCGCAATGAACTTGCGCGCCCGCGGATGCTCGGGCTGGCTGAAAAAAGCCTCGGGCGTCGCGCGCTCGAGGATGGAACCGGCGTCCATGAACCAGACCCGGTCGGCCACCTCGCGCGCGAAACCCATTTCATGGGTGACGCACATCATGGTCATGCCTTCGCGCGCCAGCGCCTTCATGACCTGCAGTACCTCGCCGACCATTTCCGGGTCCAGCGCGCTGGTCGGCTCGTCGAACAGCATGACGGGCGGGTTCATCGCCAGCGCCCGCGCGATCGCCACGCGCTGCATCTGGCCGCCCGACAGGTTCTGCGGCATGGCCTGGGCCTTGTTGCCCAGGCCCACCTTGTCCAGCAGGCGCCGGGCGTTTTCCTCGGCCTGGGCGCGCGGCTCGTCCAGGATCAGGCGCGGCGCCAGCGTGATGTTGTCCAGCACGTTCATGTGCGGGAACAGGTTGAAATGCTGGAACACAAAGCCGATGCTGGCCCGCAGCCGGTTCAGGTCGAGGCCCTTGGCGTAGATGTCCTTGCCGTCGATGTGGATGCTGCCCGACTCGATCGGCTCCAGCCGGTTGACCGTGCGGATCAGCGTCGACTTGCCCGAGCCCGACGGCCCGCAGACAACCACCACTTCCCCCTGCTCGATCTTGCCCGTGACCGCCTTGAGGGCTTGGTACGACCCGTACCACTTGCTGACATTGTCGAATGTAATCATGCTTGGCTCGCGGCCGCGCGCGCGGCGCGGCGAACGTGAATTCTCTTTTCCAACCCATTGGCCACGCGGCTCAGGGAATAGCACAGGATGAAATAAGTGCCCGCCAGGATGGCGTACACCTCGAACGGCCGCGTCATCAGCTGCGCGTTCACCTGGTCGGCCGCGTAGGTCAGTTCCGGCGTGCCGATGATGTAGGCCAGCGACGTGTCTTTCACCAGCAGGATGAACTGGCTGAGCAGGCTGGGGATCATGTTGAACAGCGCCTGGGGCAACACGATGCGGGCCATCATCTGCGGATAGCTCAGGCCCAGGGCGCGCGCGGCCTCGGCCTGGCCCTTGGGAATCGCCTGGATGCCGGCGCGCACGATTTCCCCCAGGAACGCGCCTTCGTACAGCACCAGCGACCAGATCATGGTGGTGGCGCCGGACACGCGCTGGCCGGTCAGGTACGGCACGAAGAAGTAGGCCCAGAACACCAGCAGCAGCAAAGGCAGGCCGCGCATGGTGTTGACGTACGCCGCGGCGGCCAGGCGCACCGGCCGCCACGGGCTGACGCGCGCCAGCCCCACCGCGATGGCGAACGGAATGCTGATCAGCAGGCTGGTCGCCGCAATGATGAGCGTCATCGCCAGGCCGCCCAGCGGGCCGCCCGGATACTGCCCGATCAGCAGCAAGACGCCGTAGTCGCGAAGGATGTCGATCATGGGTTCAGCCCCCCGCGCCCGGCAGCTGGCGGCGCCGGCCGTACCAGCCGCCCGCCAGCATGATGGTCCACGACATGGCCAGGTACAGCACGGTGGCCACGGCGAAGGTCGCGAAGGTCAGGTAGGTTTCATTCTCGATCTGGCGCGCGCTGTAGGTCAGTTCCGCCACGCCGATGGCCATGGCCAGGCTGGTGGTCTTCAGCAGCATGACGGTCTGGCTGACCATCGGCGGGATCGCGGCGCGCAGCGCCTGCGGCAGCAGGATATAGCGCAGCGACTGCCGGTAGTTCAGGCCCAGCGCGCGCGCGGCCTCGGCCTGCCCCGGCGGCAGCGAGCGCAGGCCGCTGCGCAGGTCTTCGGTCATGTAGGCGGCCGCATTCATGGACAACGCGATCGTGGCGAAGACGATCTCGCCGTGATGGTCGTTGATCCACATCTGCGTCGCGTCGGGCAGCAATTGGGGCACGCCGAAATACCAGATCAGGATCTGCACCAGCAGCGGCACGTTGCGGTGGTAGCCCACGAAGGCGGACACCGCCTGGTCGAAGGCCTTGACCGGCAGCAACCGCAGGCCCAGCAGCAGCGAGGCCAGCAGGAATGCCGCGATCCAGCTGATCGCGAAAATCCCCAGCGTGGTCAGCAGGCCGCCGATCAGCCACTGCAGGTACTGGCCCTGCAGGATGACCGAGAATTGATGAAGATTGATCATGGGCATCGGGCGCCGCAGGCGGCCCGCCAGGTAGCGGGCCCGCGGCGCGGAAGGTCAATGAGGCGGGCGCCTTACTCGGCGAATTGCGAAATCGGCGTCAGCTTCTTTTCGCGCGGCAAGTCGAATTTCGTCTGCGGGCCGTACCACTTGTTCCACATGCGATCGAGCTCGCCGTCTTTTTCCATGCCGGCCAGCGCCTGGTTCACGGCCTCGAGCAGGCGGGTCTCGCCCTTCTTGATGCCCAGCGCGGTGGGTTCCCAGTACAGCGATTCGTCCAGGAAGCGGATCTGGCCGTTGGTCTCGCGCACATAGCGCATGCCGGCGGGCTGCGACAGCGCCAGCGCCGACACCTTGTTCTGCTGCAGCGCCATGAAGGCCGACGGGGGATCCTGGAACGTCATGACCGTGGCGGTGGGAATCACCTTGCGGGCGAAGTACTCGGGCGTGGACCCCTTCGTGGCGCTGATCTTCTTGCCGCTCAGGTCGGCGAACGTGCGTATCGGCGACTTGGCCTTGACCAGCAGCTTGATCGGCACCTGGTAGTGCGACGCGGTGAAATCGATCTGCTTGGCGCGTTCGGCGGTGTAGCCCAGCGCGGCGGCCACCACGTCGACACGCCCCAGGCTCAGTTCGGGGATGCGCGCTTCCACCGACAAGCCGCGGTGTTCCAGCTTCACGCCCAGGCGCTTGGCCAGGGCCGCACACGTGTCCACGTCGAAGCCCACGGTCTGGCGGGTGTCGGGGTCCTGGTAGCCCAGGGGTTCGGTGCTGGTCAACGTGCCGCAGATCAGCGTGCCGCGTTCCTTGATCTGGTCGAGCTGGTCGGCGTGGGCGGGAAGGATGCAGGCGGTAGCCAGCAGTGCTGCCAGGTAGATGCGCTTCATGGGTTGTCTCGCTATTGTCGATTCGAAATGCAGGGCCGTCGGGCCCCGGTCTTGGTAAATGCCGCTCAGCGCAGGCGCGCCGCGGCTTCGGCCATCCGCTGGCACCCCAGGTCGAGCTGCGCCAGCGTCGTGGCGAACGAAATACGCAGGTACGGCGACAGCCCGTACGCGGCGCCGTCGATGACGGCCACCGAGGCCGCTTCCAGGAAATAGCTCGCCACGTCGCGGTCGTTGGCCAGGACGGCGCCGCCGGGCGTGGTCTTGCCGATCAGCCCGGCGCAGCTGGGGAACGCATAGAAGGCTCCTTGCGGCACGTCGCAATGCAGGCCCGGCACGCGGTTCAGGCCCGCCACCACGCGGTCGCGCCGCTGGGCATAGGCGGCGACCGCCTCGCGCACGCAGGCCTGGTCGCCGCTCAGCGCCTCGATGGCGGCGGCCTGGCTGACGGCGCACATGCTGCCCGCGCTTTGCGTCAGCAGCGTGCCCAGCGCCGTGATCAGCTCGGCCGGGCCCGCGCCGTAGCCGATGCGCCACCCGGTCATGGCATAGGCCTTCGACACGCCATTGACGATCAGCGTGCGTTCGCGCAAGGCGGGCTCCAGCGCCACGGCGGACGCAATCGGCGCCTGGTCGTAGTTGAAGTGCTCGTAGATCTCGTCGGTCATGAGCCAGACGTGCGGGTGGCGCAGCAGCACCGCGCACAGCGCCGACAGCTCGGCGGCCGAGTAGATCGCACCGCTGGGGTTGTTGGGCGAATTCAGGATCACCCACTTGGTGCGCGGCGTGATGTGCCGCTCGAGCGCGTCCGGCGTCAGCTTGAAGCCGGCGGACGCCGGGCAGGCAATGACGATGGGCGTGCCGCCGTTGAGCTGGACCATGTCGGGATACGACACCCAGTACGGCGCCGGCACGATGACCTCGTCGCCGCGCTGCACCGTGGCGGCCAGCGCGCAATAGATCACGTGCTTGGCGCCGGCGCCCACCAGGATCTCGGCGGGCGTGTAGGCCACCCCGTTTTCCCGCTGCAGCTTGTCGCAGATCGCGCGGCGCAGCTGGGGCGTGCCGGTGGCGGCGGTATAGCGGGTTTCCCCCCGCAGCGCCGCCTGGTGCGCCGCCGCGACGATGTGCGCCGGCGTGTCGAAATCGGGCTCACCCACCGTGAAGTCGACGATATCGCGCCCCTGGCTGGCCAGTTCCACGACCCGCGCCTTGGCGCCCACGCTGGGCGAGGGCTTGATGCGCCTGACCCGGTCAGCAAGGAAATTTCCGTTCATGATTCTAAAAATAGACTAGGAATATTTTTAGAATAGCATTATGAAAATAATAATGGAAGCGAAATTCGACGGCCGGGGCCACAATGCGCCCACCCGACCAACCTCTGCGCTGGAGTCATTCATGGAGCTGCGCCAGCTTAGATACTTCATAGCGGTCTGCGAGCTGGGCAGCATGGGGCGCGCGGCCCTCGAACTGGGCACGGTGCCTTCGACGCTAAGCCAGCAGATCAGCCGCCTGGAAAACGAGCTGTCCACCCGGTTGCTGCATCGCACGCCCTCCGGCGTCGCCCCCACCGACGCCGGGCTGGCCTTCCTGCGCCATGCCCAGCTGGTGATCCGGCACATGAACGACGCCTCCCAGGCGGCGAAGATCGCCCGGCTGTCCGGCCGCGCCAGCGTGGGCTTTCCGCCGTCGATGGCCTCGCTGCTGGGCGGCCCGCTGGCCCAGGCCGCGCGCGCGCAGTACCCGGACATCAAGCTGCACCTGGTCGAGGCGCTGTCGGGGCACCTGATGTCCATGCTGAACGCCGGGCGGCTGGACATGGCCATCCAGTTCAACACCGTGCCGGCCCAGCACTTGCGTTCCATCCACCTGCAGGACGAGAAACTGTTCCTGATCGGCAAGCGCACCCTGCCCGGCCTGCCGCCCGGCGACAAGGCGACGTTCAGCGAAATGGCCGACACGCCGCTGGTCATGCCCTCGCGCCCCCACGGCCTGCGGGAAACGGTCGAAGAATGTTTCAGCCGGGTCGACAAGAAGCCCCACGTCGTGATGGAGGTCGACTCCATGGTCATGGTGATGGCCACGGTGGCGGCCGGCATGGCCGCCTCGGTGCAGCCCGGCGCCGCCATCGCCCACAACCGCGATCCGGGCATCGCGGCCATCGAGATCGTCGACCGCCACGCCCTCCGGCGCAACTTCCTCATCAGCCTGCAAGAAGAGCAGCTGTCGTCGGCCGGCCTGGCGATACGCAGCCTGCTGCGCAAGACCGTCAGGGATGTCGTCAAGGCCGGCAAATGGATGGGCGCGGGGCTCGACGAAGCCGGGTAGCGTTCCCGTCAGCCGGGCCCGCCGCGGGCCGGGTATTCAAAAAACGTGAATGGGTGATCTGGGTTTGCGCCTCGCCGCCCGCGCCGGGCTCTTCTACAGTCGAGCCCTTGTCGTCCCAAGCCCCGGGCCGACCCAGACCACGATCGCGAGGACGGCATGACCACTTGCACCCGCAGGACTTTCATGGCCCGCACCGGCGCCCTGGGCATCGCCGCGCTGGGAACGGCGCCGGCCTTCGGCCAGGGCGCGTTGTCCCGGCCGGTGTCGCTGATCGCCCCGTTCGCCCCGGGCGGCAATATCGATGTGGTCGCGCGGACGCTGTCCGTGCCGCTGGCCAAGCTCCTGAAGCAGACCGTCGTGGTAGAGAACCGCGCCGGCGCCGGCGGCGCCATCGGCACCCGAACCGTGGCGCGCGCCGACCCCGACGGGCACACCCTGCTCATCGCCTCGACATCGCAGCTGTCCACGCTGCCCCACATGCTCAACGCGGGCTACACCCTCGAATCGTTCCAGCCGGTCGGCATGGTCACCCGGACCTCGATGATCCTGGTGGTGCGGGCCGACGATCCGCGGCTGCGCACCTTCGACGATTTCCTGAAGCTGGCCCGCACGCAGCCGGAAGCCGTCAGCACCGGGCACGCCGGCGCGGGCACCGCCAATCACCTGGCCATGGTGCAGTTGGAAGACGCGGCCGGGGCCAAGTTCAACTCGATCGCCTACCGCGGGTCGTCGCCCGCGCTGCAAGGCCTGCTGGGCGGGCAGATCGACGCGGTGTTCGACCAGATCACCAGTTCCATGCCCTATCTGAAGGCCGGCACGCTGCGCGCGCTGGCGGTGTTGGGGCCGGAAGACGAACCCACCCTGCCCGGCGTCCCGGCCATGCCGAAACTGGGCATCGCCCCGTTCGACGGCACGACGTACGTGGGGATGATCGCGCCCGCCGGCACGCCGGAACCTACCGCATCGATGCTGGCGGCCGCGCTGCAGGGCGCATTGCAGGACGCCCGTCTCAAAGAGACCCTGGGCCAGCTCGGCGGCATCGTGTCCCCCGCGCCGGGCGCCGAGTTCCAGCGGCTGCTGCAGGCCGAAGACCAACTGGCCCGCAAGCTGGCGCGGCAAGGGCGCCTGTAGCCCCGCCGCGCCTTCGACGAAAAAGGGAAGAACATGCTGAAGTCGCACGGCCGCTACGATTATTCCGCGATCCCGCGGCGGCCCGATTATTGCTGGCCCAACGGCCGCCGGCTGGCGGTGCACCTGTGCCTGAACCTGGAACACTTTTCCTACGGCGAAGGCATGGGCAACGACTACGCGTCGCCGCATCCCGCCCCCAACCACCGCAGCTACGCCTGGCGCGACTACGGCAACCGGGTGGGCGCCTGGCGGCTGCTCGAGCTGGCGCAGGAACTCGACCTGCCGTATGCCATTCTGGCCAATACCGAGCTGTACGACTATTGCCCGGAACTGGTGCGGGCCTTCGGCGAACGCGGCGACGAGATCGTCGCGCACGGCCGCACCAACGCCGAGCGCCAGGTCGACATGAGCCTCGACCAGGAACGCCTCTGCATCGATGAGGCCGCGGCCGCCATCGAGCGGCACGAAGGGCAACGTCCGCTGGGCTGGCTGGCGCCCTATATTTCCCAGACCGACGATTCGCTGGAACTGCTCAAGGCCGCCGGCTTCCGCTACATGATGGATTGGCCGCTGGACGACCAGCCCATATGGATGCGCACCCGGCACGGGCCGATCCTGTCGATTCCGTACGCGCACGACCTGAACGATTCGTTCGAGTGCATCATCCGGCGCACGCCTTCGCTGGATTTCTGCCACAACCTGGTCGACCAATTCGACGAGATGCTGCAGGAATCGGCCAGGCGGCCGCTGGTGATGCCGATCGTGCTGCACAGCTTCATCCTGGGGCAGCCCTACCGCCTGCGCCAGTTCCGCCGGGTCATGCAGCACATCTGCGAACACCGCGACCAGATCTGGCTGACCCGGCCGGGCGCCATATGCCGGCACATCGAGAGCCTGCCGGCCGGCATCGTCCCCGGCAGCCAATGATCCCGGCCCGGGCGCGGCCCGCGCGCCGCCGCATCCGCCGTTCCTCCACCAGGCCCGCTAACTGATAGAGTCCTCCGACAATGAAGCACATCCAGGCATTCCTCTTGGCATCCCTGACGGGGCTTGCCGCCTGCAGCGCGCAGGCACAGGGCTTCCATCCGACGCGCCCCGTCACGCTGGTGGTGGGGTTCTCGGCCGGCGGCGCCAACGACCGGGTGGCCCGCGAAATCGGCCAGCGCCTGGGCAATCTCTGGCATCAATCGGTCATCGTGGAAAACAAGAGCGGCGCATCGGGCGCCATCGCCGCGGCCAGCGTGGCCCGCTCGACGCCCGACGGCCTGCGCCTGCTGGTCGGCCCGGTCACGCTGACGATGCTGCCCGCGGTCCAGAAAAACCTGCCATTCGACCTGAAGCAAGACCTGGCCCCCGTGGGGCTGATCGCCAAATCGCCCATCGCGCTGACGGTCAGCCGGCAGCTGGATGTCGCCGACCTGCAGGGCTTCCTGGCGCTCGCCAAGTCCAGGCAGCTGTTCGCCGGCACCACCGGGCCCGGCGCGGTCGACTACTTCGGCAGCCAGCTGTTGATGGCCAAGGCCGGCATCGACCTGCAGGACATCGCCTACCGCGGCGGCCCGGAACTGCTGGCCGACCTGATGGAGAACCGCGTCAACATGTCGATGAGCAGCGCCACCACGGTCGCGCCGCACGCCCAGGGCGGCAAGCTGAAAGTGCTGGCCGTGACGGGCACCGCCCGGTCGTCCGTGCTGCCGTCGGTGCCCACCTTCTCGGAACAAGGGATCCCGGACCTCGATATCGACCAGTGGTGGGGGTTGTTCGCCCCGGCCGGCACGCCGCCGCAGGCCATCGACGGCATCAACGGCGACCTGCGCAAGGTCCTGGGCGACCCGGGCCTGCAGCAGGCGTTTGCCGCCGATGGCGCCGTGGCCGCACCCATGACGGTGGCCGAGTTCGACGGGTTCGTCGCGCAGCAACTGGCCAACTGGGAAAGCGTGGCCCGGCGCACCCACGCCGCGCAAAGGTAGCCGCATGGAACAACAGGCAGACCGCATGCTGCTGGAACAGGTCATCGCCCGCGAAGGCCTGTCGCGCATGTACGAGCAGTACCCGGACGACCTGCGCATCGCGGCCGCCGACGCATGGCGCTTCGCCGCCGCCCTGAACCAGGCGCTGGCGCCCGACGACGCCCCCTGGCAACCCGACCCGGCGCGCGAATCATGAACGACCTGCATTGGCTCGGCGCCGGGGAAGTGCGGGCGGCCTACGAAAACGGCACGCTGCGGCCGTCGGACTACCTCGACGCGCTGCTCGACCGGATCCACCGCCACGACGGCCGGCTGAACGTCTTCACCAGCCTGCAGCCCGACGTCGTCCGGCGCCAGGCCCGGCAGGCCGACGCGGCGCTGCGGTCCGGGCGCGGCAACCTGGGCCGGCTGCACGGCATTCCGGTGGCCATCAAGGACAACATCGACGTGCTCGGCCTGCCCACGACTTGCTGCTCGCGGCTGATGGCGGGCCACCTGCCCGCGCGCCAGGCCGTGGTGGTGGATCGCCTGCAGCGTGCCGGCGCCATCGTCCTGGGGAAAGTCGCCACCTGGGAATTCGCGCTGGGCGGCCCGTCGCACGACCTGCCCCTGCCGCCCGCCCGCAACCCCTGGAACCGCGACCGCCAGCCGGGCGGCTCGTCGTCGGGCAGCGGCGCCGGGCTTGCCGCGGGCTTCTTCCCCCTGGCCGTGGGCACCGATACCGGCGGGTCGATCCGCTTTCCCGCGGCGGCCTGCGGCGTGGCCGGCCTGAAACCGACATACGGGCTGGTGCCCTGCCACGGCGTCTTTCCGCTGGCGTATTCGCTGGATCACGTGGGCCCGATGGCCAGGTCGGTCGACGACGTCGCCCTGCTGCTCGATGCCATGACCGACTGCCCGCGCCCAACGGACACGGGTGCCTCGTCGCCGCGGCCGCTGGCCGGCTGGAAGGTCGGCTTCGTCAGGCACTTCCATGAAACGGACCTGGTCGCCGATCCGCAGGTCGGCGCGGCGCTCGATCGCGCGGCCGGCGTGTTCTCGACGCTGGGCGCCCACGTCGCAGAGGTTCGCCTGCCGCCGCTGGACGACTTCGCGTCGGTCAATCGCGTGATCCTGTACAGCGAAGTGTGGTCGATCCACAAGCCGCGCTTCACCGCGCACCCCGAACAGTACGGCCAGGTATCGCGGCGGCGCATTCCCGCGGGCGCATTCCTGGGCGCCGGGCAATACGTCACCGCCCAGCGCCGCCGCGCCGTCCTGCAGGCGCACGTCGCGCGCGAGCTGGCCACGTTCGACGTGCTGCTGTGCGCCAACGCGCTGGACCCGGCCGGCCCGATCGACGCCGCCGCGACCGGCTCGCCCGTCAACTCGCGCCAGGCGCGCACGCCGTTCAACGTGACCGGGCACCCCGCGATCTCGCTGATGTCGGGGCTTTCCGCCGACGGCCTGCCGTTGTCGCTGCAACTGGTGGGCCGCCCCTGCCAGGAGCAGGCCCTGCTGCGCGCCGCCCGGGCCTACCAGCGGCACGACGGCTTCGACGCGCTGCATCCCGAACTGGCCTGATCGCGTCGGCGCCACGCCAGCGGCGCGCGGCGCGGACACCCGCGAGCGCGCCGGCCGGCGCCGGGCCCCACCCCTTATACTGTGGCCCAATGTCTGCCAAGGTGACGCCGCCAGTCATGGTCATTTCGCACAGCCCCCCGCCCGCGCCTGCCGCGACCGCCACCCACGCCGCCTGCTGCCCGCTTCGCAATGGCCACCGGTAAAAAGAAAGGCACGGCCGCGGCCCAGGCGCTGCCCCTTACCGCATCGAAACCCGAACTGCTGGTCGACGACTCGGACCAGACCCTGCGCCGCCTGACCCTGGGCTTCGCGGTGCTGGGCTGGCTGCTCACCGACGTGCGCGAAGGCTTCGCCAAGCTCCTGGGCATCTCGCCGTTCCAGTATGTGGCGCTGCAGGCCATCGCCCGCGTCCAGTCCGACGAACCCTGGACCACCCGCTCTTTGGCGGCGCACTTCCGCGTCACGACGCCGTACGTCAGCATGGAACTGCGCCCCTTGATCGCCAAGGGGTACCTGTCGGCGCAGGCCTCGACGCTCGACCGCCGGTTCAAGATCCTGTCGGTCACCGCCGAAGGCGCGGCATTGCTGACGCAGCTCGCCCCGATCCAGCAGCAGGTCAACAACACCCTCTACGGCCAGTTCGACCAGGCCGGCCTGGTCAAGCAGTACGAGACCATCGAACGCATGATCCGCGACGCCGAAGCGGCGGATGCCTTCCTGAAGCAGACGCTGCTGTCGCGGCAGGTCAATCCGGCCGGCAAGCCCTGACCCGGGCCGCGCGCCGCCACCGCGCCGCGCGGCCGATACTGCACCCCGCCAAAAAAAACTTTGCGCAAGATCAAATCGAGCCATATAATTAATTCACTTACTTAATTATATGAAGGCGGAGGCGCCATGCTTCGATCCGGTGACGAATACCTGAAAAGCCTGCAAGACGGCCGCACCATCTATATCGGCGACGAGAAGGTGACCGACGTCACGACCCACCCGGCGTTCCGCAATGCCGCCCGCAGCTACGCCAGGCTGTTCGACTACAAACGCGACACGCCGGGCATGTGGTTCGAGGAAAACGGCGAGCGCTTCAGCTACTACTATCGCCGGCCGCGCAACCTGGAAGACCTGGCCTTCCGCAAGCGCGGCCACGCGTTGCTGGGCGACAGCAGCTACGGCCTGCTGGGCCGTTCGCCGGACCACGTGGCGTCGTTCGTCACCGGCATGACGCTCAAGCCCGAGGTCTTCGACGTGCCCGGGCACGGGTTCCGGGACAACCTGCTGCAGTACTACGACTACCTGCGCCGCAACGACCTGTACGTCACGTACGCCGTGCACCCGCCGGCCGGCGCCAAGAACTGGAGCGCCGATGCCCGGGGGCACCTGTTCGATTCGCCGTCGCTGCAGGTCGTCGCCACCGACGACGCGGGCGTGACCCTGCACGGCATGAAGATGCTGGCCACCGGCGGCGCGTTCGTCGACGAGATCTGGATCGGCAACCTGACCCCGCTGGCGCCCGGCCGCGAGAAAGAAGCCATCACCTGCGCCATTCCGGCCGCCACGCCGGGCGTGACCCTGTGGTCGCGCAAGTCGATGGAAGCCTGCGCGGAAAGCGAGTTCGACAACCCCCTGTCGTCGCACTTCGACGAATCGGACGTGATGCTGTTTTGCGATCATGTGAAGGTGCCCTGGTCGCGCGTGTTCACCATCGGCAACGTCAGCCTGTCGCGCGCCATCTACGTGGACACGGCCGGGCATTGCTTCGGCAACCACCAATCCAACATCCGCTTCCACTCGAAGCTGCAGTTGATCGTCGGCCTGGCCAACCGCATCGCCCAGTCCGGCGGGGTGCGCGGCATCGCGGCCGTGCAGGACACGCTGGGCCGGCTGGCCGCGCTGGAGGCCACGCTGGGCGGCATGATCGAAGGCCAGGTGGCCGCCTGCGAGCCCATCGGCGACGGCTACTGCATGCCCAACCGCCGGTTCATGTATGCGGCGCTGAACTGGTGCCAGGAAAACTACGTGCCGATCTGCACCGCGGTGCGCGAGCTGATGGGCGGCTCGGTATTCCAGATGCCCGCCAATATCACGGTCACGCGCGACCCCGGGCTCAACGCCATCTTCGAGCAGTTCTGGGCCACCGACACCGAGACCGCGGTCGACCGGATGAAGCTGTACAAGCTGGCCTGGGACCTGCTGGGGTCCGAATTCGCCAGCCGCCACCTGCAATACGAGAACTTCTACGCCGGGCCGTCTTTCGTGGTGCGCGCCTACAGCCTGCGCTGCGCGCCCTGGCAGCAGTTCGACGACATCGTGACCGGCCTGATGGCGCGCTACGCCGCCCCCTACGCCACCCCCGCGCCGGACGCCGGCCGGCAGGCCACCCAGGAGCACGCAATATGAGCACCCCCACGCAGGCGCATGGCGCGCCGCCCCCATGGCGCGGCCTGGTCGACGACGCCGAACAGGCCATCTACGCGGCGGCCGGGTTCGGCGGCACCAGCGGCATCGGCTCGCGGCCGGCGCTGCTCGTCATCGACATGCAGTATCGAACCATGGGCACAGTGCGGGCGCCCATCGCCGAATCCATGAAGGAATTTGCCACCTCTTGCGGCGAAGCCGCCTGGGCCGCGGCCGACCGGGTGCTGCCCCTGATGGCGCTGTTCAGGGAAAAAGGCTGGCCGGTCATCTACCCGCACGTGGCGCCGAAGAACGGCAACGAACTGGGCCGCCTGGCCGCGAAAACCCCGTCGATGTGGGGCATCGGCCAACGCGGCTACGAATTCTTCGAGCCGCTGGCACCGCAGGCTTCCGACATCCTGGTGCCCAAGAAGCATCCCAGCGCATTCTTCGGCACCAGCCTGGTCAGCCACCTGGTGGACCTGGAAGTCGATACGCTGGTGATGGTGGGTTGCACCACGTCGGGGTGCGTGCGCGCCAGCGTGGTCGACGGCTTTTCCTATAACTACCGGGTGGCGGTGCCCTACGACTGCGTCTACGACCGCAGCGACACCGCGCACCGCATCAATCTGTTCGACATGGCGCAGAAATACGCCGACGTGGCGCCATCGGCGGTGCTGATCGAACAGCTGGCGCGCATCCATCCTTCCACTTCGGGCAGCCCATCATGAAGAAATTCGACACCAAACTCGACCGCTACCCTTTTTCGGCGATCGTCGACCGGCCCACCTATCGCTGGAAGAACGGCGCCGGCCTGGCGGTGTATTTCGCACTGAACATCGAGGCCTTCGAGTTCGGCCGCAACCCCGGCAACGACTTCACCTCGATGCCCTCGGCGCCGTTCCACCGCGGGTACGCCTACCGCGACTACGGCAACCGCGTGGGCGTGTGGCGCATCAAGAAACTGTTCGACCAGTTCCAGTTCCCCTTGGCGGTGCTGGCCAATTCGTCGGTCTATGACGTCTATCCGCGCGTGCTCGAGGCCTTCCGCGACCGCGGCGACGAGTTCGTGGGCCATGGCCGCACCAACTCCGAACGGCAGATCGACATGGACGCCGACGCCGAGCGCACCATGATCGCGGAAGTCGCCGGCCGTATGAAGCAAGAGGAAGGCCAGGCCCCGCAGGGATGGCTGGGCCCCTTCATTTCGCAAAGCCCGCGCACGCCGGAATTGCTGAAAGAACAGGGCTTCAGCTACATGCTCGACTGGTATTTCGACGAGCAGCCGGTGTGGTTCCGCACCGACAACGGGCAGATCCTGGCCGTGCCGTATCCGTCGATGGAACTGAACGACCTGCCCGCCTACGTCAACCGCGGCGTCAGCGACACCGACTTCCGCGACATGATGATCGACACCTTCGACGAGCAATTGGCGGAATCCGCCGAATACCCGCTGGTGTACTGCGTGTCGCTGCATACCTTCCTGACCGGCCATCCGCAGCGGATCCGGCACCTGCGGCAGGTGCTCGAGCACATCGCCGCGCACCGGTCGGACATCTGGTTCACGACGCCGGCCGAAATCGCCGCGCACGTCGCCGCATTGCCCGCGGGCACCGTTCCCGGAGACGCCAGATCATGACGCCCGCCACGCCTGCCACATCGCCCGCCGGCAACGGCGAACGCGAATACGGTGTCCGCGGCCTGTTCGGCATCGCCGTGCCGCAGGCCAACCCCATCGTCGAGCCGGAATTCGGCGCCCTGTTGCCCCCCGGGGTCAGCACTATCGCCACGCGCCTGCAGGGCAGCCGCACCGATTCGTCGAACCGCCTGGTGCAGTACCTGGACAACCTGGGCGCCAGCCTGGATGCCTACGACACGGCCCGGCCGGACGCGCTGGGGTACGCCTGCACCGGCTCCAGCTACCTGGTCGACCCCGACAAGGAAGCCCGCGTGCTGGCGGAACAGGAACGCCGCGTCGGCTACCGCATCATCACCGCCGCCAGCGCCATCCTGCAGGCGCTGCAGCACCTGGGCGCCGCCCGCGTGGCGCTGCTGGCGCCCTACCCGGAATGGCTGATGAAGGCGGGCAGCCGCTACTGGGCCGCGCACGGCCTGACGGTGGTCGCCGAATCGCGCAGCATGATCGAATCGGACGACACCCGCCACGTGTACCGCATCCGGTCGCAACAGGTCGAGGCCGCCGCCCAGGCGCTGGATATCGGCAGCGCCGACGCGGTGCTGATCTCGGGCACGGGCATGCCCACCTTGCGCGCCATTCCCGCGATCGCGCTGCGTACCGGCAAGCCGGTCGTGTCGTCGAACCTGTGCCTGGCCTGGGCGCTGCTGAAGGCGCATGGCGCCGACTTCCCCGCCCCGCGGCACGACCGCGGCGAAACCCTGATCGGCGGCTGGGCCGACCGGGCCGCCCTGCTCTGATACCGAGGTACGCCATGCAAGCCACCGACACCGCCCCCCGCGCCGCCACGACCGGCCAGATTTCCGACAGCCGGATGCTGCGGCGCTGCCTGGGCTCGTTCCCCACCGGCGTCGCCGTCGTGACGGCGCTGAGCGACACGGGCGCGCCCATCGGCGTCACGGTGAACTCGTTCGCGTCCGTGTCGCTGGACCCGCCGCTGGTGCTGTGGAGCCAGGCCCAGAACAGCCCGACGCATCCTTCGTTCCTGCAGGCCGGCGCAATGATCATCAACATCCTGGCCGACGACCAGGCCGAGCTGTCGGTGCAGTTCTCGCGGCCCGTCCCGGACCGGTTCCATGGCGTCGACTGCGTGCCCGGCCTGGCCGGCGCGCCCGTGCTGCAAGGGTGCGCTGCGACCCTGCAATGCCGCGTCGCCGACAGGTACTACGGCGGCGACCACATCATTTTCCTGTGCCGCGTCGAACACTATGAAAGCCACGAAAGGCGGCCGCTCATTTTCTCGAAGGGGTCGTACCTGAAGGTCCCTCCTGAATCGTCCCAACCGCACTGAGACGCGGATTGGCACGGCACCGTGAAGTTCATGTCTTGGATCATCCCACCAAAGGAATCGCACCATGAATCACGCAGCAACCCGCGCCTCGCGGCTGGTTCTCGCCAGCCTGGCGCACCTGCTCCCGATTGTCCTGGCCACGGCGGCAGTGCCCGCGGCGGCCGACACCTATCCGTCGCGCCCGATAGACATCGTCGTACCCTATCCGCCGGGCGGCACCAATGACGTGATTGCGCGCGTCATCGCCGACGAGCTCGCCAGCGCGCTGAACCAGAAGGCCATCGTGCTGAACAAGCCCGGCGCCAGCGGCTCGATCGGGTCCGGCTTCGTCGCCCGGTCGTCGCCGGACGGCTACACGCTGCTGCTCGGCAGCCAGGGCACGCACTCGGCCAACCCCTACCTGCTCAAGTCCCAGACCTACGACCCGCTGAAAGACCTGGCGGGCGTGGCCCTGGTCGGGCGCGTCAACAACGTGCTGGTGGTCAACGACAAGCTGCCGGTGCAGACGGTTTCCGAATTCGTGTCGTACGCGAAGGCGCATCCGGGCACGGTCAATTTCTCGCACGCCGGCGTCGGCACCTCGATGAACCTGGCCGGCCAGCTGTTCATCCTGAAGGCCGGCACGGAAATCGTGCCGATCCCCTACCAGGGCTCGGCCCAGGCCACCATGGCGGTGGTGTCCGGCGAAGTGGGTTCGATGTTCGCCAACACGACCTCGGTGGTAGAGTTCATCAAGGGCAAGAAACTGCGCGCGCTGGGCGTCACCGGGCTGGACGCCGACCCGTTGCTGCCCCAGGTGCGGCCCATCGCCGAGCAGGGCGTGCCGGGTTTCGAGATGCAGTCGTGGTTCGGCCTGTTCGCGCCGGCGGGCACGCCGCCCGACGTGCTCGACAAGCTCAACCAGACTGTCCGCGCCATCCTGGTCAAGCCCGCCCTGAAAGAGAAGTTCGAATCGGTGGGCCTGGTGGCCGGCACCCTGGATACGACCCAGTTCGATGCCTTCGTCCGCACCGACAACGCGCGCATCGGCGAACTGATCAAGCAGGCGGGCATCCAGCCGAACTGAACCGGCCGCGACACCGTCGTAATAAAAAAGCCGGCATCGCGCCGGCTTTTTTTCGCTTGCCGAGACGGCTTATTCGAACGAGATCTTGGCATCCTTGACCAGCTGGCCGAAGCGCTTGTAGTCGTTGTCCAGGCGTTGCGTCATGTCCGCCGGGGAGCCCGGCAGCGGCACATAGCCCATGCTGGTCAGTTTCTCGGCGATCTTGGGCGACTTCAGGATCTTGTTGACCGCTTCGTTGACCCGCGCGATCGCCTGGGGCGGCGTCCCGGCGGGCGCCGAGAAGCCGATCCACACGGCGATGTCGAAGCCGGGCACGCCGGCCTCGGCCACCGTCGGCACATCGGGCAGCGCCACGAAGCGCTTGGCGGTCGACACGCCCAGCATCTTCAGGTTGCCTGCCTCGACATGCTGGCGCACCGGCCCCAGCGAACTGAAAGTCGCGTCGACCCGGCCCGCCACCACATCCGACACGGCGGCCACCTGGCCCTTGTAGGGCACGTGCAGCATCGGCGCCCCCGCCATGATCTTGAACAGTTCGGCCGCCAGGTGCCCGGACGACCCGTTGCCCGACGACGCGATCGTCAGCGAGCCCGGCGACTGCTTGGCCCGCTCGATCAGTTCGCGCACGTTGTTCACCCCCAGGTCTTTCCTGACCACCAGGAACAGGGGCACGTCCGCCACCAGGGCGACGTGGTTGAACGCCGTGGCCGGGTTGTACGGAACGCTTTGCAGGTGGGGAATGATGGTGAACGGGGGATCCGAGCCGCCGATCAGCGTATAGCCGTCGGGCGTGGCGGTGGCGCCGGCGCGCGCGCCGATCACGCCCGCCGCGCCGCCGCGGTTTTCCACCACGATGGGTTGGCCCAGCGCCGTCGCCAGCTCTTCGCTGACGATGCGGATGGTGGTGTCGGCCGCCGCGCCGGGCGCGAAGGGCACGACCACGCTGATCGGGCGGTCGGGCTTCCAGGCCGGCTCGGCCGAGGCCGGAGCCAGGGCGAGCAGCGCCAGTGCCTGCAGCAGGCAGATCAAGTACTTCATGAGTTGTCTCCTATGCGTAGTTTGACGATGTCGTCATGGCGGCCTGGGTCAGGTGCCGACCAGGCCGTTGTCTTGTCCCAGCCGGGGCGCCTCCTCAAAGCTGCCCGGCCGGCAACCGTCGATGGTGAATGGCAATCCGACCAGCCGACGGTGTGTCCTGGTCGAAGTCTTGATGACGGCATTTTCCTTGACCTGCTCTGACGCAATGGCCTCGGGAATGGTGTTGTAGCTGGAGCACGGCACGCCGGCCTGCTGCAGCAGCGCGGTCCAGTGCTGGCGCGGCTGCTGTCGCAGGATGGCCGAGATGCGCGCCACCAGCGCCGGCTTGTGCTGCATCCGCGCAGCATTGGTGGCGTACTCGGGCGTCGTGGCCCATTCCGGATGGCCCAGCACCTTGGCCAGGCGGGCGAACTGCGCATCGTTGCCGGCGGCGATCACCAGCGGCCCGTCCTGGGCCGGGAAGGCGTCGTAGGGCACCAGCAGCGGATGGCCGTTGGCGCGCCGCTCGGGAATCCGCCCCTCGTTCAGGTAGCCGCTGACATCCATCGAGATCCAGGCCAGCGCGGTATCCAGCAACGACAGGTTGATGACCGCGCCGCGCCCCGTCTGGTCGCGCTTGCGGATGGCCGCCATGGCGGAAATGGCGATCCACATGCCCGACCCCATGTCCACGATCGACGGCCCGGTCCGCAGCGGCGGGCCGTCGGGCGTGCCGTTGACGCTGGCCAGGCCGCTGTACGCCTGGGCCAGCGGCTCGAACCCGGGCAGCGTGGCCAGCGGCCCGCGCTGGCCGAAGGCGGACAGGTCGCAATACACCAGCCGCGGAAACCGCGCGACCAGCGTCGGCCCGTCGATGCCGTGCTGCGCCACGATGCCGGGGCGCAGGTTGCTGATGACGACGTCGGCGGTCTCGACCAGCCTCAGCAAGGCGGCCCGCCCCGACTCGGACTTGAAGTCCAGGGTCACCGACCGCTTGCCCCGGTTCAGGTCGCGGAACAGCAGCGCGTCGCCGTCGCCGAACGGCTGGCCCATGCGGCGGGCCGCATCGCCGTGCAGCGGCTCTTCGACCTTGATGACCTCCGCCCCCAGGTCGGACAGGATCATGCCGCCATAAGGCGCCGACAGAAACTGGCCCAGCTCGATGATCCGGATGCCCTGCAGCCAATCGGCAGTCTGCTCGCTCATGCCTGGCCCGCCGCCTGCCCGGGCACGCCGGCCACTACTGCTTCCATGCGCGCCATCTGGCTACACCCCTTTGAAGACGGGGTCGCGCTTCTCGGCAAACGCCGCCCGCCCCTCTTTGACGTCGTCGGTCGCCAGCAAGTGGCGGATCATGACCTGCTCCATGCGCAGGCCCGTCGCCATGTCGACGTCCTGGCTGCGAACGGCCAGTTCCTTGGTCGCCTGCACCGCCAGCGGCCCGTTCCGGATGATGCGATAGGCGTACTCGCGCGCCTTCGCCATCAGCTGGTCGCGCGGCACGACCGCATTGACCAGCCCCCACTTGTGCGCGTCCTGGGCAGAGATCGGGTCGCCCGTCAGCAGCATTTCCATGGCGATCGCGTAGGGCAGCTGCCGCAGCGGCCGCTGTGTGCCGCCGTTGGCGGCCAGCAGGCCACGCTTGACTTCGGTGATGCCGAACGTGGCCGTGTCCACGGTGACGCGGATGTCGGTGGCGAACAGCAGCGTGATGCCGCCGGCGAAGCAGTTGCCGTTGACGGCCGCGATCACGGGCTTCCAGATTTCCAGTCCGCGATTCAGGATCTGGTCTTTCTGGGTCAGGAACATGTCGCCCATGCCGTCGAACACGGACTCCATGTTCTTCAGGTCCGCGCCGGCCGAGAACGTCTTCTCGCCCGCGCCCGTGATGATGGCCACCCGGATCGTCGGATCGTCCCGTACCTGCGCCCAGGCCCGCGACAGCGCCGCATAGTGCTCGCCGTCCATCGCGTTGTGCTTTTCCGGGCGATTGATGGTGACGGTGCAAATGCCATCGGCGGTTTCTACATCGACCGACATCGTCAACCTCTCTGTGAAAAACGGTTTGCGCGGCGAAGCAGGGTTTCGGCCTGCCGCAGATGGGGCATGTCCAGCATCTTGCCGTCCAGCCCCACGACCCCCAGCGCGCCACCGGCGAAGCTGTCCACCACGCGCTGCGCGTGCTCGACCTCTTCGCGGGTCGGGGTGAACAAGTCGTTGATGACCTCTACTTGGTCGGGATGGATCGCCAGCTTGCCGGTGAAACCGGCCTGGCGGGCGAACACGCACTCTTCGCGCAACACGCCCGGGTTGCGGTAGTCGCCGCAGATGGTGTCGATGGGGCTGACCTCGGACGCCGCCGACGCCAGCAGGCAGACTCCGCGCGCATAGGCATACAGGGTTTCGAAGGCGCCGTCGGGCCCGCGGTTGGTGCTGGCGCCCAAGGCGGCCATCAGGTCGATCGGGCCCCAGGAAAAACCCACCAGCCGCGGCGTCACGCCCGCGAACGTATGCGCCTGCAGCAGCGACTGCGCGGTTTCCGTCAGCGTGGGCAGCATCTGCACGGCGCCCTGCCGCAGGCCGGCCTGGGCTTCCAGCGCGCTCAGGTAATGGTCCAGCGCCAGCAGGTCGTCGCCCGAGCGGACCTTGGGCACCAGGATGCCGTCGGGGCTGCCGGCCACGATGGCCGCGATGTCGGCCAGCGCGCCCGGGTCCTGGATGGGCTTGCAACGCACCCAGATCTCCTGGGTGCGCCGGCCCGGCGGGTTCTGGTCCAGGTATTGCCGGGTCAGCGCGCGCGCCGCCTGCGCGTTGGCCGCGCTGACCGAATCCTCCAGATCCAGGATGAGCGCGTCGGCCGCAACCGAACTGGCCTTGGCCAGTTTGCGCTCGCTGTCGCCTGGCACGAACAAGAACGATCTGGCGGGTGTCTTCATATGCCTTCTCAAATGCCGGGGTGGCCCGAACTCTCAGAATCCGTGATAGCTGGCCGCAACGGCCAAGGCTGCCTTTCCCGTGTGTTCCGTCAAGAATGCGCTTATGCTAGCGATGCATCCAAAAGTTGAACTTATAGATGCTATACGGAGGGGTTATGGCATTCACGCTGGTGCAGCTGCAGCATTTCGGCGCGGTCGTGCGCTACGGGTCGTTCTCGGCCGCGGCGCGGGCGCTGGGCGTGGCCCAGCCGGCCATCAGCCAATCCGTGGCCGCCCTGGAAGAAGACCTGGGGGTGCGGCTGTTCGACCGCAATTCGCGCAAATGCACCCCGACGGCGGCGGGCCTGGTCTTTGCCAACGAAGCGGCCCAGATCGCGTCGAGCGTGTCGGAAAGCCGGGAAAAACTGCGGCAGTTCCAGACCGGGAAATCCGGCCGGGTGGTGCTGGGCCTGACGCCCGGCATCAGCAACCTGGTGGGCGAATACCTGCTGCGCCACATGCACCAGACCGCGCCCGGGCTGGACATCATCATCGTGGAAGCGTTCATGACGCGCCTGCACGAATTTCTGCTGGAAGAGCGCATCGATTGCGCGGTGACGTACGGCCTGGATGCGCAGGATCGCTCGACGCGCGCCTGGAAACTCGGCTACGAACCTTTCTGCCTGGTCGGCAAGCCGGCCCTGTTCGCCCAGCTATCCGGCAACGAGACGGTAAGCATCGAAGAGCTAGGGCGCCTGCCCTTGTTTCTGGCCACCCTGTCGTACGAAGAAGGCGTGGGCCGCTTGCTGATCAACACGGCGCGCGAGCAAGGGGTGGAACTGGACGTCCGCCACCAGGTCCAGTCGCTGTCGCTGATCAGGCGCCTGCTGCTGCACAAAGACCTGGCCACCGTCACGCCGATCGGCGGCATCATCGACGAAATTTGCGACGGGCGGCTGCAAAGCCGTCCGCTGGCCGATCCTTCATTCGTGTATCCGGTCCAGTTCACCATCGCCGCGCACCGCAACTTCGGCATCATCGAAAAAGCGATGATGAACAGCATCGTCGCGGTGACCCAGCGACTGCTGTTCGACTCGGGCATCTGGCGGCACGATCCGGACACACCGTCGCGCCCCGACGTACAGCGCTATCTGGACCACGCGATGCGAACGTCGCAGGTGCGGTAGGCTGCGCCGCGCGGCAAGGCGCGGGGCCGTGCCAGCGGCCGGCCGCCTCGGGACGCCGTGCCCGCTTATTCAGGCTGGATGCCGGCGTCCTGCATCACCTTGATCCAGCGCTGGCTTTCGGCCAGGTTGAAGGCTTCGGCTTCCTGGTAGCTCAGCTGGCTGGGCAGCGTGCCCTGCGACTTCAGGGCCTCGACCACCTTGGGCGAACGGGACGCCTCGATCATCGCCTGGTTCAGCTTGGCGACGATGGGCTCGGGCGTGTCTTTCGGCACCCACATGCCGTACCACGTGACGATGTCGAAGCCCGGCAACACGGTCTCGGCCAGCGTCGGCACGTCGGGCAGGTCGGCCAGGCGGGTCTTGGTGGTCACGGCCAGCGGGCGCACCTTGCCGCTCTGGATCAGCGGCAACGCGGGCGCCAGCGGCGCGTACATCAGGTCGACGTGGCCGCCGGCCACATCGGTCAGCGCGGGGCTGCTGCCGCGATAGCCCACGTGGGTGATCTTCAGCTTGGCCGTGGTATTGAGCAGTTCGCCAGCCAGGTGCGGCAGGGTCGCGACACCGGGCGAGGCGAACGACAGCTCGTCGGGATGCTGCTTGGCGTAGTCCAGCAGTTCGGCAATGGTCTTGAACCGGGAATCCGGCGGCACCACGGCCACCATGGGCACCGTGCCCAGCACGCCGACCATGCGGAAATCCTTGATGGGGTCGAACGTCAGGCTCTTGAACTGGGCGGGGTAGATCCCTTGCACCGACGGATTCATCAGCAGCGTATAGCCGTCGGGGGCGGCCTTGGACACCTGGGCCGTGCCGATGGTGCCGCTGGCACCCGGGCGGCTTTCGATCACCAGGGGCTGCCCCAGGATCTCGCCCATCTGGACGGCCACCACGCGGCCCACCACGTCGGTCGGCCCGCCCGGCGCCCACGGCATCACGACGCGGATGGGCTTGTCGGGGTAATCCGCCGCCCATGCGCCCGTTGCGGACAGCATCGCCGCCAGGGCCACCGAGCCCGTCGTTGCCAGGAATCTGCGCTTGTTCATCTATTGCATCCTTCCACAAAAGTTAAGTTGGCAGAGGGAAGAGCGGCGCGCAGCAACTCCTTGACCTCATCCAGTTGCTTGCCGATGGCTTTCTCGTTCTTCAACATGCGGGCCGAGGGGCCCGCCACCACGATGGCAAAAGGCTGTTCGAACGCCCGGAATCCGAGCGAAATCGACATGACATCTTCAACGTTCTCGCCCACCGAGCGCTGCCAGCCACGCTTGATGCCGGCCTGCATGTCGGCTTCCAGCGCGGCCCGGGTCGTCAGGGTGCGGTCGGTGTAGGCCTTCAGTTCCCCATACGACTTGAGCCATTTTTCGCGCTCGTCGCCAGACAGCATGGACAGCAGCGACTTGCCGGAGCTGGTGGCGTGCACCGCCTTGAAGCCGCCCGGCTGATGGCTGAAACGGATGGTCTGGCGCGACTCGGCCACGATCAGGTAGACGACCTGCGCTTCGGCCAGCTTCGCCAGAATCGCCGTTTCGCCGGTCAGGTTGCGGGTCTTCTCGAGCACGGGTTCCAGCAGCGCATTGAGCGGGTCGCTGTGGCAGATCAGCGTGGCGACGTGCATCAGCTTCTGGGTCGGGTAGTAGCCCAGCTTCTTGCCGATTTCGTACAGGTAGCCCCGCGCCACCATGGTCTTGAGCAAACCATGGCAGCTCGACAGCGGGATCTGCATTTGCGCGGCGATCTCGCTGTACAGCAGGGGTTTCTGCTCTTCGGCAAAGAGGTTGAGCACGTCCAGGACACGCCCGGCAGTTTTCACATCCATGATAAAATTATCCTATTCGTGATAAATATAGTCAAATCCGCTTTTGCCGGCAAGGAGCCACAGAACATGCGATGGAAGAATCGTCCCGACGGATCCAACTGGGGGGATTTCGGGCCTGACGACCAGCGGGGTTGCCTGAATTACATCACCCCGGAAAGCGTCCTGAAGGGCATCCGCGAAGTGCGCGAAGGCCTGGCGTTCTGCCTGTCGCTGCCGCTGGACTACCCGGGCGGCAACGGCGTAAACGTCCGGCGCCACCCGCCGAAGCTGCGCCCCACCGAGCGCGACGGCGACTTCTACATGAATTTCCCGCTGGGCCGGCTGCGGCCGGGCTGCGTCGACGTGCTGTCCGACGACATCGTCGAGATGAGCCTGCAGTACTCCACGCAATGGGATTCGCTGGCCCACGTGGGCGCGCTGTTCGACGCCAACGGCGACGGCCTGCCCGAACGCGTCTACTACAACGGCTTCCGCCCCAATCACGACATCGTGGGGCCGGTGGACTACGACGTGGACCGCGGTTTCGCCAAGACCGACCTGGGCCAGGGCGTGGCCTCGCAGGCACGCAAGCTGGACATCACCCAGCTGGCGGAATCGTGCCTGCAGACGCGCGGCGTCATGGTCGACCTGGCGCGCCATTTCGGCCGCGAACAGAAATCCGTGGGCTACGACGACCTGATGCGCATCCTGGAACAAGACGACGTCCAGATCGAGCCCGGCGACATCGTGCTGTTCCACACCGAATTCGGCGATGCGCTGCTGGAAAAGAACCGCGAGCCCGACGAGCACACGCTGCACGAGATCTGCGCGGGCCTGGACGGCAGCGACGACAAGCTGCTGCAATGGATCACCGACAGCAAGGTGGCGGCCATGGCATCTGACAACCACGCGCTGGAAATCTATCCGGTCAAGCGGCCCAACGCCTGCTGCGCCGCCCTGCCCTTGCACCACCACTGCATCTTCAAGCTGGGCATGCCCATCGGCGAGATGTGGTACCTGGGCAAGCTGGCGCGCTGGCTGGCCGGGCACGGCCGCAACCGCTTCCTGTTGACCGCGCCGCCACTGAACCTGCCCGGCGCCGTCGGGTCGCCGGCCACGCCGGTGGCGACGGTATAGCGGGTGCAAACTTCCGGGGCTGGCAACGCGCCCCGGGGCGCAACTTCTTGAGGGTTCGCGGCACTATGGATACAATAAAAAGATAGTTGGATTCAATTCCAGCATCCTCTTGCCGAAAGGAGTGCCCGCCGTTCATGCATAGCGACGATTCAAAGCTGGTCAGCGAACTCGCCAGCCGGATTTCCGAGAACATCATCAACGGCATCTACCCGCCCAACAGCCGGTTGCGGCAAGAAGCGCTGGCCGCCGAATTCCAGGTCAGCCGCACCCCCATACGCGAAGCGCTCAACCAGCTGGAAGCCAAGGGGCTGGTCATACAGCGCAAGCGGCAAGGCGCCATCGTCGCCTCGCCGTCGGTGCGCGATGTCCGCGAAAACTACCAGGTCCGCAGCGAAGTGGAAGGGCTGGCCGCCGAGCTGGCGGCCACCTGGATCACCGACGGCCAGCTGCAGCGCCTGCAGCAAGTACACGGACGATTCCAGGACGCGGTCTCGCAGCTGAACCGCTACGCCGACACGGGCGACCGCGAAGACGCCGCCAACTCCGCGGCGTCCTCGGCGTTGAACCAGTGGATCCAGACCAACGGCGAATTCCATGCGCTGATCTACGAGGCCTCGAACAATACCTGCCTGCAACGCATCATCCGCGAACTGCACCTGGGCTACACGCGCAACATCCTGACGACCACCGCCATGGGGATGTACAAGCACCGCATGGAGCAGACCATCGCGCATCACGCCGAGATCCTGCAGGCCATGACGCGGCGCGACCCGCAGGCCGCGCGCGCCGCCATGCGCCGGCATATCCTCGAATCGGGCGACTTCATCGTCGCCTGGCTCGAAGCCCACGCCGAGCCCGCCAAGCTGGCCTAGCCGGACACGACTTGCGGGATCCGCGTGGCCGGCGGCGTATTGCGGGACCGGTGGCAGCGGATCACGCCGTCGATGACGACCATGCCGATACCCGGCAGGTCGCCCTTGCCAACGCTGTCCAGCAGGCCTTCCCCGGCAGAATGCTGGGCCGTATCCATGAAGACGAAATCCGCGCTGCGCCCGGCCTGCAGCAGGCCGCAATTCATCTCGCGTACGCGGGCCGTGTTGCCGGTGGCGAAACAGAAGGCCTGTTCGGCCGGGATGCCGCCGACGCTGGACAGCAGCGCGATGAGCCGCAGGATACCGGTGGGCTGCACGCCCGAGCCGGCGGGCGAATCGGTGCCCAGGATGACGCGGCCCAGTTCGTTGCGCTCGCGGGCGGTGCGCACCGCATACAGCGCCGAGAACTCGTTGCCGTTATGGACGATCTCGATGGCGCGCCCGCAGCCTTCGCACAGGCAGCGGATCTGGCCGATGGGCAGCGACGTGTGTCCGCCGTTGATGTGGCCGATCACGTCGGGATCGGTTTCCAGGATCATGTCGGCATCGATGTAGCCCGAACCCGGCACCGACGGGCCGCCCGTGTGCACGGTGGACTGGATGCCGTGCTTGCGCGCCCAGTCGACCATCTTCCTGGCGGTGCTGCCGTCCTTGACCGACCCCAGGCCGATCTCGCCCAGCGTGCGGATGCCGGCCGCCGCCAGTTCGGCGAAGTCTGCTTCCTGCATGCCCTGTTCCAGCACGGGCGCGCCGGCGACGATCTTCACGCCCCCCGGACGGCTGGCCTGGTAGGCGCGCTGCGCCGTGATGGCCAGCGCCTTCAGGCCCAGGATGTCGCGCGGCCGGCCGGGCAGGTGGACTTCGCCGGCCGACACCATCGACGTGACGCCGCCGTTCATGAAGGAATCGATCCAGCCCAGCTGGTTCTGGCGCGGGGTCCAGTCGCCGAACACGGGGTGCACGTGGGCGTCGATCAGGCCGGGGCCGACGCAGGTGCCATGCGCGTCGATCCGCAGGTCGGGCTGGCTCGTGTCCAGGTCGCGTTCGCGGCCGATGGCCGAGATCAGCCCGTCCTGGCAGACGATGGTGTCGGCGTCGAGGATGGGCGCGGCGATATCGCCGCTCAACATCAGGCCGATGTTCCGGATGACCAGCTTTCCCGCAGGTGCGGCCGCAGCAGTGTCGTGCATGATGCCTCCGTCAGTATCAATGTTGGTAGGGCGAGCGCATGGCCAGCGCCGACAGCAGCGCCAGCACGCCCAGGACGAGCAGGTAGGCCACCACGTAGGTCGGCTTGCCGCTGCCCAGCTCGAGCAGGTAGGTCGCCACGACCGGCGCGATGCCGCCGCCGATGGCCCCCGACACCTGCACCCCCAGCGAAATGCCGCTGTAGCGCACTTCGGCCGGGAACTGCGCCGAGAAAAGCCCGGCCTCGGGCGCATACAACAGGGCCTGCACGCCGGCGATGGCCAGCGTCAACGCCAGGGCGATATAGAAGCCGTCGCGCGTATCCAGCAGCATGAAATAGAAGGGGCTGAACGCCGCCAGCAGTATGCCCCCGATCATGAATATGCGGCGCTGTCCGACCCGGTCGGCCAGCATGCCCACCAGCGGAATGGTGAAGAACGCGATGCCGGCGCCGACCACCACCGCCTCCAGGATGACCTGGCGGTCCAGGCCCAGCGACGTGGTGGCATAGGTCAGCGAAAAAGTCGCCACCGTGTAGAACCAGGTCACCTCGGCAAAGCGCGCGCCGATCACCGTCAGCAAGGGCCGCCGGTGATCGCGCAGCACCGCCGCCGCCGGCAGGGCGACCTCGTGGCCTTTCGCTTTCATGTTCTCGAAGTCGGGCGATTCGCTGATCTTGACGCGGATGAAGTAGCCCACCAGCAGCAGGATGACGCTGGCCAGGAAGGGAATGCGCCATCCCCAGGACAGCATGTCCTCTTCGGGCAGCCGGGACACCGCGGCCATCGCCAGCGACGAGATCACCAGGCCCGGCGCCATGCCCGCCTGCGGCAGGCTGCCGAAGAAGCCCTTCTTGCCCTTGGGCGCATGTTCTACCGCCATCAGCACCGCGCCGCCCCACTCGCCCCCCACCGCTATGCCCTGCAGGATGCGCATCAGCACCAGCAGCGCCGCGGCCCAATAGCCGATCTGGTCGTAGCTGGGGATCAGCCCGATCAGCACCGTGGGGATGCCCATCAGCAGCAAGGTGATCAGCAGCATTGTCTTGCGGCCGACCTTGTCGCCGAAGTGGCCGAACACGATGCCGCCGAACGGCCGGGCGAAGAAGCCGACGGCATAGGTGCCGAACGCGGCCAGCGTGCCGGTCAGCGGGTCGAATTCCGGGAAGAAGATCTTGTTGAAGATCAGCGCGGCTGCCGTGCCGTACAGGAAGTAGTCGTACCATTCGATCGACGTGCCGATCATGCTGGCCAGCCCGACCACGCGCGGGTCGTTGGTCTGTCGGGCCGGCGTTCCTTCGGCGGAAGGCGCGCCCGCCGCTTGATGCGAAATGTCCATGATGCTGTCTCTCTCCAGCTCGATAAGAAGCGCAATAAAAAACCAAATTTCTATTTCTTGGATCCAATGATAAATTCAATGGATTCAGTTGGCAACGATAAAAATGCGATTACTGTCTTACTTGAATCCAGGGATTACCCTAATTGAATCCTGAATTTCGGACTCCTAGACTGATCTCTCGTTGATTTATGGATCCAAGATTTATATTTTTGGGTCCAATTTAGGAGAAAGCCATGAGCACCGAACCCCAGCTGGACCTCAGCCAGCACAATGCCCCGGAATACCGCGCCCCCGATTCGATGGAATGGGAAATGGGGCGCTTCAAGAACAAGACGAAGTTCCTGTTCCATACGCGGCCGGAACGGCCCACCGAGCCCAACGCCGGCTTCCTGCACTACGAGCCGGGCGCCGGCTTCCGCCTGCACAAGCACGACTTCTCGCAGGTGTGGTACGTCATCGACGGCCAGTTCAACATGGGCGGCAAGGTCTACGGCCCGGGCACCGTCGTCTACCATCCCGATCCGCATTTCGAAGAAGCCATGACCACGGAAACCGGTGGAACCTTGTTCTTCGTGCAATACCAGGGCCCCACGACGGGCGCCCGGCCGGTGTACGAAGGCCGCATGAACATCAAGGGCGAAGTCAAGGAAGTGACCGCGCAAGACCTGGAACGCTGAGCGAATTCCGGAACAAGCCAGGCGGGCCGCGCATCGGCAGGTGCGGCGGCCGCGCCCTGGATCGACGACACAAGGGTAAGGAGACAATCATGTTCAAGCTGTCTGTTTTCAATGACGGCGCGCGCCGGACGGCGGGGTGGCTGGGCGCCGGCATATTGGCGCTGGCTGCGCCGGCCGCGCAGGCCGAAACCGCCTATCCGGCCCGGGCGGTCACCATCGTGGTGGGCTTCGCGCCGGGGGGCATCACCGACATCTTTGCCCGCCTGCTGGGGCAGGAAGCGTCGCGCATCCTGAAGCAGCCGGTCATCATCGACAACAAGCCCGGCGCCGCCGGGATGATCGCGTCCGACATGGTCGCGCGGGCGGCCCCGGATGGCTACACCCTGCTGATGACGGCGAACAACCACACCATCAATGCCGCCCTGCGCCCCGACGCCAAGGTCGACCTGGCCAAGGACTTCACGCCCATTACCCTGCTGGCTTCCACGCCGAACATCCTGCTGGTGGGCAACGACTCGCCCTATCAATCGCTGCAATCGTACGTCGACGCGGCCAAGGCCAAGCCCGAGGCCGTGTCGTACGCCAGTTCCGGCATCGGCACCAGCCCGCATTTCGCCGGCGCCCAGTTCGCCTCGCGGATCGGCGCGACACTGGTGCACGTGCCGTACAAGGGATCGAACCAATCGATGACGGCGGCGATATCCGGCGAAGTCGATTCGGTCTGGTCGGCCGCCGCCCTGCAGCAGATGAAGGCGGGACGGCTCAAGCCGCTGGCCATCGCCAGCGACCAGCGCTTTCCCCTGGCGCCCGACACCCCCACCTTCGCCGAGCAAGGTTTCCCGGGCGTCCAGAGCGAAGTCTGGGTAGGCCTGCTGGGGCCCGCCAAGCTGCCGCAACCGGTCGCCCAGGCCTGGGACGCCATCCTGCAGAAGCTGCTCGCCGACCCCGACATACGCAAGAAAATCGAAAGCCAGGGCTACCAGCCCATCGCCAGCGTCTCGCAGCAGGCCTTTGGCGCGCGCATCGCGACAGAAATCGACGAATTCAAGAAAATCGCTGCCCAGACCCACATCACCGCGGAGTAACCATGCACACTGAAGACAACCAATCCAGGGTCCAGATCAACCCCCTGGCCGCCCCGCTGGGCGCCGAAGTGCTGAATCTGGACGTCGGCGCGCTGGACGATCCTGGGTGGTTCGATGTGGTCGAGCAGGCGCTGCACCAGTATCGCGTGCTGGTGATCCGCAACCAGCGCATCGACGACGGCCAGCTGCTGCGATTCAGCAAGTTCTTCGGCAAGGAACTCGACATCCATGCCATGACGCAATTCGCCAAGCCGGACAACCCCGAGATCTTCGTGCTGTCGAACATCCTGGAAGACGGGCGCCAGATCGGCGCGGTGGATGCCGCGCAGTATTGGCACAGCGACCTTTGCTACACGCGCACGCCAAGTCGCGTGTCTGTCCTGTACGCCCTGGAAGTGCCGGTGAAAGACGGCAAAGTGCTGGGCCCCACGGATTTCGCCGACACGGCCGCCGCCTACTACGCCCTGCCCGCGGAAATAAAAACGCGCCTGGACGGCCTGAAGGCGCGGTTCGTCGCGTCGAAGAAAAAGCCCAGCCAGCGGGCCAGCCACTTCAACAAGATGGACAACGCCACGCAGCAGCGGCTGGAAGAATCGGTGATCCACCCAGTGATCCGCACCCATCCCTACACGGCGGAAAAGTCCATCTACGTGAACCACGGATTCACCACCGAGATCCTGGACATCGACCCGGCCGAAAGCGAACGCCTGCTCGATTACCTGTACGCGCACACGACCCAGCCGCGCTTCGTCTACCGGCATCGCTGGGCCACGGGCGACGTCGTGCTGTGGGACAACGCGCTGACGCTGCACCAGGGGGTGGGCGATTACGCACTGCCGCAACGCCGGCTGCTGTACCGGGCCATCGTCAAGGGCACCGCCCCCTACTGACCGGAACCGCCATGCACAAGACCGATTACCTGACACTGATCGCCCGCGGCCATGCGTTCTACCGGATGACCAACCAGGGCCTGGACTGCGCGGTCGTGCGAGACCGCATGAATACCATCGCGCGGGACGACCAGTGGTTTCCCACCTGGATGGGCGTGGCCGATCGATACCGGGCGCTCGGGCAGGAAAAGCTGGCCGACGGGTTTCGCGCCAGCGCCGGCGCGCTGCTGGCCAAGGCGGCCCTGGCGTATCACTTCGCGCAGTATCTGCATTTTTCCGACCTGGCGCAGAAAGCCGAGGCGCAACAGGCGAAGGTCCAGTGCTACGACCTGGCGCTGCCCCTGCACCCGGTGGCCGGCCGCAAGATCCCGGTGCCGTTCGAGGACATCGCCCTGCCCGCCGTCTTCCGCACGCCGGACCCGGCCTGCGCCCTGCCGCTGGCGGTGCTGGTGTGCGGCTCGGATTCCTCGAAAGAAGAGCACTTCGCGGTAGAGGCCCAGTTCCATGCGCGCGGCATCGCCACGGTGTCGTTCGACGGCCCCGGCCAGGGGGAAGTGGCCGCGTCCATGCCCATGCGCAGCGACTATTACCGTGCGGTACTGGCGGTGATCGACGCCATGCGCGGGCGCGACGACGTGGACGCGGCGGGCATCGCGACGATCGGTTTCGGATTCGGCGGCAAGCTGGCGGTAGGCGCCGCGTGCGCGGCCGGCGCCCGCGTGGCGGCGTGCGTCTCGGTCAGCGGCTACTACGACATGTCGGTGATGGACTGGAACGACCCCGTGCGGGCGTGGCGCTTCGCCCATATCGCCGGTGCCGACACCATCGACCAGGCCCGGCGGATCGCCGGCGAGTTCACGCTGCAGGGCCGGCTCGGCGCGCTGGCCTGCCCCCTGCTGGTGCTGCACGGCGCGGCCGACGCCGGCATTCCGGCCAGCGCGGCGCGCCGCATCGCCGACGAAGCCGGCCAGCAGGCGCAATTCGTCGAAGTGGCCGACGGCGTGCACTGCCTGCACAACGTATCGTGGATGAGCTACCCGCTGATGGCCGATTGGCTGCAGGCGCGGCTGACCGCGCCCGCCGGGCGGCACGGCACGGGCGCTTGAACCGGCCCGCGCCCTGCTTCGCGCAACCGCGGTTACGGCGCTACGGCGCTTCGGCGTGCTGGCCGGCGCCGAAGCGCCGCAGCACTTGCGCCGTGTCGGCGCCCAGGCGGGGCGGCGGGCCCAGGTTGGCCTCGGCCGCCGCCATGCCGGGCATGCGCACCACGGGCAGCGGATGGTCATAGCCCAGGTTCATCTCCTGGAATATCTCGTAGGCAAGCGCCTGGGGATCGCGCCGGAAATCGGCATAGGCCTGCACCGGCTGGCAGATCAGGTCGATGCGCCGCGTCGCCTCGATCCAGTGTGAATTGGGCTGCTTGAGCAGTTCCGCCTGGATCAGGGCGCGCAGGGCATCCTGGTTCTCGTGACGGTCGCGCTGCGTGGCGTAGCGGGCATCCTGCAGCACGTCGGCGCGGCCGATCAGCGCGATGAAATCGGTGACTTGCTGGTCGCGCATGGCGCTCAGGGCGATATGCCCGTCGCGGGTCTGGTAGATGCCGATCGCGGCATACAGTTCCCGGCTGACCGCTCCCTGGGTTGCCTGGTGCTCGGCGTACTTGGGGCCCTGCACCGCGCTGATGCCGTGCATCAGGCTCAGGTCGATGTACTGGCCCTGGCCGCCGTTGCCGGCGCGGCCCATCAGGGCGGCCAGCACGGCATTGCTGGCGTAGACGCCGGTCACGATGTCGACCACCGAGATCCGCACCCGCACCGGGTCCTTCATGTCGCCCGCGCCGAACGAGAACCCCGTGTAGGCCTGCATGGCCGCGTCCGTCGCGGGCAGGCCGCAATGCGGGCCCTGCTGGCCGAAGCCGGTCACCGACAGGTAGACCAGCCCCGGATTGAGCGCGCGCACATCGTCGTAGCCCAGGCCCAGCCGGGCCATGACGCCGGGCCGGTTGCTTTCGAGCATGACGTCGGCCTGGCGGATCATGTCCAGCGCGGCCTGCTTGCCGAGCGGATCCTTCAGGTCCAGCGCGATGCCGGACTTGCCCCGGTTGAAATAGCCGAACAGGACGCTGGTATCGCCCTGCCGGTGGCCCAGGCCGCGCAGCCAGTCGCCGGCGGGGGGCTCGATCTTGATGACGTCCGCGCCCATCTCGCCCAGCAGGCAGGCGCCGTGCGGCCCGGCGATGCCTTGGCTGAAGTCCAGTACGGTGATGCCCGTCAACGCCTTGCTCAACATAGGATTCTCAATTCACGGTGATGTGCGATTGCTGGATGACCTTCTTCCATTTGTCGGTCTCCGAACGGATCTGGTCGCCGAACGCCGCGGACGAGGTCGCGTTCGCGGTCACGCCCAGCCCGTCCAGCTTCTCGCGGACGGCGGGCTGGTTCAAGACGTCGGCCACGGCCTGGCTCAGCTGCTTGACGACGCCGGCGGGCGTGCCGGCCGGCGCCAGCAGGCCATACCAGCCCACGGCCTCGAAACCGGGCACGCCGGCCTCGGCGATGGTCGGCACCGCCGGCAGGACGGGCGATCGCTGCGGCGTGCCGATCCCCAGGGCCACCAGGCGGTTCGACTTGATCAGCGGCGCCACCGACGCCAGCGACGAGAACGCAATGTCCACCTGGCCGCCCGCCACATCGGTATTGGCCGGGCCTTCGCCCTTGTAGGGCACGTGCATGGCCTGGATGCCGGCTTCGTTCTTGAAGAGTTCCATGGTCAGGTGCGATGTCGTCGCATTGCCAGCGGAAGCGTAGCTGAACGCATTGGGCTTATCCTTGGCACGCTGGATCAGGTCGCCGACGGAACGGATGCCCGTCTTGGCGTTGGTGACGAGCACCAGCGGAAAGCTGCCCAGGCCGGCAACCGGCATGAAGTCGCGCAGCGTATCGTACGGCAGGTCCGGATACAGGCTGGCATTGACGGCGGCCACCCCCTGGTAGACCAGGATCAGGGTGTAGCCGTCCGGCGCCGACTTGGCCGCGGCCTCCATGCCGATGATGCCGCCGGCGCCCGGCTTGTTTTCCACCACGACGGGCTGTCCCAGCTTGTCGGCCAGCCCCGCCGCCACCAGCCGGGCCAGCGTGTCGGTCAGCCCGCCCACGGCGATGGGCGCGATCAGGCGGATCGGCCGGGCAGGATAGGATGCGGCCGCCGCGACGCCGGCGATGCAGGCTGTCGACAAAAGCGCGGACAGCAGCGCGCGCTGCAGGAATCTCTTGAACATGTCGTTGTCTCCACCATCGATGGTGTTGTTGGAATGGGCAGGCAGGGCCGAAGCGGCCTTATCTGCGCTTGCCGGGGTGTATGCCCATGGTCTTGGCGATGACCTCGAGCATGACTTCATTGGCGCCGCCGCCGATGGCCGTCTGGCGCAAGTCGCGGTAGGCGCGCGAGATCCAGTTTTCCGTCATCACACCCTGCCCGCCCCAGTACTGCAGGCATTCGCTGGGGATCTTCATGGAAAGCTTGCCCGCATAGTATTTCGCCATGGAAGCGAGCTGGGTGACGTCGTGCCCGTCCATGTATTGTTCGGTCGCCCGGTACAGCAGCGAACGCAAGGCCTGGATCTCGGTCTGCATCTCGGCCAGCTTGTGGTAGACGACCTGGTTCGACAGCACTGTGCCCCCGAAGACCTGCCGCTGGCCCGCGTAGTCGATAGTCTGCTCGATGGCCATTTCCATCGACCGCATGCCGCGGGCCGCCACGAACAGGCGCTCTTCCTGGAACTGTTCCATCTGGTAGATGAAACCCATGTTCTCGTCGCCGATGCGGTTGGAGACCGGCACGCGGACCTCGTCGAAGAACAGCTCTGCGGTATCCGAGGCGCGCAGCACCATCTTGTCGAGCTTGCGCGACACGCTGACGCCCGGCGATTTCAGCGGCACGACGATCAGCGACTTGTTCTTGTGCGGGCCACCCTCTTGCGCCGTATTGCACAGCAGGCAGATCCAGTCGCCCTGCACGCCGTTGGTGATCCACATCTTCGAGCCGCTGATGACGTAGTCGTCGCCGTCGCGCCGCGCCCAGGTCTTGATCTGGGATACGTCCGACCCGGCCGAAGCCTCGCTGACGCCGATGCAGCCCACCAGGTCGCCGGCGATGGTCGGAGCCAGGAATTCCCGCTTGAGCGCATCGCTGCCGTGGCGCGCCAGCGCCGGCGTGCACATGTTGCTCTGCACGCCGATGGCCGAGGTCAGCCCGCTGGACCGGACCTCGCCCAGCGTCTCGGCAAAGACTATCTCGTAGCTGAAGTCCAGCTCCATCCCGCCGTGCTCGGCCGGCTTGCCGATACCCAGCAGGCCGGCCGAGCCGAAGGCCTTCATGACCTGGTGGCCCGGGAAGATCTGCTCGGCTTCCCACTGGTCCAGATAAGGGTCCAGGTGCTCGGCGATGATGCGGCGCGTGGTGCGCTGCAGCTCTTGGTGTTCGTGGGTGAACTGCATGGCGTCTTCTCAGGAAAGCGGCGCGTGCCCGGCGCCGGACGGGCCGGCCAGTCGCGCCTGGCCCGCGATCAGGGGCAAGCCATCGGCCCCGTTGACCCACACGTCGAAGGTGTCGGGGCTGTCCGGCACACGCCGGCCGCCCGCGGTGATCGTGCCGTTGGCGAACAGCGGCTTCAGGAAGCGGATATCCAGGTCGATGTGTTCCAGCGCGCCGGCGCCGAACGTGCGCGCCAGCGATTGCCAGATCAGGTTGACCGACAGCGTGCCGTGCGCGATGGTGTCTCCCATGGGGGTCTTGGCGGCAAACTCGCGGTCCACGTGCAGCGGGTTGAAATCGTCGGTCAGTTCGGCATAGATATCGATATCCGCCTGGGTGACCGTCATCGAGACTTCTTCAAGGTGCGGTGTCATCATGCCTCTCATGCGGCCCAGATCAGGCGCATCCGTCCGGTGTACAGCGCGCGGTCGCGCTCGCCCGTGCCGCTGACCTCCAGTTGCAGGTAACGGCGGTCGCGGCGTATTTCCTTGTCGATGCAGCGCACGCGCGAACGCACGGTTTCGCCCGGCCGGGGCAGGCCCTGGATGGACAGCAGCTGCCGCGCATGGATATTGCCGGGCGGGCGCGGCGTCACGACATGCAGGTAGGCGCGCATCATCAGGGCGACGGTCAGGCCGGCCCGCTGGGCGGGCTGGTCGCTCGGCTGCGTGCCGAACAGGCGCTCCCAGGCAGCAACCAGCCCGGCATCGATGGGCTCTTCCCAATCGCCCAGCACGGCGCCGGGCGTGAAGCTTTCGTAGGTGAATACCGCGCTCATGGCTGCTCCAGCTGGGCGACCGGCACGGTGATGTCGCCGCGCGCCTCGAAGGCGATCCGCACACGCGTGCCGATGGCCACCGGCGCTTCCTTGCCGCCTTGCACATTGACCATCAGCCTGAAACCCTCGTCCATGTCGACCAGCGCGATGACGTAGGGCGTGTCGGCCTTGAACGCCGGCGTGGGCGCGCGATACACGGTGGTATGGCTCAGCACCGCCCCCTGGCCGGCCGAGTCCCGCCACGCCAGCTGGCGGCCATGGCAGTGCGTGCAGACGCTGCGGGGAATCAGCTGCACGGTGCCGCAGTCGGCGCAGGCCTGGTAGCGCAGCTTGTGGGCGCGGCAGCCGTCCCAGAAAGGCAGGTTGTCGGCGGTGGGGTGGATCTTCGGTTTGTGCATGTCAGGCGGTTCCCAGGACGAGCGAACAATGGGCGGACAGGATGCCTCCGTCGCCGTGGACGAAGGCCAGGCGCGCGCCGTCGACCTGCCGGTCGCAGGCCTGGCCGCGCAATTGGTGCACGGCCTCGACGGCATGGAACATGCCGCCGGCGGCGCCCGAATGGCCGTACGACAGCAGGCCGCCATGGGTGTTGCAGGGCAAGGCGCCCCCCAGCCCCAATTCGCCCCGCAAGGCGGCGGGCCCGGCCTCGCCGCGCTCGAAGAAACCGATGGACTCCAGCTCGACCAGCAGCGTGATGGTGAACGAGTCGTAGATCAGCGCGACATCGATGTCGGCCGGCTTGAGGCCGGCCGCGGCAAAGGCGCGCGCCGACGAGGCCTTGCAGCCGAAGTCCGTCAGGCTGGGGGCCGCCACGATGTGCTCGTGCGTATGCCCTTGGCCCGCGCCCAGGATCTGTATCGCCCGCTGGCCACCCGCCTGGGAAGCCCGGCGGCTGATCACCAGGGCGGCGCCGCCATCGGAGATCAGGCAGCAGTCCAGCAGCCGCAGCGGCGCGCAGATTTCCTTGGAACGCAGCACATCGTCTATCGAGATCGGCTCGCGCTTGTGCGCCTTCGGGTGCCGGCCGGCGTGACGGCGGTGTTCCACCGAGATGGCCGCCAGGTGCTCGGGCGTCACGCCGAAATCGTGCATGTAGCGCTGCGCCACCAGGGCATACGAGGCCGGCACGCTGATGCCGAACGGCCGCTCGAACTGCGGATGGCCCACTTCGGACAGCGCGGCCACCGCGCCGTCGCGCGACAGCCCCGTCAGGCGGTTGTCGCCGGTCACCACCAGCACGTGGTTGCACTGGCCGCTGGCCACCAGCGCGGCCGCCTGCATGATCATGATGCACGCGCTGGCGCCGCCCGCCTGGATGGCGGCGCAGAAATTGGGATGAATGCCGGTGTATTCGCAGAACACCGATCCCAGCATCAGGTGCGGCTCGGTGAACGAATAGGCACACAGCACCCCGTCGATGTCCCCCGGTTCCAGGCCGGCATCGCGGATGGCGCCGAACGCGGCCTCGGCGTGCAGGCCCATGCAGCTCGATTGCGGCAGCTCGCCGATCTGTGTGTCGCTGGCGCCGGTGATATACGCGTTCATCGTCATGCCTTGCCGCCCTTGTCGTCTGCCGGCCAGGAAAACTCCAGCGGCTGCTTGCCCAGGAAGCGCGCGACCGCCGCGTCGTGGTATTCGGTATGAATGGCCAGTGCCTGCGCGTGGGACTCGAGTTCGGCCAGCGTGTTCTGGTCCAGGTTGAACGAACGGTTCAGGATGTTCTTCGACATGCCCAGCGCTTCGGTCGACGCGCCGTGAAAGCGCGCGGCCAGCGCCAGCGCCTGGTCCATCAAGGCCTCGGACGCCACGATGTCGTACAGGATGCCCAGCGATTGCGCTTCCCTGGCGCCGACCTCGCGCGCGGTGAATACCAGTTCCTTGGCGCGCTGCAGCCCGACGATGCGCGGCAGCAGGAAGAAGCCGCCCAGGTCGGGCACCAGGCCGATGCGCCCGAACACGGCGCAGAACCGCGCCGACGGCGTGCCCAGGATGAAATCGCAGGCCAGCGCCAGGTTGAAGCCGGCGCCGAAGGCCGGGCCGTCGACCGCGGCGATGACGGGCTTTTCCAGGTTCACCAGTTCATGGAACCAGGTATGCAAGCGGCGGATCCGGTCGCGGTCTTTATAGATGGGGCGCTTGCCCTCGGACAGCGATTTCAGGTCGCCGCCCGCGCAGAACACCCCCTGGGCGCCGGTGATGACCACCGCCTTGACGGCGTCGTCGTCGCGCGCCTCGAAGATCGCCTCGGCCAGGCCCTGGCGCACTTCCAGGTCGAAGGCGTTGCGCCGCTGCGGGCGGTTCAGGGTAATGACAAGCGTCGCGCCGTGGCGCTCGCGCAAGACAAAGTCGGTCATGGTTTGAATCCCAGGCTACGTGCAATGATGTTCTTCTGGATTTCGCTGGTGCCTTCGCCGATGACGTACACCAGCGCATCGCGATGGATGCGCCCCACGGGGTACTCGCGCATGATGCCGGCCCCGCCCAGGATGCGGATGGCCTGTTCGCTGACGGACACGGCGGTTTCGCTGGCCACCAGCTTGACGCGCGCCGCGGTGGCCGCATCCAGCGTGCCCTGGTCGACCCGCCACGCGCCGTAATAGACCAGCCAGCGGGCCGCCTCGATCTGCGCCGACATGTCGGCCAGCTTGTGCGCGATGGCCTGGTATTCGCCCACCCGCCGTCCGGCGACGACGCGGTCGTTGGCGAAGCCGAGCGCGGCATCGAACGCCGCCCGGGCCATGCCCAGCGCATTCGCGGCCACGCCCACCCGGTTCTCGCTGAGCGATTCCAGGATCACGGGATACGTGCCCTGGGTTTCGCCCAGCAGGCAGTCGTCGGGAACGAAAGCGTCGTCGATATGGATCAGCGCCGTCTCGGACGCGCGGATGCCTTCTTTCTTCAGCTTCGATATCTCGAAACCCGGATTGGGCAGCTCGACGATGAACAGGCTGATCGACTCGGGCCTGAGTTCCTGTTCGGTGCGGGCCGCCACCAGCAGGAAGTCGGCGAACGGCGCGTTGGTGATGTACAGCTTGCTGCCGTGCAGGCGCCAGCCGCCCTCGACGCGCTGGGCGCGGGTTTTCATGGCGCGGACATTCGACCCGCCATCGGGCTCGCTCAGGCCGAAGCCGGCCACCTTGTCGCCCGCCAGCGCCGGCGCCAGGAAGCGCGCTTTCTGCTCGGGGGTGCCTATCCGCCAGATGGGCCAGATGCCCAGGTGGGTGTGGGCGGACCAGGTCGAGGCGAACGCCTGCGACAGGTAGCTCAGTTCCTCGCGCACGATGCAGTCGCTGACCTTGTCCAGGCCGCTGCCGCCGTCGGCCTCGGGGTAGCGCACGCCCAGCAGGCCCAGTTCGCCCCAGCGCCGGAAAACCTGTCTGGGAAAGACTTCTTGTTCTTCCGCCTGGAAAACAAGCGGCGCGAGTTCTTCCTGGCAAAGGCGCCGCACGGTATCCCGGACGGCCTCGTGCTCGCTGGAAAACGCAAAGCTCAAACTCACCCGCCTGCTCCTTGAGTGTCGCCTCCGGCCTGCCCATCGGCCGATGCGCCTTGACGGCGGCGCGGAGGCGTTTTTTATTGCGAATTAAATTCTCTTTAGAAAATATCATACCGATTCCCCCCTACCCCGTCAATCGCCGGATAGCGCGCTTTTTCTTGACAAGCCCATGGGGCAGACTTAGACTTAATTCTCAATATAGATTTCTATTTTCTATAAAGAATACATAGAGACAGACATGAGCCACCTGGCAAGAACCCCGGCAGCACGGGCCGCCGCCGTGCTCGAGGCGCGCAACGTCGCGATCGTCGGCGCGTCGGCCGATCCCGGCAAGATCGCGGGCCGGCCCCTTTCTTATATGTTGTCGCGCGGGTTCGCCGGCAAGCTGTTCCCGGTCAACCCGGCCCGGGCGGAAGTCCAGGGGCTCAAGAGCTACCCTTCCCTGTCCGCGATCGGCGAGCCGGTCGACCTGGCCATCGTCGGCACGCCGGCCGCCCTGGTCGAAGGCGTCATCCAGGAAGGCATCGCGGCCGGGGTGCAAGCCTTCGTGGTGTTTTCCTCGGGCTTTTCCGAAACCGGCGACGCGGGCGCGGCGCTGCAGCGCCGCCTGGGCGACCTGGCGCGCGCCCACGGCATCACGATCCTGGGGCCGAACTGCCTGGGGGTGGCCAACAGCGCCACGGGGCTGATCGCCTCTTTCACCACTGCGCTCGAAGCAACGCCGATCAGGCAGGGCGGCTTCGCCCTAGTCAGCCAAAGCGGGGCGCTGGGCGCCTACTGGATGGATATCTGCCTGCGCTCGGGGCTGGGGTTCAGCAAATGGATCACCACCGGCAACGAATGCGACATGGACGCGGCCGCGGCCATCGCCTACCTGGCCGGCGACCCGGATACCCGCGTCATCGGCCTGTATGTCGAGGACGTGCGCGACACCGCGGCATTCCGCCAGGCCCTGCGAAGCGCCGCGGCGGCGGGCAAGCCCGTCATCGCCATCAAGGCCGGCCGCTCGCAGGCGGGCGCGGCGGCGGCGGCTTCGCACACCGGGGCGCTGGCCGGCGACGATGCGCTTTATGACGCCTGCCTGGGCCAGCATGGCGCCCTGCGGGTGGATTCGCTCAGCCAGATGATCGACGCCGCCCGGCTGTACCTGTTCGACAGCGTTCCGCAAGGCAACCGGCTTGCCGTGATGTCCGTGTCGGGCGGCGCCGGCGTGCTGATCGCCGACGAGGCCGAGCG
>Ga0182736_1000096_pt1 | contig 174469 bp, 172 predicted proteins | sample eDN5th30CKraftBY_FD_128882 | JGI IMG/M metagenome (GOLD analysis project Ga0182736, IMG submission 128882) | Enriched backyard soil microbial communities from Emeryville, California, USA - eDNA 5th pass 30_C Kraft BY (version 2) (version 2) | ecosystem: Environmental > Terrestrial > Soil >... | reverse complement strand
GACAGGCAGTTGTTCACCACCCAGTACAGCACCAGGCCCGCGGGGAAGAAGAACATCATGCCGCCGAACACCAGGGGCATGATCATCATGACCTTGGCCTGCACGGGATCGGGCGGCGTGGGGTTGAGCTTCATCTGCAGGAACATGGTGGCCATCATCAGGGCCGGCAGGATGAACCAGGGGTCGGGCGAGGCCAGGTCGTGCACCCACAGGATCCAGGGCGCGCTGCGCATTTCCACGCTGGCCAGCAGCACCCAGTACAGCGCGATGAACACCGGCACCTGGACGATCATCGGCAGGCAGCCGCCCACGGGGTTGATCTTCTCGGTGCGGTACAGCTCCATCATCGCCATGTTGAGCTTCTGGCGGTCGTCGCCGAACTTCTCTTTCAGCGCCTGCATGCGCGGGGCGACCTTCTTCATCCGCGCCATGGACTTGTAGCCCGCGGCCGACAACGGGAAGAACACCGCCTTGATGACGACGGTCAGGGCGACGATGGTCCAGCCCCAGTTGCCCAGCATCTTGTGCAGCCAGGTCATCAAGAGGAACAGCGGCTTGGCGATGATGGTCAGCCAGCCGTAGTCCACCACCAGGTCCAGGCCCTGGGCCACGGCCGCCATGGCGGACTGGTCCTGCGGGCCGATCCACAGCTTGGCATCGACCGTGTTGCCGGTCCCGGGGGCCAGCGAGCCGACCGGCTCGATGGCGCGCACCGCGTACAGGTTGTTGCCGACCTTGGACATGTCGTAGGTGCGGGCCACGCCTTCGGGCGGCACCCAGGCCACGGCGAAGTAGTGCTGGATCATGCCCAGCCAGCCGTCGTTGGCCGACTTGTTGAACGAGGCCTTGCCCTTCTCGATGTCCGAGAACGTGACCTTCTGGAACTTGCTTTCGGCGGTATAGATGGCCGGGCCGGTGAAGGTGCTGTAGAAATGGCTTTCGCCGGGCGGCTTGTTGCCGTCGCGGGTCAGTTGGAAATACAGCGAAGGCGAGACGGGCTCGGTGCCGACGTTGGCCAGGTTGTGGCGCACGTCGATGGCGTACTGGCCCTTGTGCAGCGTGTAGGTCTTGGTCAGCTTGACGCCGTCGCTCTCGGCCTCGAACGAGATCTCCAGCTTGTCGCCGGTCAGTTCGCGCGCGGGGGTGGTGACGTGGAACGGCGTGCGGTGCGTGGGGAAGGACGCGCCGTTGGGGGCGCCGATGACGCCGCTTTGCGCGAGGTAGACGCGCTGCGCGGAATCGTCCAGCAGCACGGTGGGGTGCTCGCGGTTTTCGATGTCGGCGTGCTTGAGCAGCTCGGCCTTGACGATCTGCGCGCCCACGGTGTCGAAGGTCAGGCGCAGCACGTCGGTCGTGACGACGATCTTTTCCGCGGGCGAGGCCTGCAGGGCCTGGGGCGCGCTACCGGGGACGCCGTCGGTGCCGGCAACGGGCGTGGCCGCCGGCGTCGCTGAGGGCACGCCGGCCTGGTCGGGCTGGGCCTGTGGCGCCTGTGCCGTCGCCGTCTTGGCGGGGGCGGAGCCGAACATCGAGGGATGTCCGTTGTACTTCTGCCAGCCATCCCACAGGAAAAGCAGGGATAGCGAGAAGATCATCCAGAGGATGGTGCGTTGCATGTCCATGGACGGATAGTTCCAATCGTCGTCGCGGCAAAGTCCGCTAGTGTAGCAAGGCCCCCCCCTACGCGCTTACGCGCGTCCCCCAGGGGGCGATGCGGGTGGACCGGCAAAGCCGGATCCACCGCATCCTGGGTCGGGCTGACAGGGTGCCGGGGAGAGTATCGGGGGTCATTGTTGAGGTTCTGTGCCAGTCGATCGATTTTTGCCGTGCCGGCCTGCCGGCGGCACCGGGTCCAGGCCGCCGTTGGCGTAAGGATGGCAGCGGCAGATGCGGCGCAGGCCCAGATAGGTGCCGCGGGCGGGGCCGTGGCGGTCGATGGCTTCGATGGTGTAGGCGGAGCAGGTGGGGGTGAAGCGGCAGGACTGGCCGATCCAGGGGCTCAGGAAGTAACGGTAGAAACGGATGGGCCATATCAGCAGGCGGCGCGGGAGCGTCGAGCCGGTTGGCAGCGCGTTGCTATGGGTTTCCGTCACGATGGGCCCCTGTTGCGGGAAAAACCCGCTTCGGCCGTCTGGTCTAGCCGGGGCGGTTCGCCTTCGTTGCCCGGGCCAGGTGGGCGTCGATTTCCTGCCTGGCCTGGCGCTTGAGCTCGGTCAGCGAGCACGAAGGAATGCGGGCATGCAATCTGAAGACATAATCGCCGGCCGGCAGTTCCGTGCGCCGCAGCCGGAAGGCTTCGCGCGCGACGCGTTTCAGGGCGGCGCGGCTGACCGACAGCGGAGCGTAGCGCTTGCCCACCACGAGGCCCAGCCGGGGCTGGGCCGACGGCGCCATGCTCAAAACAAAAAGCGCCCCTCTCGCAAGGCGGCGCCCTTTCAGCGCAGGGGCGAACTCCGCCGGACTGCGCAACCGCGCGGTGCCGGGAAACGACGCGCGCGGATTCAATGCTGCAACGCTGCTAAGCCGGCCTGTGCAACAACCGGCACTGCCGTCAGATGGCCAGGCGCTTGCGGCCCTTGGCGCGGCGGGCGTTGATGATGGCGCGGCCGGCGCGGGTCTTCATGCGCACGCGGAAACCGTGGGTACGCTTGCGGCGGGTGACGGAAGGTTGGTAAGTACGTTTCATGACAGTTCCTGGGTTCCGGTATGGGTATGAAAGCCGCCCCGGAAGCTTGCGCAGTCCCGGTCTGCCTGTTGCCCGGCGAAGCTTGAATGATCAAGCGCGCACAAGGCCCAACATGCATCCTTGGAAAGACTGCCAACCCAGGGTCTTGGATTCAGCCCGAATTCCTTCGTGAAATTCGGAAAGCCCTCCATGGTGTCAAATAAATTCAATGTTGTCAATCAGTTAGGCACGGCGCCCCCATGAGCGCGCTGGCCCGCCTGTGGATAACTTTCGCCCGGAGGAGTAGAATCGGGGGTTTCGGGATCGGCCACCAAGAACATCCTTCGCGCCCCCTGTCCTGCGTGGGCGCACCGATCCTATTAGCGAGATTCATGGAAGATTTTTGGCAAACCTGCGCCCAGACGCTAGAGCAGGAACTCACTCCTCAGCAGTACAGCGCCTGGATACGTCCCCTCGTCCCCCTCGCCTTCGATGAAGCCGAGGCGGTGTTGCGGGTCGCGGCGCCCAATCGTTTCAAGCTCGACTGGGTGCGCAGCAATTTTTCCGGCCGTATCGAATCTCTGGCGGCGCAGTGGTTCCAGCGCCCGGTGCAGGTCAAGTTCGAACTGGATGCCCCCCGCATGGCCGCCCCGCTGCGGCCGCCCGCACCCAGCCTCGCCCCCGCGGCCGGCAACGGCCATGGACCCATCGGCAACGGCCATGCCGCGCCGCGGCCGGCTCCGCAGGCGCCGCTGGGTTTTCCCGGCGATCCGGTCGCCGCGGTCAATTCCGCCGCCGCCCGCGCGGCCCAGCGGGCGACCGACGCTCCCCGTCCGGTGCAGCGCGCCGCTCCGGCCAAGCCCGAGATCAACGAAGCCACGGGCATCTATGAACGGTCGCGGCTGAACGTCGAGCTGACCTTCGAGAACTTCGTCACCGGCAAGGCCAACCAGCTGGCCCGCGCCGCGGCGCTGCAGGTGGCCGAGAATCCGGGCACCTCGTACAACCCGCTGTTCCTGTATGGCGGCGTGGGGCTGGGCAAGACCCACCTGATCCATGCCATCGGCAATTCCATGATGGCCGAGAACGCTGCCGCGCGGGTCCGTTACATCCACGCCGAGCAATTCGTGTCCGACGTGGTCAAGTCCTACCAGCGCAAGGCCTTCGACGATTTCAAGCGCTACTACCACTCGCTGGACCTGCTGCTGATCGACGACATCCAGTTCTTCTCGGGCAAGAACCGCACGCAGGAAGAATTCTTCTACGCCTTCGAGGCCCTGGTGGCGCTGCGCAAGCAGATCATCATCACCAGCGACACCTATCCGAAGGAATTGTCCGGCATCGACGACCGGCTCATCTCCCGCTTCGACTCGGGCCTGACCTGCGCCATCGAGCCGCCCGAGCTGGAAATGCGGGTCGCGATCCTGTTGAAGAAGGCGGAGACCGAGGGCGTGCACCTGCCCGAGGAAGTGGCCTTCTTCATCGCCAAGCACCTGCGCAGCAACGTGCGCGAGCTGGAGGGCGCGCTGCGCAAGGTCCTGGCCTATGCCAAGTTCCATGGCCGCGCCATCACGGTGGACGTCTGCAAGGATGCCCTGAAGGACCTGCTGTCCGTGTCCAATGGCCAGATCACCGTCGAGAACATCCAGAAGACGGTGGCGGACTTCTACAAGATCAAGGTCGCCGACATGTATTCCAAGCGGCGGCCCGCCAATATCGCTTTGCCGCGCCAGATCGCGATGTATCTGGCGAAAGAACTCACCCAGAAGAGCCTGCCCGAGATCGGCGAGCTTTTCGGGGGCCGCGACCACACCACGGTGTTGCACGCGGTACGCAAGATTTCGGAATCCCGGGCCAAGCAGGCGGAGTTGAATCATTCGCTGCACGTGCTCGAGCAAACCCTGAAAGGATGACGAACCGCGACGAACCCCATCCGGGACCTTGTGCGCTTGACTGTGGAAAAACCGTGGAGCATTTCTGGACAACCCGGCGCCGTTTTTTTCGATCGAAAGTTGTTCATGGTTGTGCGCTATTCTCCAGGCCAGTTCCCCACTCGCCAAAAAACTGGACAAGTTCTTGATTTATAATAGTTTTTTGAAGAAATTCCAGTTGTCCACAGGGTCCTATTAACTACCAACCCAAAGAAGGATTGGATATGCAATTGGTCAAAGCCTCACGCGATGCATTGCTGAAGCCGCTCGCGACCGTTTCAGGCATCGTGGAACGGCGGCATACCCTGCCCATCCTGGCCAACATCCTGTTGCGCAAGGAAGGCAGCCGCGTGTCGTTCGTGTCTACCGACATCGAGGTTCAGATCACCACCCATGCCGACTTCGGCGTGGGTGATGCGTCTGAATCCACCACCGTGGCAGCCCGCAAGCTGCTCGATATCCTGCGCGCTCTTCCCGATACCGGTGACGTGGCCCTGTCACTCGCCAACAAGAAGCTGTCGGTGCAGTCCGGCAAGAGCCGCTTCGCGCTGCAGACCCTGGCGGCCGAGGAGTTTCCCACCGTGGCCCAGCCGGCCTCGTGGAACGCTTCGCTGACCATGACGCAGAAGTCGTTCAAGCACCTGATGAACATGGTGCACTTCGCGATGGCGCAGCAGGACATCCGCTACTATCTGAACGGCATGCTGCTGGTCCTGGACGGCAGCAACGTGCGCTGCGTCGCCACCGACGGCCACCGCCTCGCCTATTGCGCGGTCGCCATCGATGCCGATGCGCCCAAGCAGGAAGTGATCGTGCCGCGCAAGACGGTGCTGGAACTGCTGCGCCTGCTGGACGACAGCGAAGAGCCCATCGAGATCTCGGTGGCGGCCAACCAGATCCGTTTCCGCTTCGGCGACGTCGAACTGATCTCCAAGCTGGTCGAGGGCAAGTTCCCGGACTACCAGCGCGTGATCCCGAACGGCTATACCAAGCATTTCCCGATCGCCCGCGAGGCGCTGCAGCGCAGCCTGCAGCGCGCCGCCATCCTGACCACCGACAAATTCAAGGGTGTGCGGATGCAGATGGCCGATCATGTACTGAAGATCTCCGCCAGCAACGCCGAACAGGAAGAGGCCCAGGAAGAACTCGAGATCGACTTCGGTTTCGAACCCCTGGACATCGGCTTCAACGTCAGCTATCTGCTGGACGTGCTGGGCAACCTGAAGGCCGAGACGGTGCAGTGGAGCGTGGGCGACGCCAACTCCTCGGCGCTGATCACCCTGCCCGACAACTCGGACTTCAAGTATGTCGTGATGCCCATGCGGATTTAGGGCCCCCCCTACGCGCTTACGCGCGCCCCCAGGGGCGATGCGGGTGGACCGGCAAAGCCGGATCCACCGCATCCTGGGTCTGGGAGAAAGGGGCTTGGTTTGTTACGCCGGTGCTGGTGCCGGTGCTGCCCCTGAAGGGGTGGATTGTTCTTTTCTAGTTTTTTCCTGCAGGGTGGAAGTCATGCCCGCGCAGTGTGGATGGTTGCATACTCATGACCGAACAGAATACCGCGCCCGATACGGGCGAGATCGATAGCACTCTTGCTGGCAATGCGATGGCCGCAGGCCCGGCGTCCGGTTCGTCGGACAGCTACGGCGCCGACTCCATCAAGATGCTCAAGGGGCTGGAGGCCGTGCGCAAGCGGCCGGGCATGTACATCGGCGATACCTCCGATGGCACCGGCCTGCACCACATGGTGTTCGAGGTTGTCGACAACGCCATCGACGAAGCGCTGGCCGGCTATTGCGACGAGATCGTGGTCACGATCCATGCCGACAACTCGATCTCGGTCTCCGACAACGGCCGGGGCATTCCGACCGCCGTGCACAAGGACGACGAATTCCAGCGCAGCGCCGCGGAAATCGTGATGACCGAGCTGCACGCGGGCGGCAAGTTCGACCAGAACTCGTACAAGGTCTCGGGCGGCCTGCACGGCGTGGGCGTGTCCTGCGTGAACGCGCTGTCCGAATGGCTCCGTCTGAGCATCCGCCGCAACGGCGAGCTGCACCAGATGGAGTTCCGCCGCGGCGAGCGCGTCGAGCCGCTGAAGGTCGTGGGCAAGACCGACAAGCGCGGCACCCGGGTGCAGTACCTGGCGGACTCGCAGATCTTCTCCAACGTCGAGTACCACTACGAGATCCTGTCCAAGCGGTTGCGCGAGCTCTCGTTCCTGAACAACGGCGTGCGCATCAAGTTGGTGGACGAGCGCCAGGGCAAGGAAGAGGACTTCGCCTTCAGCGGCGGCGTCAAGGGCTTCGTCGAGTACATCAACCGGGCCAAGACCGTGTTGCATCCCAACGTCTTCGCGGTGGCCACCGAGTCGTCGGCCGGCGGTGCGTTGGTGGGCGTGGAAGTGGCCATGCAATGGAACGACAGCTACACCGAAAGCGTGCTGTGCTTCACCAACAATATCCCGCAGCGCGACGGCGGCACCCACCTGACCGGCCTGCGCGCGGCGATGACGCGCATCATCAACAAGTACATCGACGAGAACGAGCTGGCCAAGAAGGCCAAGGTGGAAACCACCGGCGATGACATGCGCGAGGGACTGACCTGCGTGCTGTCGGTGAAGGTGCCCGAGCCCAAGTTCAGCAGCCAGACCAAGGACAAGCTGGTTTCCAGCGAAGTGCGTCCCTCGGTCGAGGATGCCGTGGCGCGCAGCCTGGAGAGCTGGCTGCTCGAGAACCCCAGCGACGCCAAGGCCTTGTGCGGCAAGATCGTCGAGGCCGCCCGCGCCCGCGAGGCCGCGCGCAAGGCGCGCGAGATGACGCGCCGCAAGGGCGTGCTGGAAGGCGCGGGGCTGCCGGGCAAGCTGGCCGACTGCCAGGAAAAGGATCCGGCGAAGTCCGAGATCTACATCGTCGAGGGCGACTCCGCCGGCGGTTCGGCCAAACAGGGCCGAGACCGCAAGTTCCAGGCCATCCTGCCGCTGCGCGGCAAGGTGCTGAACGTCGAGAAGGCGCGTTTCGACAAGCTGATCAGCAGCGAGCAGATCACCACGCTGATCACCGCGCTGGGCACCAGCATCGGCCCCGATTTCAACATCGACAAGCTGCGCTACCACCGCATCATCATCATGACCGACGCGGACGTGGACGGCGCGCACATCCGTACGCTGCTGCTGACGCTGTTCTATCGCCAGATGCCGCAGCTGATCGAGCACGGCTACGTCTACATCGCCCAGCCGCCGCTGTACAAGGTCAAGGTCGGCCGCGACGAGCGCTACCTGAAGGACGACACGGAAGAGGCCGCCTTCATGCTGGAGCTGTCGCTCAAGGATGCCCGCCTGGTCCCGTCGGCCGACGCCCAGCCCATCGCCGGCGATGCGCTGAAGGAACTGGCGCGCCAGTACAACCTGGCCGACGCCGTGATCGAGCGCCTGTCGCGTTTCGTCGACCTCGCCACCTTGTCGGCCATCGTGCGCGGCTTCGAAGCGGACTTGTCTTCCGTGGACCAGGCCGGGCTGTCGCGCCAGCGCCTGCAGGCCGAACTGGAAGACCCGTCCATGCCCGGCGTGGTGCAGGTCAAGGTCTCGGTGGACGAGGAAACCCAGCAGCCCAAGCTGGAAATCCATCGCAACCACCACGGCAACATCCGCGTCAGCGTGATCGACCGACATTTCGTCGAGGGTCCGGATTACAGCGTGCTGCGCAACGCCGCCCAGACCTTCCAGGGCCTGATCGGCCCGGGCGCCAAGATCGAGCGCGGCGAAGGCGACAAGCGCAAGGAACTGCCGGTGGCCGATTTCCGCGAAGCCATGCACTGGATGCGCGCCGAGGCCGAGCGTTCATTGTCCAAGCAGCGCTACAAGGGCCTGGGCGAAATGAACCCCGGGCAGCTCTGGGAAACCACCATGGATCCCACCGTGCGCCGCCTGCTGCGGGTGCAGATCGAGGACGCGATTTCGGCGGACGAGATCTTCACGACGCTGATGGGCGACCACGTCGAGCCGCGCCGGGCGTTCATCGAGACGCATGCGTTGATGGCGGGGAATATCGACGTTTGAGGTGGCGCCCCCGGGCGCCGGCGCGTTCAGCCCGGCGCCCGCGCCTTGTCCATTCCGCGCCGCAACGCCTCCAGCGGGGCGCGCGCCGTTTCTCCCGCCGGGGTTTATCCGACGCACCGCTTGCCTTATGCTGGAGGTCCCCCAGCGAGGCCCCCATGCGCACCCTGATCTTCATCGCCGTCGGACTGATCCTGGCCATCGCGCTGCTGCGCCTGGCCCCCTCGCCGCATCGCACCCGGACCGCGAGCCTCTTCACGCTGGCCTGGCTGGGCGTGTCCATCTGGAACCTGCGCACCGGGCTGTCCCACGGCTACACCCTGGCCGAAGAACTGCCGATCCACGTGGCGTTGTTCGGCATTCCGGCGCTGGCGGCCTGGGCGTTGTGGTGGCGAGCGCGCCGTGGGTGACGCGCGCGCCTAGCTTCGACGCCCTTTGCCAGCCTGGTCGTACTTGCGCCAGTAGGCGAACTCTTCCTCGTGGACTTCGAGATCGATCTCCGAGAGGCGCAGCTGCAATCGTTCCTGCACGTCGGCGACCGCCCGGTTGTAGATCGCGGGCCCGATCTCTTCGATGAAGAAGGCGAGCAGCCCGCCGGCGGCGACGTTGCCGATGGACTCCTCCATGTTCTGGTCGAAGTACCGCTGGATCGAAGCGATGGCGGTGGTCCGGACCTGCTTGTCGAGTTCGATGGTCATGCCGGCTTGCTGTCAGGGGGCGTCGGGCCGGTCAATTTATCACTTCCTCCACCCGGTTCACCAACGTCCCGATCTTCTCGATCTCGCACTCGATCACGTCTCCGTCCTTGAGCCACTGGCGCGGATTCATCGCATAGCCGACGCCCGAGGGCGTGCCGGTGGCGATCACGTCGCCCGGCTCCAGCGTCAGCCCCGAGGACAGCGATGCGATGGTGCGCGGGATGGAGAAGATCATCGCGCCGGTGCTGGCGTCCTGGCGCTGTTCGCCGTTGACCTTGAGCGAGATGCGCAGCGCATGGGGATCGCCCACCGCTTCCGGCGAGACGATCCAGGGGCCGAAGGGGCAGCTGCCGTCGATGGCCTTGCCCTTGAACCATTGGTCGTGGCGTTTCTGCAGGTCGCGGGCGCTGATGTCGTTCAGGATGGTGTAGCCGAAGATGTGGCCGGGAGCGTCGGCTTCGGCGATGTCGCGGCCGCCCTGGCCGATGACGACGGCGAGTTCGACCTCGTAGTCCAGGCGGCGGGTGACGCGCTGGTCGTAGCGGATGGCGCCTTCGTGCGGCACGATGGCGGTCCAGGGCTTGGTGAAGAACTGCGGATGCTGGGGCACGTCGGTGTCGAGGTTGCGCGAGACGTTATCTTCCTGGATGTGCTCCCTATAATTGCGGCCCAGGCAGAAGATGTTCTTGGGCGGGCGCGGGATGGGCGCCAGCAGGCGGTAGCTGCCGGGCTGGATCAGGTGGGCGTCGGCGACGGCGGCGATGTCGCGGCACCAGGCCCAGGTGGCGGCGCCGCCGGCGGCCAGGTCGATCATGGTCAGGCGGCCGGTCTCGGGCCACGGGAAGGGCAGCGTGGCGGGCGGGGCGGCCTGGGCGAAGGCCTGGAGGTCGCAGACGCGGCCGTCGTCCAGGAAGAGTGCGGGCAGTTGGCGGCCGCCGAGTTCAATGGTGGCGAGTTTCATGGTTCGTTCCTGGCTGAAAGAATGCGGGTAGGCGCAACGGTGGAGGCAAGAGCATGGCGCCCAAGGTCAAGTCGGCCCAACGGGCCATAGAGATTCTGGAGTTCTTCGCGCGGCGCAAGGCGCCCGCGACGCTGAGCGAGATCGCCGCGGCGCTGGATTATCCAGCCTCGAGCACGCTGGCCCTGCTGCGTACGCTGAGCGAGATGGGCTATCTCGACCATTCGTCCAGCGAGCGGACCTTCGTGCCGACGGTGAAAGCGGCGCTGCTGGGCATCTGGGTCAACGATGCGCTGATGGCCGACGGCACGATCGCCCGGCTGATGTACCAGATGCGCGAGGAAACGGGCGGTACGCCCACGCTGGGGATACAGAGCGGCCACCACGTGCAGTACATCCACGTGGTGCGCGGCCCGGACGCCCTGCACCGGCGCGACGTGGCGCCGGGCACGCTGCGGCCGCTGCTGCGGTCGGCCATGGGCACCGTGCTGCTGTCGCTCAAGCCGCCGTCCGAGCTGTGGGCGCTGGTCAACCAGATCAACGCGCACGAATTGCCGGAGCACCGGGTGTCGATGGCGGAACTGGGCAAGCGTATCCAGCAGTACCGCGAAAGCGGCTATGCCTACAGCGAAGGCGTGTCGACGCCGGGGGCCGGCATCATCACGCTGCTGCTGGCCGCGCCGGTTCATCAGCCGCCGATGGCCCTGGGCATCGGCGCGAGCCTCGTGGCGCTGCGCGCCAAGAAGCTCGATTTCCTGAGGGCGCTGCAGCGGGTGGTGGAGCTTCATCGCAAGCATATGGAGGCCTTGCCGGACAAGTTCGGGCACTGAGCGGGGCGCGCGTGCCGCACCGGTCCGGCCGGTTTCACTGCGCGACCAGCCCGGCCTTGTCGGCAACCGTGCGCAGTGTCGCGATTTCCTTCACGTTGAAGGCGCGCATCTGTTCGGGGTCGCGCTTGAGCAGTTCGGAGCCGCCCTTTTCGGCGAACTCCTGGATCGGCTTGGAGTCGAGCACCTCCTTCATGGTGTCGGCCAGGCGCCGGGTGATCGCGTCGCTGACTTCCGTGCGCGCCATCAACGCCGACCAGCCATAGATGGTGTAGTCGGGATAGCCGCTTTCACGGATGGTGGGCACGTCGGGAAACTCGACGTGGCGCTTTTCCCCGGTGACCGCGAGGATGCGCAGCTTGGCGGCCTTGGCCGACGGCGCCAGCGAGGCGACGCCGTCCATCGCCACGTCGATCTGTCCGCCGATCAGGTCGGTGTTCATCTGGCTGGTCGATTTGTACGAGATCGGGGTGAAGCGGATCCCGGCGATGCTGGAGAACCATTCGGTGGCCAGGCGGTAGCCCCAGGCGAAGTTGCCGAAGTTTAGCTTCTCGGGCTGCGCCTTGGCCGCGGCGACGAGGTCGGCCAGCGTCTTGTACGGCGAGTTGGCCGGCACGGCGATGCCCAGCATGCTGCGGGTAACGCCCGAGATGGGCTTGAAGTCCTTGAGCGGATCGTAGGGCAGGTCCTTGACGACGATGGGATTGACCGACAGATTGGTCCAGCTGCCCAGCACCAGGGTGTAGCCGTCGGCCGGCGCGTTCTTGGCCGCCATGATGCCGATGCGGCCGTCGGCTCCCGGCATGTTGTCCACGGTGACCGCCTGGCCGAGGCGGCTGGCGAGCTGCTGCGCGATGACGCGGCCCGACGTGTCGCTGGTGCTGCCGGGCGCGAAGGGCACGATCAGGCGGATCGGCTGGGCGGGATAGGCGGCGTCGCGCGCTTGCGCGGCCGTGGCCGAAAGGGCCAGTGCGCACAGGGCGCCGGCAAGATGCATGATCTTCATGAGTTGTCTCCTTGGGATATTGTCGTACTCGGGCCTGGGCCCCGTGGTGTCAGGATTCCGCCTTGGAATCCTCGCGGTGCAGGAAGGCGGCGATCTGTTCGGGCGTGCGGCCCAGGCTGGCCAGGATCTCGGCCGTGTGCTGGCCCAGTGCCGGCGGCGGCGCGTCCACGCCCGGGCCGTCGTGTTCGTAGCAGAAGCCCGCATTGAGCACGCGCAGGGCCTGGTCGCCGGCCGGGATCGACAACAGTAATTGCCTGTCGTCCAGATGGGGCTGCGCCAGCGCCTCGGGAAGCTCGCGGACTTCTCCGGCCGGTACGCCGGCCGCATTGAGCAGGCTTGCCCACTCGGCGGCTTCGCGGCCGGCCAGTGCCTGGCGGACCTCGTGCTGCAGGGCTTTGCCATGCGTGACCCGCGTGCCGCGATCCTTGAAACGTGGATCGGCGATCAGGTCCTCGCGGCCGATGACGCGGCACAGCCGTTCGAACTGGTCCTGGCGGACCGCGCCCAGGGTGAGATGCCCCGAGGCGGCCGGAAAGGTATCGGCGGTGGGCGACATGCTGTAGCCGCGGTTGCCCTGCTTGGCGGGGCGCTTGCCGGTCAGCAGGTGCGGGCCGGCCATCGAGATCATCAGCACCAGCGCGGCGTCGAACATGGCTACGTCCACCTGCTGCGCCTGGCCGTCGCGGCCGCGTTGCAGCAGGGCCGAGACGATGGCGAAGGCAGCCAGCAGGCCCGAATAGGTATCGACCGCCGGATAGCCGATGCGGATGGGCGGGGTGCCGGGTTCGCCGCTCAGGCTCATCATGCCCGAGGTGCTCTGGATGATCTGGTCGATCGCGGGCTGGTGGCGGACCTCGCCGCGCTGTCCGTAGCCCGAGATCGAGCAGAAGACGATGCGCGGGTTGAGGGCCTTGCAGGCCTCGTAGCCCAGGCCCAGGCGGTCCATCACGCCGGGCCGGAAATTCTCGGCCACCACGTCGGCGCCGGCGATCAGCTCGCGCGCGACCGCCACGTCGGCGTCGTGCTTGAGATCGAGCACGATGGACTTCTTGCCCGAGTTGACCGACGCGAACGATGGGCCCATGCCATCGGCATACTGGATGCCGCCGTAGTTGCGCATGGTGTCGCCGGCGGCCGATTCGATCTTGATGACCTCGGCGCCGAGCAGGCGCAGGAAGTTGGTGGCGATGGGGCCCGACAGCACGTGCGTGAAGTCGACGACCCGGCAGCCTTGCAGGGGTTGGGGCACGATCGGGTTCTCCTACTCGGCGACGCGGGGGAACTGGCCGGTGAAGACCGGCTTGCGGCGCTCGTTGAAGGCGCGCTTGGCCTCGCGGCCGTCGGGCGTCAGGCCCAGGTAGCGCTGCATCGGCGAGCCGGCCTCCATGTGGTTGCTGAAGCCGGCCATGTCCAGCAGCAGGTTGGTCGCGCTCTTGGTGTAGCGGATGGCCAGCGGCGGCAGGTCGGCCAGCGCGGCCGCCAGTTCGTCCACGGCGGCATCGAAGTCCGCCGCCGGCACGCAGCGGTTGATCAGCCCCCACTCCAGCGCCTGCGGCGCGGGCAGGCGACCGCCCAGCAGTGACAGTTCCAGCGAGCGGGCGCGCCCGATGGTGAACAGGAAGGCGCCGCCGCTGTGGTTGCCGGCCTGGATTTCGCGCATCTGGAAGAAGGCGGTGTCGACGGCGACCACGAGGTCGCAGGACGTGGCCAGGTAGACGCCGCCGCCGATGGCCGGGCCGTTCACCGCCGCGACCACGGGTTTGGCGTTGCGCTGGATGCGCTGGCGGGCGGCGACGTTCCAGCGGCCGTAGGCGTCGATGGCCTGGGGATCCGCCTGCCCGGTGAAGCGCAGATCCTGGCCGGCGCTGAAGATGTCGCCGGCGCCGGTCAGGATGGCGCAGCGGCAGTCCGGGTCGGCCTCGACCTGGTCGAAGGCGGCAACCAGTTCCTGGAAGGTCTGGAGATCGTGGGCGTTCTTGGACGCCGGGCGATCGATGACGACTCGCCAGATGGGGCCGTGTCGGTCGATTCTGATGTGCTGGGGCATGGTGTCTCCTGTCGTGGCCGCGTGCATCGGGTGCGGCGCATTATCTCGACGGGAAACGCCAGGAGGACGCTGCTTTCACCAGTGTGAAAGCTATTTCACATATGTGAAAAACAAGGGGATGAAGCGCGCCGGCGCGGCACGCCCGGGAGGCCTCAGGCGGCCAGTTCGCGGTGCAAGGTTGCCGCGACGCGTTCGAGGAAGGCCCGTGTGTTCAGCCACGCCTGGCCGGGATGTACCAGGGCCGCCAGGTCCCGGGTCATGAAGCCCGCCTCCACGGTCGCGGTGCAGGATCGCTCCAGCGCGGCGGCGAATGCGGCGAGAGCGGGCGTATCGTCCAGTTCCGCGCGCTGCCGAAGTCCGCGCGACCAGGCGTAGATGGAGGCGATCGGATTGGTCGAGGTTTCTCGTCCGGCCTGGTGTTCGCGGTAGTGGCGCGTGACCGTGCCGTGGGCGGCCTCCGCTTCGAAGGCGCGCCCGTCGGGCGTGATCAGCACCGATGCCATGAGGCCAAGGGATCCGTAGCCTTGGGCGACGGCGTCCGATTGCACGTCGCCGTCATAGTTCTTGCAAGCCCAGATGTAGCCGCCCCGCCACCGGAGCGCGCTCGCCACCATGTCGTCGATCAACCGATGTTCGTAGGCCAGGCCGGCCGCGCGATAGGCCCGCGCGAACTCGCGTTCGAAGATCTCCTGGAAAAGCGCGGAGAAGCGGCCATCGTAGGTCTTGATGATGGTGTGCTTGGTCGACAGGTAGACGGGGTAGCGGCGCTGGAGCCCGTAGCGGAACACGGCGCGCGCGAAGCCGGCGATCGACGCGTCGAGGTTGTACATGGCCAGGGCGATGCCCGGGCCGTCGGTGCGGCAGACCTCGCGTTCGAGCGGAGCGCCGCCGTCGTCGGGCGTGAAGCGCAGGCTGAGCGTGCCGGGCCCGGGCAGCTCGATCTGTCCGGCGTTGGAGTGATCGCCGAATGCGTGGCGCGCGATGACGATGGGGCGGTCCCAGTGCGGCACGAGGCGGGGAATGTTGGCGCAGCAGATGGGCTCGCGGAACACCGTGCCGTTCAGGATGTTGCGCAGCGTGGCGTTGGGGCTGGGCAGCATGGCGGGGGAGCCGAATTCACGCATCCGCGCCGCGTCGTGCGTGATGGTCGCGCACTTGACCGCCACGCCGTGGCGCAGCGTGGCATGCGCGGCGTCCAGCGTCACCTGGTCGCGTGTCGCGTCGCGATTGCGTATGCCGAGATCGAAGTACTGCAATTCGCCGTCCACGTGGGGCAGGATGAGCGTTTCCTTGATCCAGGCCCAGATGACGCGCGTCATTTCATCGCCATCGATCTCGACGATGGGATGGCGAAAGGTGATTTTGCGCATGCGGTCTCGCTCAGCGGTCGTGGCGCGGGAAACCCCCGGGCTCGGCTTCCAGCCAGCGCAGCATCGCATGCCATTCCAGTTCGCCGTAGGGCCTGCGGGTGCCGGGCTGGTAGAGATGCGCGGCGCGCGCCAGCACCTCCTCGGAGGGAAGGCGGACCTGCGCGATACCGCCCGCCACGGCATCGACCTGGGCGCGGCACGCCATCTCGAGCTGGTACATGAGGTTGAACGCCTGCGCGATCGAAGGCGCACAGACCAGCAGGCCGTGGTTGCGCAGGATCATGGCGTTGTGCGGGCCGAGGTCGGCGACCAGGCGGGCCTGTTCTTCCAGGTCGATGGCGGGACCTTCGAATGCGTGTTCGGCGATGTGTCCGTGGAAGCGCGAAGCCGTCTGGGTGATGGGCAGCAGGCCGCAGGCCATGGCCGACACCGCCATGCCCGCGCGGGTATGGGTGTGGATGATGCAATGCACGTCGGGCCGCGCCCGGTGGATGCAGCCGTGGATCACGTAGCCGGACCGGTTGATGCCGTAGGCGGTGTCCGGACAGCGATGGACGTGGCCGCCGTAGTCGATCTCCACGAGGTTCGACGCGGTGATTTCCTTGTACAGCAGGCCGTAGAGATTGATCAGCAGGCGCTCGTGCTTGCCCGGGATCTGCGCGGTGATATGGTTGTAGATCATGTCGGTCATGCCGTACCGGTCCATCAGCCGGTAGCACGCGGCCAGGTCCGTGCGGGTGCGCCATTCGGCGGCGTCGACCGTGTCTTTGAGCGAAGGGAAATCGGTGGAGTAGTCTGGGTTCACGCAATGCTCCTGCTTCCGCCGCACTGACGGATGATGTAGTCTGCCGCGACAAGTTCACGGCAACCGGCCGGATCATGTTAAGACGGCCTTCCCGCATGCCGCCATCCAAAATACTTCATCCAGTTTTTAGAAAAACTAATGCTGGAGCATGGCCATGAACCCTCAGCTTCCTCCTTTGAATCCGCTGCGTGTGTTCGAAAGCGCGGCTCGCCACCTGAGCTTCACCGAAGCCGCCGCCGAGCTGCACATCACGCCGGGCGCGGTCAGCCATCAGGTCAAGGCGCTGGAGACCTGGCTGGGCTTTGCCTTGTTCGACCGAACCGAGCGGCCGCCCAGGCTCACGCGCGGCGGCGAGGTCTATGCCAAGGGGCTCAGCGTCGCGTTCGGGCAGATCGTGCGCGCCACGCAGGAACTGGTGTCGTCGGGCTCGGCGCAGGTATTGACGGTAAGAGGGCACACGACCTTCTTCCTGCGCTGGCTGATCCCGCTGCTGCCCGCCTTCCAGCACGCCCATCCGACGATCAAGATCCGCCTGGCGGCCAGCGTGGACGCGGTGGATTTCCGCCGCGATACCGTCGATGTCGGCATCCTGTACGGCGACGGACCGTGGGAGGGCCTGCGCAGCGATTTGTTGTTCAGCGATGCGCTGACGCCGGTCATGGCGCCGGAACTGGCGGCCGCCCTGCCTGCCGGAGGCAGTACCGGGGCGTTGCTGAAATTGCCGCTGCTGCATTCGAACCGGCGGCCGCAGCACTGGTCCGACTGGATCGCCGCGGCAGGCGCGGCCAGGAAGGTCTCGGCCAGCGACGTCCACTACGAAGACCTGAGCGTGATCTACCAATGCGCCATACAAGGGCTGGGCGTCGCGCTGGGCCAGCTTCGCTACGTGGCCAGGGACCTCGAGCAGGGAGTCCTGGTGGCGCCGCATCCCTTCGTGCTGCGCCGCGCGCGCGGCTATCACCTGGTCTGTCCGCAGGCGCGGGCCGACGACTCGAAGATCTGCGCGTTCCGTGAGTGGCTCGTGGCCTGCGGCACGGCCAGGTCGTTAGAAAAGTTCAAGGCCGAGTGAGAAATACTGGTTTGTGCGCGGTGGCGGGCCCCTTCTACGATCAGCGGCAATTCGACGGTCTCCCAAGCAGGGGCCGCCGGTATCCAAGGAGACCTCATGCCGCATTCCGCCCGGATTCCCTCTGCCCCTCCTCCTTTTCTCCATCGACTGCACCAGGGCGCCGGCCGCCTGCTGGCCGGCGTGGCCATGAGCTGTGCCTGTGCCGCCGCCGTTGCCGCATCCTACCCGGATCGCCCCATTCGCATGATGATCCCGTTCCCGCCCGGCGGGCCGAATGACGTGCTGGGCCGCTTGCTGGCAACCGAGGTCGGCAAGGACCTGGGCCAGCCCATCGTCATCGAGAACAAAGGCGGCGCGGGCGGGACCATAGGCGCGGACATGGTGGCCAAGGCGGCGCCGGACGGCTACACGCTGCTGCTGGGCGGCACCGCGTCGCTGGGAATCGCGCCCAGCCTGTATTCCAGGCTGCCCTACGATGCGGTGGCGGATTTCTCGCCGGTGGGCATGGTCGGTACGTCGCCGTCGTTGCTGGTCGTGGGCGCGCGCCAGCCGTTCCGCGACGTGGGGGAATTGATCGCCCGGGCCAAGGCCGCGCCGGGCAGGCTCAATTTTGCTTCCGCCGGCGTCGGCACGCCGACCCACCTTGCCGCGGAACTGTTCAAGACGATGGCGGCGGTCGACATCGTGCACGTGCCCTACAAGGGAGGCGGCCCCGCCTTGAACGACCTGCTGGCGGGGCAGGTGGAGATGTATTTTTCAGGCATCGTGGCGGCGGTGCCGCTGGTCAACCAGGGATCGCTGCGGGCACTTGCCATCACCAGCGATCAGCGCAGCGAGCTGATGCCCGATGTGCCGACGATGTCGGAGGCGGGCCTGCCCGGGTACGAGATCCAGAACTGGTTCGCGATTTTCGCCCCGGCGGGTACGCCCCAGCTGGTGGTCGATCGCCTGAACAAGAGCCTGTCCAGGTTCCTGGCGTTGCCCGCGGTACGGAGCAAGATGCGCGAACTGAACGTGGACCCGCGCAGCTCCACGCCCCAGGAACTGGCCGTCTACCAGGGCAAGGAGCTCAAGAAGTGGTCGGCGCTGGTCAAGCAGGCAGGGATTACGCCCGAGTAGCGAGGCCGATGCGCCGACCGTCTCCAGGACCGCTTATTGCGGTTCGATCCCCGCTGCCTGGATCACCGGCTTCCACTTCGCCGTTTCCGCCTTGATGCGGGCGGCGAACGCGTCGGGCATTTCACCCAGCGGCGTGATGCCGGCGTTCTCGAGCTGCGCGCGGAAGGACGGCTCGTTGATCATCTTGCGGCCTTCCTCGGCCAGCCTGGCGACCACGTCAGCGGGCATGCCCGCGGGACCCATCAACCCGTTCCAGGTGTCGACCTCGTGGCCCGGGTAGGTTTCCGCGATGGTGGGAACCGACGGCAGCTGCGGCAGGCGCTTGTCGCTGGAGACCGCCAGCAGCGTGAGCTTTTCGGGCGTCTTGGCGTAGGACATGACTTCCGAGACGCTGGCGCTGTACATGTCGATCTGGCCGGCCAGCACGTCGGCCAGGGCCGGCGCGCCGCCGCGGTAGGGAACCGTGGTGGCGGTCACGCCGACGCGGCTCAGGAACAGCAGCGCCGACAGATGGGTCAGCGTGCCGTTGCCGCCGTGGCCTACGTTCAGCTTGCCGGGGTTGGCCTTGGCATAGTTGACGAGATCGGTCACGGTGCGGAAGTTGCGCTGGGGATTGACCGCCAGCACGAAGGGGTTGCCGCCCACGTTGATGATGGGGGCGAGGTCGCGTATCGGGTCGTAGCGGATCTTGTTGGTCATGGGCGCCGTGACGATCTGCGTCATGGTCGCCATGAACAGCGTATAGCCGTCGGGCTGGGCGCGCGAGACCTGTTCGGCGGCGATGGTGCCGGCCGCGCCCCCCTTGTTGTCCACGATGAAGGGCTTGCCGAACACCTTGCTCATGCGTTCGGCCATCATGCGGGCCATCATGTCCGTATTGCCGCCGGGGGCGAACGGCACCACGATGGTGACCGGCCGGCTGGGCCAGGCATCGGCGGCCAGGGCGGCGGCGGGACCCGCCGCGATCGCGGCCGCAGCGAGGCCCAGGGGAACGCGGCGCAGCCATTGCTGGAGGGGTTTCATGGTGTTGTCTCCTTCATCGGTCGTCATTGTTGTCGATGGAGCGGGCCGTCGTTCGATGCGAGCGCGGCCGGCGGCCGGATAACGGGCGCGCAAAGGGTCTCCCGAGCGCGAATGCGCCGCGGCGATGCCGATGGAAAGAGCCCCCTTCCGCGCCGGATTCCTACGTGCTGGGCTGGCGGGCGCCGGAACCGCGGCGCCCGTGCTCAGTCTTTTTGTCCTGCGTTTTTCTTGCCGTCCTTGGCCGCCAGCACCGCGGCGGGCGGCTGGACGACGAAATGGGCGAGGCGGTGCCGGTCGAACGACTCCAGGTTGCGTTCCCAGGTCTGCGGCTGGTGGTCGGCGGTAACCGGGATCTGGTCCATGTCGGTATAGATCTCGACGTTGTTGCCGTCCGGATCCTTGAATACCAGGAACCAGTTCGAGCCGGGGCCGTGCTGGCCGATGCCGCGTTCGATCGTCACGCCCAGCTGGCGGGCCACGTCCACGGCGCGGCGCATTTCCTCGACCGATTCGACGTAGTACGAGAAGTGCTCGAGGCCGGGGCGCGTGTAGCGAGGCAGATCGTCGCGGTCGGCGGCGTCATCGGGGATGCGGGACAGGGCCAGGTCGTGGTGGTCTTCACCCGCCCGCAGGAAGACCATCTGGTCGCCGATGCGGTCGGAGACGCGCAGGCCCATGACCTCGGTATAGAAGCGCGTGGAGGCGTCGAGGTCGCGCACCATCAGCACCAGGTGCCCGAGCTTGCGTGTACGGATGGGTGCGACCGGTTGCTGGTCAGGGGATGTCACGGCTGCCTCCTTGCGGGCCCGCGGCCCGGTGGCATGGTAGGGGTGGGATCGTCGGCATGTCGTCCTACCGGCTTTCCTGTACGACGGTGTTTTCGATCGTACCGATGTTCTCGATCCGCGCCACCATCGTGTCTCCCGCCTTCAGGTACACGCCGCGTCCCATGCCCACGCCGTCGGGCGTGCCGGTGGCGATGAAGTCGCCGGGATGCAGGGTCAGGATGCGCGACAGGTAGGCGATCTGCTCGGCCACCGAGAAGATCATTTCCGAGGTGCTGCCGTCCTGCATGGTTTCGCCGTTGACCGCCAGCGACATGCGCAGTTGCTGGGGATCGCCGATGCAGTCCGCCGGCACCAGCCACGGACCCATGGGACCGAAGGTGTCGAAGCTCTTGCCGCGGAACCAGTCGTGCGTAAACGGATAGTCGGTGCGGCGGTTGAGGTCGCGGGCGCTGATGTCGTTGAAGACGGTATAGGCGGCGATGGCCGACAGCGCATCGTCGACCGACACGTGGCGGCAGGTCTTGCCGATGACCACGCCCAGTTCCACTTCCCAATCGAGACGGCTGGTCTCGGGCGGCATCTGGACGTTTTCGCCGGTGGCGACCACGCTGGTTTCGGCCTTCATGAAGATATAGGGCTGGCTTTCGCTGCGCGCCGCCAGCTTGGTGCCCATCTCGTCGGCGTGTTCGTAGAAATTGGAAGCCGTCGCGAAGATGCGGCGGGGCTGGTAGGGGACCGCATAGGTGGCGCCTTCCACCGCGGCGAGCCGGCCGCTCGCGGCGAGCTGGGCGGCGCGGGCGGCCATCGTGGCGACCAGCGGGCCGCTGCCGGCCCAATCCGCGATCAGCGCGCCTATGCCTCCCGCCACGCGGGCCGGGTCCACGTCGCAGGCCTTCGCCAATTGCGCCAGGTCGTACAGGGTGTCGTTGACCACCAGGCCAGGATGCTTGCTGCCGCCGCGCTGATAAGTCGCCAGACCGTGCCAGTTCACGGGATCTCCTTGTTGCTGTGTATAGGGAAGCCATGGGACGGGCTGGCGGCGTCGCCAGGGGCGTCCCTCGGTTAGGAATACTTTAAGATCATCGTGTATACACGTCAACATTTTTGAAATAATATTTTTACCAAGTGTGTTCCAAATCAGAAGCAAGAATGTCCGGATGCCGTTTATGTTCATGGCGGGATAGGCGCCGCGTATAATCCGCCGGCATTCGATGGTCCATATGGAAGGATGCTCTCGTGACCACCATTGCCGCTCGGATCAGCCAGTCGCTGGCTGACGAGATCATTGCGGGTACCCTGGCCCCTGGCGAGAAGCTCGAAGAGCCTTCGCTGGCCGAGCGCTTCCAGGTATCGCGCACGCCCATTCGCGAGGCGCTCCGCCTGCTCAATGCCCGTGGCCTGATCGAACTGGTGCCGCGCCGGGGCGGCGTGGTGGCCAACGTCAGCGCCGAACAGCTTGCCGACATGCTCGAGGCCCTGTGCGAGCTGGAGTCCCTCTGCTGCCGGATCGCCACCCAGCGCATGAGCGCCATGCAGCGCCGCCAGCTGGAACTGCTGCACGAAGAAACCCAGCGGGTGGCCGGGCGCGGCGATGCCGATGCCTATCTCCGGCTCAATGCGCGCTTCCACCAGCTCATTTGCCAGGGCACGCAGAACCAGACCCTGGTCGCGCAGGTGGAGAACCTGCGCGACCGCCTCGCGCCGGTCCGTGCCGCGCAAAGCGGCGTCGAGCGCCGTTTCGAGACCTCGCACCGCGAACATGAGAAGATCGTGGAAGCGGTGCTGGCCGGGCAGCCCGAGCAGGCCTACCTGGCCATGCGCAGCCACACCACCCGGCTGACGCTCCACGTGATGGAGCAGATCGAAGCGCAGCGCGCCGGAGTTCACGGCTGACCGCCCTCCCCGGGGGCGGGCGCCTCAAGCCAGTGCGGTAGGCAATGGCGCCTCGTCTCCCAGTCGGATCTGCTCGCGGCAAAGTCGTTCGAGCAGGCGCGCCTTCACGGCCTGATGCGGCGCGGACGTCCAGAGATTGGCCGTTTCCGCCGGATCCTGGTCCAGGTCATAGAGTTCGCCGATTTCGTCGATGTCCGACACGGACAGGCGATAGCGCGGGTCCACCAGGCTCCTCACCCTGAACGAACGGCCCTGGTCGAACTTGTGCATGACCTGCTCGCTCTCGACCACCATGGTTCGCCCGGCGGGTCTCGATGGGGCCAGCAGATCGATGCCCTGCATGCCGTTGTAGGGATTGATGCCGGCGCGGCCCAGCACGGTGCGGCCGATATCCACGGTGCCGGCCATGTCCCGGTCGACGGCGTGCGGCGGCCTGTCGGCGGCGGGATCGCGCCAGATGAAAGGTACGCGGATCAGGCCCTGGTAATGCAGGGGACCCTTGAGCATCAGGCCGTGATCGCCCATCCAGTCGCCATGGTCGCTGGTGAAGAGGACGACCGTATTCCGGTCCTGGCCGCTTTCCCGCAGCGCGGCCATGATGCGGCCGACCGCATCGTCGATCATCGAGATCATGCCGTAGGTCAGCGCGATGATCTCCCGCGCTTCGCGTTCGGTGACGCCGAACGGTATATAGCCTTCGCGGCTGTACCAACCCTGGGCGGTGTCGCGATGCACCGACGAGACCAGAGGAGTCGAGCCGCGGTTCCAGAAGGAGGCGGGCAGCGCGATGCTGTCCGGATCGTACATGTCCCAGTATTTTCCGGGCGGCGTATAGGGATGGTGCGGATCGGGGAAGGAGCAGGCCAGGAAGAAGGGCTTGTCGCCGCTGCCCCGATCCTCGCCGGACAGGAAGCCGGTGGCTTCGTCCGCGATGTACGAGGTCGGATAGAGCGATTCCGGTACGCGCGTGCGCCATGCCTGCGGCGCGCTGTAGCGGCCGTCGGGAATGGCGTGCTCCCTGCCGCGCAAGCGGTTTGAGCCCGGATGGCGGGCTTCCAGCCAGCGCGCGTAGTCGGCGCCGACCTGGTCGCCGTGGAAAGTGCACAAGCGCACGTGGTCGAAGCCATAGAAGGGCAGGGAGACCGTGTGCCCCGGGTTTTCTTCCCAATAAGGGGTCCATTCGTTGTCGTAGGCGGCCCCCGCCCGGGCGCGAGTGCCGGCATCGCGCAGGGCGGCCGGGGGATCCAGATCGCCCAGTCCCGCCGTCCAGCGCTTGCGGCCCGGACCGTCGTGGCCCATGTTCTGCAGGTGGGACTTGCCGATCAGCGCGGTGCGGTAGCCGCCGGCGCGCAGCAGGTCGACGAAGGTCGTCGCATCGCGCGACAGCGCGATGCCGTTGTGCCGGACGCCATGCAGGGACGGCATGCGCCCCGTCATCAAGGTGGCCCGGTTGGCCATGCAGACAGGACTGGCCACGTAGAACCGGTCGAAGCGCGTTCCCTGCGCGGCCAGCGCATCGATGTGCGGTGTTCTGATGGCGGGGTTGCCATAGCAGCCCAGGTGGTCGGCGCGATGCTGGTCGGTGATGAACACCAGGAAGTTGGGGCGCGGCGTCATTGGCCTTCCTCCAGGCCTTCGCTGCGGATCAGGGTCCGCCACTTTCCGGCCTCGGCCCGCAGGTCGGCCAGCAGCGGCGCGCCTGTCCTGCCCGATGGCACCATGCCCTGCGCCGCATAGCGCGAACGGCTTTCCTCCGAGCCGAGCACCTCGCCGAAGACCCGTTCGATGCGCTCGGCGACGTCGCGGGGCAAGCCCTTGGGCGCGGCGAGCAGCAGCCAGTTGTTGGCGAGCACGTCGGGGATGCCGGCCTCCTTGACGGTCGGCACGTCCGGCATGACGGCCAGCCGTTCGGGCGCCGAGACGGCCAGGGGAACGACCTGGCCGCCCTGGACCTGTCCCGCGAGCAGGCCGGCGGCACCCATGAACAACTGGACCTCGTTGGCCATCAGCGCCTGCACCGCGGGCTGCGCGCCGCGATAGGCGACGTGCGTGATGGGCAGGCCGGTGGCTTTCGCCAGCAGGATGCTCGACAGATGAGGCGTGGTGCCGACGCCGGGCGACCCGAAGTTCAGCACCCGTCCGGTCCTGGCCGCGCCGGCGCGCAAGGCTTCCCAGTTCTTCGCGTCCTGTTGCCGGTTGGTGAACAGCACGGCGGGAATCTCCGCCACCTTGATCAGAGGCTGGAGTTCGCGCAGGGGATCGAAGGTCTCGCCCTTCTTCAGGAAGGGATCGATGACGATGTTGTTGGTGGCGGCCACGACCAGCGTGTAGCCGTCAGGCTTGGCCGCCGCGGCGCTTTGTACGCCTATCGCACCGCCGGCTCCCGACTTGTACTCCACGACCAGGGGTTTGCCGAAGGCCGCTTCGAGTTGCGGCTGGATGAGGCGCACGGTCAGATCGACCGGCCCGCCGGGGGTGTATGGAATAATGATGCGCATGGGTTTGTCCGGGAACGCCTGGGCGCCGGGTGGCGCCAACGCCAGCCACGGGCCCAGCAGCAGGCAGGCCAGCACCGGGCCCTTGGCCCCGCGGCGCGGGCGTCTTGCCAAAGTAGATAGCATTCGATTCGTCTCCGATTCCGATCCGGCGGCAATATGTCGCCCCGGTCACAAGTTTGTGAAGCGGGCCCTTCGAATGCAATGCATGCCCGCTTCTCTCCATAAGCAATTCTTATGAACACACGGCATCTCGATTTCCTCCGGCTGGTGGTGGAAAAAGGCGGGTTGTCGGCCGCCGCGCGCGAGGCGGGCGTGACGCAGCCCGCCATCAGCCAGGCGCTCCAGGCCCTGGAACGGGAGCTGGGCATGCCCTTGATGACGCGTGTCGGCGGCCGCGTGCTACCGACGCCGGCGGCGCATACCCTGGCGGCGCAATCGAGCCGGTTCGACATCACCATTCGCCATCTTCGGGAGACGCAGGAGCCGTCGCTGCCCGCGCGTGGCGTCAGGCTGGGCATCTCGGCCGGTGCGGCTCTTGCCTATGGTCCCTGCCTGGTATCCGGCTGGGCCGGACAGGGCGACGTGGCGCCCCTGCGCATTTTCAACGGATCGTCGCAGGAACTGTTGCTGTCCCTGGAGGCGGGTGACCTGGACCTGGCGATATGCCCGCGGCCTCGCAGCGCGGCGTATCCGCATCTGCTCGAAGTGCCCCTGTTCAGGAACGAGCCGGCCATTTTCTCGCGCAAGGGCCATCCGCTGGCCCAGGCCGGGTCGCTGATGGAACTGCGCGATGTGGGCTGGGTGGTGGTGGGCAAGGACCGCTCGCCCGGCGGCATGGCCGAGGAAGCATTCCGGGTCCGCAAGCTGGCCGGACCCCGCATTGTCGCGCAGTGCCCGGATTACCTGACCCTGATGACGGTCGTTTCACAAGGCGACCTGATGGGCATCATTCCCATGCAGAAGATCGCCGACAGTTTCGGCGGCGCGCCGCTGCAGCGCCTGATGATCGTCGAAGGACTGCCGCAGTACGACGTCTGCCTGTATCGCTATCCCGGGCCCATCGAGGATCCTGTCCGGCGGCTCGAGGCAGCGATACGCGAACTGGCCGAGGCCGGATGAGGCGCGCCGCCCGTTTCGTGTACTCTTGCCCCTGGCCTGACATCGTTCCCGAGCCCACCATGCAACCGACCGAAGCCCTCCGCGCCGCTTTCACGCCCAGGCAAGTCCTGCGCGCCTCCATCAACGTCGGCAATCCCATTCTTGCCAGCCGCGACGACGAACACGGCGCGCGCGGGGTGTCCGTGGACCTGGCGCGGGAACTGGCACGGCGGCTGGGCGCGCGGCTGGAACTGGTGGTCTTCCCGTCGGCCGGCGAGTCGGTCGAGGCGGTGGCCGCCGAGCAGGCCGACATCGGCTTCTTCGCCATCGACCCCAAGCGCGGCGAGCACATTGCCTTTACCGACGCCTACGTGGTGATCGAAGGCGCCTACCTCGTGCGCGACGGCTCGCCCATCGTCGCCCATGCCGACGTGGACCGGCCGGGCGTGCGGGTCACGGTCGGCAAGGGCAGCGCCTACGACCTCTACCTGAGCCGCAGCCTGCAGCAGGCGGACATCGAGCGGGCGCCGACCTCGCCGGCCGTGGTCGACGTGTTCCTGGAAAGCGGGGCCGACGTGGCCGCAGGCGTGCGCCAGCAGCTCGAAGCCGACGCGGGGCGGCTGGGGGGCGTGCATCTCCTGCCCGGACATTTCATGCTGATCCGGCAGGCCATGGGCCTGCCCAAGTCGCGGGGCGAAGCCGCCGGCGATTACCTGCGGGCTTTCGTCGAGGAAATGAAGGCGTCGGGCTTTGTCCAGCAGGCGCTGGCGCGCCACGGGATCACCGGCGCGGCGGTGCCCCGCGCCGGGAACTGAGCGCCGCGCCGGCTAGTCCATCTGCACATGTAGCTTGGAGAACACGCCGGCCCAGAACCGTTGCTCCTGGTCGCTGTAGGCCTTGATCTGCGCGAGATCCATGTCCACGGTCTCGGCACCCATTTCCCTCAAGCGTTCGGTGGTTTTCGGCTGGGCGATGGCCTTTCTGATCGCCACGTTCAGCTTTTCCAGGATGGGCCTGGGTGTGCCGGCGGGCGCGAAAATCGCCGCCCAGGAGTACAGCCCGAAGCCGATGCCCGACTCACGCAAGGTGGGCAGGTCGGGCATCAGGTCCGTGCGTTCCGGACTGGTGACCGCCAGGGCCCGGACCAATCCCTGGTCGATGAAGGGCTTGGCCGAAGCCAGTACCGCGAACATCATCTGGACCTGTCCGCCCACCAGGTCATTCAAGGCGGGCGCTTCCCCGCGGTAGGGAACGTGGACGATATCCACGCCCGCGGCGCTCTTGAAGATTTCTCCGTTCAAGTGCAGGCTCGATCCGCGTCCGCCGGAAGCGAAGTTCAGCTTGCCGGGATGCGCCTTGGCGTACTGCACCAGTTCCTGCGCCGTCCGTATCGGCAGGGACTTGTTGACGATCAGCACGCCCGGGTTGCGGGCGATCATCGCCACGGGAACCAGGTCCTTGAAGAAATCGTAGCTCTGGTTGCGATAAAGGAAGGAGTTGGTGACCCCCGACAGGCCGCTGACGCCCAGGGTGTATCCGTCGGGGGCGGATTTGGCGACGAAGCCTGTGCCGATGTTGCCGTTGGCGCCGGGGCGGTTGTCGACGATGACGCCTTGTCCCAGGAAGGACTCCAGGTCGGCCAGCGCCGAGCGCGCCAGGGAATCGCTGCTGCCGCCCGGCGCATAGTTGACGACCACGCGTATGGGCCGCTCGGGGTAGTTCGATGCGTCGGCCGCGACGCAGGGGATGGTGGCCACCGTGCCAGCGAGCAGGCTGGCGAATGCAAGGAATCTCATGCTGTTCATACGACCGACCTCGGTTGATGTGTTGACTGCCAATCACGCCGCCGCCCAAGGCGGCGCTTTCATTCGATCAACACATCCGCTTCGTCGATCAGGGACGCGGGGAGCTGGAGTCCCAGCCGCCGGGCGTTGTTCAGGTTGAGCGTGGTCGGCCCGCGCATGCTGCGATCGATGGGGATCTGCGCGGGATCCGCGCCGTGCAGTATCTGGTCGACGACCTGCGCCATCATCGGCCAGCCTTTCTTCTTGCCCGGGCTGATGGTCGCCAGGCCGCCCGCCCGGGTGATGGACATCTGATTGCCCACGGCGGGCAGCCGCGCATCCAGGAAAAGCCTGCCCAGGACTTCGCCGTTCATGTTGAACAGCGCATGGGGGCCGACCAGGACGGCCTGGCAGCCGTCCCGTTTCATGGCGAGGACGCTGGACTCGAAGTCCTCGGTGCGCAGCGTTTCGTAGATCGGCATTTCGCAGCCCATGGCGCGCGCGGCGTCGGCGAATTCGCGCATCACGGCGGGAGCGGGCGAATAGGTCGGGTTGTAGAGATGGCCGATGCGGGTCAGGCCGGGAACCGCCATCTTCAGCAGCCTGACCTTGGCCCAATTGTTGTAGGGGATGTAGGAGAAGCCGGTGAAATTCATGCCCGGCCGCCGGTAGCTCTCGGCCAGCCCTGCTTCGATGTGGTTGGTGGCCCAGCAGACGACGGGGATTTTCACGTCCCGCGTGGCCTTCTTGAGGGCGATGTTGGCATTGGTCAGGAAAGAAACGATCACGTCCGCGGGCCAGGCGACGAGGGCCTCGGCATGGGCCTGGATGAGGTCCTGGTCGCGGTTGCCGTACAACTCCTGGTAGACCACGTCGACGTTTTCCCGATAGCCGATGGCCTCCATTCCTCGTTTGAAATCGACGATGTCCTGCGTGTCGATGACCGGGTCGCCTTTCGCGACCACATGGATCAGGCCGACCCGATAGGGTCTGCCCGGCCCATTGTGTTGCCCTTGCATGAATGTCTCCTTCTATGCACTGCCCGTTTGTTCTGAAATAGAGAACGGCGTATCAAAATTACGAACCTATGATAAACATCGGCGCGCAAGGCCGTCAATCGGGAGATGCGTGCGGGGACGACGCCGGATGGCCTCGGCGTCCATATGAAGACGCGAGGCGGTCAGGCGGAAACGACGGGGGATGGGATCAGGCGGAGGAGCCGAGCTTTTCCGAGACCCGGCGGGCGGCCTCGCAAACCCGCTGCGCATGGTCGCGCATCCGCTTCGGCGTGAGGCGGTCGGTCGGGCCTGAAATGCCGATGGCGGCAATGGCCTTGCCGTAGCGATTGAAAACGGGGGCGGCCAGGCCGCCTATCCGCTCTCGCCATTCGCCGCGGTTGATCGCATAGCCGAGCTTGAGCACGCCGGCGAGTTCCTTGCGCAGGGCATCGCCGTCGGGCAGGGACAGGCGCGTATGGGGGGCGAGCCGCGCGGCGGCGGCGGCGATGATGTCGTCGTCCTGGTAGGCCAGCATCGCCTTGCCCGTCGCGACGGCGCTGGCGGGCGCGCGGCCGCCGACCTCGGTGTACGCCCGGATGGGCTGCGGGCTGTCGATCTTCTCGAGATAGATGACCTCGGTCTTGTCGAGTATCGACAAATGCACCGTTTCCTGTGTCTCGAGCGCGAGGCTTTCCATTTCGGGCAAGGCCACGGCGCGGACCGCCAGGCGTCCTACGATTTTCTCGCCCAGGCTCCAGATCTTGGGCGTGGCGAAATACTTGCCTTCGACGGAATCGACATAGCCGAGCGCGGCCAGCGTCTGCAACAGGCGGTGCGCGTTGCTCTTGGAAAGTTCGAGCTCGCTGGCGATGTTGGTCACCCCGCGCGGCGTGTCGCTGTCCGCCAGGGCCTCCAGCAGTTTCAGGCCCTTCGAAAGGGTCTTGTCGATCATGGGAAGAAGAAAATCCGGTTGCGGACCACCGGCGAGTTTATCTCGCGCGGATTCGCTTGTCCCGCCGGCTACCGCTGGCGCCGCCCCGGCCCCGCCAGGCTGCGCTCGATGCGCTTTCTTCTTTCTTCCAGCGCCTTGACCAGGGCCGGCACCCGCTCGGGACGTATCCGATCCTGCACCGCGCTCAGGCTCAGCGCCGCCATGGGGGCGCCGTGCGCATCCGACACCCGCACCGCCAGGCCGCGCACGCCGGTCATGACCAGGCCGTCGCTCAGCGCGTAGCCGTCCTCGCGCGCCCGCGCGACGGCGGCCCGCAGCGACGGTTCGGACACGTTGGGATAGGCGCGCAGCGGTTCGCGTATCGATTCGAACACCAGCTCCGCCTCGTCCTCGGGCAGGGCCGCGATCATGATGATGCCGCCCGCCCCCACGCCCAGCGGTCGGCGCGTGCCGACGTCGACGGTGAAGGCCTTGATGGGATAAGGGCCCATCTTGCGTTCGATGCAGACGGTGTCGTAGCCCGAGCGCACCGCCAGGAAGGCGGTGTCGCCGGTCTCGTCGGCCAGCGCCTGCATGTCGGGCCCGCACAGCTGGCGCAGGTCGGCGCGGCCGCTGGAAACGGACCATCCCAGCACCGCCATCTCCATGCCCAGGCGGTAGCGCCGGGTGTCCTCGTCCTGTTCGACCAGGCCATGCTGCAACAGCGACGTCAGTAGCCGGTGCACGGTGGGCTTGGACAGGCCGGAGGCATGCTGGAGGTCGATCAGGCGCAGGCCGGATTCGCCGGCCGACGCCAGGAGCCGCAGCACCGCGACGGCCCGGTCCACGGTCTGCGCGCCGCTGGTGTCGGGACGATTCATGGCGCGCATCGTAGCATGCAGGGTGGCCGTCACTCGCCGTCCAGCTTGATGCCGGTCTTGCTGACGATGCCGCTGTACAGATCGATCTGCTGCTTCCAGAACGCGGCCAGCTCCGCGGGCGTGGAGCCGACCGCCTCGGACCCGGCATCCTTGAATCGCTGGCGCGACTGCGGGTCTTTCGCGGCGGCCGAGACGGCCGCGGCCAGGCGGTCCAGGACGGGCTTGGGCGTGCCCGCCGGCGCGTAGATCGCGACCCAGAACGGAAACGCGTAGCCGGGCACGGCTTCGGCCACGGTGGGCACGTCGGGCAGCATGGCCGAGCGCTCGGTGGTGGTCACGCCCAGCGCCCGCACCCGGCCTTCATGGATGTTGCCGATCTGCGGCGGCACGCCGTCCAGCATCATGTGGATGCGTCCGCCCAGCAGGTCCTGCATGGCCGCCGCCGTGCCCTTGTAGGGCACGTGCTGCATGTTGACGCCGGCCAGGGTCTTGAACAGTTCGGAGGCCAGGTGGATGGCGGTGCCGTTGCCGGAAGACGCGTAGTTGTACTTGTCGGGATTCTTCCGGAGCAGCTCGACGAACTCCTTCATGTTCCGCGCCGGCACCTTGGGATTGACGACCATGACCAGCGGGAACTGGGCGACCAGGGACACGGGCGCGAAGTCCTTGACGGGATCGAAGCCCAGCCGGTCCTTGCCCAGCAGGCCGGTGGCGACGGCGGACGAGGAATTGAAGATCAACGTGTAGCCATCGGGCGTCGCGTTGGCCACGGTCTTGGCGGCGATGGCGCCGCCGGCGCCGGCCATGTTTTCCACGATGACCTGCTGCTTGAGGTCTTCGGCCATTTTCACCGCGGCGATGCGGGCCAGTTGGTCGATGCCGCCGCCCGGCGAGAACGGCACCAGCAGCCGGACGGGGCGGGTGGGGTAGTCGGCGGCGTGGGCCGGCGCGGCGGCGGTGGCGGCCAGCGCGAAGGCGGCCGCCCAGTGGATGAGGGGTTTGAACATGTGTGTCTCCGTTGCGGGCCTGTCGCGGCCCGTGTCGTCGTGCGTCAGGGTTGGCCGGACAGGTCCAGGCCGCGCGCGTCGTCGATGAGATGGGCCAGGCGGTCGCGGAAGAAGGGAGCGGGCTTGAGGATGCGGCATTCCTGCGACAGCATCAGCGGCCTGGCCTGGACCAGGAAAGCCTTCCAGTCCGGATCGGCGAACAGCGCGTCGCGGCAGTCCATGCGCTGTTGCAGGCTGCGGTAGCCCCACTGCGTGACGGTCTGGTTCAGGGCGCCGATCTCGCTCACGTAGTAGCCCAGCAGCGCGGGCAGGTGGCGCATCTGCGCCGCCATGCCTTCCTTCCTGTACAGCGCGACGAAGGCGTCGAGGTTGCCCGGATGATAGGTATAGAGCCGTTGTTCGACGATCATGTCGCCTCCCGCTGGTCCTGGCTGAACTTGTAGACGTGGGTGCGCCTGGCCAGTTCGGGAATGGGCATGCCGGCCTGGATGTCGTGGTAGCGGCGGGCCTCGCCTTCGCCGATTTCCTGCGCGCGCTTGAGCACGGTTTCGACGGCCTCGCGCGGGATGAAGCAGATGGCGCCTTCGTCGGCCACCACCAGGTCGCCGGGCCGCACCTGCACGCCGCGTATGTGCACGATGCCGTTGATGGCGACCGTCTCCAGCCGCCACTTGCCCGTGATGGAGCTGACGCCGCGCGACCAGATCGGGAAGTCCTGCGAGCGCGACTGCTCCACGTCGCGGATGGCGCCGTCGATGACGGCGCCCGCCTCGCCCTGGCGCTTGGCGATGGCGGCCGACAGCCCGCCCATGTTGGAGATGCCGGGCACGCCTTCGATGACGAGCACGTCGCCGGGCTCGGCCAGGTTGTGGGCCTCGATCTCGGCCATCTTCGAGATGCGGTCCTTGGCGCCCTTGTAGGCGTCGTCGCGCTGTTCGACGTTGCGCAAGGTCAGCGCCGGGCCGGCCATGCGCCGTCCGGGCAGCGTGGGCGGCAGGTCGCAGCCCGGCACCACGCCGCACAGGCCGAGCTCGTCCATGGCGTCGGACACGGTGCCGGTCAGGTCCTCCAGGGCGAGGAAGGCGTCGATGACGGATTGCGGATAGCGGGGGATGTCGAGATCGCCGAAGACGGCGGCGGGCAGCTTGCCCAGGGGAGTCTTGCTGGTCATGGAGTGTCCTTGGGGGTCAGGCGGCGGGCGTGCCCGCCATGACGATGTGGAAGAGGCGAAGGAAGTTGTCGCGGGCGATGGCGTCGATGTCCCGGCGTGCCAGGCCGATGTCCGCCAGGCCGGCCAGCATGTCCTGCTGGGCCTGTAGGCCGTCGATGGGATAGCGCCACGGCCAGGTCCCGTAGACCTCGGGCTTGCGCATGAATTCCTGGTAGCGCTCGGCCGGCTGGTCGGTGATGAAATCCGACCCTATGCCCACGTGCGCCACGCCGATGCGGTCGACGGCATAGCGGATGTGCGCCACCACGTCCTGCACGCCCGGGGTCTCGCCCGGCATGCGCACCAGCGGCGGCAGATAGGTGATGCCCAGCACGCCGCCGTTGGCCTTGAGCGCGTCCAGCAGGGCGTCGCTCTTGTTGCGGGCGTTGGGGCACAGGGCGTAGGCGTTGGCATGCGTCACCGCCACCGGATGGCGCGAGATGGCCAGCACGTCCAGGCCGCTGCGGTCGCCCACGTGCGACAGGTCGATGACGATGCCCAGGTCGTTCAGCACGCCCACCAACTCGCGTCCGAGCGAGGACAGGCCGGCGTCGGCCGGCTCGGCGCAGCCGTCGCCATACAGGTTGCGGATGTTGTGCGCGACCTGGATCACGCGCACGCCCAGCGCGTGGAAGAGCTCCATCAGCTTCAGGTCGCGCTCCACGCCGGGCACGTTCTGGTAGCCCAGCACGATGCCCAGCTTGCCTGCCTGCCTGGCGCGCTCGAAGCCGTCCGCGTCCTCGACCACCTGGACCAGGTCAGACAGGGTGGCGAGGTGCGCGCGGTAGTCGGCCAGCTGGTTCAGCGAATGGCGCAGGTCGGGAACGGGATTGATGCCGCGAAAATTGTTCAGCGTGATGTGGACGGCTTCCACGCCGTGGGCCAGGCTGGCCTCGGCGTAGGCGGCGGTCATGCGCGCGCCGTTCAGCAAGTCGAATACCTTGATCATGCTCGATGGCTTTCCTAGTGAATGACGGTCCGTAATATGGACCAACGAGACCAGGATTTTCGGTTTGAAGGAATGCCATGTCGAGATTGATGGTCCGATATATGGACCAGAATGAGAAAACGGCGCGAACCGGTGCCCGCCAGGCCGCGGGCGAGACCCGCAGGGGAAGGCCGGTACGCCGCCAGGCGCGGTCAGCGGGCCGGGCGACGCGTCCTTGCCACCGCCGGGGCGGGTTGCGGCCCGCCCTGGAACAGTTCCACGATCGCCTGCCGCAACCATGTATTGCCCGGCTCCTGGTCATGGCGCTTGTGCCAATAGACCATGACGTCGTAGCCCGGCATCTGCACCGGCGGGGCGAAGTGGCACAGGCCCCAGCGCCGCGCCACCGACAGCGCGAGGTTGCGCGGCATGATGGCGACGACGTCGGTGTCGGCCACCAGTTCGGCGATGGCCAGGAAGTGCGTCACCCGCGCCACCACCTGCTCGCTCATGCCGTTGGCGACCAGCATGCGGTCGATCAGCACCGAATGGTTGGTGCCCGCGACGTTCGGCACGACATGGCGTGCCCGCTTGAACTCCGCCAGGTTGAGCGTGCCGCGCGGCACCGTGGACGGCCGGGCCACGCAGGCATAGACGTCCGAGAACAGGATCCGGCTGCGCACGCCGGCGATGTCGGGATTGATGGCGCCCAGGGCGAGGTCGATGGTTCCCTTCGACAGTTCCTGGGCCAGTTCCTCCGGGCTCGCGCTGGTGGCGATCGTCTCCACGCACAGCCGCGGCGCGTGGTGCTGGAGATGGAGGATGAGCCGGGGCAGGAAGGTGTGTTCACCGATGTCGGTCATCGCCAGGCGGAACACGCGGCGCGCGGTCGCGGGCACGAAGGAGCCCTTCTCCAGCGTCTGGGCCAGGATCTGCAAGGCCTGGGAGACCGGCCCCACGAGTTCGTCGGCGAAAGGCGTGGGTTCCACGCCCTTGGCCAGCCGTACGAACAGCGGATCGCCGTACATGTCGCGCAGGCGGGCCAGCGCGTGGCTCATCGCGGGCTGGCTCAGCCCCAGCGCCTTGCCCGCCGCCGTGAGGTTGCGCGTGCGGTAGATGGCATCGAACAGGTCCAGCAGGTTCAGGTCCAGCTTGCGCGACAACGGCTTGTCCATGCCTGTGTCATTCTTTTGAAGAATGAAAGAGATTCAATCATTTCATTTTACATATATCTACCCCAAACCTAAGATTCGCTCCATATCGAGTGGAGCGAGACGATGAGTACATCGACACCCGCCAGCGGGCCCGGATTTTCCGGGTACGTGCTGGACGACGCGGACAACGGCAGGTTCCTGGTCGACCGCGGGATCTACCGGGATCAGGCGCTGTTCGAGGCCGAGATGGCCCGCATTTTCGAAGGCGGCTGGGTCTACCTGTGCCACGAAAGCGAGCTGGCCCGGCACGGCGATTACGTGACGCGCTACATGGGGCGCCAGCCCGTGGTGGTGAACCGCCGCAAGGACGGCAGCATCGGCGCCTTCGTCAATGCCTGCGCGCACCGGGGCACCGTGGTCGCGCCCCTGCGCAAGGGATCGGCCAGGAGCTTCACCTGCCGCTTCCACGGCTGGACCTATGCCGAGACGGGGCGCTGCATCAAGATCAAGAACCAGGAGACCGGCGCCTACGCGGACGACGAGACCCTGCGCGACGGCTTTGGCCTGAAGGTGGTGCCCCGGGTGGACAGCTACCGGGGCTTCGTATTCGGCAGCCTGCGCGCCGACGTGGGCGAACTGGCGGACCACCTGGGGCCGACCCGGGCCTGGATAGACCTGATGGCCGACCAGTCGCCCGAGGGGCTGGAGGTGGTCGAGGGCGATTCCACCTACATCATCCGCGGCAACTGGAAGATGGGCGGCGAGAACGGCGTCGACGGCTATCACGTCAGCACCGTCCACCGCGTCTTCGCCGCCACGATGACCATGCGCGAGGAAGCGCGCGGCGGCGCCGGCACGCAGAAGACCGAGGCTGGCCGCATCGTGGGCAGGGTCGAATCGGGCACCGCGGATTTCGGCAACGGCCACATCGGCATCTGGGCCCGGCGCTCGACGCCGGAGGCCGCGCCGCTGTACGAAGCCCGCGAGCGCCTGCTGGGCGAGTTCGACGAGCGCAAGGTGGACTGGATGGTCGGCATGGGGCGCAATCTCTACCTGTTCCCCAACATGCTGCTGTTCGACCAGCCCTCGACGCAGATCCGCATCCTGCGGCCGCTGTCGGCGGACCGCACCGAGGTCCGCATCCAGTGCATCGCGCCGCGCGGCGAGAGCCCCGAGGCCCGGGCGTCGCGGCTGCGCAAGTTCGTGGATTTCTACCTGCCCACGGGCATGGCCACCTCGGACGACATCGCCGCGCTGGAGGACACCGCCGTCGGCGGCGAGGCCAGGCTCAGCCGGTGGAACGACTACGGCCGGGGGGAAAAGGCCATGCGGCCCGGCGCGCAATGCCAGCCGCTGATGGACATAGGCTGCGAGGCGGTCGCGGTGTCCGACAACTGGGACCACGAGGTCTTCTACCAGGGCTACTACCGCCACTGGCTGCGGGTGATGAACGAGGAGCGGGACTGATGGCCGTCGATACCGACCTGCACGCGCAGGTATCCACCTTGCTGGCCCGCGAGGCCATCTACCTGGACGAGAAGAACTGGGATGCGTGGCTCGACCTGTTCGCGCCGGACGTCGAGTACTTCGTGCCCGCCTGGCTGTCGGAAGACACCCTGACCACCGACCCGCGCACGCAGCTGTGCCTGATGCACATGGATTCCCGGCTGGGCCTGGAGGAGCGCGTGTTCCGCATCCGCAGCCGCGATTCGTTCGCGTCGCTGCCGCTGGACCGGACCGCGCACCAGACGACCAACATCCTGGTCACCGGGCAGTCCGGCGACGAGGTCGAGGTGACCGCGTCCTGGCTGGCGCATTGCGTGGGGCCGCGCGGCCAGGCCACGCGGGGCGGGCGCTACGACTACACGCTGCGGCGCACGGACGGCGGGCTGAAGATCGCGCGCAAGCGCATCGTGATGATCGACGAGAAGATCGAAGGCACGGTCGATGTCTATCACATCTAGGCGGCCGCACCATGCATGACATCACCGCGATCTTCGAGGACGGCCGGACGGTCCGGTTCCCGGCCCGGCCCGGCGAGGTAGTCTACCAGGCCGCCTATCGCGCCTCGGTGCAACTGGCCCACGACTGCCTGGAAGGCGCGTGCGGCGAATGCAAGGCCTGGTGCACGGCGGGCGAGTTCGAGCTGGACGACTACAGTGACGAGGCCTTGTCGCGCGACGAGCGCGACCAGGGGCAGACACTGCTGTGCAAGATGCGGCCGCGCTCGCCATGCGTGGTGGAGCTGCCCTATCCTTCCGGCTTCCAGGCCGGGCACGCGCCGGCGTCCATCGCGGCGCGGCTGGCGGCGGTCGAGCGCGTCTCGTCCACGGTCGTGCGGACGCGGCTGGAGATCGACCAGCCGCTGGATTTCCTGCCGGGCCAGTATGCCAACCTGTCGGTGCCCGGCGCCGGCGTGTCGCGAGCCTATTCGTTCGCCAACCTGCCGGGCGGCAAGCTGCTGGAGTTCTTCCACAAGCTGGTCCCGGACGGCGCCATGAGCACCTATCTCGCCCGGCGCGCGACCGTTGGCGACGCGCTGGCGCTGACACCGCCGTCCGGCCATTTCTACCTGCGCGAGAACGGCCGCCCGCTGCTGCTGGTCGCCGGCGGGACGGGGTTGGCGCCCTTCCTGTCCATGCTGGGCCACCTGGCGCGCGGGCCCCGGCCGGCGCCGCCGGTCCGGCTGCTGGTCGGGGCCAACGCGGCGGCGGAGTTCTTCGCCCACGAGCAACTGGCCGGGCTGGCCGGCATCCTGCGGGTCGAGATCGAGCGCATCGCGGTCTCCCGCGAGGGATGGGCCGGCGCCAGCGGCCATGTCACGCAACTGCTGCGCGACGACATGCTGCGGGATGCGCCCGATGTCTATCTATGCGGCCCGCCGCCCATGATCGAGTCCTGTGCCGGCTGGCTGGCGGCACGGGGCGTGGACCGCCACCGGGTCCGGGCCGAGAAGTTCCTTCCCTCGGCCTGAGCACCGGCCGGATCGCGAGTGACCGCAGTGTCACGCAGTGCCCTACATATTGGAGACAAGCATGCCCAAGTCCATTCCGTCCGTCCGTACCCGGCGCGCCGCCTGTCTGTTCGTGGCCGGCAGCCTGCTGTCCATCCACGCCGCCGCCGGCGCGAATGAACAGGCGTGGCCCGCCAAGCCGATCCGCATCGTCGTGGCCTTCGCGCCGGGCGGACTCACCGACATCATCGCCCGGGCCTTCCAGCCGCGCCTGACCGAGATCTTCGGCCAGCCGGTCATCATCGAGAACCGTCCCGCGGCCGGCGGCACCGTGGCTGAAGGCGCCGTGGCGCGGGCCGAGCCGGACGGCTACACGCTGCTGATGACCGCCGATGGCGTGCCGGCCAATCCGCATCTCTACAAGGGACTGTCCTATGACATGTTCCGGGACCTCCAGCCGGTCAGCCAGCTGGTCCGTATTCCGCTGGTCATGCTGGTCAATCCCTCGCTGCCGGTGAAGTCCGTCAAGGAGCTGGTCTCGTTCGCCGCCGCCTCGCCGGGCAAGTATTCCTACGCGAGCCCCGGCGCTGGAACCAGCAATCATCTGTTCTTCGAGGTGTTCAAGGACATGACCCGGATGGACATGGTGCACGCGCCCTACAAGGGCGGCAGCCCCGCCATGACCGACCTGGTGGGCGGGCACGTGCAGGCGCTGCTGATCTCGGCCACCCTGGCGGTGCCCCAGGCGCTGGGCGGGAAGGTGCGCGCGCTGGCGGTGACCAGCGACCAGCGCATGGACGCGCTGCCGGACGTGCCCACCTTCGCCGAGGCGGGCTATCCCACGTTCAATCCGCACCAGTGGACCGGCCTGTTCGTGCCGGCGGGCACGCCGCCGGCGCTGGTGGCCCGCATCCACCAGGCCTTCGCGAAGGCGGCCGGGGCGCCCGACGTGCGCGCGCGCCTGAAGGAATTGTCGGCCGAGCCCTATATGACCTCGCCCGAGGTATTCAAGCAGAACCTCAGGAAGGACTACGACATGCTGGGCGCGCTGATCGAGAGCAAGGGCATCACGCGCTAGCCGCGCCGGCCACGCTCCGGGGGGAATGCGCTACGATGGGCGCGGCCAGAGAGGGCATCCCACCGGAGCGGGCATGGAGACCAATTCGCCGATCGATCCTTACCGCAAGATCAGCGCGCGCATCATTCCCTTGATGATGCTGCTGTACCTCATGGCTTTCCTGGACCGGGTGAACATCAGTTTCGCCGCGCTGACCATGAACCAGGACCTGGGCTTCACGCCGACCATCTTCGGCTGGGGCGCCGGCATTTTCTTCATCGGCTATTTCCTGTTCGAGGTCCCCAGCAACCTCATCCTGGAGAAGGTCGGCGCGCGCCTGTGGATCGCGCGGATCATGGTCACGTGGGGCCTGATCTCGGCGGCCATGGCCTTCGTGTCGGGCACCGCGAGCTTTCTCACGCTGCGCTTCCTGCTCGGGGTGGCCGAGGCGGGATTCCTGCCTGGCATGCTGCTCTACCTGACGTACTGGTTCCCGGCCCGGCACCGCGCGAAGTTCATCGCGCTTTTCATGGCCGCGGTGCCGCTGGCCAGCGCGATCGGCTCGCCGGTCTCCGGCCTCCTGGTCGGCATGGACGACGTGATGGGGCTCAAGGGCTGGCAATGGTTGTTCATTCTGGAAGGACTGCCTTCGTGCCTGCTCGGCATTGTCGTCCTGTTCGCGCTGCCGGACCGTCCCGCCACCGCGAAATGGCTGTCTCCGCGTGAGCGCGAGATCGTCGAGGCCGACCTCGCGCGGGACCGGCTCGCCGCTTCCGGCCGCAGCCACCATGCCATGTGGCCGGCCCTGGCGGACCGGCGCGTGCTGGTCCTGTGCGGCGTGTACTTCGGCATCGTCATCGGGTTGTACGGCATCGGCCTGTGGCTGCCGCAGATCGCCAAGGCGATGGGGTATTCGAACGCCGCGGTCGGCTTTATCGTGGCCGCGCCCTATGCCGTCAGCGCGGTGGCGATGTTGGCCTGGGGGCGCCACAGCGACAAGCACGGCGAACGCGCCGGGCACGTCGCGGCCGCGGCCCTGGTCAGCGTCGCCGGCCTGCTCGCCAGCCTCTACTTCGGCACGCCGTGGATGGCGTTGTGCTGCCTGGGGCTGGCCTCGGTCGGCATCTATGCCTGCCTGGGGCCGTTCTGGGCGATGCCGCCGTTGTTCCTCCAGGGCACGGCGGCGGCGGGCGGCATCGCGCTGATCAACTCGGTCGGCAACCTGGGCGGCTTCGCCGGTCCCTACCTGATGGGGTGGATCAAGGAAAGTACCGGCAGTTTCTCGCTGGGCATGGCCGCCATGGCCGGTTGCCTGGGCGCGGCCGCGATACTCGCGCTATCGCTGAAACGGGAAATGCGGGCGATGCGCGGGACCGCCGAACGCGCCGCGGACCCCGGCTAGGGCCGGTCCGATCGTCGCGGAGGGTCCGGGCATGGCGCCCTACGCCGGATCCGTCTTCACCAGGCAATACGCGGCGGTATCGTAGGGCACGGTCACGACGGCGCGGCCGTGCAATTCGGGCTCGGCGTCGATCAGCGCCTGCAACCGCTCATCCACGTGCGCACGCTTCTCCGGCGGGAGCGCCGAAATGAAACTGGTGGAGCGCACCCGGTTCAGGATGACGTCTTCCGGGGACCCGGCGTGGCCGTTGGCGTAGTGCCGTTCGTCCATGGCGCCGAAGCCGGGGTGGGGGAAGGCCTGGCGCCACGCGCCGGTGTAATAGCGGGGGGCGTCGCCCTCGAATTCATTGACGATGCGGTCCATGCCGGCCACCCAGGGCACGCGCGCGTCGCGCATGTTCCAGACCAGCCCCAGCCGGCCGCCCGGCTTCAGCACGCGATGGATTTCGTCCAGGGCTTCGGCCGTGGCGAACCAGTGAAAGGCCTGCGCGCACACGACCGCGTCGACGCTGGCATCCGGCAGCGGGATGGCGTCGGCGGTACCGACCAGCGGCCGGACGTCCGGATGAGCCGCGGCCAGCTTGTCCAGCATGGCGGCCACCGGTTCCACGGCGATCACGCTGGCGCCCGTGGCAAGCAGCCGGGGCGTGAATTTGCCGGTGCCCGCGCCCAGGTCCAGCACGGTGGCGCCGGCATGCAGGCCCAGCGTGTCGCGCAGCCAGCCGGCGATTTCCGGCGGATAGTCGGGACGCCCGCGGACGTAGGTGTCGGCCCCTTTGGTGTAGCCGTCGGCGGCCGAGTGATGGATGGCGCTCGTGCTGTCCATGTGTTCTCTCCATTGAATCGCGGGGGGGCGATCTGTTTTACCATGCGCGTTTGCCGGGCATGGAGGCCGTATGCACGAAATCAACTGGGACGACTTCATGAAGGTCGAGCTGCGCGTGGGCCGCGTCGTCGGCGCAGAGGTGTTCGTCCAGGCGCGCAAGCCCGCCTATGTGCTGCAAGTGGATTTCGGCGAGGAGCTGGGCGTGCGCAAGTCGAGCGCGCAGATCACGCACCACTATCAGCCGGAGGATCTGGTGGGCCGGCTGGTGGTGGCGGTGGTCAACTTTCCGCGCAAGCAGATCGGGCCGCTGATGTCGGAATGCCTGGTGACGGGTTTCCATGACGAGAACGGCCATGTGGCCCTGTGCGTGCCGGACAAGGATGTGCCGCTGGGCACGCGGCTGCTCTAGGGCCGGTTCACGCTGAATCCGCGCCCCGGTCCGCCGGCGCGTCGACGTCGCGCCGCGCCAGCCATTCTTCGCGCGTGATCTCCCAGATTTCGCTGGGCAGCCTGCCCGACACGTAGCCGCGTTCTTCGGTGGCGACCATGCGCATGCCGCCGCGTGCCGAGATCCGGCTGGACGCGAGGTTGGCCGCGGCCTTGGGCACGCGCAGCCTGGGCTTGCCCAGTATCCCGAACCAGTAGTCCGTGACCGCGTCGGCCGCTTCCGTCATCAGGCCCTGGCCTTGCCATTCCGGCACGATCCAGAAGCCGCGGTTGTTGTCCGGGTCGTCCATCAGGCTGATCACGCCGATCAGCCGGTCCGGCTCTTGTTTGGGCCGCAGGCTCCAGTGCCATTCGCGTCCCTGCGCCATGGCCGGCAGCGCCGCGTCGCGCAGGAACGCCAGCGCGCCGTCTGGCGGGTACGGCCAGGGCACGCGGTCGGCCAGGAAGCGCACGATCTCCCAGCGCGCGAAGGCATGCTGGATGGCCGGGGCGTCGGCCAGCGCCAGGGGCCGCAACTGCAGGCGCGGCGTGGAAAGAATGGGAACGGGCATCGCGGTATCCTGTGAGAAGGACATTCTGCATCCCGAGACTCCCATGCCGCAACGCCTGCCCGTTGAACTCGCCAAGTGCTACCGGCTGCTGAACCATGGTCCCACCGTGCTGGTGGGCAGCGCCCACGGCGGGCGCAGCAATGTCATGGCGGCGGCGTGGTCGATGCCGCTGGACTATGCGCCGCCCAAAGTCGCGGTGGTGATCGACCGCCATACGCTGACGCGCGAACTGGTGGAAGGATCGGGCGAGTTTTCGCTGAACGTGCCGTCGCGCGAACTGGCGCAGGCCACGCTGGATGCCGGCAGCCTGTCCGGCCGGGACCGGGACAAGTGGAGCGGGCATGGCCTGGACGCGTTTCCGGGCGAGGCCATCGGCGCGCCGTTGATCGAAGGCTGCCTCGGATGGCTGGAGTGCCGGGTCATACCGGAACCGCATGTCCAGGAACGCTACGACCTGTTCCTGGGCGAGGTGGTCGCGGCCTGGGCGGATCCGAGGGCATTCCGGAACGGGCACTGGGAGTTCGAGCCCGGCATGCCGCGCAGCATCCACTACGTCGCGGGCGGGAATTTCTTCGAGACGGGAGCGGCGTTCGAGATCGAAAAGCCGGCCTAGCGGGACACCGCCTCCGCCATAAGGACGGCCATTACATCTTCAGGGCGCGGCCCTGCAGCTTGTCGATGACGCGGAACAGCGTCGCGCGTTCCTGCGGCGACAGATCCGCCAGCAGGTCTTCCTGGAATTCCAGGGCGACAGGAACGACGGCCCGGTAGACCGCCTCGCCGGCATCGGTCAGGTCCAGGAAGGCCTCGCGCCTGTCGTTCTCGTTGGGGCGGCGCCGGATCAGCCCCGCGGCTTCGAGATCGGTGATCGCGCGCGACACCATGACCTTGGTCATGCGGGTCTTGGCGCAGATGTCGCGTGCCGTCATCGCGCCGTGTTCCTCTTCCGTGCCGCGCCTCTCCCCCAGGAAGGAAATCACGCGCCAGCGCGGTCCGTCGATGCCGAAACGCTCGGAATACGCCGCGTAGCTGCGCGCGAAGCGGTCGGCGACCAGGCTGGACAACATGTTCAGCCTATAGGGCAGGAAGGCGTCGAGGTGCAGGGAAGGGAGTTCGCCCGCCGAGCGGGGGGAAGCGGACGTCGAGCGCTTGGTGGCCATGGGGACGAAGCTGGAGTCTGGATGCCAAAGGGCGAATTCTAGCCCTCTTGCCGCGGCGAACGCAGAGTCCGCACTTGTCGGCATGCGGGTTTTGCCTAGTCCGCGCGTCATCGAAAATCGCTTGACTTGGTTTCACGGGAAACTAATACTACCGGAAATTGGTTTCGTAAGAAACTAATTGCGGCGCTTGGGCCGCATATCGATTCTTGATGGAGTGGCCAGCATGGCATCGACCGAAGGCATATCGGGCAGCGGCGCGCGATATGACTCCCTGTACTTCGACTATGTGCATCATCCTTTCGAGCTTCCCGCGGAAATGCGCGGGGAAGCGCCGGTGCATCAGGTGGTCGTGGCCGGGGCGGGACCCGTCGGCCTGACCGTGGCGCTGGAGCTCGCCCGGCGCGGCATCGAAGTGGTGGTGCTGGAGGAAGACGACACGGTCAACCGCGGCAGCCGCGCGGTCGGCACCGCGCGGCGCAGCCTGGAGATCTTCGAGCGCATCGGCGCGGGCACCCGCTTCGTCGAGACCGGCGTGTCGTGGAAGGGGGGGCGCAGCTACTACCGGGACAAGCTGGTGCTGGATTTCCAGGTGCAGCAGGATGCCCGGCTCAAGCATCCGCCCATGGTGTCGCTGGCGCAGTGCCACGTCGAGCAATACCTTTACGAGGCGCTGCGCGCCTGCCCCAACGTGTCCCTGCGCTGGTCGTCGCGCGTGGAACAGGTCGAGCAGGACGGCGAACGGGTGACCGCCCAGGTCCATACGCCGTCCGGTTCCTACGCGCTGCATGCGCAGTGGCTGGTGGCCTGCGACGGCGGCCGCAGCGCGGTGCGCCGCTCGTTGGGCAAGGAACTGCGCGGCAGCGTGTACGAAGGCCGCTACCTGATCGTCGACATCCAGATGCGCAGCAAGGAGCCGCCCGGCCGGCGCGTCTGGTTCGATCCGCCGGCATTTCCCGGGGCGACCATCATCATGCACAAGCAGCCCTTCGACATCTGGCGCATCGACTACCAACTGCTGCCCGACGAGGACCTGGAACAGGAGATCCAGCCCGAGCGGGTGCGCGAGCGGGTGACCGAATTCCTGTCGTCGATAGGCGAGACGGCCGATTGGCGGATCGACTGGATCAGCCCGTACCGCGCGCACAGCCTGACGCTGGACGACTACCGCGACGGCCGCGTGCTGTTCGCCGGCGACGCCGCGCATCTGGTGCCCATCTTCGGCGCGCGGGGCATGAACGGCGGCGTGGACGACGCGCACAACCTGGGCTGGAAGCTGGCGAGCGTGGCGGCGGGACACGCCACGCCGGCCTTGCTGGATACCTATTCGATCGAACGCGTGGACGCGGCCAGGCAGAACATGGCGCTGGCGGAGAAGAGCACGCGCTTCATGACGCCGCCCACGCGCGGACACGCCGTCATGCAGGAAGCGGTGCTGTCGCTGGCGGTCAGCGAACCCTTCGTGCGCGAGCTGATCAATCCGCGCCAGGTAACGGAACTGCGCATGACCGGGTCGGCGCTGCGCCTGCCGGACGATGGGTCGTTCGGCCACGGCCCCGCGCCCGGCGCCGTGTGCCCGAACCTGCCGTGCGGCGCGTCGGCCGGTGGACCGGTCTTCCTGCACGACAGGTTGGGCAAGGATTTCACGCTGCTGGTGTTCGGCGACGATGGGTTGGCCGACAAGTCACGGCGCCTGGACGCCCTGCGAGGCTCGATGGGGGTGCCGTTTGGCGTCGATGCCGTCGCGGTCGATGACGCCGGGGTCGCCGGGGCCTTCGACGCGAGGCCAGGTACGGCGTACCTCGTCCGGCCCGATGGACACGTGATGGTGCGGTGGCGCGCCTGGGAACCCGAAACGGTGTTGCCGCGCCTGGTGCGCGCGGTACAGGGTAAAGAGTAAAGAGGAGTTGGACCATGCTGGTTGAACAGACATTGCCCGCGGGGCTGCTGGAACGCAATTGGGAGGCGCTGGCCATCGCGCTGAACGAGGCCGGGCCGGACAAGGAGGCGGTCTTCCTGGCCAAGGTCGCCCTGGCGCTGTCGTCCATGCTGCCCGATCCGGGCCGGCTGGAACAGGTCATCGAGGCCGCGCTGCGCGACCTGCGGCACGAGGAGCTGGCATGAGCACGCGCGACACACGCATCGCCATCGCCGGCGCTGGCATAGGTGGCCTGGCCGCCGGGCTGGCCCTGCTCAAGCAGGGCTTCGACGTGGACATCTACGAACAGGCGGCCGAGCTGGGCGAGGTGGGCGCCGGCGTGCAGATCAGCCCCAACGGCACGCGGCTGCTCCGGGCCTGGGGGCTGGGTGAGGCCATGTTCGAGCTGGGCACCCAGACCCAGGGCAAGGAGATCCGCGTCTGGAACACCGCGGACGCCAACCGCTACCTGGAGCTGGGCGCCGCGTCCGTCTCGAAGTACGGCGCGCCCTACCTGACGTTTCACCGCGCCGACCTGCATGCGCTGCTGCTGGATGCCGTGCGGCGCGAGAAGCGCGACGCGATCCACCTGAATGCCGCCTTCGCTTCGCTGGGTACGGCGGACGGCGGCGCCGAAATGCGCCTGGCCTCGGGCCAGACCGTCCGGGCCGACGCGCTGATCGGCGCCGACGGCGTCCATTCCAAGGTGCGCCAGTCCCTGTTCGGCGCTGACCAGCCCCGGTTCACCGGCTGCATGGCCTGGCGTGGCCTGATCGAGGCCGACCGCCTGCCGGCATCGATCAACCGCACGGGGGGCGTGTCGTGGCTGGGCCCGACCGCGCACGTGCTGACCTACCCGATCCGCAAGGGACGGATGCTGAACTTCATCGGCATGGTGGATCGGGCGGACTGGACGGTCGAGTCGTGGAACGCGCGCGGCACGATCGAAGAGTGCCTGGGGGATTTCCAGGGCTGGCACGAGGACGTGATCGCGATGATCGAACGCATCGAGGTGCCCTACAAGTGGGCCCTGATCGTGCGCGACACCCTGCCCGTCTGGGTGCGGGGACACGTTGCCTTGCTGGGCGACGCCTGCCACAGCACGCTGCCCTTCATGGCCCAGGGCGCCAACATGGCGCTGGAAGACGCCATGGTGCTGGGCCGCTGCCTGCGGCGCACGCCCGGCGACATCCCCGCCGCGCTGGCGTCGTACGAACGCATGCGGGTCGAGCGGACCACGAGGATCGTGAACGAGTCGGCGGCCCAGATCACGCGGGTCCATGCGCCCGTGCTGGCCGAGGCCGGCAGCGCGCGGGACCACATCCGGCGCGAGTGGGAGCCGGACCGCGTCGAGGACCGCTACGACTGGGTCTATGGCTACGACGCCATCGAGCAGCCTTTCGCCTAGGAGCGCCGCCATGTCTTCTTCCGCCGACGACGACCTCGCCATACGAAGCCTGCGGCAGCGGTGGGCCTTCCATCGCGACCAGGGCGATTTCACCGGCATGGCCGGCTGTTTCCATCCAGAGGCGACGGCCAGCATCTCGTGGTTCAACGGCAAGGTCGCGGACCTGGTGCCGCTGCTGGCGGCCAGCGATGCGGCGCGCAAGCCCGGCGAACACGGCAAGCACTGGGTCGGGAACTGCCGCGTGGACCCGCGCGGCGACCGCGCCCTGCTGGAATCCGACATGGCCATCCTGATCCGCGAGTACATCGACGGGCAGTTGTTCGATTACACGGGTCATTGCCGCTTCCTCGACCAGGTGGAACGGCGCGCGGGCAAGTGGGGCATCCTGCACTGGACCGCGATCTTCGACAAGGACCGGCTCGATCCGGCGCAGGGCGAGGCGCCCGCCTGGCTGCGCGAGGTCGACCTGGCCACCCCGGATGCGGGGCTGGCCTTCATGCGCCTGCGGCAACGCAGGAAGGGCCGCGACGTGCCTGCCTCCACGGTGGTGGGCGGCAGCGAGGCCGAGCGGCGATTGCGGCGCGACGCCTGGGCCTGGCTGGAGCGGCGCGATGGGCAGTGAACATTCTCCATTGAACGGTGAGTCCCGCACGATGAATCCTTCCACTCTCTGGTACACCCGCTGCCCGGTGCCGACGGCATTCGGCGTCGCCGTCGAACGCGGTTTCCTCGATGCCGAGCTGGCGCGCGACGGCATCGCGGCGCGGTCGCTCGCGTCGAGCACCGACAATCAGGTCAGGCAGTCGCATTTCCACCATTCCCAGCCCAACTCGTTCCGCCACGGCGGTAACGGCCCCCCGCTGGTGACCCGTTCGCGCGGCGGCCGGGTCAAGCTGATCGGCCTGTCGTGGAACGACAGCATCAAGCCCATGCTGGTCATGCCCGACAGCGGCATCGCCTCGGTGCGCGCGCTGGCCGGCAGGAAGGTGTCGCTGCCGATACGCGCCGGCGATTCCATCGATTTCTGGAAGGCCTCGTCGCTGCGGGGCACCGAACTCGCGTTGGCGCTTGAAGGCATGACCATGGACGACGTGGCGATGACGCCGGTTTCGACCAACCGCACTTTCATGGACGGGGCGACGGCCTCCACCGCCCAGACGGCCACCCTCTGGGGCGCGCACTGCATGCTGGGCCATCAGCGCGAGGAAGCCTTCGCGCTGGTCCGGGGCGAGGTGGACGCGCTGTACAGCCAGGGCGCGATCGCCGCCGTGGTCATGGGGTTCACCGGGGCGGTCGCCATCGCCGATGCGGCCGCCAGCCCCGACCTGGCCGGCCGCGTGAACAACGACGCGCCGCTGGCCCTGACCGTGAGCGAGGACCTGCTGGCCGAGCAGCCGGAACTGGTGGCGCGCTGCCTGGCCGCCGTCCTGCGCGCGGCCGCCTGGGCACAGGCCAACGAACGCGAGGCCAAGCGCATCATCGCCGCCGATACCGGCCTGCCCGAGGAACTCGTGGACGCGGCTTTTCCGCAAGACGTGCATCGCCAACTCGAGGTCGACCTGCGGCCCGAGTGGGTGGAGGCGCTGCGGGTGCAGCACGACCACCTGCTGCGGCACGGCTTCCTGGCCGCGCCCATCGCCTTCGAGGATTTCGTCGACCACGGTCCGCTGCGGCGAGCCCGGGAAATATTGGCCGGCGAAGCGGCCGTGCCCCTGTGAACACAAGAAAGGAGATCGCCATGCCCGAGGAATTCACCCGTTTCCTGACCCTGTTCGACCGGCTGGTCCGCTATTCCGACGACTGGGTGGCGCGCATGGACGCCGGCAAGATGGACTGGGCGCCGATCGAGAACGCCAGCACGCGCTTCGGCACGCGAGTGTCGCGCATCACGGTGCGCAGCCTGCTGATCCATACCGTGCTGGCCGAGCGCAACTGGGTGCGCGCCATTCCGGCCTGCGAGCCCGGCGGCGTCATTCCCCTGCCCAGCGATCCCGCCGCCGCGGCCCGTTTCGACGGCACGGACCTGCGCACGACGGCGCTCGCCCTGCACGAGGAGAATCTCGAGGCGCTGGGCCGCTATACGCCCGCCGAGCTTGGCAAGAAAGTCCACTTCGTCGGCCGCGAATGGTCCGGCATGGGGCTGCTGTGGGGCATGTACGCCCATCGCGCCTTCCACGTGGGCAACATCGATATCTATCTGCGGCAGAGCGACGTGGTGGGACCCGAGTTCTTCGAGTTCAATCCGGCCATCATGGCCTGATGCCGTTCACTTTTCTTCTCTTGCGATCCTGACCCATGACGACTTCCCCCCTACGCATCGCGGGCCTGTGCGGCAGCCTGCGCAAAGCCTCCTACAACCGGCGGGCCCTCGAGGCCGCGGGCAGCCTCATGCCGCCGGGCATGGAATTGTCGGTGCTCGACATCCGGAACTTTCCGATGTTCGACGCCGATGTCCTGGCCGAGGGCATGCCCGATGCCGTCCGGCGGGCCCGGGAGGCCGTGCGCGATGCCGATGCGGTGCTGATCGCCAGCCCGGAATACAACTTCTCGGTGTCCGGCGTGCTGAAGAACGCGATCGACTGGATCTCCCGGGGCGACGACCAGCCCTTCGCCGGCAAGCCGGTCGCCATCCTCAGCGCCACCCAGGGGCCGCTGGGCGGCGCGCGGTCGCAGTACGACCTGCGCAAGATCATGGTCTTCCTGGATGCGCTGGTGTTGAACAAACCCGAGATCTTCATCGGCATGGCGCCGGCCAAGTTCGATGCGGCCGGCGCGCTGACCGACGCCCCTACCCGGGAGATCCTGGGCCGGCAGATGGCGGCCCTGGAGAAATTCGTGCAGTTCGTGCGGCGCGGACGAGCCCAGCCCTGAGGGGCGAACGGCGTCCAGACATATTCCAACCGGAGAATGGCGATGTTCGGATTGATGAAGCGGTTGCTGCAGATCGGGGGCATTGCGATGGTGGGCCTGGCCTCCCCCGGCGTTCATGCACAGGGGTTCCCGGCCAAGCCTTTGCGGTGGATCGTCGGCTACCCCGCCGGCGGGGGCAGCGACAACGCGGTACGGATCCTGGCGGCCAGGCTGGCCGAGAAGCTGGGGCAGCCCGTCATCGTCGAGAACCACCCCGGCGCGGCCACCATCGTCGCGGCAGAAACGGCGGCGAAATCGGCCCCGGACGGCTACACGCTGTTCTCGGTCGACAACGGCACGGTCGTCTTCAACCCCCTGCTCTACAAGAAACTGCCCTACGTCCCGTCGCGTGACTTCGCGCCGGTGGCCCTGTACGGCAAGTTTCCGCTGCTGCTGGTGGTGAATCCGCAGGTGGTGCCGGCGGACTCGGTCGCGTCGCTGGTGCGCCTGGCCAAGGCCGCGGGCGGATCCATGGGCTATGCCTCGCCCGGCCTGGGCAGTCCGCAGCACCTGGCCGGCGAACTGTTCAAGGAAATGACCGGCGCGCCGCTGCTGCACGTGCCCTACAAAGGCACCGCGCCGCTGACCCAGGACCTGCTGGGCGGCCACATCGGCGTCTCGTTCATCGGCGTGCCCACCGGCATGCGGCAGGTCCAGGCGGGCAAGCTGCGCGCGCTGGGCGTGGCCGAGGCGGCCCGCCTGCCCTCGCTGCCGGAGGTCCCGACGCTGGCCGAGGCCGGAGTGGGTGACATCGTGGCCTATGCCTGGCAGGGCGTGGTCGTGCCGGCGGGGACGCCCGCGGCCACCGTGGACAAATTGTCGGCCGCCCTGCAAGCCATCGTGAAGAGTCCCGACGTCCAGACGCGCCTGCGCGAGATCGGCGTCGAACCGCTGGAGGGGGGCAAGGCCGAGATGGCGGCGCTGACCGCCGGCGATCTCAAGCGCTGGGGAGACGTGATCCGGAAGCGGGGCATCACGCTGGAGCAATAACGGGCCGCGCAAACCTGTATACAGATTTTCAGCGGGATAAGACTGCTTCCGGTGTTATGGCGCAAAAATACTAGGGTTTTCCCGCTGTTTCCCTCGTTTTGATTCCGGAGCAAAATCAACCTGTATACAGATTTGATGATGCTCCGTTCCTCGCATGCGCCCTGCCGCTGCCACGGGCCGGGCTCCTGGAGGAAGACCATGTTTCTGAAGAACACCTGGTACGTCGCCTGTACCCCCGATGAAGTCGCCGAAAAACCGCTGGGCCGCCAGATCTGCGGCGAACGCATGGTCTTCTACCGGGGCCAGGACGGCAAGGTGTCCGCGCTGGAGGATTTCTGTCCCCATCGCGGCGCGCCGCTGTCGCTGGGCTTCATCGACAAGGGCGAACTGGTGTGCGGCTACCACGGCCTGCGCATGAACCCGGACGGCACCTGCGCCGGCATGACCGGGCAGCGCGTGCGCGCCTTCCCCAGCATCCGCAGCTACCCCGCCGTGGAACGCTACGGCTTCATCTGGGTCTGGCCGGGCGACGCCGAACTGGCCGATCCCGCCAGGATCCACCACCTGGAATGGGCCGAAAGCCCCGACTGGGCCTACGGCGGCGGCCTGTACCACATCCATTGCGACTACCGCCTCATGATCGACAACCTCATGGACCTCACCCATGAGACCTACGTCCACGCCAGCAGCATCGGCCAGGCCGAGATCGAGGAATCGGCGCCCGCCACCAAGACCATCGGCGACGAGGTCGTGACCAGCCGCCACATGGAAAACATCAAGCCGCCCCCGTTCTGGGCCGCCGCGCTGCGCGGCAACGGCCTGGCCGACGACGTGCCGTGCGACCGCTGGCAGATCTGCCGCTTCACCCCGCCCAGCCACGTGCTGATCGAAGTGGGCGTGGCGCACGCCGGCAAGGGCGGCTATGACGCGCCGGCCGAGTCCAAGGCCTCCAGCATCGTGGTCGATTTCATCACGCCCGAGACCGAGACCTCGATCTGGTACTTCTGGGGCATGGCGCGCAACTTCAAGCCCGACGACGAACAGCTCACCGCCACCATCCGCGAAGGCCAGGGCAAGATCTTCGGCGAGGACCTGGACATGCTGGAAGCGCAGCAGCGCAACCTGTCCGAGAACCCGGGCCGCAAGATCCTGAAGCTCAACATCGATTCCGGCGGCGTGCAGTCGCGCGTCGTGCTGGATCGCCTGCTGGCCGCGGAAGCCGCCGAACGGGCCAGCCGCGTCGCGGCCTCCGCCGAAGCGGCAACGGCGCGGGCGGCCGCGGCGGGTTGAGGGGCAGTCAGGCGGAGGATCGCTCCGCCATTGCGTCGTCATGGGACCTGCTTTTCATGGTTGCCTCGTAGGGATGATTTTCGTTTATGGACGAAAATCATCCCTACGAACAAATGGGCGGGCCTCGGTCCGAAGCTCGCCCGTTCCCCGTTACTGCTCCCTACCCTGCAACGCCAGCGGATACTCGCCCCGGATCCGCCTGACCGCGTCCTGCACGTCGTTCCAGGCCGGCTGGCCGGTGAAGGATGCGCGCATGAACTGCGCCACGGCCGTGACCTGCGCATCGTTCAGCGCGTACGCGTAGCCGGGCATGTGGCCGCCACGCGGGTTGCCCGCGTCGTGCTGGGTGCCGTTCAGGATGTAGCGGATCACGTTGTCGGGTTGTTCCAGGTTCAGCGAGGTGGCCAGCCACAGCGGCGGCTGGGTGCCGAACAGGTCCGGGCCGCCGGGGCCGGGGTGGTGGCAGGCCGCGCACGCGTTGGCGTAGATGCGGGCGCCCAGCGTGTCGGTGGTGGCCACCGCGGCCTGTGCCGCCGCCTCGCGCTGTTGCGTCGTGAGGCCGGATTTGCCTTGCGCCGCGCCGGCCATCTGGCTGGCGATGTAGGTGGCCAGCGCGCGGGTGTCGGCTTCGGCGATCTGCGAGGTGCCGACGCGCACCACCGGTGTCATGGATCCGCCCGCCGCGCCGTGCTGGTCGGAATAGCCCGTGCGCAGGTACTCGAACAGGGCCTGCCCGGTCCACGCGATCGGCGCCTTGGACGAGGCGTTGAGCGCGGGCGCGATCCAGCCTTCGGCGCTGCCGCCGCCCAGGTAGGACTTGCCGCCTTCCTCGGCGCCCAGCGCGTTGCGGGGCGTGTGGCAGGCGCTGCAGTGGCCCAGCGCGACCGCGAGGTACTGGCCGCGGTTCCAGGCTTCCGATTCCGAGGCCACCTTGGCGACCGGATCGCGATCCAGGAACAGCAGGTTCCACCCCGCCATCAGCACGCGCTGGTTGAACGGGAACGGCAGGCGGGTGGCTTGCGGCTCGTTGTGCACCGGGGGCTGGCTCATCATGTAGGCGTACAGGCCGCGCATGTCCTCGTCGGTCATTTTGGTGAACGAGGTGTAGGGGAAGGCCGGGTAGAGGTGCGTGCCGTCGCGCGCGACGCCGCGACGCATGGCGCGCTCGAAGGCCTCGAACGACCAGCCGCCTATGCCGGTCTCGGTGTCGGGCGTGATGTTGGTCGAGACGATGACGCCAAAGGGCGTCTCCATGTGGAACCCGCCCGCGTTCACCGCCCCGCCCGGGGCGGTGTGGCAGACGACGCACATGCTGGCGGAGGCGACTTCCTGGCCCCGCCGGACCTGTTCCTCGGGGAACTGCCTGGGATCGATCGACGCGGTCGGGATCTCGGATTCGTGCGCGAACAGGGCGACGCCGGCCGCGATGACGGCCAGCAGGATGACGAGGGTCAGCGACCACTTGGCTGCGCGGCTCATTATTTGGCCTCCTTGTTGGCGGCGGCCAGGGCCGCGCGCACGCGTTCGGGGGTGAAGGGCGCTTCACGCAGGCGCAGGCCGGTGGCGTCGAAGATCGCGTTGGCAATGGCGGCGGGCCCGGGGACGGACGCCGATTCGCCCGACCCCAATGGCGGATTGCCGTCGGGAGGCATCAGCACCACGTCGACCTCGGGCAGGTCGGTGAACTTGAGGATGGGGTAGGCGCCCCATTCCAGGCTGGAGACGCCGTTCTGGTCGAAGCTCACGCTTTCCTTGAGCGTGCGGCTGACGGTCTGGATGACGTTGCCCTGGACCTGGTGGCGCACGCCGTCGGGGTTGATCATCAGGCCGCAGTCCTGGCCGGCCACGACGTGGGTCACGCGGACCTTGCCGGTATCCAGGTCGACCTCGACGTCGGCCACCCAGGCGCACCACGAGGCGCCCACGCCGGGGAAGGTGCCGTGCACGTACTGGTGCTGGGAGACGCCGCGGCCCTTGACGATGCCCTTGGTGGGCCGTTCGGCCGGCGCCTTGCGCGGCTGCCAGCCGGCCTTCCCGGCCACGGCCTTGAGCAGCGCGATGGGGCGCGGGTCCTCCATGAACCGCAGTCGGAACTCGACTGGATCGGCGCCTTCCTTGGCCGCGAGTTCATCCATGAAGGATTCGTGGGCGAAGACGTTAGGCAGCGCGGCCACGCCGCGCATCCACGAAGCGCGCACGATGGGGGCCATGTCCAGCGCCACGATGTCCAGGTCCGAGGCGCGGTACTGCGGAATGGCGGTGCGGTCGCCCATCTCGAACACCGTGGCCTCGGCCTTCTCCTTGCCCATCAGCAGCGAGGCCAGCAGCGGCGAGCCGTTCGAGGGATAGCGGGTGCCGAAGCGATAGACCAGCGAGTCGGCGCCGGCGATGCCGCCGTGCACGTCCATGGTCTGGGCCGTGCCCTTGGGTTCCCAGGCGTGTTCTTCCTCGCGCATGTACTGCACGCGCACGGGCTGGCCCAGTTCGCGCGCCAGCACGGCGGCGTCGGCGGAGGCGTCGTCGGCGCAGTTGCGGCCGTAGCAGCCCGAGGCCTCCATCCGCACCACGCGGATGCGGTCTTCGGGGATGTCGAGCATCCTGGCGATGTCGCTGTGCAGGTTGTGGGGGTTCTGGCTGCCGCTCCAGACGGTCAGTTTCTGGTCCTTCCAGTCGGCCAGGCCGCACGAGGGGCCGATGGAGCCGTGCATCTGGTAGGGCCACACGTAGGTGGCCTTCACCGTATGACTGGCCGCCGCCAGCGCCTTGTCCGGGTCGCCCTTCCGGCTCAGCGGGCGCTGCTTGGAGGGTTGGGACGCCAGCGCGTCGGTCAGCGAGGCCATGGAACCCAGTGCCGGCGGCGCCTTCCATTTCACCTTCAGGAGGCGCGAAGCCAGGATGGCGTCTTCCTCGCGCCGCGCGACGACCGCCACGAAATCCTTGATGACCACGATCTTCACCAGCGACCGCACCTTGGCCACCGAGGACTCGTCCACCGATTCCAGGCTGGAGGCCACCATGCCGCCCGAGTCGCGGCCCAGGTAGGGGGGGCGCACGATGCGCGCGTGCAGCATGCCCGGCACCCGCATGTCATGGACGTAGGTGAGCTTGCCGGTGACCTTGGCGGGAATGTCGATGCGGGGCACGGGGTGGCCGACGACCGTGTAGGCCGAGACGGGCTTGAGCTGGACGTCGGCCGCCAGCGGCACCGACTGCGCGTCGTTGCCGATCAGTTCGCCGTAGGACGCGAGCCGCTCGCCACTGGCGCGCAGCACCTGGCCGTTTTGGGTGACCAGCGACGCGACGGGCACGCCGTGGCGCCGCGCCGCTTCTTCCAGCAGATGCCGGCGGATCTGCGCGGCGGCCTTGCGCATGGGGACGGCGGAGGCCTGCACCGAGTTGCTGGCGATCGTGGGCCCCTGGTTGGGCGTGACGTCGGTATCGCCCAGCACCATCGTGACCTGGCTCATGTCGACGTCCAGTTCCTCGGCAACGATCTGCGTGAACGCGGTACGGATACCCGTTCCCAGGTCCACGTGGCCGTTACAGGCGCGGACGGTGCCGTCGGCCATCAGCTGTACGTAGGCCGAGACGAGGTTCTTGTCCACCAGTTGCGAGCCGGCGTCGGTCGCGGGGCCGGCAGCGGCCATGCCGCGCTTGACCAGGGCGGGAAAGGTGAAGGTGACGGCGAGGCTGCCGGTGGCGGCCAGGAATTGGCGGCGCGAGAGGCGCGGGGCGTGCATGGGCGTACTCATCGCGCGCCCTCCGCCATGGCGGTCCTGGGCGCGGCCTTGCCCTGGAGTTCGGCGGCGCGCCGCACCGCGCTGATGATTTCGAGGTGGGTGCCGCAGCGGCACAGGTTGTAGGCCAGCGCCTGCTTGATCTCGTCGTCGGTGGGGCGCGGGTTGCGGTCCAGCAGCGCCCGCGCGGCCATGATCATGCCGTTGATGCAATAGCCGCACTGCGCCGCGTTCTCGTCGATGAATGCCTGCTGCACGGGATCGAGGGCGTCGCCCTTGGCCAGGCCCTCCAGGGTGACGATGGGCCGGCCTTCCACGCTGCCCGCCGGGATCAGGCAGGAGCGCGCGGCCTTGCCGTCGATCAGCACCGTACAGGCGCCGCACTCGCCCAGTCCGCAGCCGAATTTCGGTCCGTTCAGGGCCAGGTCGTTGCGCAGGATGTAGAGCAGAGGGGTGTCCTTGTCGGCTTCGACGGAACGTTCTCCGCCGTTCACCTGGAGTTTGAGTGATGCCATGTTCGTTTCCTGTGTGGGGGCGTTGAACCGACCGGCTTCCATGGGAAGAGCGGGCCACCATTACCCTATCCGGGCCGTGGCGGAAGGGGGCGCGCAGATGTGTCGACTTGTTGCGGCCGGAGGGGCGCGCCGCGCATGGCGCCGCCCTGGAAAAGACCTGGGGTTTGCACCAATGAAAATGCAAATGCAAACCGAGCGGCCGGTAATGTCCCGCCTTCCTCCGTGTCTGCGCCGGCGTTCTACGCGGGCTCGGGCAGCGCCTTCAACGCCGCGATGGCCTGTTCCGTCGGCATGACGTCGGCATATTTCTGGGCCATGTCGAAAAGATTGGCCCGGTGCGGCGTCGGGGTCCGGTCGTAGACGCATTCGGCGGGAACGACGACCCGGAAATTCAGTGAGAAAGCATCCACCACGCTCGCACGGACGCAGCCGCTGGTGGTGCATCCCCCGACCACCAGCGTGTCCACGCCCAGGTCGATCAGGTGGCTGGTGAGCGCGGTGCCGAAGAAGGCGCTCGGATGCTTCTTCGGTATCAGGATGTCCGAGGGCCCGGGGGCGAGTTCTGCGACGAACTCGTAGCCGGCCGGCGGAATGTCCATGATGGCGGGCACCTTCTGCGCCAGCCGGCCGCCGTCGGTCTTCGCCTTGGGGGCGACGTATGCATAGATGACCGGCCAGCCGCGTGCGCGGAACAGGCGCATGACCGGCTGGAGGGCGTCGATGGCTTCCCAGCCGCGTTCGCCGCATGCGGTCGGGAATTCGCGCTGGGCTTCGCGTATCGGCAGGCGCCGGGTCCCGACGGTGCGGTATTGAATGTCGATCACCAGTAGCGCGGGACGTCTGCCGATGCCGCTCTTGCGGCCGAAGCCCGCGGTGTCGTAGATGTCCAGTTCTTCCTGGGAAAAAAGTTCGTTCCAGTCTTGCATGGCATGATCCTGTTCGCGGCCGGCTGGCCGAAAGAATTTACAGGGCATGGGCCCTGACTTATATTGACCGCCTTTCATGCCCGCTCCCGGCACGCCGTTCATGCAAAGCGATCAAGAGCCCGAAGGCAATAACGATAAGTTCACTCTGCTGCGTCGCATTCCCTCCCTGATTTCCCTGCGTGCCTTCGAAAGCGTGGCCCGCCACGGTTCCTGTACTCGTGCCGCGGAAGAGCTGAATGTGACCGCCGCGGCCGTCAGCCAGCAGATCCGGCTGCTCGAGAACTACGCCGGCCAGGTCCTGTTCAAGCGCCAGAACCGCAAGTTCGTGCTGACCGATGCCGGGCGGGCGTGCCTGCCCGAATTGCGCAAAAGCTTCGACCATCTGCTCAACGCGATGAACCTCGCCGAGGGGCAGCGGCTGCGGCGCAGTTTCAGGCTTTCCGTGCCGCCTTCGTTCGCCGTGCGCTGGCTGATTCCGCACTTCCATGAATTGACAGCGGATACCGATCGTTGCGACTTCTGGGTGTCGACCTCGCTCGTGCCCTTCCACCTGGACGACACCAATATCGATCTCGCCGTCATCCATGGCAGCGGACGATTCTTCGGCCAGGGCAGCGAACTGCTCGTGCCCACGTTCGAGGTGCCGGTCTGCCATCCCCGCCTGCTTGCCGCGCAGCCGGTCGCCCGCCCGGAGGACCTGCGCCACCATCATCTGATCCACGAAGTCGCCGAGGTCAACGACTCCGCGGTGCCATCGTGGGCCGACTGGTTCGCGGCGAGGAACGTGGCCGGCGTCGACGTGAAATCGGGTTCGCGTTTCTCCAATCCGAACCTAGTCGTCGAAGCGGCGCTGGCCGGCCTGGGCGTCGCCCTGGCCCGGGGCGCCCTGGTCAAGCGCGAACTGGCCTCCGGTGCCCTGGTCTGTCCGCTCGGTCCGCCGGCGGCGGACGATGCCGCCGGCGATGCCGGCTATTACCTCGTGCGCAATCCCCATTGCGGACTTCCCGACGTGGCCGAGCAACTCTGCCTCAATTTCAAGCGCGTCGTGGCCCGCTACGAAGAGGCCCCGCGAGCCCGTTCCTGACGGCGTCCGGTCGTCAAAGCTCCATCAGGTCCCGCGGTTCGGAGACCAGGGCGCGCGCGCCGGCGGCGCCGATCAGTACCGAGTCTTCCAGGTGGACGCCGCCGTATTCCGAATCGCGATAGAAGACCTCGAAATTGACCACGGAATCGTTCTCCAGCGTCCATCCGTCGCGGATGTGGCCGGGCTCGGCGTAGTCGAAGATGTCCAGTCCGATCGGGTGCAGCGTCAGCGTCGTCAGTTCGGGGCGCAGGCCGTGGCGGCGTATCGCGTCCGCGGCGATATCCGCGATTGCGCCGGTGCGCGCGCCCGCCTTCATGGCAAGCTCGCCTTCTTCCAGCGCCGTGCGCACCGCCTTGAACAAATGCTTCTGGGAGGGCGAGGCCTCGCCGATCACGGCCGTGCGGGCCATGTCGCCCAGATAGAGGCGGTATTCGCAGATGGCATCCATCACGACGGTGTCGCCCGGCGCGAAGCGCTTGCGCTCGACGTAGTCGTGGTCAAGCACGAAGCTTCCATCGGGGCCGCTGTTGAACAGCATGCCGCGCTCGCCCCGGGGCTTGGCCGCGTGTTCGGCCAACGTCCGGCGATAGGCCTGGACCATGTCTTCCCACGGTGCCTCGGCCCGCACGGACCGGGCGGCGCTGCGCAGGGCCGCCGCATTGATCTGCGCGGTGCGGGTCAGCAACTGGAGCTCGGCCGGGGTCTTGACCGCCCGGATCCGCCGCAGCAGCGGCCGGGCATCCACGAGCCGGACGCGTTCTCCCAGGGCCTGCCGAAGCGTCTGGTGAAAACGCAGATCGTCGCAGGCCAGCGTGATCGTCCGGTTGCCGAAATGTTCTTCCACGTAGGCGCGGATCGCATCGGTCAGTTCGTCGGTCCGGTGGTCGGCGGTCCTGGCCAGCAGGTCGCGTATCGGTTGCCGCAGCTCGGTCTCGATGCCGTGTCCGGCCTCGATGTCCTGCAGCAGCGTGCCGGCGCTGGACCAGGGAGAGCCATACACGCGCAGCTCGGGCAGCCAGGTGGGACGCGTGGCCTGGTAGGCCAGGTCGTATTCCTGGATCAGCAGCGCCGGCGGCGCGTCCGCGCCGGCCGGTACCAGCGCGCAGGCCCAGTCGTCGTAGAAGTGGCACAGCGTCGAGTCCGAATGGTGGCCCGACAGGTAGTACAGCGCGCTGTCTTCCTTGCCGAGCAGCAGGTCGACACCCTGGCCGCGCATGAAGGCGCGGATCCGGTCGAGGTCGCTGAGCGGCGGGACGGGCGAGGCGATGGGCGGTCGCGAAGAGGTCGTGGGCATGGCGGGTTCCGTTTTGCTAGGCTTGCTGCAGGGAAAGGACATGGTCGGCGATGCGGCCGGGCGTGGTGAACCAGACGTCGTCCGCGTGGCGCCGGATGTGCCGCAGCAGGCGCGTGAGGATGCCTGTCCGGTGCGGCTGGCCCATCAGGAACGTGTGGATGGAGACCGCGTACACCAGCGGGCGCCGGCGCGACTCGGCCAGCATCTGGTCGAAGCCGGAAATCAGCATGGCTTCGAAATCCGCGTCGGACAGTCCGCGGTTGATCAGCGCGGGGATGTCGTTCATTTCCATCGACGGGTAGGGCACCGCAAGGATGGGACCGCGATCGGTCCTGAAGTATTGCGGCTGGTCGTCGAACCACCAGTCGAGCATGTAGCGATAGCCGGTCTCGACGAGCAGTTCGGGCGTGCGGGGGCTTTGCGAGATGAACGGACCCAGCCAGCCGGAAGGCGGCGTGCCTTCCTCCCGCTCCATGCGGGCCCGGACCGCCAGCAGCATTGCCCGCTCCTGGTCCTCCGGCATGTCGAGCTGGCGTTCCGAATTGGTGCGGCCGTGGCCGACGAACTCGTCGCCCCGCCGGCGGAACGGGACCAGGATTTCCGGGCAGGCGTCGTAGACCGAGAGATTGGCCAGGATCGCCAGGGGCCGCTCCTGTTCGGCGAACGCATCGTGAATGCGGACGATGCCGACCCGGTTGCCATAGTCCCGATACGCGTAGCCGCGGTGGAACGGCGCCGCCGGCATGGTCGTGAAGTCCGGGCCAGGGTTGCGGCCATATTCGAAGGCCTCGACGTTCAGCGCGATGTAGACGGCCAGGCGGCTGCCGTTCGGCCAGGCATAGGCGGGGCGGGAAGCGATGGACGAGAAGCGGTAGCGGTCGTTCTTGGTGTCGAAGGTCATGCGGGGCACCTATTGGAGCAGATAGCCGTTGTCGGCGATGAGGGTCTGGCCAACGAAGGACGAGGCCTCGTCGGATGCGATAAGGGCCACCAGCCGGGCGATGGCATCGGGTCCGATCATCTCTCCGGTCGGCACGCGCGACATCAGGCGCCGCCTGACCTCGTCGCTCAGGTTGTCCGTCATGTTGGTCCGCACGACGCCCGGCGCGATCGCGCAGACCCGGATGCCGTGCCGTATCCATTCGCGCGCCGCGTTCTTCGTGAACTGCACCAGGCCGGCCTTGGCGGCGCTGTAGACCGCGCGTTCGTGCTCGCTGGTGAACGCCAGCTGGGACGCGAGGTTGACGATGACGCCGCCGCGATCGCGCATGGCCCTGGCCGCCGCCATCGCCATCAGGATGGCGCCGGTCAGGTTCACGTCGATCAGGTGGCGGACTTCGCCGTCCTCCATGTCCAAGAGGGGCTTGCGGATCATGTATGCGGCGTTGTTGATGAAAACGTCGATCGTTCCGACCGACGACATGGCTTGCGCGATGGAGGCCGGATCCGCCTGGTCGTAGACCGCGGTGCGGGCACCGGGATCCAGGCGTGCCGCCAGCGCGTCCAGTTCGGCGGCGTCCCGGTCGAGCAGCACGAGGCGGGCGCCCCGTTCGCCGAATGCCTGGGCCAGGGCCTGGCCGAGTCCGCCGCACGCGCCGGAGACGACGACGCTGCGGCCTTCGAAATGATGGGTCATGGGTGTGGTTCTCTCGAAGCTCAGTCGACCTGGATGTGGGTCTGCCTGACCAACTCGCCCCACTGCTTGAGCTCGGCCCGGACGTAGTCGCCCATTTCCTGGGGCGTCATCGGAATCGGGGCGTAGCCCAGGTCGACCAGGCGCTTGATGAAGGACTCTTCGCCGGTGACTCGCAGGATTTCGTCGTTGAAGAACCGGATGGCCGCCTCGGGCGTGCCGGGCGGCGCGAACACGCCGTAGAGTGTTTCCGCGTGGGTGCGATAACCCAGCTCCTTGAGCGTGGGCAGGTCCGGCAGCAGCGGTATCCGCTCGGCCGAACTGACGGCGTACATCTTGAGCTTGTCGCGGTTGGGCGCGGCCAGATTGGGCGTGATGAAGGCGTAGTCGATGTGCCCGCCCAGCACGGCGTTGAGCACCGCTGCCGAACCGCCGAAGGGAATCGCCGTCAACTGCGGGATGCCGTTTTCCAGCTTGAACTGCTCCATCGCCATCTGCGACATGCTGCCCGGTCCCCAATGTCCATAGGTGAACCGGGAGCCGGGGGTCCGGATCTCCGCCAGCACTTCCTGGAGCGTGGGCCGGGCGCGTTCGGCAAGCGTGGCGAGGACGTATCCGCCGCGGCCCACGGGCGCCACCGCGCTGTAGCGCGTGGTGTCGAATTTGACGATCTTCGGGTTGACGTTGGGCGTGGTGGCGATGATGTCCGAGACGCCGAACAGCCAGGTCAGCCCGTCGGGCTTGGCCTCGTAGACCATGTTGGCGGCGATCACCCCGTTGGCCCCCGGGCGGTTTTCGACGATCAGCGGATGCCCGAGCCGGTCCTTCATGCCCGCCGCCAGCAGCCGGGCCGCCACGTCGGTGCCGCCGCCGGGGGGATAGGGAACGATCAGGCGGATGGGGCCGCTCACCTTCCAGGCGGGAGCGGCGAACAGGGGGGAGCGGGGGAGCGAAGTGGCGAGCGCGAGGCCCGCGGCCTGGGCCAGGATGCTGCGTCGGGTGCTGGGCATGGTGAGACTCCTTCGGTGCGGGGAAGGAAGCGGCCCGTGTCACCGGGCTGCTATCGTAAGAAAATCTTTACGAAGAAGTCTAGAAATCCGCAGTCAAACGCGTCAAACGATGTATTTTTCGTATGTATTAAGAAAAACTTAATCCATGTCGGCGGCGGGGCGACACCCTCCCAGGTGGTTCCGGGCCGCCCCGGCCCTTCGCGTTCCGGTGGAAAAGCGTTTGTCAGCGTGCCATCGAATGCGTGACCTGGCGCCGGAAGTCCGCCAGCTTGGCCTTGAGCGCGCGCCGGTTGTCCGGGCCCATGCGCAGCAGGATTTTCTGGCCCGATGTCAGTGATTCCAGCGCGGGGTCGGAGAACTCGTAGCGCACCCACGGACGCTGGAGCTCCCTGGGGCCCTTCACCTCGGGCAGGTTCACGGCCGGTGGGTCGGCCGGCTCCGGCGTCGCGAGCAGCGTGTCGATCACCGCCACCAGCCGGTCGTTGAAGTAGCCCCGCGGATAGCCGAGGTCCTCGTAGGCTTTCTGGAACTGGGGATAGAGCTGCTTGTAGAGCGCCGCCGCCTTGTCGGTGCCGACGGCCGTGACGGCCGCCACGAAGGGCCGGTAGCGGTTGTAGTTGGCGGCGGCGATCCGTTCGTCGGGCGCGGCGCCATCGACCGTGAAGCGGCCCTGCGCGGGATTGACCGGCCAGACCCTCGGTGGCGCATGCGGGCGGGCAAGGTTGTCCACCGTGGCCACCGCGCGCTGGATGAAGTGGTCCAGGTTGAAGAAGGACAGCACCGCATCCCTGCCCAGGAGGCCGGTCAAAGCCACGGTGATGTCGGGCGGCGCCGGCGGCTCGGCCGCCCCGGCCGTGGCGGCCGGTTCGATGGGATGCTGGATCTCCGGTTCGGGCGGAGGAGGCGCGGGCGGCTCGGCGGGCTCGGTGACCGCCGGCGGAGATTCCGCGACGGACGCCGGCGGCTCGGGCTGCGGCCGCAGCCACAGGTAAAGGCCGGCGCCGATGGCCGCCAGGGCCAGCACGACGACGAGGGAAGACAGTCGGTTCATGGCGCGCCTATGTCGGTTGGATCCACGGACACTGTACCAGCCGAGCGGGACCGTTCACAGGCCGGCCCCGGGGCTGTTGCCGCATCGGCATCGTCGCGTGCGGGAAAGGCACGGCGGCCGGGTGGCGGCGCAGGTTGCGCGGCCTGTGCGAAACACGCATAGTCGTCCCCGACCCTTCCTTTCGAGATGTCCATGGCATTGGCTGGCACCGCTTTTCTGGCGCTGTTCAACGGCTTCGATCCCGCCCGCGACGACGAATACAACGTCTGGCATTCGGTGGAGCATGTGCCGGAACGCCTGACCATGCCTGGCATCGTCCGGGCCCGCCGCTATGTGAATCGCCAGGACGCCGGCCTGCCCTATTTCACGCTGTACGAACTGGCGTCCATCGATGCCATGTATTCCGCGGCCTACCTGCATCTGATCATGCACCCCACGGCCTGGACGCAGCGCATGCGCGTGTCGTTCGGCCGCTTCCTGCGGGCGCCCTGCCGTACGCTGGCCAGCCAGGGAGACGGGATGGGCGCCGCGATGCAGGCGACCCTCCTGCGAGGTGCCCACGGCGAGGCGCCGGCGGGCCCGGCGGTCCGGGCCCTGGCCGATAGCCTGGGCAGGCTGGACGGCATCGTCGGCGTGCATGTCGGCCTGATCGACGACCGGGCGCCCCGGTACCGGGCTTGCAGGCGGCGGCGCCGAGCGACAGCGCAAGCGCCCTGGTGGTGCTGATCGAGGCCCAGGAAGAGCATTGGCTGGACCGGCAGCACGATGCCATCGGCGCCGCGCTGGGGGGCATGGGCGGTTCGTGGGGCGTGCCGGAGCATCGCGTCTACCGGCTCATGCACGTGCTCGATGCGGGCCGGTCGCCCGAAGAGACGGCGCGCCTGCGGGGAGGCTGAGGGCGCGCCGCCATTTTTGTGTATTCTCGAAGCTCCTGGTCCGCGATGGTCCCCCACTCCACTGGATTTCCCATGTCTGACAGTCAAGTCCAACAGAACAAGGCGCCGGTGCGCCAAGAGCGTCACGACAGCGTCGGTGTCATCATCATCGACCGCCCCGAGCGCAAGAACGCCCTCAATGCCGAGGTCAAGGCCACGCTGGTGCGCTGCCTGCGTGAGTTCGAACAGGATCCGGCCATCGGCTGCATCGTGCTGACCGGCGCCGGCGGCTATTTCGTCGCGGGTTCGGACATCGTCGAGATGTCCACCATGCAGCCCACGGACCACGCCCTGCAGGGCGGCGACCAGGTGTTCCACGTGCTGCGCGGGCTGGGCAAGCCGGTCATCGCCGCGGTCGAGGGCTTCGCGCTGGGCGGCGGATGCGAGCTGGCGCTGGCCTGCGACATCATCATCGCGGCCGAGGGCGCGAGCTTCGGCCAGCCCGAGATCAAGGTGGGCATCATTCCGGGCGGCGGCGGCACGCAGCGGCTGCTGCGCTCGGCGGGCAAGTACAAGACGCTGCTGTGGTCGCTGACGGGCGATCGCATCCCGGCCAGGACGGCCTATCATTCCAACATGGTCAGCGAGCTGGTGCCCGACGGGACCGCGCTCGAGCGTGCCGTGGCCGTCGCGGGCCAGATCTGCGCCATGCCGCCGCTGGCGGTGCGCGCCATCCGCGACGCCGTGCGGCTGGGCGCGGACGCCAGCCTGGAAGCCGGGCTGGCCATCGAGCGACGCGCTTTCGAGCGGCTGTTCGACAGCCAGGACCAGAAGGAAGGCATGCGCGCCTTCATCGAGAAGCGCGCCCCGGTGTTCAAGGGACGTTGAGTCCCGAAGCCGCCGCGGCCGTTTCCGGCCGCGGCGGCTTCGTTCCTTCCTCCAGGCCGGCTCGCCGGCCGCCTTCTTTCATTTCCCTCCCGTTCCGTCTCAGCCCGTGACGACCGCCGCCGCCGTCCGCGCCGGCACGCACCCATCGCTTCGTGTTCAAGCATTGAATCGGCATTCAAGGTTGAGTGAATTGATTCAATATTCAAGATTGAACGCCCTGATGCGAGTCCCTATCATGGCCCCGCCAACGAACCGGCCCGCCGCGTGACGCCTGCCGCGTCGAGCGATGCGGGCCCATAGCGAGGAGACATGATGAAGCACCCCTGCCGCGCGGCGTTCGCCGCGGCGCTCATCGGTTGTTGCGCCATTCCGGCCGCGTCCGCCCAGGACTATCCCAACAAGCCCATACGCATCATCGTGCCCTTGCCGCCGGGCGGGTCGAACGACGTGCTGGCGCGCGTGCTGGGCGAGGAAATGTCCAAGACGCTGGGCCAGCCTTTCGTGGTGGAGAACAAGCCTGGTGCCGCCGGCAATATCGGCACCGACCAGGTGGCCAAGGCCAGGCCCGACGGCTATACGCTGGGGATCGCGCCCAACCAGACCGTGGCGGTCAATCCCGCGCTGTATCCCAAGCTGCCCTTCGACGTGCAGAAGGACCTGATGGGAATCGGCTTGATGGCCACGCTGCCGATGACGCTGGTCGTGCCCAGTTCGTCGAAGGCCGGCTCCATCGACGAACTGGTGGCCATGGCCAAGGCCCAGCCGGGCAGGCTGACCTATGCGTCGGCCGGTTCGGGCAGCCCGCAGCATATGTCTGCCGAGATTTTCCAGTCGTTGACTTCCACCCAGATGACCCACGTTCCCTACAAAGGCTCGAACCCGGCCCTGGTGGACGTGCTGGCGGGCACGGTGGACGTCATGTTCTGCCCCATCAATTCGGCGCTGCCCTATATCCAGAACGGCCGGCTCAAGGCGCTGGGCGTGACGGGCGCGCAGCGGCTCCAGGCGCTGCCCGAGGTGCCCGCCATCGCCGAGAAGGTGCCGGACTTCGCGAGCGACATCTGGATCGGGTTGATCGCGCCCGCCGGCACGCCGCCCGAGATCGTGCAGAAGCTGAACACCGAGCTGAACCGCGCGCTGAAGATGCCGGCGGTGCAGGCCAAGCTGGCCGAGCAGGGCATACAGGCCGCCACCAGCACGCCGGCCGAGCTGGACCGGATGATGCGCGACGACCGCAAGCGCTGGGCCGAGGTCATCAAGCGCGCCAACATCCGCGTCGATTGAATCCTCTTTTCGCCTCATTCTTCATACACAGGAAACACCATGAAGTCCTCGACCGAATCGCTGGTGCGACGCGATGAACCGCAGCCGTGGGAACACGACGGCGTGGCATGGGGAAGCGACAGGATCGCCGACCTGCTGCGCGAACTGGACATTCCCTATCTGATCCTGAATCCGGGGTCGAGCTATCGCGGCCTGCACGACAGCCTGGTCAACCACCTGGGCAACCGCCAGCCGCAGATGATCGTCGTGCTGCACGAAGAGCACGCGGTCGCCATCGCGCACGGCTATGCCAAGGTCACCGGCAAGCCGCTGGGCGCGGCGCTGCATGCGAACGTCGGCCTGATGCACGGATCCATGGCCATCTACGATGCCTGGGTGGACCGCGCGCCGGTGATCGTCCTGGGCGCGACGGGGCCGGTGGACGCGGCCAAGCGGCGGCCATGGATAGACTGGATCCACACCGCGCAGGACCAGGGCGCGCTGGTGCGGCACTTCGTCAAGTGGGATGCCCAGCCCGCGTCGGTGCCCGCCGCGCTGGAAGCCCTGCTGCGCGCCCGCCAGATCGCGACCACGGCGCCGCATGGCCCGGTCTATGTCTGCCTGGATGCGGCGGTGCAGGAGGCGCGCTGCGACGAGGACATCCCGCTGCCCGATCCCGCCCGCTACCTGCCGCCGCCGCCGGCCCGTCCCGCGGACGAGCAGGTACGGCAGGCGGCGGCCTGGCTGTCGCAGGCGAAGCGTCCCGTCATCCTGGCCGGGCGGGTGTCGCGGTCCGAGGAAGGATGGGCGGCGCGCGTGCGCCTGGCCGAGACCCTGCGGGCGCAGGTGCTGACCGACCTGAAGGTGGGCGCCGCCTTCCCCACCGATCATCCGCTGCATGCCGCGCCCAGCGGCATGTTCCTGCATCCCGAGGCGCAGAAGGTGCTGCGCGAGGCCGACGTGGTGCTGAGCCTGGACTGGCTGGACCTGGCCGGCACGCTCAAGCAGGCCTGGGGCGCCGATCCGGTGGGCAGCCGCGTCATCCAGGTGTCGGTGGACCACTACAGCCACAACGGCTGGAGCATGGACCACCAGGGCCTGCCGCCGGTCGATCTCTTCCTGCTGTCCGAGCCCGAGCCCGCGGTCGCGCTGCTGAACGAACACGTGGCGCCGCGCCGCGGGCCGGCGCCGCCGAAGGCGCCGGTGCCGGGTCCGGCGATACCCGGGGACCCGGCCGCGCCCATGACCGTGCCCACGGTGGCCGCCGTGCTGCGCAAGGTGCTGGGCGATGCGCCGACGTGCCTGACGCGGCTGCCGCTCAGTTGGAGCGGCGAGTTCTGGGACTTCCGGCATCCGCTGGATTTCGTCGGCTACGACGGCGGCGGCGGCGTGGGCTCGGGTCCCGGCATGGCGATCGGATCGGCGCTGGCGCTCAAGGGCGGCGACCGCCTGCCGGTGGCGCTGATCGGCGACGGCGACTACATGATGGGCGTCAACGCGCTGTGGACGGCCGCCCATGCTGGCATCCCCATGCTGATGATCGTCTGCAACAACCACTCGTTCTTCAACGACGAGATCCACCAGGAGCGCGTGGCGCGCCAGCGTGGGCGGCCGGTCGAGAACCGCTGGGTCGGCCAGCGCATCGACGAACCCGCCCCGGACCTGGCGGCGATCGCCCGGGCGCAGGGACTGACCGGCATCGGTCCCGTCCGCCGCGCGGACGAACTGGCGCGCGTCCTGGCCGAGGCCGTCGCGGCGGTCAGGCAGGGCGGCATCGTGGTCGTCGATGCCATCGTCCAGCCCGGCTACAACCCCGCCATGACCGCGGGCCTGACCCGTTCCAACCACTAGCTTCCGCATTTTCCAAGAGAGTCTTCCATGCGTGCTCATGAGATCCCCCCGGGCATCCTTCCCACCCGGCGCAGCCTGTACTACGGCGGCGCCTGGCATGAACCGGCCGCCGGCCTGTATGCCGACACCATCAACCCCGCCTACGACGAAGCCATCACCCAGGCCCCGGTGGCCGGCGCGGACGACGTGGACGCCGCCGTGCGCGCCGCGCAGGCCGCCTTTCCGGCCTGGGCCAGCCTGCCGCCGGCCCGCCGGGCCGACTACCTGCGCCGCGCCGCCGCCGTCCTGCGCGAACATGCGCTGCCGCTGGCGCAGCTGGATTCGCTGAACAACGGGAATCCCGTCTCCGCCCTGCTGAACGATGCCGGCTTCGCCGCCGACGGGCTGGAGTACTTCGCCGGCCTGGCCGCCGAAGTCAAGGGCGAGACGATACCCATGGGCGACGGCAACCTGAACTACACCGTGCGCGAACCCATGGGCGTGATCGCGCGCATCGTCGCCTACAACCATCCGCTGATGTTCGCGGCGCTGCGCATCGCCGCGCCGCTGGCCGCGGGCAACACGGTGGTGGTCAAGGCGCCCGACCAGGCGCCGCTGTCCATCATCCGGCTGGCCGAGCTGGTGGGGGATATCTTTCCGCCCGGCGTGGTGAACTTCCTGTGCGGCGGCCGCGAGTGCGGCGACGCCATGTCGCGGCATCCGCTGGTGCGCAAGGTCACGCTGATCGGCGGCGTGCCGACCGGCAAGGCGGTCATGGAGACGGCGGCGCGCGACCTGAAGCCGGTGCTGCTGGAGCTGGGCGGCAAGAACGCGCTGATCGCCTACCCGGATGCCGATCTGGACAAGCTGGTGCAGGGCATCATCGGCGGCATGAACTTCACCTGGTCGGGCCAGAGCTGCGGTTCCACCAGCCGCGCCTTCCTGCACGAGTCCATCCACGACCGCGTGCTCGAGGCCGTGGCCCGCCTGCTGCCCGAGCGCCACAAGCCGGGCATTCCCATCGATCCGGCCACCACCATGGGGGCGCTGGTCAGCCGGGCGCAATTGCAGAAGGTCGAGGGCTTCGTCGCGTCCGCCCTGGCCGAAGGGGCGCGGCTGGTGAGCGGCGGCAAGCGGCCCGCCGATCCGGCGCTGGCGCAGGGGTTCTTCTTCGAGCCGACGGTGTTCGCCGACGTGCAGCCGCACATGCGGCTGGCGCGCGAGGAAGTCTTCGGCCCCATCCTGTCGGTGTTCAAGTGGCGCGACGAGGATGCGCTGTTCGAGCAGGTGAACGACGTGGATTTCGGGCTGACCGGGTCGATCTGGACCCGCGACCTGGACACGGCGCACCGGGCCGCCCGGCGCATGACGACGGGCTACGTGTGGATCAACAACACCAGCCAGCACTTCCTGGGCGCGCCGTTCGGCGGCGTCAAGCAATCGGGCATCGGCCGCGAGGAATGCTTCGCCGAACTGCTGGAGTTCACCTACACCAAGAACGTGAACGTCAAGCTGGGCTGATCACTGCTGCTCGAAGCGGGCGAACCGGCGGTCGATGAACCGGCGTTCGCTCGCGAGATCGTCCACGCGCGCCTGCGGCGGACCCTGGCGCATCCATTCGAGCATCTGGTCGACCTGGTCGGGGGTGCCCTGCACCAGCGCTTCGACCGAGCCGTCGTCGTTGTTGCGGACCCAGCCGCCCACGCCCACCATGTGGGCGCGTCGGACCGTGGCCAGGCGGTAGCCCACGCCCTGGACCCTGCCGGTCACGTGGACGATGACGGTTTCCAGGGATGGGGAGCTATCGAGTTCTTGCATGGTCGGTTCGGGAATGGTTGGGTAGGAATTGCTCGAGCAGGGCCAGGAACGCGGCGGCGGCCGGGCTGGGGGTGGCCGACCAGACGGCGTAGACCCTGCGGCGCGGGGCGTCGGTGATGGCCACCGCGCGCAGGCCGTCGGCCATGGCGGCGAGCGAACTGGGCACCAGCCCCACGGCCAGCCCCTTGCCCACGATCCGGCGCAGCAGGTCGATATGGTCGACCTCGAAGTGCACGTGCCGTTCGATGCGCGCGGCGCCGAAGGCGTCGTCGGTCTGCCTGCGCGCCCCGCTGCCTGCGTGGAAGTCTACCAGCGGAAAACGTGCCAGTTCGGCCAGCGACAGCGAACGGCGCCTGGCGCAGGCGTGGTCCGGCGGCAGCAGGGCCACCAGTTTCTCGTCCGCCAGCAGGCGGTGAGGCAGCGCCGGCAGCGGCGCTTCCGGCCAAAGGCCGACGAAGCCGACGTCGGCGCGACGCTCGCGGATATTGGCGATCAGCGTTTCGCTCATGCCGACGTTCAGGCGGATGTCCACCTGCGGGTGGAGCGCATGGAAGCGGGCCAGGACGTCGACGAGATCGACGCTGGTCAGCGTGGAGATGGTCCCCACCGACAGGACGCCCTGGACCCGGCCCTGCGCGGCCGCCACTTCCGCGGCGATGCGGCCGGTTGCTGCCACCGCCCGGCGCGCGGCGGCAAGGAAGGCTTCGCCCGCGGGCGTCAGGCGCACGCTGCGCGAGGTCCGCTCGAACAGGCTCGCACCGAGCTCTTCTTCCAGCTTGGCGACCTGGTGGCTGAGCGCGGACTGCACCGTATGGCAGCGCCGCGCGGCGCGGGTGAAGCTGGCTTCCTCGGCCACGGCTATCGCGTATTCGATCTGTCGCAGGTTCATGGCCGGTGCTTGCCGCCGGCAGGCGGCAATCTATCTCTAAATGAGATGGAAGAGATGAGAATTATGCATTGGATTCATCAATGCATCGTACGGAATAATGCTGTCATGACGACACACGCTGCACCCCCTTCCCTGAGTCCCGGCCTGGTCTGGCTGATGTCCATCGCCACCGGCCTGACCGTGGCGGCCAACTACTACGCCCAGCCCCTGCTGCACGTCATTGCCGACGACCTCGGCCTGTCGGTGCCCGAGGCCGGCTCCATCGTGACGGCGGCCCAGGTCAGCTATGCCGTGGGCCTGTTCCTGCTGGTCCCGCTGGGCGACCTGCTCGACCGGCGCAACCTGATCTTCGTGATGACGCTGCTGGCCGCCGGCGGGCTGTGCGCCAGCGCGCTGGCGGGCAACCTGCCGGTGTTGCTGGCCGGCACGACGGTGGCCGGGCTGTTCTCGGTGGTCGCCCAGGTGCTCGTGCCCTTCGGCGCCACGCTGGCCGCGCCGAACGAGCGCGGCAAGGTCGTCGGCACGCTGATGAGCGGCCTGCTGCTGGGCATCCTGCTGGCGCGCACCTTCGCGGGCCTGGTCGCGGCGCTGGGCAACTGGCGCCTGGTCTACGGGATCGCCGCCATACTGATGGCGGCGCTGGCTTTCATCCTGCGCCGGTCGCTGCCGCACCATCCGGCGCAGGCCGCCGGTATGGCGTATCCCCGGCTGATCGCGTCGATCGCCGCGCTGTTCGCCCAGGAGCCGGTGCTGCGCACCCGCGCCGTGCTGGGCGCCCTGACCTTCGCCAGCTTCGCGATGTTCTGGACTTCGCTGGCGTTTCTGCTGTCGGCGCCGCCGTTCGGCTACTCCACCTTCACCATCGGCCTGTTCGGCCTGGCGGGCGCGGCCGGCGCGCTGGCCGCCGCGCGGGTGGGCCGGCTGGCCGACCGCGGCAAGGGCGAGACGGCCACGCGCTTCGGCTTGGCGGTGCTGCTGGTGTCGTGGCTGCCGATCGCGTTCGGCCAGTATTCCGTGGCGCTGCTGCTGCTTGGCGTGATCCTGATGGACCTGGGCGCCCAGGCGGCGCACATCAGCAACCAGAACGCCATTTACCGCATCCGCCCCGAGGCGCGGGGCCGCCTGACCGCGGCCTACATGACGAGCTATTTCATCGGCGGTTCGCTGGGTTCGCTGGCATCGGCCTGGCTCTATGCGCATGCCGGCTGGCACGGCGTGTCGATCGGCGGAGCGGTGGCCGCGCTGGCGTCCGTGGCGGCGTGGACCATGCGGCCGCGCGGCCCCGCCGCCGCCGCGCCGTCCACGCACTGACGGCGGGCGTTGCCGCCTCTTACAGGCGTGCGCCGCGCGCCATGCTAGCCTGTGGTCGGACTCTTCCCGGACGACGAACATGGCCGATTCCATCCCCCAGCATCGCTGGGCCGTGCTGCGGGCCGCGCGCCTGATCCCCGTATTGCGCTACCAGGATGCCGAAACCGCCCTCTACGCCGCGCAGGTGGCACTGCGCGCCGGCTGCCGGGGCATCGAACTGACGTGGACCATTCCCGGCGTGCTGGATGTCCTGCGGTCGCTGCGCGCGCAGGCCGAACGGGCCGGCCAGACGGATGTGCTGATCGGCGTGGGCACCGTGCTGGATGCCGGGCAGGCCCGGTCGGCCCTGGAGGCGGGCGCCGATTTCCTGGTCGCGCCGGGAGTCGTGCCGGCGCTGGTGGAACTGGCGGGCGCGGCGGGCGCCCTGAGCATGCTGGGCGCGTTCACGCCCACCGAGATCATCGCGGCCAAGGCGGCCGGCGCCGACGTGGTGAAGATATTTCCCGCCGATACCGGCGGTCCGGGCCACCTGGCCGCGGTGAAGGCGGTCTTTCCAGACACGTCCTTCTGCCCGACCGGGGGCGTGACGCGCGACAACATGGCGGCCTATTTCCGCGCGGGCGCCGACATCGTCGGCATGGGCAGCAACCTGTTCGACAAGGCGCGGCTCGCCGCGCGCGACACCGAGGCCCTGGTGGCGGCGCTGCGGGCCACGCTGCAGGACGCCGGCGCCGCCTGACCGGGCGCGCGCGTTACGAGATTTGCCCGGCGGCCTGATAGGGCTCGAGCTCGTCGCCCCCGGCCGTACTCTCCTGTTGCCGCCGCCACATGGCGGCATAGGCGCCGTCCAGGGTCAGCAACTGGTGGTGGCGGCCTCGTTCCACCACCCTGCCACCGTCCAGCACGATGATTTCGTCGGCGTCGATGACGGTGGACAGGCGGTGGGCGATGGTCAGCGTGGTGCGCCCGCGGCTGACCTCGCGCAGGTTGCCCTGGATCTCGCGTTCGGTGTGCGTGTCCAGCGCGCTGGTGGCCTCGTCGAATACCAGCACCGCCGGCCGCTTCAGGATGGTCCGGGCAATGGCCACGCGCTGTTTCTCGCCGCCCGAAAGTTTCAGTCCGCGTTCGCCCACCACGGTCTGGTAGCCGTCGGGCATGGCGAGGATGAAGTCGTGGATGTGGGCCAGGCGCGCCGCTTCCTCGATCTCGGCCTGGGTCGCGCCCGGGCGTCCATAGGCGATGTTGTAGTAGATGGTGTCGTTGAACAGCACGGTGTCCTGCGGCACGATGCCGATGGCCGCGCGCAGGCTGGACTGGCTGATCTTGCGGATGTCCTGGCCATCGATCAGGATCGCCCCGCCGCTGACGTCGTAGAAGCGGAACAGCAGGCGGCTGAGGGTGGATTTGCCCGCGCCCGAGGAGCCGACCACGGCCACGGTCCTGCCCGCGGGCACGGTGAAGCTGACGTCCTTCAGGATCAGGCGCCTCGGATCGTAGCCGAACACCACGTGGCGGAATTCGACGGTGGCGCCGTCCACGCGCAGGTCGGGCGCGCCGGGTTCGTCGGCGATCTCGCGGTCTTCCGACAGCAGGTCGAACATGCGATCCATGTCGATCAGCGACTGCTTGATCTCGCGGTAGACGAAGCCGAAGAAATTCAGCGGCTGGTAGAGCTGTAGCAGGTAGGCGTTGACCAACACGAAATCGCCGATGCTCAGGTGTCCGGCGACGATGCCGCGCGCCGCCATCCACATCACCACGGTCAGGCCGACCGAGATGATGGCGGCCTGGCCGATGTTCAGCAGCGACAGGCTGACCTGGCTCTTGACCGCCGCGCGCTCGTAGCGCTCCAGTGCGTGGTCGTAGCGCCGCGCCTCGTGCTCCTCGTTGCCGAAGTACTTCACGGTTTCGTAGTTGAGCAGGCTGTCGATGGCCTTGGTGTTGGCCTCGGAGTCGGTCTCGTTCATCTGGCGCCGGAACTTCGTGCGCCATTCCGTGACGAGCAGCGTGTAGGCGATGTACAGCACCACCGTGGCCAGGGTCGCCAGCGCGAACCAGGCGTCGAACATGTGCCACAGGATGGCGGTGACCAGCCCGATCTCGAACAGCGTGGGCAGCACGTTGAACAGCATGTAGGACAGCAGCGTGCTGATCGCCCGTGTGCCGCGTTCGATGGAACGCGTCAGCCCGCCGGTCTGGCGGGCCAGGTGGAAGCGCAGCGCCAGCCCGTGCAGGTGGCGGAACACCTGCAGGCCGACGACGCGGATGGCGTTCTGCGCCACGCGGGCGAACACCGCGTCGCGCAGCTCGGAGAACACCAGCGACAGGACGCGGGCGCCGCCGTAGGCCAGGATCATCCCCACCGGGATGGCCAGCACGGCGGCCGCCGTGCCGCCCAGGGCGTCCACCGCCGACTTGTAGAAGATGGGGACGTAGACGTTGGCGACCTTGGCGGCTATCAGCAGCGCCATGGCGGCCACGATGCGCAGGCGCAGCCGGGGGGCATGGGCCGGCCACAGATAGGGAAGCAGGGTGCGGAGGGTGGCCAGGCCGCCGCCGGGGCGGCGGGCAGGAGCAGGTGTGTTCAAGGCAAGTTTCCGGGATGCAATGATGGCAACGATACGCCTATGGATGGCCGTGGTGCGTCCGGAGGCTAGCCGAAGGCCTCGCTGAAGAAGTCGATGAAGGTCCGCACCTTGGGCGCCATGAACTTGCGGCTGGTGTAGGCGGCGTACAGGGTCACGGCCGGCGGCCGGTACTGCGGCAGCAGGCGCACCAGCGCGCCGCTGGCCAGGTCGTCGGCGATCAGCCATTCCGGCAGGTAGCCGGGACCGATGCCCGCCAGCAGGCTGTGGCGCGCCAGGGAGGAATCATCCGTCTTCAGGGCCGTGGGCAGGCGCAGCGTCGCGGGCCCCGCGGGTCCCTGCAGCGGGATTTCCTCGGGCCGCTTGACGTAGGCGGGCAGGACGGCCGGATGGTCGGCCAGTTGGGCCGGCGACTCGAAGGGGCCGTGCCGGTCCACGTAATCGCGCGAGGCCGTCAGCACGAAGCGGACCTCGCACAGCGGCCGCACGATCAGCGACGGCGCGTTCTGGGCCGCGGTGGCGCGCAGGGCCAGATCGAAACCCTCCTCGGCCAGGTCCACCTTGTAGTTGCTCAGGCGCAGGTCGATGGCCACGCGCGGGTAGCGCTCGCGGTAGCACGCCAGCATGCCGGCGAAGCGGCCGTTGGCGCACCAGACCGGCGCGGTGACCTTCAACTGGCCGCGCGGCTCGGCATGGCTGTCCTGCAGGGTGGCCTCGGCGTTGTCCAGCAGGTCCAGCGCCTCGCAGCACTGCTCGAAATAGACCTGCCCCGCCTCGGTCGGGCTGACGTGCCGGCTGGTGCGATTGAGCAGGCGGGCGCCCAGGCTGCGTTCCAGGTGGGCCAGGTGCTTGCTGGCCATGGCCGGCGAGATGCCCAACTGCCCGGCCGCCCGCGCGAAGCTGCCCGCCTCGACCACGAGGCGGAACACCTTCATGCTGACCAGCGTGTCCAAGTCCTCAGGCCTTGCCGCGCGACGCGTCGATGCTGAAGGCGCCCGCGCCCGCCACGGCGAAGAACAGGAACACGAAGCAGTACAGCACGGCCGGTTCGCCGCCGTTCTGCAGCGGGCTCAGGAAGGCCTTGGGCGCATGCGCCATGAAATAGGCCACGGCCGTGAAGCCGCACAGGATGAAGGCCACCGGCCGGGTGAACAACCCCAGGATCATCAGCAGTCCGCCACCGATCTCCAGCACGCCCGCCAGGCCCATCAGCGAGAACAGCTGGATGCCTTGCATGCCCAGCGAGGGAATGTCGAAGAACTTGGCCGTGCCGTGCTGCAGGAACACATAGGCGATGACGATGCGCATGACGGCTTGCGCGCGCGGGGCCCAGATGGCCAGGGTGTCGTTGGTCGAGGTCTGCATTTGCTGTTTTCCTTCAAGAGTGGCACGCGGGTGAAAAAAGGCTGTGTCCGACCCAGGGCGCCGGGGGTGGCTTCCCTACCCAAAACGGGTGGCGGAGACGACTACGTTCATGACTTCATCCTGGAAAATGCGGCTGCCGGGATCGTCGCCGGCGGCACCCGCCGCCACCATCAACGGCAGCAGGTGGTCGGGCCGCGGCTGCGAGACGCGCGCGTCGGGCGCCGACGTCCAGTTCGCCAGCGCCTGTTCGCGCGCCTCGCGCGGCAGCGCCACGGTCTCGGCCAGCCAGTCGTCGAAGCGCAGCGAGGCCGGCTTGAACGCCGGCGCGAAGCCTCGCATGTTGTGGAAGCTCATGCCGCTGCCCACGATCAGCACGCCTTCGTCGCGCAGCGGCGCGAGCGCGCGGCCCGCGGCCAGGTGGGCCGCCGGATCCAGGCCCGTTTTCATGGATAGCTGGACGACGGGAATGTCGGCATCGGGAAAGATCAGCTTGAACGGCACGAACACGCCGTGATCCAGTCCCCGCGCGGTGTTCGAGCCCGAGGCGATGCCCGCATCGCCCAGCAGGTCCCGCACGCGGCCAGCCAGCGCGGGCGACCCGGGCGCCGGGTACTGCAACTGGTAGGTGTGCTCGGGGAACCCGTAGTAGTCGAACAGCAGCGGCGGGTTGGGACTGGCATTGACGGTGAAGTCGTCTTCTTCCCAGTGGCCGGAAATCACCAGCACCGCTTCGGGACGGGGGCCTGCCGACGCGGCGAGTCCCTTGAGGAAACCGGCCATGCGGTCCCACATATGGGGATCGCCGGGCCATTCCATGAAGAAGCAGGGACCTCCTCCATGGGGAATGAAGAACGTGGGCAGACGGTGGGCGCTCGAGGCGGACATGGCAGCTCCTGTGGCGTGGCCTTTGTCGGCAATATAGGCGCGTACTGTCAGGCAATCAACCGCATAAAAAGGAAGAGTTCGTTTCCTGTACGTTGATGATCCACAGTGCGGGACGATATGTTTTCAGGCCTCAGCCTTTACTCCTGTTCCGCTTGCTGGCGCAGTCCGGCGGCTTCTTCCCGGACCATCCGCAGGAAGAACGCCAGCGCGGGTGACGGCGCCACGTCCGAGCGTAGCACGACGCCTACGGAAGGCAAGGCCCAGGATGGCCGGAAGTTCAGGATGGTAAGTACTCCCAGCCGGGCGTAGTGCCGGGCGACACCACGCGGCATGGTGGCCAGCACGTCGGTGTTGCGCAGCAGGACTTCGTTGGCCAGCAGCGATACCGATTCCGCCAGCGGGACGCCCAGCGTCAGGCCTTGTTCGGCGAAGTAGGCGTCGATGCGCTGGCGCAGCGGCGCGTCGGGCGGGGGCAGGATCCACGATTGCCGCGCCAGCGCGGCGGGCGTCAGGCGGTTCGAGCGCGCGAGCGGATGGCCTGCCCGCGCCACGACGTCGATGGGTTCTTCGTACAGGACCTCGGTGCGGAACATGGGCTGCACGGCGCCCGGCATCAGGCGTCCGATGATGCAGTCGAGTTCTCCCCGCGCCAGGGCCGACAGCAGCAGGTCGTTGGTGCCCTCCTGGATCATGACGGTGATGCCCGCGTGGGCCTCGTGCATGCGCGCCAGCGCGCGCGGCACCAGCACCGGCAGCACGACCTGCAGTACACCGGCGCGCACGCGGCCGGCGGCGCCCCGGGTCAGCGCCTCGATCTCGTTGCGGGCGCCGTCCAGGTCCGCCAACAGTGCGCCGGTCCTCTGCACCAGGGCCTCGCCGTAGGGCGTGGGCGTGATGCCGCGGCGCGAGCGCACGAACAGCGGCACGCCAAAGGCCTCTTCCAGCTCCACCAGCAGCTTGCTGGCGGCGGGCTGGGTCATGCCCAGGCGCGCCGCCGCCTTGTGCACGCTGCCGGTGGCATGCAGCGTTTCGAGCAGATCGAGATGGCGCAGCCGCAATCTCGAACGTATCTGGCGGATGGAGGGGACGTGGTAGCTGTTATCCAAGGTGATTCCTATTGGTTTTCACTTGATTCTAAGAATTTATGTATTGGTAGTCACTGCGTGCCTACACTGGGTTCGTTTTCCCCCACCCGAGAGATCCCCGATGAAGATCACCATGCTGGGCACGGGCGCCGCGCTGCCCGACCCCGACCGTGGCCAGTCCGCCATCCTGCTCACGCTGGACGAGGACCGGCACTACCTGTTCGACTGCGGTGAAGGCGCCACGCGGCAGATGGTGCGCGCCAACGTGGACCCGGCCAAGGTGGGTTTCGTCTTCCTGACCCACCTGCACCACGACCACATCTGCGACTACCCCTATTTCGTCATCTCCAGCTGGATGCTGAACAAGACCGGCGCGCCGCTGGTGCTGGGCCCCAAGGGCACCCGGCATTTCGTCGATCATCTGTTCGAGCATGGCGCGTTCCAGGCCGATTTCCGCGCCCGCAGCGCCTATCCCGTGCGCCAGGAGAACATCGAGGCGGCGCGGCCCGAGGTGCGCGAGGTCCAGCCCGGCGTGGTGTTCAAGGACGACAAGGTGAAGATCTCGGTGGACTGGGTCGAGCACATCCCGCGCGACATCTGCGAATGCTTCGGGGTGCGGGTCGAGGCCGAGGGCAAGGTCATCGCGTTCAGCGGCGACACCGCCCCCTGTGACGCCATGGTGCGGCTGGCCCAGGACGCCGACCTGCTGATCCACGAGTGCACCTTCCCCGAGTCCTTCATCGCCCACCGCGCCAAGACCGGCGTGGGGACCTATTCCCATACCAGCCCCACGGACCTGGGCAAGATCGCCCGCCGCGCCAATGTGAAGAGCCTGGTGGCCACGCACTTCGGCCACTTCGATTCGACCAGCCCGGTGCTCCGGCGCGCCGGCGCCAAGCACATGCCGGTGGAGTTGATGGGACCGCACCTGATGGACGAGATCGCGGCCGACATACGCAAGAACTACGACGGCCCGTTGCGCCTGGCCCACGACTTGATGCGCATCGACCTGTAGCCCCGCGCCAGCCTGTGTGTCTTGCGGGATTGCGGCCAGGCCGCGCACCTGGCGCGGCCTGAGTGGTTCAAGCGGATGCCGGAGGGCTTTCCCGAGGTGCCGGCGCCCCGGGAGCCTGCGTGAGCGCGCCGCGGCTACCGTCCAGGCGAAATGGCAATCCGACGATGCGCATCGCGGGCGCGCCGGGGGGCGAACGGACGAAGCCGGGGTCGGCGGCGCACGCCGCCGCGACCGCGCGGTCCAGTCCCTGGACCGGCGCGCATGGCGCGCCGGCCGTGTTGAGCGAGGCGTCCAGGTCCGGCACGGAGCGTTGGCGAATCGCCGCCTGCACGTGGCCGGACAAGGCATGGTCGTCCAGCCCGGATAGCGCCGCCAGGCCGAGGGCAGCCAGCAGCGCCCGCCGCTGGTGCGGCTCGTTGACGGCGATGCATACCCGCCCGTCCGCCGCATCGTAGCAGCGGGACAGCGGGTTGCCGCTGGAAGCGGCGTTGCCGCGTCCCTCCAGGGATTCCGTCCCGTTCAGGTGGCCGGCCACCGTGCTGTGCATCAGCGCCAGCGCCGAATCCAGCATCGATACTTCGACGCGCGTGCCCTCGAACCGGGAATGCCGCCGTTGTCCTATCCACGCGGCCATCACGCCCAACGCCGCGTTCAGGCCGCTGGCGTAGTCGATCACGGGGGCGCCCGCCTTCATCGGGCCGGAGCGCGCGTCACCGGTCAGATTCATCATTCCGCTGGCCGCCTGAATGACACTGTCGTAGGCGGGATAGGCCGCGCGCGCGCCCGCCCCGCCGTAGCCGGTGATCGAACACCAGACGAGTCCTGGACGCGCCGCGCGTATCCGGGCCTCGTCCAGCCCCAGGCGCGCCAGCGCTCCCGTGCGGAAGTTCTCCACCAGCACGTCCGACCCGGCCAGCCGATCAAGGAACATGGCCTGGCCGGCGGCGTGTGCCAGGTCGAGGTAGACCACGTCCTTGTTGCAGGCCTGGGCGATGTAGTCGGTCGAGAGGCCCGCCGCGCCGAGCGCGGAATTGGCGCGCCGCCGCCACCGGATGGTGTCGCCGCCCGGCCGTTCCACGCGGACGACCTCGGCGCCGAGCAGCCCCAGCAGATAGGTGCAATACGGGCCTGCCAGGACCCGGGTGGCATCCAGCACTTTCATGCCGGCCAGGGGAAGCGGAATACCGGTCGATGCCATGTCAGCCAACCTGGATCTGGAAGTCCTTGACGATCTTTGCGTATCGGGCGACCTCCTCGTCCACCAGCCGGGCGGTGGCCTGGGGCGCCAGGCCCAGTGGCGCGGCGCCGTCGCCGCGTATTTTCTCCGCGACATCGGGCAGCGCGAGGATGGCCGCCAGTCCGCGCTGCAGGCCGGCGACGTCTTGCGCGTCGAATCCCGGTGGAGCGAACAGCGCCTGCCAATTGTCGAATTCCACCTGGGGGTAGCTCGTGGCGAGCAGCGGCACGGACTCCATGCCGGGAGGAGAGCGCCTGCCCGCGATGCCGATGGCGCGTATGGCCCCGGTGCGGACATGGCCTGCCGCGGCCACGGCGGCGAGCATGGTGAAGTCGATCTCTCCGGCGATCAGCGCGGTCGCGACCTGCCCCGCGCCCTTGTAGGGAATATGGGTGGACGCCAGGCCAGCCTCACGCGATAGCGCCGCGCAGCCGAGGTGGCTGGTCGTCCCGGTACCCGGCGAGCCGTAGTTCAGCCCGCCGTCTCGTCGCGCGGCCTGTCGGCGCAGGTCATCGACGGAATGGATGTCGCTCTTGCCAGGCACGGCCAGCACCAGGGGCGAGGAGGTCAGCAGCGAGACCGGGACCAGGTCCTTGCGTACGTCGTAGCGCAGGTTCTTATACAAGGAAGGATTGACGGCGATCGAGGCCGTGGTGAAGAGCAGCCGGTGCGCCGTGGTATCCCGAGCCACCATCTCGGCACCGATGTTGCCCGCCGCTCCGGGTTTGTTCTCGACGATGACCGATACGCCCAGCCGGGCCGACAGTTTTTCGGCGATCGTCCGCGCCAGCATGTCGGTGCCCCCGCCCGGGGAGAAGGGTACCGTCAGCGTGACCGGCATGGACGGCCACCGCTTTCCACCGCTGGCCGCCCAGGCGCCGCCGGTAGCGGCCAGCATGCCCAGCAGCATGCCGCGTCGTTTGATGCCCATAATGCCTACCTCCCGGTATCGTTATTTGCCGCCCATCCTATCGATCTCCTGGTAGCGAATGAAACTACTATCCTCCACCGAGCGGGCCGACCCCCGCTCCCTGCAATTGCTCAAGCGCCTGGGGTTCTCCGGCTACGAGGCGGCCGTGTGGCTGGAGCTGGCCCAGGGTTATCCGGCCACGGCCTACCAGGTCGCCAAGCGAGCCGGCCTGCAGCGCGCCAACACCTATCGGGCGCTCGAACGCCTGTGCGAGCTGGAGGCGGTCACGGTGGTGCATGACCGGCCCGTCACTTATGCGCCGGCCGATCCGAAGTCGATGGTGGGGAGACTGACGACCGGCCTGGCGGGCGAGTGCGACTGGTTTGCCGGGCAGATGACGCGCCGCATGCAGTCGCGCAATCACGGATCGATCCGGACGGCCTCGGGGGCGGAGGCGTGCCTGGAGTTCCTGCGCCAGGAGTTGGGAGCGGCGACCCGCTATGCATGGATCAAGGGAGAAGGCACGACCATCCGGTCCCTGGCCGAAGACATCGAGGCTGCCGTGCTGCGGGGCGTGGAGATAACCGTGATCGCCTTCGGCCCCTGGCGGGCGTTGCGGCGGCGGTTCGCATCATGCCGCGTGTATCCCCACGAAGGCAATGGTGCGCGCCTGACCAGCGCCACTGACGCGTTGCTGACCCTGGCCCGGGACGGACGTTCCGTGACCACCGCGGTGTTCACCGACGCGCCCACGGTCACGTCCCTGCAGGACCATGCGCTGACGTATCAACTGCATTCCTACCTGCTGCATGAAATCTTTCTCGCGGAGCTGGCGGCGGGGCCGGATGGCGCCGCGATCGCGAGCGAACTCAAGCGGTTGCGGTCGCTCCATCGTCCGCCTGGAATGGAACGGCCGCTGCTGGGGGATGCCGGCTAGCCGCGGGCCGGCGCCGACCGGCCTACTGGTCGAAGAACGCGCTCGGCGCCACGCCGAACTGCCGCTTGAACATGGTCGAGAACGCGCTGGGGCTGGCGTAGCCCAACTCCAGCGCCACGTCCAGGATCTTCGCGCCTTCGGCCAGCCGCTCCAGCGCGGCCAGCAGCCGCGCCTGCTGGCGCCATTGGCCGAAGGTCATGCCGGTCTCGCGCACGAAAAGGCGGTGCACGGTCTTGGCGTCCACCCCCAGGCGCCCCGCCCAGCCCTGGGCGGTGGTCTTGTCGTCGGGGGTGGCGACGATGGCTTCGCATACCGCCTGCAGGCGGGGATCGGCGGGCCGGGGCAGGCGCAGCGGAAGCGTGGGCAATTGCCGCAGCTCGTCCAGCAGCAGCCGCATTACCCGGCCATCGCGCGTGTCGTCGCCGTAGGGGCCGTGGATGTCGATCGCCGCCAGGATCAACTCGCGCAGCAGCGGGGAGATCGCCATTACCGAACAATGGGGCGGCAACTGCCGGGAGGCCTCCGCATGGATGTAGGCGGTGCGCATCCGCACCGCGCCCACCATGCGCAGTTCGTGGCGTATCGACGGCGGCATCCATAACGCCCGGGTGGGCGGCACGACCCACCGCCCCATCTCGGTATGCGCGACCACGACGCCGTGCAGGGCGTAGACGAGCTGGCCCGAAGGGTGCTGGTGCGGACCCGTGCGGTAGCCCGACGGGAAGTCCTTGGCCATGGCCGTGACCGGCCGTTCGCGGCGGTCATAGTCGTGGTAGTCGGGAAAAAGAGAACTTTTGTCCATTTCTAAAAGGCATGTGCCTTATTTTCGCAAGACAGGCGCAATCTTGGCAGGTACGCTTACCCAAATACGTAAAAACCCTGAGCCCGATGGGCGTTTCCAGAGACACCATGCAAAGCGTCAACCCTGCCCAGATTCCGCCCGCCCAGGCTGAACGCACCGGCTTCAAGATACTGGGCGCGATCAGCTTCTCGCACTTCCTGAACGACATGCTGCAGTCGCTGATCCTGGCGGTGTATCCGCTGCTGAAAAGCGAGTTCTCGCTGTCGTTCACGCAGATCGGCCTGATCACGCTGCTTTATCAGTTGACCGCCTCGCTGCTGCAGCCGCTGGTCGGCCTGTACACCGACCGCCATCCCAAGCCCTATTCGCTGCCCATGGGCATGGCGTGCAGCATGGCCGGCATCGTGCTGCTGGCCTACGCGCCCAACTATGCCATGTTGCTGGTGGCCGCGGCGCTGCTGGGCACCGGGTCGTCCATCTTCCATCCCGAATCGTCGCGCGTTGCGCGCCTGGTGTCGGGCGGCCGCCACGGCCTGGCGCAGTCCATCTTCCAGGTGGGCGGCAATGCCGGCAGCGCCATGGGGCCGCTGCTGGCCGCCTGGTTCATCATCCCGCGCGGCCAGGACAGCCTGGCGTGGTTCGCGCTGGCCGCGCTGCTGGCCATGGTCGTGCTCTACCAGGTGGGGGCCTGGTACAAGCGGCAGCACCTGTCCGGCCCGCGCAAGGCCCGCCCGGCGGCACCCGCGCCGACGCTCAGCCGCGGGACGGTCACGGGTTCGATGGCCATCCTGCTCACGCTCCTGTTCTCCAAGTATTTCTACATGGCGAGCTTCACGAGCTACTACACCTTCTACCTGATGCACCGCTTCGACGTTTCGGTGCAGGCCGCGCAGATGCATCTGTTCGCCTTCCTGATCGCGGTGGCCCTGGGCACGATACTGGGCGGTCCCATCGGCGACCGCATCGGCCGCAAGAAAGTGATCTGGGGTTCGATCCTGGGCGTGGCGCCGTTCGCGCTCGTGCTGCCCTACGTGGACCTGGCGTGGACCGGCGTCCTGAGCTTCGTCATCGGCCTGATCCTGGCGTCGGCCTTTTCGGCGATCCTGGTGTTTGCCCAGGAACTGATGCCGGGCAAGGTGGGCACCGTGTCGGGCCTGTTCTTCGGCTTCGCCTTCGGCATGGGCGGACTGGGGGCCGCGGTGCTGGGCAAGGTGGCCGACGTGACCAGCATCGAGTACGTCTACCATCTGTGCTCGTTCCTGCCGCTGCTGGGGCTGTTGACCGCGTTCCTGCCGGACCTGGGCCGGCCGCGCGCCAAGCCGGTCCTGGCCAAGGCCTGACGGGCCACGCACCGGCGGCCGAGGGCTCCCGGTGCGGGCCGCGCCATTCTATAGTGCTACCCTGGTGTCGACACGCACGACTCTCCTCTGCCAGGGTTTCATGAAAAGCCTTCTGTTTGCCTTCGTCTGCGCGACCGCGCTGAACGGCTGCGGCGTGGTGGCCGCGCCTTGCCGCATCGCCTCCGCCGGCCTCAAGATCGTGCCCGTGGTGGGCGACATCGCCGCCGCGCCCACCGACGCCTGCGCGGCGGTCATCGACTGATGGACGCGCGCAAGGCTCTCGTCCTGTTCTCCGGCGGCCAGGACTCCACGACCTGCCTGGCCTGGGCCCTGGGCCGCTATGCCACGGTCGAGACCGTGGGCTTCGACTACGGCCAGCGGCATCGCGTGGAGCTCGATGCCCGCCAGAACGTGCTGCGCGAGATCCGCGCCCGCTTTCCGGACTGGGCGCCGCGGCTGGGCGAGGACCACGCCATCGACCTGTCGGTGCTGGGCGCCCTAAGCGATACCGCGCTCACGCGCGATACCGAGATCCGGCTGAACAGCGCCGGATTGCCCAACACCTTCGTCCCGGGCCGCAACCTGGTCTTCCTGACCATGGCCGCGGCGCTGGCTTACCGCCGCGGGCTGGAAGTCGTGGTCGGCGGCATGTGCGAAACCGATTTTTCCGGCTATCCCGATTGCCGCGACGATACCGTCAAGGCCCTGCAAGTGGCGGTGTCGCTGGGCATGGGGCAGCGTTTCACTTTCGAGACGCCGCTGATGTGGCTGGACAAGGCCCAGACCTGGCAACTGGCCGAGGACCTGGGCGGCGACGCGCTGGTCGAGGTCGTGGCCGAGCACAGCCATACCTGCTACCTGGGCGATCGCAGCAAGCGATTCGACTGGGGTTACGGGTGCGGGACCTGCCCCGCCTGCGAACTGCGGGCGGCGGGTTATGGCCGCTGGCGGCAGATGCCGGGCGGCGCGTAGCGCCGCCTATTCGCCGAATACCTCGGCCAGCGTCGCGGCATCGAGCACGTTGACGGACCAGGTTTCCAGGTCGGCGTCCGATGCGTCGCGCAAGCGCTGGATCGTGGCATCGGGCAGGGGGCCGAAGCGGCGGGCCAGGATGCGTTCAAGCAAGGCGGACTCGCCTTGCCGACGGCCCTGTTCACGCCCCCGTTCAAGGCCCTGTTCAAGGCCCTGTTCAAGGCCCTGTTCAAGGCCTCGCGCACGGCCTTGCTCAAGACCTTGTTCCATCCCTGTCCGGGTTGCGTAGGCCAGCGCCGCAGCATCGTCGGCGATCGCCTTTTCGCGGGCATAGGCCCGCCAGCGCGCGTCTTCGTCCATGGTCAGGACTTTCAGTCTTCCGACCGCTTCGCGCACCGGTTCGTGGGTGATGTCCTTCATGCTGGCTTCCTCCCATCCGTGCTGGAAGCACGCGACCCAGGCCGACAGCGCCGCCGGCAGGCACCCCAGGCGCTCCGCCTTGGGTAGTTCGATTATATGCAGCTGGAGTTCCTTGCCCAGCCGTATCGTGGGTTGGCGGCGATCGCGCAATTCGAAGCGCCAGTTCGCCTGCGCCGGGTCGTCGAACAGATCGTGCGCCAGGAAATGGATGGCGATCGCCGGCTTCAGGAGTTCGTAGTCCTGGCCGCGCTGGATCTGCTCGGACAGCGTGCGGGCCAGGTAGTAGGCGCTGCGGGCCGGCCAGCGCTCGTAGCGCCGAACCTGCATCTCGATGTTGTAGAGCTGGCCGGTCGCGTCGCGCGCGTGCAGGTCCAGCACGATGGTCTTGCCGTCCAGGTCGCCGGCATCGATCTGGGGATTGAGTATGCGTTCGACGACGATCGGGGCCTCGTCGTGGCGCACGGCGTTGATCAGGTCGGCCAGCAGGTGCGGCGCCCGCGTGAACAGCAGCTTGAAGACCAGGTCGTTGCGCAGGTCGAGCAGAGGGGGCGGTGCCCGTCGGGAAGGAGCGAGGTCGGTGGAGGGCAGCATGGAAGGTCCTTGAAAGTCCCCTCCACACTAGCCTCCGGACCGTACCCCGGACGATCGACGGCTACGGACCGCCCATGAGGAATTGCGCGTACGTGCGAGTGCTACTTGGGCAAGACCACGTTGCGCGGCTTGCCCGCGACGAAGGCTTCCAGGTTGTCCACCAGTTGGTCCGCCAGTGTCTGCATGGCTTCCTGGCTGGCCCAGGCCACGTGCGGGGTCAGGATGAAATTGGGTTGCCTGACATGCAGCAGCGGATTGGCGTCGGCAGGGGGCTCGCCGTCCGCCACGTCGAAGCCGGCACCGGCGATGGTGCCGGCGCGCAGGGCCTCGGCCAGCGCCGCCTCGTCCACCAGCCCGCCGCGCGCGGTGTTGATGAGCAGCGCGGTGGGCTTCATGGAGGCCAGTTCGGCGCGGCCGATCATGTTGCGCGTGGCGGCGCTGAGCGGCAGGTGCAGCGTGACGACGTCCGAGGTTCGCAGCAGTTCCGGCAGGGGCAGGTTGGCGATGCCCGGCTCGTCCACCGGCGAGCGGCTGGCGACGCAGATCTCCATGCCGAAGGCGCGGCCCAGCGCGGCCACCGACCGTCCCAGCGCGCCGTAGCCCACGATGCCCAGCCGGCTGCCGGCCAGGTCGCGTATCGGATAGTCGAGGAAACAGAACTGCTGCGACCGCTGCCACCTGCCCGCTTCGACGTCGGCGGCATAGGCGCGCAGGTTGCGGCGCAGCGCCAGGATGAGCGCGAACGTATGCTCGGGCAGCGAGGCCGTGGCGTAATTGCGGATGTTGGAGACGACGATGCCGCGCTCCTGGCAGGCGGCCAGGTCGATGATGTCCGTGCCCGTCGCCGCAACGGCGATCATTTTCAGGTCTGGCAACTGGTCCAGTTCGGCGCGGCGCAGCGGTATCTTGTTGGTGACCGCGATGGAGGCATTCCGCAGGCGTGCCACCACGTCATCGCGGGACGTGATCTCGTGATCGACCCAGGCGTGGGAAAAGGCGGGCGGCCGGATGGTGGCCTGCAGGCTGGCCCGGTCCAGGAAGACGATCTTGTGCGCGTACGACATGAGAAGGCCTCTACTGAAAATCTGCAAATCCAGGATACGGCGGATCGCACATCACGCGACCCGATCCAGGATGCGGTGGATCCGGCCTTGCCGGTCCACGCGCATCGTCCCACGGGACCTGGCGCCGGGCCGCCCCAAGGCGGGTCCCGGCCCCCTTGGGGGGCAGCCGCGTAGCGGCTGGGGGCTCGCCATACTGGGCGCCCGAAGGGCGTAGGGGGAAAACTACTTCAGCAGCGATTGGCGATAGGCGTCGATGTCGCCGATGGGACGGCGCGCGACGCCCGAATCCATCGCGGCCAGCGCGACGGCCGACGCGACCTCGCTGATCAGGCGGGGATCGAACGGCGTGGGGATGAAGTAGTCGGGGCCGAATTCCAGCTTGTGGTTGGGATAGGCCTTGGCGACTTCGGGCGGAATGGGCTGCTGGGCGAGGCGGGCGATGGCGTTCACGCAGGCCAGCTTCATCTCGTCGGTGATGCGCATGGCGTCGACGTCCAGCGCGCCGCGGAACAGGAAGGGGAAGCAAAGGACGTTGTTGACCTGGTTCGGGTAGTCCGAACGTCCCGTCGCGATCAGGCAGTCCGAGCGGACGGCGCGGGCCACTTCCGGGCGGATCTCGGGTTCGGGGTTGGCCAGCGCCAGGATCAGGGGGCGCAGCGCCATGGTCGAGACCATTTCGGGCGTGAGCAATCCGGCGGCGGAACATCCCAGGAAAATGTCGGCGTCCTTGACCGCGTCGGCCAGCGTGCGCGCCGTGCTGGTCGAGGCGTAGCGCGACTTGTTGAATTCCATCGACGCGTCGCGGCCTTCGTAGACCACGCCCTTGGAATCCACGAGCAGGATGTTTTCTTTCTTCAGCCCCTGGCGCACCAGCAGGTCCAGGCACGCGATCGCCGCGGCGCCGGCACCCGAGCAGACCAGCTTGACCCGGTCCAGCGATTTCTCGGCCAGCTTCAGGCCGTTGACGATGCCGGCGGACGCGACGATGGCCGTGCCATGCTGGTCGTCATGGAAAACCGGGATCGACATGCGTTCGGTCAGCTTGCGCTCGATGTAGAAGCATTCGGGCGCCTTGATGTCCTCGAGATTGATGCCGCCGAAAGTGGGTTCCATCATCGCGATGGCGTCGACCAGCTTGTCGGGATCCGTCTCGGCCAGTTCGATGTCGAAGACGTTGATGCCCGCGAATTTCTGGAACAGGCAGGCCTTGCCTTCCATGACCGGCTTGGCGGCGTACGGGCCGATGTTGCCCAGGCCGAGCACCGCGGTGCCATTCGAGATGACCGCCACCAGGTTCGAGCGCGACGTGTAGTAGCGCGTGGTCTGCTGATCGTTGGCGATGGCTTCGCACGCGGCGGCGACACCGGGCGAATAGGCCAGCGACAGGTCATGCTGGTTGTCGAGCGGCTTGGTGGGAACGACGGAGATTTTTCCGGGAATGGGGAACTGGTGATAGGCGAGCGCCTGATCGGTAAGCGAAGAATCCATTGTTTTATATATAGAACAGTCAGCGGCACGTGAACGAACATTGTATGCCCGGTTGAGCACGGCACGACGCTTCCCGCGGCCGGCCGGGCCGCGCGGGGCGGTGCTCCCGGGGCCGTGCGCATGGGGGATGCCGGGGCCGCGTAGCCCGGCAGATGCCAAGGAGGATGTGCTTCGCAACTATCATGCGACGCAGCATCGCGGCGTGTGGCCAAGTTCAGAGGTGGGGGGTACGCAGATCATGAACGCGGCCGTTGGCGCAGGCGAAAAGAGATGCTGCGTTACAACAAACCGGTACGGCCAGGCCCGCGGAACGCGGCGAGGCATCCGGCCTCCGCGGCGGATTCCGCCGCGTCGGTTCGCGTATTGCGGCGGGGGCGATAGTTGCGGCAAGACAACTAGTGCCGACAGGCCCCCCAAGCCCGGGCCGGCGCGTGCGTCACAGCGCGCGGAGCATGCGGGTGAGCCGCACCTTGTAGGCGGCGCGGATGTGTTCCCGCGTGATCCGTTCGGCAAGGTCGGGGTCGCGCCGTTCCAGCGCCGCCACCATTTCCTGGTGCTCGCGCGAACTGCTGTCGGCGCGTCCGGCCATGGCCAGGGTGGTGGGACCCAGCAGCGCCATCGACTCCTGCAGCGAGTTGAGCGTTTTCAGCAGATAGCGGTTGTGGGCGCAGCGGTACAGCGTTTCATGGAAGAAGCGGTTGTTGATCGCGAGCTGCTCGGGCTGGCCGGCCAGGTGGGCATCGCGGTCGGCGATCTCCCGCAGGGCAGAGACTTCCACGTCGGAGGCGTGGCGCGCGGCCAGCCGCGCCGCCGTGCCTTCCAGCACCTCGCGCATGACGTACAGCTCGTTGACCATGCTCTGATCGAGTTCGGTCACGATGAGCCCGCGGCCGGATTCGTTCACGACGAGCCCTTCGCTCTCCAGGCGGCTCAGGGCTTCGCGTACCGGCGTGCGGCTCAGGCCCAGCAGCTCGGCCAGTTCGATCTCGCGCAGCCGCGTGCCGGGAGCCAGTTCGCCGGTGCGGATGGCGGTGCGCACATACTGGTAGGCCTGCTCGCTGCGCGAGCACGAGGCCTGTCCCAGGCTTTTCGCGCTAGGCGCGGCAGGCGCCGCTTTCTTTCTGGGCATGGACGGCGAAATGGCGGGTGGCAAAGCAGGGATCATAACCAAGTCCGTCCCTCGCCCCCGCCCCCTGCCCGCGCTCAAGGCGAGGCCGTCGCGGCCTTGGAAGGTTTGAGCAGCTTGCTCCAGCGAGTGATCTCCTCCCGCACGAAGCGGCCGAATTCCTCCGGCGAGGACACGCGGACTTCGCCGTCGATGACCTCGAAACGCTTGGCGACCTCCGGGTCCGCGAGGCTGGTGCGCAGCGCGCCGTTGATCTTGTCGATGATGGGCTTGGGCGTGCCGGCCGGCGCGAACACGCCCCACCACACCACCGCCTCGAAATCCTTGACGCCCTGTTCGGCGATGGTTCGGATGTCGGGCGCCGATTGCAGGCGCCGCAGTCCGCTCGTGGCCAGCAGCTTGGCCCGTTTGCTGTCCAGGTGGGGCTTGATCTGCGACAGGCCGGTGAAGGCCAGGTCCACATGGCCGCTGGCGACGTCGAGCATGGCGGGCCCGGCGCCGCGATACGGCACGTCCAGGATGTTGGCGTGGGTGGCGGCCTTGAACAGCTCGGTCGCCATGTGGGAGGCGGATCCCTCGCCCGAGGTGGCGATGGTCAGCTTGCCCGGCTGCCTGGCAGCCAGTTCCAGCAATTGGGGGATGTCGTTGGCGGGCAGGTTGCCGCGCGCGGCCAGTCCCATCGCGTAGGTGATGACCAGGCCGACGGGCGCGAAATCGTCCGGCGTCCTGTAGGGCAGCTTGGGCAGCAGCGTGGGATTGGTGGCGAAGCTGGGGCTGACGATCAGCAGCGTATAGCCGTCGGGTTCGGCCTTGGCCACGGCCTCGGTGCCCGTCACGGTATTGCCGCCGCCGCGGTTGTCGATGATGACCGGCTGCTTGATGGTGGCCGACAGTTTGTCGGCGAAGGCGCGGGCGATGAAATCGCCGCCACCGCCGGCGGCGAACGGCACCACGATGCGGACGGGTCTTTCGGGATAGTTGTCGACCGGCGCGGCGTGGCCGGGCAAGGCGAAAGCGGCCAGACAGACCGCTGCGCCGAATGCGTGCTTCATGTCTCCTCCTGAGGGGGCCGGGTTCGTGCCCGTGGCGCCGCCGCAGGCGGTGATCGGGCTTTCTGGTATTCGTTTGAATGCAATTGTGTACTTAAGTATCCAGGAAGTAAACTGGCGACGTCGAATCCTGTTCCACGCCGCTCGGCCATGAAAAGTCCGCTCGAAGTCCTGAACAGTTATCGTCCCCACGACGGGACGTTGCACGATGCCTTCCGGAGCCGGTGCGCTGTCCGCGCGGCCGAGCCCTTCCTGATACAGGACGGCGAACGCTGGACCTGGGCCGAATTCGGGCAGCGGTACGAGCGCCTGGCACAGGCGCTGGCGGCGCGGGGGATCGGTTCCGGTTCGCGCGTGGCGGTGGCCGGGCGCAACGACAAGGCGCATGTGCTGGCGTTGTTCGCGCTGGCCCGGCTGGGGGCCACCATGGTGCCGGTCAATCCCGAGTTCGGTCCGCGCGAGATGGGCTACGCGCTGCGGCACGCCGAGGTGCAGGGCATCCTGGCCGAGGCGCGCCTGCTCGACCTGTTGCGGCCGATCGCCGCCGAATGTCCGGCGCCCCCGTGGCTGATGACGATGGATGGCCCGGCGGCCGATCCCGGGTCGCTGGCCGCCGCGCTCGCGCAGCCGGTTGCCGATGTCCCGCTGCCCACCCCGGCAGCGTCCGACACCTGCGTCATCATCTACACCTCCGGCACCACCGGTTTCCCCAAAGGCGTCATGCACAGCCAGTACAACCTGGTGACGGCCGGCGAGGCCAACGTCGCGCGCGTGCATGTGCAGCCGGACGACAGGCTGATGATCATCCTGCCGTTCTTCCACATGAATGCCTTGTTCTACTCGGTGGGCGGCGCGCTGGCGTCGGGCGCCGCCATGATCCTCGTGCCGCGCTTTTCCGCCTCCGCCTTCTGGCAGGTGGCGGCCGACAACGGCGCCACGGTGGTCAACATCATCGAGGCCATCGGCACCATCCTGGCGTCCCGCGACCGGCGCGAGTACCGGCCCGATCACCGCCTGCGCGCGGTGTACGGCGTGCGGAGAAAATCGGCGCCCGCTTTCCGCGACGAATTCGGGGTGCCGCACCTGTTCTCGGGATTCGGCATGACCGAGATCCCGGGCGTCACCTGCAATCCCTATGGCGGGCCGGACAAGCCGGGCAGCATGGGCGTGGTGGCCGGGCACCCCGATCCGGCCCGGCCCTGGGCGCGGTGCCGGGTGGTCGACGATGCCGGCCACGATGTCGGCGTGGACGAGATCGGCGAACTCTGGGTGGCCACGCCCATCGTCATGCAGGGGTATTTCCGCGACCCCGAACAGACCCGCCAGGCCTTCGCCGGCGAATGGCTCAAGACCGGCGATCTGGTCCGGCGCGACGCCGACGGCTTTTTCTTCCACGTCTCGCGCAAGAAGGACATCATCCGGCGCCGCGGTGAAAATATCGCCGCGGCCGAACTGGAGATGGTCATCAATGAACACCCCGCCGTGTTCGAGGCGGCGGCCCTGGCCGTGCCGTCCGAACTGGGCGAGGACGAGATCCTGGTAGTGGTGGCGCCGCGCCCTGGCGCGGTGGTGTCCGAGGCCGACGTGGCCGAGTGGTGCCGGGCCCGGCTGGCCGCCATCAAGGTGCCGCGCTACGTGGCGCTGCTGCCCGAACTGCCGCACACGCCCACGCACAAGATCGCCAAGAACCTGCTGCGCGACGATCCCGCCGTCAAGGAACGGACCGTGGATCTGCAAGCCTGATCCCACCGCCCGTCCGCTGCGGGCACAATGCGAACCGGACATCGAAGGAGACATGACCCATGGCCAAGCGCAAGCAACTCAAGACCGACATCTGCTGGAGTACCGAAGACAAGATCACCATCAAGGGGCTGGACCTGTGCCAGGACATCATGGGCAAGGTCTCGCTGGGCGACATGGCCTTCCTGGAAATGATGGACCGCCTGCCCGACGAGCGTGAGTCGCGCGTATTCAACGCGCTGGCGGTGATCCTGGTCGAGCATGGCATGACGCCCAGCGCCATCGTGACCCGCATGACGCTGGCGGGCGCCCCCGAGGCCATGCAGGCCGCGGTGGCGGCCGGGCTGAGCGGCCTGGGCAGCGTGTTCGTCGGCAGCATGGAGAACGCCGCCCGCATGTTGCAGGATGCCTTGCCGGATCCGGCAACGCCCGGCGACATCGCCGCCCTGGCCGCCCGCATCGTCGACGACCACGCGGCGCGCGGCCGCACGGTGCCGGGCATCGGCCACCATATGCACAAGCCGGTCGATCCGCGCGCTCCGCGCCTGTTCGAGATCGCCCGCGAAAACGGTTTCGACGGCCCCTATGTGGCGCTGATGCAGGCGGTGGCCGAGGCCGCGCAGGCCCGGCTGGGCAAGAGCCTGCCGGTCAACGCCACCGGTGCCATCGCCGCCGTCGCCAGCGAACTGGGCATTCCCTGGCGCGTGGTCCGGGGCATAGGCGTCATGTCGCGAGCCATCGGGCTGGTGGCGCATGTGCTGGAAGAGCTGCGCGAACCGATGGCCCGCGAGATCAAGGCCATGGTCGAGGAAGAAGCCACCGCGCATCTGCGGTGACGCCTGTTCGCCGGTACCGGGTCCGCCCCGCGCGCGGGGCGGACTTCACCCTGTCGTAACTTGTATGTCACGTGGGCCTTTTAACCTCGCGGTCGGTTTAGCTGACAAAAAGCTTAAAGCCGTTTTTCCACACCACGAGATTTGAATGTCCTATCTGACAGATAAGTTGCGCGCCCCGTATCGCGAGGCGCAGGGAGAAGTCACCGTCCCCGGCCAGATGTTCGACGAGATCGTCGCCGCCAATCCCGCTCGCCGCACGCTGCTGAAAAACAGTTTCGGCCTGTCTATCCTGTCGGTGTTCGGTGCCACGTCGCTGGCGGCCTGTGGCAGCGATGGCGATTCCACGCCCGCGCCGGGCGGTGGCGGTGGCGGCACCGATCCGGTCGGGCCCGACTATTCGGTCAAGTTCGAACGGCTGGCCGACAAGATCACGGCCGACACCGTGACCGTGCCCAAGGACTACGAGGTGCAGGTGCTGTACTCGGCCGGCGACAAGTGCGAAGCGGGTTCCGCCGGCTACGCCGGCACGCCCCAGTCGTGGCCGGACACCGAGACGCAGGCCGGTGGCCAGCACGACGGCATGCACTACTACGCGCTGGACGGCGTCGGCCCCAACCAGGGCGGCTTGCTGGTCCTGAACCACGAAAGCACCGATAACGCCACGCTGAACCTGACCGTGGACGGCATCAAGACGCGACTGTCGAACGTCGGTGTCTCGGTCGTCGAAATCGCGCGCGGCGACGACGGCTCGTGGGCGGTCAAGGCCAACTCCCGCTACAACAAGCGCTATACCGGCAACACGGTCTACAACGTCGGCGGCCCGGCCGCCCCGGCGGTCAACAGCACCCGCAAGGTGGTGGGTACGCTGAACAACTGCGCCAGCGGCCCGACGCCCTGGGGTACGTACCTGACCTGCGAAGAGACGACCGACAACTACCTGGATCCCACGCAGGACGAGAAGGGCTACGGCTGGGTGGTCGAGATCGATCCCTACGCGCCGGCGTCGACCGCGGTCAAGCGCACCGCCATGGGCCGCTTCGACCACGAGAACACCGCCTACATGACGAACGAGGCCAACCGCGTCGCGTTCTACATGGGCGACGACGGCACGCCCGGCTGCATCTACAAGTTCATCCCCAGCCAGGCCTACGATCCCAAGAACCGCGCCGCCAACCTGAACCTGCTGGACGAAGGCACGTTGTACGCGGCTCGCTTCAACGACGACGGCACCGGCAACTGGGTCGAGCTGACGCACGGCAAGAACAACCTTACGCTGAACGCCATCGATCCGGGCAACTACACGCAGACCGCGCCGGACAAGGCCCCCGCGCCTGTCATCGTCAACTTCGCCAGCCAGGCCGACGTCCTGATCAACACCAAGAGCGCCGCGCGCGTGGCAGGCGCGACGTTGATGGACCGTCCGGAATGGATCACGGTGGGCGTGGACAAGACCGTCTATTGCACGCTGACCAACAACGGCAGCCGCAAGCGCACCAGCGCCGCCAACCCGCGCATCAGCAACTCGCACGGCCACATCGTGCGCTGGAAGGAGCGCGGCGATTCCCCGCTGGCCACGACCTTCGAGTGGGAACTGCTGCTGCTGGCCGGCCAGGATCCGGCGGACGGCGCCGCGGCCAACGTGACCGGCAACATCCAGGGCGATGAGTTCTCCAGCCCGGATGGCATCCGCGTCGATCCGCAGGGTCGCCTGTGGGTGCAGACCGATTCGGGCACGGGCTCGAACATCACCAACATCTTCGGCAACAACTCGATGTACTACATCGACCAGGAGACGGGGGAGTCCAGGCGCTTCCTGGTGGGGCCCAAGGGTTGCGAGATCACGGGCATTGCCTATACCCCCGACCTGGCGACTTTCTTCATCAACATCCAGCACCCGAACGGCGTATGGAACACCAAGCGCGCCGGCGGCGGCGACGCGCGGTCGGCCACGATCGTGGTGAGCAGGAAGGACGGCAAGCCCGTGGGCGCCTGAGCGATCAAGGAGGGGGCGTTGCCCGAGGTTCGGGCGCACCCCCATTTACAGCCCGGATGGCCTGGCCATCCGGGTTTTTTTTCGACCCAGGTTTCCGGTTTTCTTCCATTGGCCGTGGCTTGGTTCGCGATGACCCGGGCGGGGAGGCCGCGGCCGGCCACAGGCCCCGGGGGGCCGGGGCGGATCGTTGAGTTTTGCTCCCGCTGGGTCACGAAATTTGCTTTGAACTCTCCGCGCTTGGCGACCATCATTGCCTCCCTGATCAGAAGCCCAAGGCTCAACACAGGAGATAGCATGATCGAGACAACCCCCAGTCGTTGGAGAACGGGTATCAGCCGGATGCGGCAATGGGCGGCTTGTCTTGCGACCACGTCCTGTATCGCGGGTCCCGCCCTTGCGGAGTTCCCGGACAGACCTATCCGGATCATCGTGAGTTCGTCCCCTGGGGGCTATCTGGACATCATCTCCCGTGCCATCGGGAAGGAGTTGCAGGAGCGGTGGCGGCAGCCCGTCATCGTCGAGAACAAGCCGGGAGCCAGTGGCGTGGTGGGCGCCGTCGCGGTAAAGAATAGCCAGCCTGACGGATATACCTGGCTTGCGGCCACCGAAGCGCATCTGGTGACGAACAAGTTCACGATGAAGAACTTGCCCTACGACTATAAGCGCGACTTCGTGGGCATCTCCGTGTTGACCCGGGCCGATCAGGTGGTCGTCGCCACGAAGAGCTTTCCGGCCAATACGCTGGCCGAGCTGATCGAGATGGCGAAGCAGGATCCGAAGGGCCTGTCGTACGGTTCCTGGGGAATAGGCAGCCATCCGCATCTGTTCTATTCCAGGCTGGGCGGCATGACGAACGCGAACTTCGTGATGATTCCCTACAAGGGCGTCGCGCCGACGATGCAGGCCATGTCCGCCGGGGAAGTGCCGTTGTCGGTGATGAGCCCGGGAACCGCCAAGCCCCTGCTGGAGGCGGGTCGCCTGAAGATCCTGGCCGCGGCGGCCAGAAAGCGGCTGCCCGATCTTCCGGATGTTCCGACGACGGAAGAGCTGGGTTTTCCCGGCCTGACGTCCGCCATCTACATGGTGTTGCTGCTGCCTCGGGAAACACCGCCCGACGTCGTGGCCAAGGCCAGCAAGGCTGTACAGAGCGTCCTGAAACAACCCGACTTCGCGGCCCGGACGGTGACCGACCATGGCTTCCAGGTGGTGGCGAGCGACTCCGCGGGCGTGATCACCGAGATGGACGAGCTTGGCAAGTTGATGGCGGAGTCCGTCAAGGCCGCACAGATCATGGCGCAGTGACAATGGATCTGGGGCTGGAAGGAAAGACCGTGATGGTAACCGGGGGAAGCTCCGGAATCGGGCTCGCGTGTGCTCGCGCATTCGTGGACGAAGGGGCGAAGGTGGCTATCCTGGGCCGCCGGCCCGAGGCGCTCGAGCAAGCTCGCTCGCGGATTGCCGGCGGCGGCGACGTAGTGGCGGTGTCGGCCGATCTGTGCCGCGAGTCCGAGGCCGAGCGTGCCGTCGCCGCCGTGGAAACATTGATCGGCCCTGTCGATGTGCTCGTCAATTGTGCCGGCGCGGCGGCACGCAGCGATTACACGAAACTGGACGAAACCGCCTGGCGGGACGGCTTCGAGTCGAAGTTCATGCCCTATATCAACATGTGCACGGTGCTCCTGCGGCGGTTCCATGCGCGTCGAGACGGAAATCCTGGCGAGAACGCCGGGCTGGCCATCGTGAACGTGATCGGCAAGGGAGGCCGGGCGCCGACTTCGACGCATCTGCCGGGCGGCGCGGCCAACGCCGCCTTGATGCTGGCCACGGCGGGCCTCGCCCAGGCCTGGGGGAAGCATGGGGTGCGCATCAATGCCGTCAACCCGGCTTCCATTGCCACGGAACGTTTGACACGGCGGTTTGCCGCCGCGGTCGATGGCGCTTGGCGAACCGATGAGGAACGGATGCGGGCCTCGGCCGGCGAAATACCGTTGGGACGCTTCGGCGAGCCGAGCGAAGTAGCGGACGTCGTGCTGTTTCTTGCCAGTAAACGTGCGAGCTACGTGCTGGGCAGCGGTGTCGCCATGGATGGGGGGCTCAGGCCCCTGCTCTGAAAGGGGTTCGCCCCCTGCCACGAAAAAATTGCCAACTGGATGGGAAACATCATGCCTGAGTTTGTTCCGGTCCCGGATGCCGTGCAGCATCGGATCGTCCATTCCATCATCGATGACCGCGAGCGAGCGGTATTCAAGGTCAACCGGGGAGCGTTCACCGATCCGGAAATCCTCGATGTCGAGCACCAGAGGATCTTCGATCGCTGCTGGCTCTATCTCGCGCATGCGTCGGAGGTACGCCAGCCCGGCGACTTCATCACACGCGATGTCGTGGGCCGCCCGATTCTGCTCGTGCGCGACCCCGATGGCGCGCTCAGGGCATTCAACAACGCCTGCACGCACCGCGGGGCCGCGGTTTGCAGCGAGAAATCGGGTTCGACGCGCAGATTTACCTGTCCCTACCACTCATGGGTGTTCGATTGTCGAGGCGAACTTGCGAACATGCCCGGACGGGAGCAACTGCCGGAGAATGCGAACGACGACGGTTCGCTGAATCTCAAGCCTGTTCCCAGGATGGAGGAATTCAAGGGATTCATCTTCATCTGCTTCGACCCTGATGTGGAGTCGCTGGTCGACTACCTGGCGGAAGCGGCGGACTATCTCGCCTATGTCGCCGACCACGGCCCGCAGGGCATGGAAGTCGTCGGCGGCACGCAGGAGTACAGCGCGAAAGCCAACTGGAAAATGTTGGCCGAGAACAGTTACGACGGCTACCACGGTCAGTTCACCCATTCCACGTACTTCGACTACATCCGCATCCGCGACGGCGAGCGGCCGAAGCGTGTGATGGGCGCCCAGGGATGGGTGAAGAATCTGGGCAATGGCCACGCCGTCGGAGAATCCATCGGCGTGGCCGGCTGGGGCCGCCCCTATGCGCGCTGGGTGCCCGGCTTTGGCGAAGAGGCCAAGCCCGAGATCGAGGCGCTGGCCGCCGAAATCCATGCCCGCCTCGGCCGGGAACGCGGCGACGTGGTCGTCAACGGCGACCGCAACGTCGTGATCTTCCCCAATCTTGTGGTGAACGACATCATGGCCGTCACGATCCGGACCTTCTACCCGACGGCGGCCGGGCAGATGAAGATCAATTCCTGGGCGCTGGCCCCGATCGGCGAATCCGAGTCGTCCCGCGACAGACGGATGAAGGGATTCGTGGAATTTCTTGGACCGGCAGGCTTCGCGACGCCCGACGACGTGGAGATGCTGGAGTCCGCGCAGAAGGGCTACGCCGCATTTCCCGACCAGTACAACGACTGCTCGCGTGGCATGCAGTCGGAACGGCCGTCGAAGACGGAAGAGCTCCAACTGAGAACGTTCTGGAGGCGGTGGCGGCAGTTGATGACGGGCAGCGGCGACAAGGCGCAACTGAAGGGAGTCTGAGCATCATGAATAGCACCGCATTGACCCGTACCGAAGCTGAAGATTTTCTCTTTCGCGAAGCCCGCCTGCTGGACGAATGGCAACTGGTGGAATGGTCCGAGCTGTTCGAGCCCGATGGCGAGTACCTCGTCCCCCCCATAGACAATCCTCGCGCCGAGGCGGGCAAGGACCTGTTCCTGGTCTATGACGACCGGCTTCGCCTGGCCGAGCGCGCCAAGCGGCTGCTCAAGAGGCAGGCCCATGCCGAGTTCCCGCATTCCGTGCTGCGGCGCATCGTCAGCAACGTGATCGTGGACGGCGCACGGGACGGCGTGACGACGGTCACCTGCAACTACGTGCTCTACCGCAGCCGCAAGGAAGGAAGCGAGGTCTTCCCGGGCTATTCGATATACGAGCTCGTCCGCGTGGCGGGCGATCGGATCTCGATCAAGCGCAAGCGCGCGGTCATCGCGTCGGATTCGCTGCGGGCGCAAGGCAGGGTTTCCATCATTCTGTGAACGGGAGGGGTGTCATGACCAAGGTTTTTCCGCGCGGGCGCGAGGCGTTCGAACTCGACCGCAGCCAGCTCGACCCTGCCCAGGGCGCATTCTTCGATCGTGTCAGCGCCGGCCCGCGCGGCCGCGTGCCCATCAACCTGCGCGCCTGGCTGCACAACGTACCCTTTGCCGAGGCCGTGGAGCCGTTTGGGCTCTATGTCTCTGAAACCGCACCGTCCATCAGCAAGCGGGAAAAGGAAATCACGGTGCTCGTCAATGCCCGCTTTTGGCAAGCCAGGTTCGAATGGGCGATGCACGTTCGCCATGCGACGAAGGCCGGTCTGACGGCTTCGGAGATCGAGGCGATCCGCGTGCGGAAGGATCCGTGCTTCGACGACAGGGGCGAAAGCCTGACCTACAGGCTGGCCGATGGCTTGCACGAGGACAGGGCGGTGGATGACGCGTTGTATCAGGAGGCATTGGCCCACTTCGGCCATGAGGGCGTCGCCGACAGGATCGGCCTGGCCGGCCTCTACACCATGATCGCGATGACGCTCAATTTCTACGACGTCGCGATACCGGAAGGCGGCGCCTGAATCCCCGTCTTTCGCATACGTCCACTCATCGAACTCCCGAGGAAGAACACATATGGCAGAAATCCTGGCCCTGGGCATCAGTCACTACCCGCCGCTTTCGGGGCACGACGAGCAGATGTCGAGCATTCTGAAGGGCATGCTGAAGAACCCGGAACTACCCGAACCGCTGCGCTCGCCCCAGGGCTGGCCGGCCGGGATGAGGGAAGAATGGGGCGATGATGAAGGGACGGCCAGTGCCAGGAAGCATCGCGAGCAGCTTGTCGGGGAGATGCGCCGTGTCCGCGCCGAGCTTGATGCCTTCAATCCCGACTTCGTGCTCATCTGGGGAGACGATCAGCACGAGAACTTCAGGGAGGACGTCGTCCCGCCCTTTTGCGTTTGCGCGCACCCCTCCTTCGCGTTCCACCCGCGTGCGGTGAACAACGTCTGGGATGAACCCCTGGAGCAGACGTTTCATGTTCCGGGGCACCAGGTTGCCGGCAAGGCGCTGGTCAAGGCACTGATCGAGGCGGAATTCGACGTCGCTTACTCGTACAAGCCGCTGCATCATCCGCTGGGTCATGCTTTCTCCAACGCGATCTTCTACCTGGATTACGACCGCAAGGGGTTTCCCTATCCGATTCTTCCGGTCACGGTGAACTCGTACGGCCGCAAGGTCATATGCCAACGGGGCAGCCGTCCCCGCTTCGACAGAAAGCTGACGGAGGACGACCTGGACCCGCCGGCGCCCACGCCCCGCCGTCTTTTCGATCTCGGTGGAGAAATCGCCCGCATTCTTGCCGCGTCGCCGTGGCGAGTGGCGATCCTGGCATCCTCGGGCTGGTCGCATGCCTTTCTCTCGGCCAAGACTCATCTTCTCTATCCCGATACCCAGGCTGACCTGCGCCTGTACGAGGCGCTCAGGACCGGGGATTACCAGACCTGGCGCGACTACCCCGCTTCGGCCATCGAGGACAGCGGCCAGCAGGAGGTCCTGAACTGGTCGTGTCTGGCCGGAGCCCTGCATGCCCTTGACCGCAAGCCCAAGGAGACGGCCTTCATCGAGACCTGGATCTTCAATTCCTCGAAGGTGTTCCTGATCGCGCCACCCGCGTGACACCTGCATCCATTGTCCAAGGAGATCGACATGACTGATTCAATCGCGGCGCTGACCGACGCGGCGACCAGCAGATTCGTCCGCATCAGGGAGGGCGACCTGGACCTGCAGGTCCACTACAACGACGCGGGCCAGGGTGCCGAAACAGTGGTCATGCTGCACGGGTCCGGGCCCGGGGCGAGCGGCTGGGCGAACTTCCATCGCAACGTCCTGCCGCTGGTGGACGCCGGCTACCGCATCGTTCTGCTCGACATGCCGGGTTGGAGCAAGAGCGACCCGATTGTCTGCACGGGTTCACGCTCGGACCTGAATGCCCGTGCCCTCAAAGGCACGATGGATGCGCTTGGAATCGACAAAGCGCACCTCATCGGCAACTCGATGGGCGCGCACAGCGCGGTCGCGTTCGCGCTTGCCCATCCCGGGCGCGTCGGCAAGCTGGTCCTGATGGGCGGCGGCACGAGCGGCAGCCAATTCGTTCCCGCCCCGACCGAGGGCATCAAGCTCATCAATGCGCTCTACCGCGATCCGACGATCGAGAACCTGAAGCGCATGATGAACGTCTTCATCTACGACGCCAGCAGCATGACCGAGGAGTTGTTCAAGGCACGACTTGACAACATGCTGGCGCGTCGCGATCACCTCGACAACTTCGTCAGGAGCCTGGAGACCAGCCCCAACCTGTATCCCGACGTCGGCCATCGTTTGCGCGAGATCGCCACGCCGGCGCTGGTGATCTGGGGACGTGACGATCGGTTCGTTCCCATGGACATCGGCCTGCGTCTGCTGTGGGGCTTGCAGCGCGCACGGCTGCACGTCTTCAGCCGCTGCGGACATTGGGCCCAGTGGGAACATGCCGACGAGTTCAACCGGATGGTGAAAGACTTTCTGGCCTGATGAGGCGCCGGCGTGTCATGTCGGGCCGAAGCCCGACTCCCTGGACCAGTCCTGGATGAGCTGATCAGTCGTCGAGCCTTCCTGGATCAGGTACTCGGAAAATGTGCCGATCGTCTCGGACAGATGCGACGTGGGCTGGCTGCTCACGTAGTAGTGACGCCGCCGCACCCCCTGCATGCCGAACGGCGCGCACAGCTTGCCGCCGATGAGATCGTCCACGACGATGAAGGTAGGCAGCAGCACGAGGCCGAGTCCTTCCTGGGCCGCCTGCAATCCGAAATACATCGGATCGAAGCGCAGTATGCGCGCCGGCGCGAGCGTCGGCCGTCCCATCGCGGCCAGCCACTGTGGCCAGGTGTAGGACTCGGTGGAGTAGGTGATCAGGGTGTGGTTGGCGATGTCGTCCACCCGTAGCGGCTTGCGGCCGTCGAGCAAGTCGGGGTGGCAGACGGGAATGATGTTTTCCTGGATGAAAGGAATCGACGTCACGCCCTCCAGCGGCGCCCATCGGCCCCTTATGCCGACGTCGAACTCTTCTTCGCGGATCGTATCCGTCGGGCGATAGGTCGCGACACGCAGATCGATATGCGGATGCCGGCGCAGGAACGTCGGCATTCGGGCCATCAGCCATCGCATGGTGAAGGTCGGCGGGGCATTGAGCCGGATCACGACGTCGGTTTCCTGATTCCGGAGGTACTCCGCGGCAAACGACAACCGGTTCAGTGCCGCAGAGGCCTCCGTCAGGAAATTGCTGCCGACGTTGGTGAGCGTGAGCTGGGCCGCGCCTCGCACGAACAACGGGCGATTGAGCCACGATTCCAACAGGGCGACCTGGCGGCTGATGGCGCCACGGGTCACGTGAAGTTCTTCGGCAGCCTTGGAAAAGCTGATGTGCCGAGCCGCGGCTTCAAAGGCGCGGACAGCGTTTAGCGGCGGTAGTTTCGACATGGACTTGACAGTGTTGAGGCTAACGATGAGCGGTCGCCATGTGCAATCTTGCACCGGCAAGGGAGCGTCCGACAACGGGGGCGATAGTTTTCCTGCCCCTGCGCGTCAATAAGTGCGTTGCTCCGCCTGTTTCGTGCGTGTCAACATGGCCGCCGCATGGATGCATATCTTTCAAGCGGAGTCGGCTGCACGATGAGCGAAGCAAAGGCAATGAAACGCCGCCACCCCTCACGGGTGGCGATCGTGACCGGTGTGGGAGCGGGCATAGGAGGGGTGGGGCGCGGCATTGCCGCGCGCCTGCTGCGCGAGGGCATGTGCGTCATGGCCGCCGATGTCGATCCGGCGGTCGAGCAAGTGATCCAGGACATTGCCCAGGCGCAGGGCATCGGTCCGGCCGGCGTGGCGTGGTTTGCGGGGGACCTCGGCTCCGAGTCGCAGGTACAGGCGATGACCGACCGCGTCATGGCGCGGTGGGGCCGGATCGACGTACTGGTCAACAACGCCGGTAGCGGCGTGATCCGGCCGTTCCTGGAGCACGATGCGGCATCGCTGGCGGCTACATTCAATCGCAACCTCTGGACGACGGTATGGTGCTGCCACAAGGTGTTGCCCCATATGGTCGAGGCCGACCATGGCCGCATCATCAATATCGGCGCCGACTCACTCAGGACCGGCATCCCCAATCATGCGGGCTACAACGCCGCGAAGGGCGGCGTGGTCGGTCTGATGGTGGGCCTGGCCCGGGAGTTCGCGCAGCACGACATCACCGTCAATACGGTATCTCCGTGCGTGATCAATACGAAGCGCCACCGTGACGCATTGGCCGCCAACAAGGAAGTGACCAAGGAGTTCGTGCGTGTGGTGCCCAAGGGACGGGGGGTGGAGATCGACGAGGTGTGCGACATGGTGGCATTCCTGGCTCGCCAGGAGAGCGCGTTCATGACGGGGCAGGACATCAGCCTCAATGGCGGAAGCGCGATGCCATGATCCATGCCGGCTTCAGTTGTGGATGCATCGACATCCATACTCATGTCGTTCCCGAGCGCTTCCCCGCGTATGCGGGAAAACATTCAAACGTCCGCTGGCCGTCGACGGTGCCGGCGCATGCGTGTCACCGGCACGTCATGATGTCGGGGTCCGTCTATCGCACGGTTGCCGATGCCTGCTGGGATGAAACGAAGCGCATGCAAGCCATGGACGAACAGCGGGTCGACAGGCAGGTGCTGTCGCCGATGCCCGAGCTGCTGTCGTACTGGCTGGCCACCGAAGATGGCGCCAACCTGGCGCGTTTCCTGAACGAAAGCATAGCGGAGATGGTGGCATCGGCGCCGGATCGATTCGTCGGGTTGGGTACCGTGCCGCTGCAGCATGTGGATACGGCGATCGGCGAACTTGAATTCCTGGTGGAGGAGCTGGGGCTCGCGGGGGTCGAGATAGGAACCAATGTCAATGGCGTGGTCTTGGGGGATCCTTGTCTTTCGCCCTTTTTCGACGCGGCGGAAAGGCTGGGCGCCGCGATTTTCGTGCACCCCTTGAGGCCTGTCGGCACTGAGCGTCTCGTGGGAGACGGGTTGGTGCAGATTCTTGCTTTCCCGGGGGAAACCGGCCTGGCGGCTGCCTCGCTGGTCACCTCGGGGTTGATGCTGCGCCACCCCCGGCTCCGCATCGCCTTCAGCCATGGGGGAGGAACGCTGGCGTCGTTGTTGCCGCGTTTGCAGCATGGATGGGAGGTGAACCCTGCCCTGCGCGACTCGATGCCCGTGGCGCCTGCCGAAGTCGTACGCCTGATGTACTACGACAACCTGGTCTACGAGACCGATGCGCTGCGGCGGCTCATTCATTGCTTCGGCGAGAGCCAGATCTGCGCCGGCACCGATTACCCGTTCCGGATCCGCGAGCGTGATCCGGTCGGGCGGATCGAGGGCAGCGGCTTGAGCGATCGTGTCCAGGCGCAATTGTGCCGCCTGAATGCGGAGCGCTGGCTCGGCATGGCGGCTGGCGAACCGGGGTGAAAACCTTCGCCGCGTATTGACGCGCGCCGCCATGTCGGGGTCCCGGCCGCCTCGCGGCAGCCCCCCGGCGAGAGGCCGGGACCTTTACTGCTGGGCGGCCTTGTGCTTCTCGATGACCTTGCCGGCCAGGTGGAAACCGGTATTGGCCGCGGGCACGCCGCAGTAGATGGCGGCCTGCACCAGCGTTTCCTCGATCACGGCGGGCTCGATACCGGCGCGCAGCGCGGCGGCCACGTGCATCTCGAACTCTTCCCAGCGGCCCAGCGCCAGCATCATCGACAGCACGGCAATGCGCCGGGTGGTGTCCTCGAAGCGGCTGGAAGTCCACACCTCGCCCCACGCATAGCGCGTGATGAAGGCCTGGAAGCGGCGGTTGAAGGGCGTGATCGCGGCGTTGCGGGCGTCGACGTAGGCCGGGCTCAGGACCTGGCGGCGGCGTGCCATGCCGTAGTCGTAGCGGTCCTGTTCGGTCTCGACCGGCGGATCGGTCAGGAATTCGACCAGGGTGTCGCAGAACTGCAGCGGCACTTCGCTGGCCGCGATGTGGGCGGCGGGCAGCATGCGGATCGTGGCGCCCGGGATCCTGCCGGCGATGAACTCGCCGGCGGCCGGCGTGGTGGAGATGTCGCGCTCGCCGGTGACGACCAGCGTGGGCACGGCGATGCGGTGCAGGTCGTCGGCCACCTGCATGTCGCGGATGGCCGCGCAGCAGCCGGTGTACCCGGTCGCGGAGGTCTGCAGGAAGGTGTTGCGCACGCGCTGGAACGCGACGTTGTTGCGCGCGACGTACTCTGGCGTGAAGAAGCGGCCCATGGCCATGTCGACGATGCTGGCCATGCCGTTGGCGCGCACGGCGTCGATGCGGGCGCGCCAGGCCTGCGGGTCCATCTGGCAGGAGGTGTTGCACAGCACGAGCCGGCGCAGGCGGCCGGGCTTGTTGATGCCGTACCACATGCCGATCATGCCGCCCAGCGATACGCCGGCGTAATCGAAAGTCTCGGCGCCGGCGGCGGTGGCGACGGCGTCCAGGTCGTTGCCCAGTTGCTCCAGCGTGTAGTCGCCGGCGGGGGCGTCCGAGGCGCCATGGCCGCGCGCGTCGAAGCGGATCACGCGGAAGTGGCGCATCAGGCGCGGCAGCACGTCGTCCCAGACCGAGAAATCGGTGCCGATGGAATTGCCCAGTACCAGCGGCGGCAGATTCTCGTCGCCGTCGCTGCGCCAGTAGATGCGGGCGTCGCCGCTGACAACGTGGGGCATGTTCTAGTCCTCCTGGATAAGGTTTTTCTGTTCCTGCCATTGGTACAGCACGGCGCTGCACATGGGCTGGCAGGCGGCTATCTGCGGCTGAGGGCCGGCCAGGGTGTCGATGTCCGCCGCGCCGAGCACGGCGGTGACTTCGGGAATCTGCTTGAGCAGTTCGGCCACGGGCGTGCGCCGGGAAATGGCCTGCTCGCACACCTGGCCGACGATGCGCTGCGCCCGGGCCGGTCCGAGCAGGGCCGACAGCCGCAGCGAGATGCCTTCCGAATAGACGACCCCGTACAGGCGGTCGATGTTCGCCTGCATGGCCTGCGCATCGACGCGCATGCCTTCGGCGATGTCGACCGCGGCGGCGATGCCGCTGGCCGCGAGGCTGAACAGGTCGGCCAGCACCGGCAGCGAGTTGGGCCAGGTGCCCAGGCCGCGTTCATGTTCGGAGGCAAGCTCGCCGGCCAGGATGGAGGCGAGCGCGGGGGCGCGATACGCGGCATCCATCAGGTACATGCTGGAAACGGGATTGCGCTTGTGCGGCATGGCCGACGATCCGCCTCGGCCTTCGCCGGCGGGTTCGAAAGCCTCGGCCACCTCGGCCTGCATGAGCAGGGAAATGTCGCGGCCGATCTTGCCCAGCGCGCCGCACAGGATGGCCAGTTCGCTGCCCAGCCGCGCCAGGCGGTCGCGTCCGCCCTGCCACGAGATCGCGGGCACGCGCAGGCCCAGCCTGTCGGCCAGCACCCGCGCGACGCGCTGGCCTTCGCCGTAGTGGGTGGCCAGCGTGCCGTTGGCGCCCCCGAATTGCAGCGTGCAGGCTTCGCCGCCCGCGCGCGCGAGCGCCACGCTGCTGCGGCCCGCGGCGTCGAGCCAGCCGGCGACCTTCCAGCCGAAGGTGACCGGGGCGGCGGGCTGGATCAGCGTGCGGCCGAGCAGAGGCGTGCGCCGATGCGCTTCGACCTGCGTGGCCAGCGCATCGCCCAGCCGGACCAGCTCGGCCCGCAGCAGGTCCAGCGACTGCCGCGCCAGCGTGACCATCGCGGTATCGGCGAGGTCCTGGCTGGTCGAGCCGTAGTGCACGTAGGCGGCGGCGCCTTCGTCGCGCCTGGCCACCGCGGCCTTGAGCATCTTGACCAGTGGAATGGCCATGGTGCCGGCCACGCGGGCATCGGCCGCCAGCTTGTCGGCGTCGAGCGAAAAAGACGAGCAGGTATCGATGATGGCCGCGGCCGCCTCGGCCGGGATGACGCCGCAATCGCGCTGCGCGGCGGCCAGTTCGGCCTCGAAGCGGACCATGGCGGCGATCACCGCCTGGTCGGTCCAGATGGCCCGGATGGCGGGCGTCGAGAAGAAGGCGTTCAGAGCGTCCATGGGAGTGCCGTGGCGGATGAGTCGAGCAGAAGAGGACGGGCATGACGATAGCACGACAGCCATATCGGGTTCCGGGGATTTCCGTAGGGAAACGGGCCATATGTCCGGGCGGAAATCGCGTCCGCCGATATCAGCCATACTTGTCCGGCCGTCATGCCGGATGAGGTCGTCCATGAACCTGCTTCATTTGAAAGCGTTGTGCGAAATCGTCGAAAAAGGCTTGCACCTGTCGCAAGCTGCCGAAGCCCTCCACCGTTCACAGCCCGCCCTGAGTCGGCAGATTCAACAACTGGAAGCGGAGCTGGGGGTCGTCCTGTTCGAGCGCAATCGCAGCCGGTTGATCCGGTTGACGGATCAAGGCCGCGAGATCGTGGAGATCGCTCGCCGCATCATGAACGACGCACGGGATATCACCCGCGTGGCCCAGGAGCGGACCGATCCCGGTCGAGGCAGCCTGACCGTGGCGACGACCCATACGCAGGCCCGGTACACGCTGCCGGCCATCATTCAGAAGTTCAAGCAGAAATACCGCGGAGTCACGCTTGGCCTGATGCAAGCCACGCCGGTCCAGTGTTGCGACCTGGTGGCCAGAGGCCAGGCCGACATCGCGATCTGCACGGAAACCGGTCCCCGCGCGGATGTCGTCCAGATTCCCTGTTATCTCCTGCCCCGGATTGTCGTCACCCCGCCCCGGCATCCCTTGCTGCGGCTTCGTCCTCCGACGCTGGAAGCGATCGCCCGTTATCCCATCATTACCTATGCCGAAGGGTTCAGTGGCAGGTCCATCGTCGATCGGGCCTTTCATGACGCGCAACTGACGCCTACGGTGATGCTGAGTGCGATTGATGCCGACGTCAGCAAGGCCTATGTCGAGATGGGATTGGGTATCGCGATACTCGCCGACGTTGCTTTTGATCCCAAACGCGACAAGCAATTGCGCCGCATTCCTGCAAACATGTTGTTCGAACCCAGCCGGCTCAACGTGGTCATTCGGCCCAAGACCTATCTCCGGGGCTATTCCCTGGATTTCATACAGATGTTCGCGCCCACGTTGACGGTCGCCCAAATTCATCAAGCGGCTTCCGCACGGGGGCTGCGGGCAGTCAGGCGGGAGCTGCCGTCGCTCTGACACGGCAGTCCGGCGACAGGCAAGGTATGCAGTAGTTGCATACTCCGCGGAAAGTTTGCATTGGCAAGAATATCCCTCGTCCATGACCATGCCCCTGAGCCACCCCGACTCTCTGCGGATGGCACAGGATGGATGGGCCATGTACAAGAAGATCATCGAACGTCGTGATCGGCGTCACCTCTCGCTGCTACCCGGGTTCAACGGCATATGGACATCCACATTGGCCGACACCATGGGACGTCATGGCGTCATGGCGGGGGACATCCGCCCCCTTGTGGCCGATGTTCCGCTGGTTGGCATCGCGCTCACCGTCCTGAATTACCCGGACGACAACATCACCACCCATCGGGCGCTGCAACTGGTACAGCCGGGTGATGTCCTGGTGATCGACGCCGGACCCGGAAGCATGACCGGGTCGTTCGGCCACAACATGTCGCTGGAGGCCCGCAAGCGAGGGGCGGTGGGCGTGGTGTCCAGCGGCTTCGTTCGAGACTTGCGCTTGCTGCGCGCGGACGGGTTTCCGGTATTCGCGCGGGGCGGCTGCCCGAGATCGGCCCAGAAGAACACGCCGGGATCGATCAACGTTCCGATTTCCGTTGGAGGCGTGGTCGTGCAGCCTGGCGATGTCATCGTCGGAGACGACGACGGCATTGCGGTAGTTCCCTTCGGCGACGCCGCGGAGATCCTTGCGCAGGCCAAGCAACGCATGCAGATGGAGCACCAGCAAGCCCTCGATATTCGTGCCGGCAAGCGCCCGCTGGAGATCGTGCACGGCGAGGACTGGCTGGCCGAGTCGTTGCGCGGAAAGATAGAGGTGGTCGGGCGTGGGGACGGGCAATGAGCGCGGAACAAGCCTTCAAGGTAGAGGCCGCCTATGACATCATCATCGCGGGCAGCGGCGCCGCCGGGATGCGAGCCGCCATCGAGGCGCATGATCGCGGCGCACGTGTTGCCCTGTTGGCGAAGGGACCGCCACGTGCCAATCACACCCGCATGTCGGGGGGGCGCTATAACGCGGTCTCCGGTCAGAATCCGGCCGACAGCACGGGGGCGTTTCTTGGAGACACGCTCGATTCCGGCTGCCACATCAACAACCACCACATGGCGCGCGCGCTTGCCGAAGAGGCCATGGATCGCGCCTACGATCTCGAGTCATACGGGCTGGCTTGGGATCGCAAGGAGGATCGCCGCTATGTGCTGACCATGACGGGGGGCGGCAGTTTTGTCCGTACCATCGGGTCGGTCGACGAGGGCATCGGCATTACCGAGGTCATGCTGCATCAGTTGTACAAGCGCCGCATTCCCGTCCTGGGATTCCACATGCTGGTGGAGGTGGCACAGGCGGACGACGGTCATGCATGCGGGGCGCTGGCGCTCGACATGGCCGCCGGCATGTGGCGCTATTTTCCCTGCAAGGCCGTCATCATCGCGACGGGCGGGACGTCGCAACTCTACGAAACCAGCTCGGGGCCGGTCATCAATACCGGCGATGGCATCGCCATTGCATTGCGGGCGGGGGCAAGACTGGTGGACATCGAGTTCATGCAGTTCATTCCCATCTCGTTCGTCTATCCGCCAAGTGCGCGCGGCTACACCTTGACCGAGCCCGCCCATTATGGGATGCGGCACTACGACCCCAATGCCGATGCGGCCCACCTCCTCAACAATCAAGGAGAACGCTTTGTCCTGAAGCATGATCCGGTCCGCCGCGAGGGTAGTACGCGGGACGTACTCGCTCGCGCCATCATGCTGGAAATCCTCGAGGGCCGGGGAACCCCGGAAGGAGGGGTACTCATGGTGCCGGACCCCAGGGTCTTCGAATCGTTCTTGAAAGAGCGGCCCATATACGTCAAGAGGCTGCTGGAGAACTACGGAGAAGACCAGGCACGGTTCCAGAAGCCGATCCAGGTCATGCCCAGCGCGCTTTACACGCTTGGCGGCGTTCAGGTCGATGCCTGGTGCCGTTCGTCCGTTCCCGGGTTGTTCGTGAGCGGGGAAGCGGCCGGCGGCGTGCATGGCGCCAATCGCCTGGGTGGAAGCTCCATGCCGGACATACAGGTTTTCGGACGGCGTGCCGGCATGGCGGCGGCCGAGCATGCCGCGCAGCGGAGCGAGCCGGATGCCTCCGGCGTCAAGCATGCCTTGGCGCGGGTGCAGGCGCTCGAGGCGCCGTTGAGAAGAGACGGCGGGCTACGCCCCTGCGAGCTCAAGCAACGCATCCAGAAATTGATGTGGGACAACGTCGGTCTGGTCCGTAGCGAAAAATCGCTGACATCCACCTTGACCGCGTTCTCCGCGCTGCGCGAACAGTCGCTTGCGCAGTTGTTCGTGACAGGCAAGACCCGCATTCTCAACCGGGAATGGATGGAGGTCATGGAGCTCGAGAACATGCTGGACATCGGCGAGGCGATGGCGACGGCGTCGCTGCTGCGCACGGAGACGCGCGGAGCGCACTATCGCACCGACTATCCGGAGTCGGATCCGCACTGGCGCGCCAATATCTGCGTGGACAAGGTTCGCGGCCGGATGCTCGCGGCCCGCCAGGAGGTCGTCGGTATCGAGGCGGCGAGAGAGCCGGCCGTAGCCGTCGGCAGGTAGAACCGCATTTCCTTATCCAGAGGTAACGCATGAACGATGAGATGACCGTCGAAGCCGAGATAAGGCGCTATTCGCCGGGAGAGGACGCGGGGCCTCGATACGAGCGGTATGTCGTGACGGGGGCAGGCAATATGCGTGTGCTCGATGTGATTCGCCGCATCTATGCGACCAGCGCGGGCGATCTGGCCTTCCAGTTCGCGTGTCGTATCGGGCGCTGCGGTACGTGCGCGGTCAAGGTGAACGGCGTTCCGGTCCTGGCTTGCCAGGAACGTTGTGTTCCGCGGATGCGGATTGAACCGTTGACGCCCTTCCCCGTCATCCGGGATCTCGTGATCGATCGCACCGAGATCGAAGAGCGATATGCCAGGTTGGCGCTGACGCCGGCGCCTCCCGCGGCCGGCGCCGCGCAACCGCTGCCGATGGATCCCGGGCTTGCGGAGAGGATCGGGCATCTTGATTCCTGCCTCGCCTGCATGATTTGCGTGTCCGCCTGCCCAGCCGTGGCGGAGCGTCCATTCGACGGACCCGCGTTCATGCTCAAACTGGGCTACATGCACAAGCATCCGGCCAACGATCAGGACCGGGTCGACAGCGCGATGGAAAGCGGGCTGCTGGAGTGTTTTGGATGCGATGCGTGCACCCAGCTTTGCCCGGCGGATCTGAGCCCCGCCCAGGAAATACGGGAATTGCGGCGGGATGCTGTGCTGGGCGCGAGGAGCAGGTCATGAGGACGCATGCCATCGCCCTGCCCCGGGACACGACGCGGCAGTCGCGGGGATTGCTCATTGGCAACGTCTCGCGCCTGCTGCACCGGGTGAGCGGTGTCGTGATCATCCTATTCGTGCTGGCTCACACCTTGGTGCAGGCCGTTCGCCATTTTCCGCCTCTCATGTTCTTGAACGCCGCATGGCTGGGGCCGCTGCAGCAGCAGCCCTGGTTGCATGGCGTGCTTTATTTCAGCCTGGTCTTCCACACCCTCTATGGGTTGAGGCTGCTGGTCGGCGATCTCGGTGTGCGCATCGACTATCGCCTGTCGCTATGGGGCATCGTGGGGTTGAGTCTGCTTCCGCTATTGCGGGAATGGGGGCGCTATGCCGGCTTCTAGTCGGGAGGTATTCGGCAGGGAGTTCCGCCGCACGCCGGTATGGGTCTGGTGGGTGCAGCGTTTGTCGGGCCTTGCCTTGGGGCCGCTGGTGGCGATTCACGCCCTGGCTCCGGAAATGGGGCGCCAGAGCTGGGTGCTGGCGCTGTTGCTGGTGTCTATCGTGGTGCACGGCTACTCGGGGCTGCGACGTATCGCACCTGCGGCGAACCATGCTTCAAAGGCGACCTTCCTTGCCTGGAGCTGGAGCGCGGTGGTGGTGGTCGCGGGCATCCTGGTCATGGCAGGCCTGTCATGATCGACGCGATCGACGTTCACGTCACGGATCTGCCCGTTCGACTGCAGCGGACGTTCTCAAGCGGCAGCTATGACACGGGTCCGTCCGGACAGGAACTGGGCAAACCCGTGCTCGTGAAGATCCATGCCGACGGAGTGACGGGATACGGCCAGGTGCGGCCGATCGCTCCGGGACATTTCGTGGCGGACACGACGCACAGTGTCGTGGCGGCGATCCGCGATATCTACGGCCCGGCTCTGATAGGACAGCAGTTGTGCGGCCTGGAAAGCATGAATGCGATGTTCGATCGACGCCTGGCCGGCAATCCGGCCGCGCGCGCGGTGCTGGAGATGGCGGTCATCGATGCGATGGGGAAGGCCTGCGGCGTCCCGGCGCATACCTTCCTGGGGGGACCGTGTCGAACCCGTATTCCCCTGGAATGGTCGGTCAGCCTGGCCGGGGATGTGGGTGCCATTGTCGCGGAGGCGACGATGGCCGCCGAGCAGTATGGCATTGGAATCCTGTGCATCAAGGGCGGGGACCACCGAGGCTGGCGGCAGGACGTACGCCATATCGAAGCCGTGCGTCGGGCGTTGGGCGATTCGATTGTGGTGGGAATCGACCCCAATACCGGTTGGACGGTCCCCGATGCGTTGCAGGCCGTCGATGTCTTGAGGACGATCGGCATCGCCTATATCGAGCAGCCGGTCGACCGGCGCGACCTGGCCGGCCTGGCCGAGATCAGGCAGGTGGCGCGTGGAATCCCCGTCATGGCCGATGAAAGCCTGTTCACGCTCCAGGATGCGCTGGCGCTGGCGAGCGCGCGCGCCGTGGATGTCTATTGCATCAAGCTTTACAAGGTGGGCGGATTCACCACCGCGAGGAAGATGGCCGCGATTGCCGAGGCTGCGAATCTTCTCGTCAATTGTGGCGGCCTCGCGGTTCAGTCGCAACTGGAAGCCGCGGCCGCGGCGCACTTTTGCGCGGGAGTGCGTCCCGACCGGTTCTTTGGCGGCGCCGAGTTCACCTTCGGCTTGAACACGGTGGCGCCCGACCCGCTTGTTGTGGAAACCGATTTCGTCATTCGTGACGGCAATGTGGAAGTTCCGACCTCTGCCGGGCTCGGGGTGACCATCGATGAGGCGGCACTGCGTCGCTACACGCTACGCCTCGAACATATCGGCAGAGAGACACGGAGATAAATGCCATGAAGCCATCGATGATGTCGACGCTCTGTATGAGCCTGGTTGCCACCTGGGGCCTGGCCCCGTGGAGCGTGTGGGCGGGCTACCCCGAACGACCGATTCGCCTGGTCCTGCCCGTCGCGCCGGGCGGCGGGACGGATATCGTCTCCAGGATCGTGGCGGAAAAGCTCGCGGCCGGGCTGGGCCAGTCCGTCATCGTCGAGAATCGCGGCGGCGCGGGGGGAAATATCGCGGCGGAGATGGTCGCGCGCGCCAAGCCAGACGGCTATACGCTGCTGGTCGTCACCGCCAGCCATGCGACCAATCCCAATCTCTACAGGAATCTGCCGTTCGATACATTGAAGGATTTCATTCCCATCACGCAGTTGACCAGCCAGCCCTACCTGTTCGTGGTCAACCCCCAACTGCCGGTAAAGAGCGTGCCGCAGTTTGTCGCCTATGCGAAGAAAACACCGGGGGTCACCTATGCGTCGTCCGGATCCGGTCTGCTGGGACACCTGGGCATGGAGCAGTTGAAGATGCTGGCCGGATTCGATGCCATCCACGTTCCGTACAAGGGCGCCAGTCCCGCGCTGGTCGACACGATCGCCGGACATACGCAGGCCTTCTTTCCAACCGTCGTGTCCGGCCTGCCGTTCGTTCGTGACGGCAAGGTGCGCGTCATCGGGGTCACCAGTTCGAAGCGCCTGAGCCTGCTGCCCGATGTGCCCACCGTAGCGGAAGCGGGGTATCCGGATTATTCCGTATATGGCTGGTACGGCTTGCTGGCGCCGGCCGGCACTCCGAAGGAGATCATCGATCGTCTTCACGACGAAACCGTCAAGGTGCTGGGGATGGCGGACGTAAGGGCGAAGATAGCCGCGGACGGCGCAGAACCGATCGGCAGCACGCCGGAGCAATTCGACGCATACATCCGAAGCGAAATGGAACGATGGGGAGTGGTCATCAAGCAGTCGGGAGCGAGGGTCGATTGAAATGTCGTTGCGCGATCGATGCCTGAGGCCATTGGGGGTGAACGGGCAGGCAGGATGCTTCTATTCTCTGGATGCGCTGGCGGAAACCGGGCTGCCCGGGATCCGCAGGCTGCCGTTCACCTTGCGTATCGTTCTTGAGTCGTTGCTGCGCAATTGCGATGGCACGCGTGTCCTGGAGCAGGATGTCCGCGACCTGGCGAACTGGCAGCCGAATGCGGCAAGAACGCAGGAAATCCCCTTCGTGGTGGGACGCATCGTGCTGCAGGACGTGGCGGGCATCCCCCTTCTGGGAGACCTGGCCGCGCTGCGCGGCGCGGCCGCTCGAACGGGGCGGCCGCTCGAAAGCGTGCGCCCGCGTGTCCCGGTAGACATGGTGATCGACCACGCAATCGAAGTCGATGTCAGCGGAGTGCCTGGTGCGCGCAAGCACAATGAGCAACGAGAATTCGAGCAAAACGGCGAGCGATTCGGCTTCGTCAAGTGGGCGATGCGGGAGATCGACGGCATCCGGCTGATTCCTCCGGGGTTCGGCATCCTGCATCAGGTCAATCTGGAGTACCTGTCAACCGGGTTGCTGCGGGATGGCGACGTATATTTCCCTGACTCGTTGGTGGGTACCGATTCGCATACCTGCATGATCTCCGGTCTGGGGGTGATGGGCTGGGGCGTGGGCGGTATCGAGGCTCAGGCAGCCATGCTGGGGGAGCCGGTCGGCTTCCTGGCCCCCGATGTCGTCGGGGTACGCCTGGTGGGTTCGTTGCGGCCCGGGGTGACGGCGACCGACCTGGTGCTGCACCTTACGCAGATCTTGCGCGCAGCCGGCGTCGTGGGGCAGTTCGTGGAGTTCATCGGCGAGGGGGTCGCGGGTTTGACCGTACCCGATCGCGCGACGATCGCCAACATGGCGCCGGAGTACGGCGCGACGGTGGGGTTCTTTCCCTTCGATCGGCAAAGCGTGCGCTATTTGACAGAGACCGGACGAGGCCCTCAAGCGATCGCCGATCTGGAGCGCTACCTGACGTTGCAGGGGTGCTTTGGCGACCCCGCCGAACGCGACGTTCGCTATACGAGGTATGTCGACGTCGACCTGGGGGATATGGGGCCATCGGTCGCGGGGCCCAGGCGCCCTCAGGACCGCGTCGATCTCCGGGATGTGAAGCAGGTCTTTCGCCGGGTCGTTCAGACCCCGGCCGGGAAGGGAGGGTACGGACGGGGCGAGCCGTGCTGGCGGCAGGACAAGGATGCGGACGGAACGTATCAACCCAGGGATGGCGACATCCTGATTGCGGCCATTACGTCCTGCACCAACACGTCCAATCCCTCGGTCATGCTTGCTGCCGGCCTGATCGCCGATGCGGCCGTCAAGCGCGGCATGGTCGTCCGGCCTTGGGTCAAGACATCCATGTCGCCAGGGTCCCGCGCGGTGACCGCCTATCTGGAGAGAACGAATCTCCAGCGCTCGCTCGACGCGCTGGGCTTCCAGGCCGTGGGATACGGCTGTATGACATGCGTAGGCAATTCCGGTCCGCTGGACGCCGAGGCCATGGATATGTTGCGCGCGAGCGGCGTCGTCGGGTGCGCGGTGCTGTCGGGCAATCGGAACTTCGAGGCTCGCATTCACCCCGCGCTGCGCGCGAGCTGGCTGGCCAGCCCACCCCTGGTTGTCGCCTATGCCCTGGCCGGAACGGTGGACATCGACCTGGCAAGCGATCCGCTGGGCATCGATCAGGCGGGACAGCCGGTATTCCTGGCGGAGCTCTGGCCCGACGATGCCACATTGGCATCGATGCTTGCCTCGGTTACCGATCCGCAGGCCTATCGCGAGATCTACGTCAACCAGCTCGGTCAGGGCAGTTCCCGGTGGGACCGGCTGCCGGACATACCCGGCAGCCTCTATCCATGGGACGCGGGATCCACCTTCATCCAGGAGCCGCCCTATTTCACCGACCCGGCCCTGGGGCGATCCCCCCTGGAGGACTTCGGCGGAGGGCGGGCGTTGCTGATCCTGGGGGACTCCGTCACGACGGATCACATCAGCCCCATCGGGCCGATCGACGCCGACTCTCCGGCCGGCCGCTACCTGCGGGACAGCGGTGTCCCAGCCGATGCCCTGGGCTCCTACGGCGCGCGGCGCATGAATCATGAAGTCATGATACGCGGAGGCTTTGGCAACATTCGTCTACGCAATCTGATGATTCCAGGGGGGGAGGGGCCATGGACCTTGTTCCATCCCGGGGGGAAGCGCATGCCGCTGTTCGACGCGGCCATGCGCTATCGCCAGGCTGGCGTTCCCCTGGTCGTCTTCGCCGGCCATGACTATGGCACGGGCAGCGCCCGCGATTGGGCGGCCAAGGCGACACGCATGCTGGGGGTGAAAGCAGTCATTGCCAGCAGCTTCGAACGCATTCACCGGAGCAATCTTGCCGGAATGGGCGTTCTGCCCTGCCAGTTGCCTGCCGATGTGTCGATCGCGTCGCTCGACCTGGACGGCAGCGAGACGTTCGCGCTCTCGGGCCTGTCGATGAAGTTGGAACCGCGGTCGGAATTGAGGCTTTCCATACTGCGAGCAGGAGGTGGGCGGCTCGAAGTACCGGTGGTTTTGCGGCTGGATACCCGGACGGAGATCGAATACGCCAGGCATGGCGGGATTCTGCGGTATTTGCTGGAACGGATTTGAAACCCGTCGCGTCGAGGCCGGACGTGCAATGTGGCGCGCCTTTCGGTCAATCACCGGATAAGCGCGCCAAATTTTTTTCTTGATAAATGCACACGTGTGCATTATTCTCGCCTTCAACGAATCGACAACGGCCGCCGGGCCTCGATGCCTACGCCACGCCAGGACGACAGGAATGCGACACCTATGATCATCAAAGAGCTGCGGGAGATCTCCGTTCCCCTGCGCGGCAACATCTCCAATGCCCTGGTCAACTTCTCGGAGCACACCGTCTCGCTGGTCGCGGTCATCACCGACGTCGTGCGCGACGGCAAACCGGTGGCCGGCATCGCCTTCGATTCCATCGGCCGCTATGCCCAGGGGGGATTGCTGCGCGAGCGTTTCTTTCCGCGCCTGCTGGCAGCGGGTCCGGAATCCCTGCTGGACGCGTCGGGCCGCCGCTTCGATCCCGCGAAGGTGTATGCCTGCGCGATGCGCAACGAGAAGCCGGGCGGCCACGGCGACCGGGCCGCGGCGGTGGCCGCGCTCGAGCTGGCGTTCTGGGACCTGAACGCCAAGCTGGACGACGAGCCGGCATTCCAGACCATCGGCCGCGCGCACGGGGTCTCCCGCCTGCGCGACGACGTGGACGTCTATGCCGCGGGCGGCTATTACTATCCCGGCGATCCTTGCGCCATCCTGCGCGACGAACTGCTGCGCTATCGCGACATGGGGTTCTCGGCCTTCAAGATGAAGATAGGTGGCGCCGACCTGGCCACCGACGTCGCGCGGGTCGAGGCGGCGCTGGAGGTCGCGGGCGACGGGTCCCGGCTGGCGGTCGATGCCAACGGCCGTTTCTCGGCAGGCGAGGCGGCCGCCTATGGGAAAGCCATGGCGTCGTACGGGCTGCGCTGGTTCGAGGAGGCCTGCGATCCGCTGGACTTCGATGCCAACCGCCGGTTCATCGAAGGCTATCCGGGCGCGGTGGCCACGGGCGAGAACCTGTTCTCGGCCGCGGACGTGCGCAACCTGCTGCGGTTCGGCGGCATGCGGGCGGACCGGGACATCTTCCAGATGGACGCGGGGCTGAGCTACGGACTGACGGAGTATGGCCGCATCCTGGCCGAGATGGACGCGCACGGCTACCGGCGGGCGCAGCTCTATCCCCATGGCGGCCACCTGATCAACCTGCACATCGCCGTGGGGCTGCAACTGGGCGGCTGCGAGGCCTATCCCGGCGTGTTCCAGCCCTTCGGCGGCTATTGCGACGAATGCGTGGCGGGCGACGGCCGCATCGCGCCGTCGGCCGCGCCGGGCTTTGGGTTGGAGCGCAAGCCGGAGCTGCGCGAAGCGATCGAACAACTGCTGGCGTGAAGGAGACGCGCATGAAGATCCTGGTGATGGGGTGCGGGGCCATGGGCTCCATCTATGCCGGCCTGCTGGCGGGCAGCGGCAACGACGTGGTGGCGGTGGACACCTGGCGCGAGCACGTCGCCGCGATGCGCGACCACGGCCTGCGGGTGGAGGGGGCGAGCGGCGACCGGGTGGTACGGGTGCGGGCCGTGGAGCAGGTGCCCGACGAGCCCGTGGACCTGATCGTCGTGGCGGTCAAGGCCGCGCACGTGGGCGAGGCGGCGGGCCGGCTGGTCCCGGCCGTGGGGCCCGCTACCCGGGTGTTGACCATCCAGAACGGCATGGGCAGCGCCGATCTCGTGGCGCGGGCGGTGGGCGCGGAGCGGGTGGCGGTGGGCATCGCCGGCGGCTTCGGCGCGCAGATGCGCGGCCCCGGGCACACCTTCCACAATGGAATGGAAATTATCCGCATGGGCGCCTATTCGACGCTGGCGCGCGAGCGGGTGGACGAGATCGCCGGCCTGTGGCGCGCGGCCGGATTCAAGGCCGAGGCGGTGGACAACATCGCCGCCATGCAGTGGGAGAAGTTGATCTGCAACGTGGCCTACAGCGCGCCCTGCGCGCTGACCGGCATGACGGTGGGCGAGGTCATGGACGACGCCGACATGGGGCCGGTCAGCCGGGCCGCGGCGGTCGAGGCTTGGGAAGTCGCCCGGGCGCGCGGCGTCGCCCTGTCCGTGCAGGATCCGGTGGCCCACGTGCGGGCTTTCGGCGCGAAGATTCCCGACGCCAGGCCTTCGTTGCTGCAGGACCTCGAAAATGGGCGGCCCAGCGAGATCGACGTCATCAACGGCGCCGTGCCCCGGGAGGCGGCCCTGGCGGGCATGCAGGCGCCGGTCAACGCGACGCTGACGGCGCTGGTCCGCCAGCGCGAGCGCCGCGCGGCACGTTGATGGCATCCGGGAGCCGGCCATGGGCATGACCGCCACCGAGAAGATCTTCGCCCGCCACGCCGGACGCGACCGGGTGCGCGCGGGCGAGATCGTGACGGCCCGGATCGACCGCGCGCTGCTGAACGACGTCAGCGGGCCGATCGCCTTCGAGCGGCTGGCGCAGATGGGCGTGACGCGGCTGCGTGACCCGGATCTGGCGGTGCTGGTGGGCGATCATTTCGCGCCACCCAAGGACGTGGCCTCGGCCCGGGCATTGCGTTCCCTCCAGCGCTTCGCCGACGAGCACGGTGTGCGCCACCATTACGACATCGGCACGGGCGGGATCGAGCACACCCTGCTGCCCGAGCTGGGCCTGGTGCGTCCCGGCGACCTGATCGTCGGCGGCGATTCCCATACCTGCACCTATGGCGCGTTCGGCGCGATCGGCATAGGCATGGGGTCGACCGACATCGCGGCGGCGCTGGCGATGGGCGAACTGTGGTTCACCGTTCCAGGCACGCTGCGCATCGAGTTCCACGGCGACCGGCGGCCCTACGTGACCGGCAAGGACCTCATCCTGCACCTGCTCCAGCGCCTGGGCGTGGATGGAGCCGCGTACCAGAGCATGGAGTTCGGCGGCCAGGGCATGGCCCGGCTGGGCATGGACGAGCGCATGGCCCTGTGCAACATGGCGGTGGAGGCCGGCGCCAAGACCTGCATCGTGCCGCCCGACGACACGACGCGCGAGTGGGCGCGGCGGACAACGGGCGGCGAGGGCGTCATTGAATACGGGGATGCGGAGGCGGACTACGCCGGCCGGCTGGACGTGGCGCTGGAGACGCTGCCGGTCCTGTGCGCGAAACCCTATTCGCCCGGCAATGTGGCGCCCGTGGCCGAGGTGCGCGGCGTGCGCGTGGACCAGGCCTACATCGGCAACTGCGCCAATGGCACGCTGACCGACCTGCGCCAGGCCGCGGCCATCCTGCGGGGCCGCAAGGTGGCGCGCGGCGTGCGCTGCGTGGTCGTGCCGGCCACGCGGGACATCTACCGGCAGGCATTGGCCGAAGGGCTGATCGACGTTTTCGCCGAGGCCGGCGCGCTGGTGTCGCCTTCGACCTGCGGTGCCTGCGCCGGACTGAGCACGGGCGTGCTGGCCGAGGGCCAGGTCTGCGTGGCGACCACCAATCGCAATTACCGGGGCCGCATGGGGGACCCGGATTCCCAGGTCTACCTGGCCAATGCCCATGTCGCCGCGGCCAGCGCCGTGGCGGGCGAACTCATCCATCCGGAGGCGCTGTGAACCCGGCATGCGCGACGGTGCGCCGGTTCGGCGACGACATCGATACCGACGTCATCATTCCCGCCATCTACCTGACCTCGCATCGTCCCGAGGTGCTGGCCCGGCATTGCATGGAGCCGCTGGATCCCGGGTTCGCCGCGCGGGTGCGGCCCGGCGACGTGCTGGTCGCGGGCCGCAACTTCGGCTGCGGCTCGTCGCGCGAGCACGCGGTGCTGGCGCTGCAGGCGGCGGGCATCTCATGCATCGTGGCCGAGAGTTTCGCCCGCATTTTCTTTCGCAACGCGCTCAACAACGGGCTGCCGCTGGTGACCTGCGCGGACGCGGTCCGGGATGCCCGCGAAGGCGATGCGATCCGGGTGGACCTGGACGGCGGACAGGTCCGGCTGGGCGCGCGCGCGTATCCGTTTCCCGTCCATCCGCCCTTCCTGGCCGGCATGATCCGGCAGGGCGGGCTGGTGGAATACGTCAGGCGGCGACTGGCCGAGACCGGTCCGGACTGACCCATCATCGAGGCGCACAGACGCCAGAGGAGACATGCATGGACCCCCATACGAAACGACCCGGCCACCGACGGCGCCTTGCGCTTGCCGCCAGCCTGCTTCCCGCCCTGCTGCTGGCGAGCCCCGGGCCGGCGGCCGCCCAGGCCGCCGGCCGCTATCCCGACAAGCCCATTCGCCTGATCGTGCCGTTCGCGGTGGGCGGGACCAGCGATGTGTTCGCACGGCTGGTCGGGCAGAAGCTCTCCACCGCTTTCGGCCAGCAGGTCGTGGTCGAGAACCGGCCCGGCGCCAACGGCAACATCGGCACGGACATCGTCGCCAAGGCGGAGCCGGACGGCTATACGCTGCTGTTCGCGGCCGACGGCACCATGGTGATCAACCCCAGCCTGTACGCGAAGCTGCCCTTCAACGTCGAGCGAGACCTCGCGCCGGTGTCGCGGGTCGTGCTGGTGCCCCTGATCATCGTCGCGAATCCGCAGTTGAAGGCGTCCACGCTGCCGGAACTCGTGGCCCTGGGCAAGCGCGCCGACGCCGACCTGGATTTCTCGTCCGCGGGGCTGGGCAGTACCGGCCATCTGGCGGGCGAGCTGCTGAAGGCGCGCACGGGCATGCGCATGTCCCATGTCAACTACAAGGGCGGCGGCCAGGCGGTCACGGACGTGGTGGGCGGGCAGGTGCCGCTGCTGGTGACGGCGCTGGCCACCGCGGATCCCTTCATCAAGAGCGGCAAGCTCAAGGCCATCGCGATGACGTCCGGGCAGCGCGCGGCCGGCGCGCCGGGCATTCCCACCGTGGCCGAGGGCGGCGTGCCGGGCTTCGACGTCTCGTCGTGGTACGGCATCCTCGCGCCGGCCCGCACGCCCGCCCCCGTCATCGAGAAGCTGCACGCCGAACTGGCGCGCATCCTGCAGGCCGACGACGTGCGGCGCCGCTTCCAGGAGCTGGGCGGCGAACCCATCGGCGATACGCCGCAGGCCTTCGCAGGCGTGATCAAGGACGATCTGGCCAAGTGGGCGCGCATCGTCAAGGATGCCGGCATCAGCGTGCAATAGCCGTGTTTCCCGAGCGCCCGCCTGCCCGCGAGCCGGCAGGCGGGCGGGTAAACTCTGGGCACCGGACGCCCACAGGAAACCCATGGCCAGTTCCAAGCCCGCCCACGGTCCCGTCACCATCAAGGACATCGCCGCCGCACTGGGCATTTCGCACACCACCGTCTCGCGCGCGCTGAACGATCATCCCAAGCTCAGCGACGACACCAAGGCGCGGGTACGGCAGGCGGCGCAGGAACTGGGCTACGTGCTGAACGCCTCGGGGCGCGTGCTGCGCGGCGGCGCCAGCCCTCTGGTGGGGCTGGTCATTCCGGACATCCAGAACGATTTCTACAGCGCCATCGCCAAGCGCCTGGCCGAACGCTGCCGGGACGCGGGCTTGCAGATGGTGCTGGCGATTACCGAAGACGATCCGCAAGCCGAATGCGGCGAGGTCCAGGCGTTGATCCAGGCCCGCGCCGCCGGCATCGTCATCACGCCCTCGCCGGCGCCGCTGCCGCGCACGGTCGAATTGCTGGCCGGCACGCCCGTCGTGCAGCTCATACGCAGCGTCGCGACGCTGGCCACCGACGTGGTGGCGATGGACGATGCGGCGGCGGCGCACGCCGCGGCGGCCCACCTGCTGTCGCTGGGACACCGGCGCATCGGCTACGTGGGCGGGTACGGCCGCATCAAACCGGGGCGGGACCGCCTGCGGGGCTTCGTGCGGGCGCATGTCGAGGCCGGGCTGGAGCCGGACCGCGACCTTATCGTGCAGGTGCCGCCACGCCAGGAGTTCGGCGCCGAGGCGATGCGTCGGCTACTGGCCGCGCGGCAGCGCCCGACGGCGGTGGTCATCGGCAGTTCGGAGCTGACCATCGTCGCGCTGTCGGTCATCCGCGAGCACGGCCTGTCCATTCCATCCGACATCTCGGTGGTGGGCTACGGCGATCCCAAGTGGTACGAACTGACGACACCGCCGCTCACGGCGATCCGCCTGCCCATCGATGCGCTGGCGGCGTCCACGGCCGAGCTGGTTCTCGCCCGCATCGGCACCCAGGGACAGCCCGGCGATCCCGCTCCTGCCGCGCGCCGGATCCGCATCCGGCCCGAACTTATCGCGCGGGGTTCCGCCGTTCCGCGTCGCTGAGCGTGAACGGGCCCTAGCGCCGCCGTGCCGCGTCCGGCCGGACGTTGCCGTGCAGGGCCGCATAGGCCATCAGCTCCTGTTCCATCGCCTGCGCCAAGGGCGGCAGGGCTTGCGATTTCACCTTGACGATACCGATCCGCCTGTGGCGGCCGGGGCGGACCAGCGGCACGAAGCGCAGGTCGTTCGCGAATGCCGGTACCGCCAGCCGGGGCAGGATGGTGACGCCGACCTGGCTCGACAGCATCGCCGAGAGCGTCATCATGTTGGAGACATGGAACCAGCAGCGGTCCAGCCATTTCGCCTCGGGCGTGCCGTTCAGTTCGCGGTGGGCGGTGGTGCCGATCAGCGGCAGGTCGGCCAGCACGGACCAGTCCAGCCTGCTGCGCCGGGCCAGGGGGTGGCTGGCATGGCAGACCAGGCCGAACGCATCGGTCATGAGCGGGATGAAGTCGAGACCGGGCGTGATCGAGATCTCGCTGGACAGGCCGAAGTCGACTTCGCCCGACAGCACCATGCGATGGATGTTCTCGGAGTTGTCGTCGATCAATCGGACCGCCGCGCCGGGATGGCGGCCGATGAAGTCCTTGATCAGCGCCGGCACCCAGTTGGTGGCGAAACTGCCGATGGACGCCAGCGTGAGCGTTCCCGCGTGCTGGCGCGATTGCGACAGCAGCGTTTCGACGATGCGGTCGTGGTGTTTCACCAGCTCCCTGGCCAGGGGTTCGCACACCTTGCCGAAGGCCGTGGGAGTCGTGCGGCGATCGGCCTCGAACAGCGGCGCGCCCAGCTTTTCCTCCAGCAACTGGATGATCTTGGAGACGGCGGGCTGGCTGCGCAGTACCTTGTCGGCGGCAATGCGGTAGCTCTTGGCATCCAGGACGTGGAGGAAAACGCGCAACTGGGCGATCGGGATCTCTGCCAGCATGTCGATTCTAAATGGTTATTGTCTGATCAATATTATTCAATTTTTGGATGATGCGGACGGGCCTATCATCGCTGGATGAATCACGCAGATCGATCCGGCGAGACGCCCGTTCCGCCGCAAGCCATCCAGGAATCCGGCCCGCTCATCCTCGCCCTGGCGGGGGGCGGCTGCAGTCCCCGGATCTATGGCCCGGTGGCCGCCCCGGGCTTCGTGTTGCATGAAGTGGATTGGATGCAAGGGGCGGGTCCGTTCACGCCCCAGGCCGTCGCCGGACGCCTGGCCGCCGCGCTGGCGCCGCGAACCGCGCCGACGGTGCTGCTGGGTCATTCGCTGGGCGGCGTGATTGCCTTGCTGACGGCATTGGCCCGGCCGTCCGCCGTGCAGGCGCTCGTCATCTCCAATACAGGTCCCCACACGCGGGATCATGGCGACAATTCGCTGCCCGCGCGGATCCGGGACCAATGGACCCCGGAAGCAAGGCGGGCCTTTCTGCAAGCCTGTTTCGCGCACGATCCGCCGGCGGCCCTGATGAGGGAGCTCGAGCGCTATCTTGGCGCGCTGCCGACCGCGCCGCTGCTCGAAGCCGTCGAGGGCCTGCGCCGGATCGATCTGAGCCACAGGTTGGGCGCGATCCGCTGTCCGGCGCTGATCGCGCATGGAGAACTGGACCGGCGCCGCGGCGTGGCCGACGCGCGGCGGCTGGCGGCGCTCATCCCGGGTGCCGAGCTGGTCCTGCTGCCGGGCGGCCATACCCCCATGGTGGACTGCGCCGGCGCCTACAACGATGCACTGGACACGTTTCTCGCGCGGCATCTTCGCGCAACCCAACCCTGACGGGATATAGCAAGAACGAGGAGACAATCATGAACATCGGGAGCATCCGGCGCCTGGCGCCGGCAGGTCTGTTGGCATGTTCGGCGGCCTGGGCGGGCCCTGTCCACGCCCAGGCATCCGACTGGCCGAACCGTCCGGTCACCATCATCGTGCCGTCGGCCGCGGGCGGCGCGGCCGATTTTTCCGCGCGGGTGTTCGCGGGCTACATCGCCAAGGTCCATCCCAAGGCCACCGTGGTGGTGGACGACCGTCCGGGCGCCGGCGGCGTGATCGGCACCATGGCCGCCAAGGAGGCCAAGCCCGACGGCTACACCTTCCTGTTGTCCACCAATTCGACGCATGCCGCCAACCTGAGCCTGTACAAGGACCTGCGCTATGACCCGGTCAAGGATTTCGTGCCGGTGGGCCGGTTCGGCACCTTCGGCTCGGTGCTGATGGTGCCCAAGGAAAGTCCGTTCCGGTCGGTGCAGGACCTGATCGCCCAGGCGAAATCCCAGCCCGGGCGCATGAGCTTCGGCTACTACAGCTCGTCGTCGCAGGTGCCGGCGGAAATGCTGAAGGCCGCCGCGGGCGTGGTCTATGAAGGCGCCGCCTACAAGAACGTGACGCAGATCATCACCGACCTGATCGGCAAGCAGTTCGATTTCGCGTTCCTGGATGCGCTGTCGGCCGCCCCCGCGCTGCAGAACGACCGGCTCAAGCCCATAGGCGTCACGACGCCGCGCCGGCTGCCGCAACTGCCCGATGTGCCGACCATCGGCGAGGCCATCCCCGGCTACGAGATGCAGGGCTGGCTGGGCCTGACGGCCCCGGCCGGGACGCCGCCCGCCATCGTCGAGACGGTGAGCGCGCTGATGGGCAAGGCCATGGCGGATCCCGAGGTCCGGCAATCGCTGGAAGCCAAGGGCATGCAGGCCGGCTTCCTGCCCGCCCGCGACATGGGCGCCTTCATCGCGGCGGACATCGTGCGCTGGCGCGACTGGGTGCGCATGGCCAACATCCCGCCCAACTGAAGCGGGCCGCGCGCCTGACCATCGTGGACCTGCTTCCGGACGAGGTGGTCGAATCCCTGGACAGCGACAATATCGATCTGGCCATCGGCTATTTCCCGGGCATGCCGAGCCGGCGTACCGCTGGCTGCGGCAGGTGGTCCATGACCAGACCTCGGGGCTGCCGGTGGGGCGCCGCGCCGATTGAGTGCCGTTGCGACTCAATCGAGGCGTGTTTTCGAATTGGACGGTGCCGCCCGGCCAGGGCTAGAGTGCCGGCGTCGCTCCGGGAACGGCTGTTGTCCCGGCCTCCTCATTCCGTCCAGGAAAGCACGCCATGCGCAAGATCCTTTCTTCCCTCCCCTTCCACCACGTCGCGTGGGCCATCGCCGCCGCGTCCGTGGCCGGCCCCGCGAGCGCGCAGGCCTATCCCGACAAACCGGTCCGCATGGTCGTCGCGTTCGCGCCGGCGGGCGGGACGGACATCGTCGCCCGGCTGGTGGCGCCGCGGATGGCCGAACTGCTCGGCCAATCCGTCGTCGTCGAGAATCGGGCGGGCGCGGGCGGCGTCATCGGCACCGAGAACGTGGCGAAGGCCGCGCCCGATGGCTACACCACGCTCATGGCCACCATGGGCAACCTGGCGGTCAATCCCTATCTGTATTCGATGCGCGTCGACGTCCAGCGGGACCTGAAGCCGGTCAGCAAGGTGGTGGAGGTGCAGTTCGCCTTGCTGGTGCATCCGTCCGTGCCGGCCAAGACCCTGCGCGAGTTCATCGACCTGGCGAAAGCGCGTCCCGGCCATCTGACCTACTCGTCGTCGGGCATAGGCGGCGGGCCGCACCTGGCCGGCGAGCTGTTCGACAGCCTGGCCGGCACCAAGCTGACGCACGTGCCCTACAAAGGCAGCGGCCAGAGCCTGTCGGACCTGATCGGCGGACAGGTGTCGGCGTCGTTCGACAGTTTGCTCCAGGCGCTGCCCTACGTGCGCGACGGGCGGCTGCGCGCGCTGGCGATTCTGGGCAGCGAGCGCTCTCCGCTGTTGCCGGACGTGCCTACCGTGGCCGAGGCCGGCGTGCCGGGCTATGAGTTCACCAACTGGTACGGTCTGGTCGCGCCCGCCGGCACGCCGCAGCCGGTGGTCGAGAAGCTGAACGGCGCCGTGCGCCAGGTGCTGGGGCAGGCCGATATCCGGCGCAAGCTCGAAGACATGGGTGCCCGCGTGGTGGGCGACACGCCGGATGCGTTCGGCCGGTTCATCGCCACCGAGAACACCAAGTGGGAGAAGGTGATTCGCGCCGCCAAGATCACGGCCCAATAGGCCGGACGCGTGTCACGGTTCGCGGGGCGCGCCGCCCGGCATCCCGGCCAGGTCGATGAATTTCTCGGCCGCCGGGTTGCGCAGGTCCTGCCTGCGGACCGCGTACAGCTCGGTGGTGTTCTCCTCGGTGTCCACCAGCGGTCGGTAATGCAGCGCGCCGGCCCACGTAGCCTGGGCCGAGGCCGGCACCAGCGCCGCGCCCACGCCCGCCTCGACCAGGGCCAGCATGGTGGGCAGGATGCTGGCCTGGACCACGTGCGGAACGATTTGCGCCGCCTGGAAGATCCGCTGGCACAACTCGTACGAGTACGGCGCCTGGTCGGGAGAAAATCCGATCAGGCGCAGCCCGTCCAGTCTGGCGACCGGAACTTGTTCGAGATGGGCGAGGACATGGTCGATGGGCAGCGCCAGCACCAGCCGTTCCCGCGCGATGACGCTGTGCGCCAGGCGCGGATCCGCCAGGGATTTTTCCGGCGGCCGCAGCAGCGCGACGTCCAGCTTGTCGGCATGCAGCGCTTCGAGCATGGGTTCGGGGCGCATTTCCTCCAGCCGCAGTTCGACCTCGGGGTACTGGCGGCGGAACGCCGAGACCAGGCGGGGCAGGGTCCCGTAGATGGAGCTGGCGGTGAAGCCTATGGCCACGCTGCCGGCCGATCCGCTGGCGGCGCGCCGGGCCGCGTCCGCCGCGGCTTCGGCGTCCTGCAGGATCTTCCTGGCGCGGTCGTGCAGGATCCGCCCCGCGGGCGTCAGGCTGACCGAACGCGTCGTGCGGTGGAACAGCTCGGCCCCGATCAATTGCTCCAGCTGGCGGATCTGCTGGCTGAGCGGAGGCTGGGTCATGTGGAGCCGCTCGGCGGCCCGGCCGAAATGCAGCTCTTCCGCGACGACCGAGAATGTGTGGAGCAGGCGCATGGAAAGCAGTGGCACTTTTTTCCCGATGTGTGGAACGGCCCCGAGGGCTGTTCGTTCTATGGATATGGTTTCCCCGGCATGAAGACCCCAGCCCCCAATTTTCTCAGCGCGCTGTCCGCCTTGCGGGCGATGGAGGACGGCAGTCTCAGCAGCGAGGCCCTGGTGCGGGCCTGCCTGGATCGCATCGACGAGCGGGAGGCGACGGTGCGCGCCTTCGCGCACGTCGACCGGGAACGGGCGATCGTCCAGGCCCGGCAGGCCGACCGGGCAGGCGCCGCGGGGCGCTTGCGCGGCCTGCCGTTCGCCGCCAAAGATATCCTGGATTCCGCCGATCTACCAACCGCCTACGGTTCGCCCATCTATGCGGGCCATCGTCCGGCGGCCGATGCCGCCTGCATCGCGGCGGCCCGGGAGGCGGGCGGCATCCTGCTCGGCAAGACCGAGACCTGTGAATTCGCCACGCTGACACCGTGCGCCACGCGCCATCCGCAGGACCCGGCGCGTACCCCGGGCGGTTCGTCCAGCGGTTCGGCCGCCGCGGTGGCCGACGGCATGGTACCGCTGGCGTTCGGGACCCAGACCAGTGCCTCGATCATCCGTCCCGCGGCCTATTGTGGTGTCGTCGGCTACAAGCCGTCATACGGCCTGATCAACACGTCCGGCCTCAAGCATGCGAGTCCCAGCCTGGACACGATAGGTGTTTTCGCCAGGGAGGTGGCGGACGCGCGCCATGCCGTGTTCGGCACGACGGACGCGCGCGACCCGGGGGCGCCACGGGTCGTGGTCTGCGAATCCAGCCTATGGGCCGCCGCGCGTCCGGAAACCGTCGAGGCGCTGCTGGCTTTCGCCCGCCGACTCGAACGTGGCGGCGCCCGGCTGCGGACCGCGCGCCTGCCGCCGGGCCTGGAGGCCGCCGTGGCGCTCCAGGCCCGGCTGTCGGCGTTCGAACTCCGGCAATCGCTGGCCCACGAGCGCCGGTGGCATCGCGATCGGCTCAGTCCGCGCCTGCGGCAGCGGGTCGAGGCCGAGGCGGACTTGTCGATGGCCGGGTACGCGGAGCTGCGGTCGTCCATGCGGACCGCGCAGCGCGAGGCCGCGAGCCTGTTCGTCGATGCCGACGTCCTGCTGTACCCCGCGGCCGACGGCGAGGCGGAGGTCGGCATGGAAACCGGCTCACCGCGCTTCGGCGGGCTATGGACATTCCTGCACCTGCCCGCCTTGTCCATGCCCATGGGCCGCGGGCCGGCCGGATTGCCGCTGGGCGCCCAACTGGTCGGCGCGCCCGGCCGCGACCTCGACCTGTTGGCCGCGGCGGCGTTCGCCGAAGGGTGCGCCGCGGCGCCGTGACCGGGCGGTGCGCCTTGCGGGCTGGTGCGGGCCTGGCCCGCGGGGTATCGTAGGAGGTCCTTCGACCCGAAAGCCCTCATGAGCGCCCTGCCCAAGCCTCCGCCCGCCGGTTTCGACCGGCCTGCCGCTGCGCTGCCCGTCGTCATTCATGCCGCCGACGGCTATCCGCTGGGAGGCTTCGTCTGGCGCGGCATCGACGTGGGGGCGAGGACGAGGCCGGTGGTGATCATCAACGCGGCCACCTCGGTCAAGTGCCGCTATTACTTCCGTTTCGCCCAGTACCTGCACGACAACGGCATGGACGTCATCGCCTACGACTACCGGGGCATAGGCGAATCGCGCCCGGATCGCCTGCGCGGCTTCCAGGCGAGCTGGACCGACTGGGGCGCGCGGGACTGCGAGGCCGTGCTGGGCTATGCCGCCGCCATGTGGCCCGGCCGCGCGATCCACCTCGTGGGGCACAGCTTCGGCGGCTGGGCACCCGCGCTGGCCGCGTCCTGTTCCCGCATCGACCGCATGGTCACGGTGGGGGCGCAGTTCGCGTACTGGCGCGACTACGACGCCGCCGTGCGCTGGCGCATGGCGGCAAAGTGGCACCTGGCCATGCCCCTGCTGGCACGGGCGTGCGGATATTTCCCCGGCCGCAGGCTGGGCTGGCTGGAGGACACGCCCACCGGCGTCGCGCTGGACTGGAGCGCGCCCACGCCGCGCTACGAAGACCGGCCCAGCGCCCGCAGGACCTTCGGCGGCGGCCCCCTGCCGGCCGCCACGGCGCGGGCCGCCATCCTGGCCATCAGCCTGACCGACGACCCGTTCGGCACGGTAGCGGCCATCGAGCGCACCCTGGGGTATTTCACGCACAGCACGCGGACGCATCTGCGTATCGCGCCCGAGGACATCGGCAGGACGGCGGTCGGACACTTCGCGTTCTTCCACGGCGACTTCCAGGACCTGCTGTGGCCGCTGGCCCTGGAATGGCTGGGCGGCGCAAGCGTGCCGCATCCGGCCGCGCGGCGGGCGGACCGCGCCTGAGATCCATGCATTTACTGCATGGGCAATCCGAATCCTAACGTTGTCGCATACCCGCTTCACTCCTATCCTGGCTCCCGTCTCACAACACTATGAGCAGGAAGGAGGCAGACATGAAGCGAATGGACGTATCGGATCGGGCCGTCCCCGCAGCGATGCGCCGGCGTGGCGTGGCGCTGGCCGTGGCGGGCGCCCTGGCATGCGCGCATGTGATGCAGCCGGTGTCGGCCGCGGACCAGGCCTATCCGGAGAAACCGGTGCGTCTGGTCGTGGGATTCGCGACCGGCACGCCTCCGGAGATCATGGCACGCCTTATCGCCAACCACTTCACCAAGGCGATGGGGCAGGCTTTCTATGTGGATGCCCGTCCGGGGGCGGGAAGCACCATCGCGACCGCGGCGGTCGCCCGTTCCAGGCCGGACGGCTACACGCTCATGCTGGGGGTCGCGTCGGGCCTGGGGACCGGGCCTCACGTGATTCCGTCCGCGGGCTACGACCCGCGGCGCGATCTCGATCCCATCGGTTTCGTGCAGCGAGGCCCCTACTACATCAGCGTGCGCAGCGAGCTACCGATACATGACCTGAAGAGCATGCTGGCCTACCAGAAGAGCGCCGCGACGCCGCTGGTGTTCGGTTCGCTGGGGATCGGCTCCGTGCATCATCTCATCTGGGAGCTCCTGATGGCCAAGAGCGGCGCCCAGTTCACCCATCTTCCGTTTGGCGGAACGCCGCAAATGGTCAACGAGGCCTTGGCCGGAAGAGTGGATCTCATGCTGGAGACGGCCTCCTCGCTGACGGTGCCTTATGTGAAGGCGGGCAAGTTTCGCTACATCGCCATGACCGGCGAGGCGCGCGGCGCCAAGTTTCCCGATGTGCCCACCGCCCGCGAGCAAGGGTTTCCCGAGCTGGAAAGCCAGTCATGGTGGGTGCTTGTCGCTCCCAAGGGGACGCCGGAAACCATCGTCGGGAAACTCAATGCCGAATTGGCGAAGGCCTTGCAGAGCCCCGACGCGCAGCAACTGCTCGACAGCGTCGGCGGAGCGAGCAGCGGAGCGGGAACGCCGCGGGAGGTGCGGGCGCTGATCCGCACCGAGTACGAGCGGTGGGGCGATGTCATCACCAAGGCCAACATCAAGGTCGGCGGCTGACTCAGCCAGGGCACCGGTCAATCAGGTCGATACAGCGAGAGGCGTGCAATGTTTCCTTATCCGGAAGGATATCTCTATCCAAAAAACTGCTGGTACATCGCCGCATGGCGTCACGAACTGGGTCGAAGCCTGCTGGGCCGGACCCTGCTCGGGGAGCCTGTGGTGATGTATCGTCGCGAGGACGGCGTACCGGTGGCACTGGCCGACCGGTGCATACACCGGCGCTATCCGCTTTCCCTCAGCAGGCTGGAGGGCGATGCGATCCAGTGCATGTACCATGGGTTCACGTTCGATTCGTCGGGAGCCTGTGTCCGCATTCCCTCCCAGGAGCGCGTGCCGCCTGCGTACCGGCTGCGGGCCTATCCGCTCGCGGAACGGTGGGAAATGGTGTGGATCTGGATGGGCGATCCGGAGCTGGCCGATCCGGCCCGGATTCCGGACATGTCGGTCATGCACCTGGATACGCCCGGATGGCGGCCCGCCGTGGGCGGCCGGGTGACGGCGAAGGCACGCTACACCTTCATCCAGGACAACATCCTGGACCTGTCGCACCTGTCCTATCTGCATCATGACACCGTGGGCGGCATGCAGGTGGCGGCGACGCCGCCGCTGGTCGAAGACCGCGCGGACAGACTGTCGATCACGCGCGATGTGCGGGGGGACCACATCGACGATCTGCCGATCGCGGGTATCGTCGGAACGCGGGGCAGGGTCGATCGAAGAATGGAGGCGCATTTCTTCGCGCCCTCGCTGCACGTGACTTCTTCGTACTTCCGCAGCGCGAGCGAAGGGGGGGCCGAGCCGGGACGGGAGTTCGGCGGATTCCAGGTCATCCACGGCATTACGCCGGAAACGCCGCGCAGCACCCATTACTTCTACGCCACCACGCGCAACTTCCGCGCCCACGAGCCGGAATACGATGGCGAGCTGGCGCGAATGGTGCAGATGGCCATCGCCCAGGACGAAGAAGCCGCCAAATTGTGCGACGACATGGTCGAGATCGATGGGCTGCCGCCGGAAATGCACCAACGCGTGGACGCGGCGGCGCTCAAGGGGCGCAAGCGGGTCCAGGAATTGATGGCCCGGGAGCGTCGCGAGGTGGTCGCCATGGAGCCGGCGGGCCTTCCATCATGAGCCTCCCCAATTTCATTTTCATTCTTGCCGACGACCTCGGCTATGCGGACCTGGGCTGCTACGGCGGGCGCGCGCCCGTCTCGCCCAACATCGACCGAATGGCCCGGCAAGGCATGAAGCTTACCCGGGGCTACGCGAACTCGCCGGTATGCTCTCCAACCCGGTTCGCGTTGATGACCGGCCGCTACCAGTACCGCTTGCGCGGAGCCGCCGATGAGCCTCTGCATGGCCGCAGCGCCAGCCGAAGTGCATCGGGACTGCCTCCCGGGCATCCCACCATGCCGTCGCTGCTGCGCGCGCAAGGCTATCGGACCGCCCTGGTCGGCAAGTGGCATCTCGGATTCGAGCCCGATTTCGGACCGCTGCTCAGCGGTTACGACGAACACTGCGGCCTGATGTCTGGCGGCATCGACTACTTCACCCATACGGCGCCCAACGGCAAACACGACCTTTGGGAAAATGGCGAGCCGTTCCATTCCGACGCCTATCTGACCGACCTGTTTTCCGGAAAGGCGATCGACTTCGTGCGCCGCTGCGCGGCCAGTCGCGATCCTTTTCTCCTGAGCCTGCACTACACGGCTCCTCATTGGCCGTGGGAGACGCGCGAAGACCGCGAGCTGGCGCAATCGCTGGTCGGCAAGACCTTCCACCTGGATGGCGGCTCGGTGGAGGTGTACCAGCGCATGATCCATCATATGGACGAGGGTATCGGCGCGTTGCTGGCCGAGCTGGAGCGTCTTGGCCTGGATCGCAACACGCTCGTGGTGTTCACCAGCGACAACGGCGGCGAGAGATTCTCGGACAACTGGCCGCTGGTCGGGGGAAAGATGGATCTCACCGAAGGCGGGATCCGGGTGCCCTACGTCGTCCGCTGGCCCGACATGATCGCCCCGGACACCGTCAGCCGCCAGTTCGCGATGACGATGGACTGGATGCCCACGTTCCTGGAGGCGGCCGGCGCGCAAGGACATCCCGACTATCCGCCGGACGGGATGTCCTTGATGCCGCTGTTCCGCGATCCCGGCCTCGACCGCGGCAGGGAGTTGTTCTGGCGCATGAAGCATCGCAGGCAGCGCGCGATGCGCCGGGACAACTGGAAGTACCTGGCCATCGAAGGCAATGAATATCTGTTCGATATCGAGAAGGACAGCCGGGAGCGGGCCAATCTGGCGGGGCGGCATCCCGGGCTGCTGGCCGAGTTTCGCGGCCGCTACGAGCAATGGGAGTCGACGATGCCGCCCATCCCCGAGGATGCCCGCGTCACGCTGGTCTACACGGACAAGGACATGCCGCGGGTGTGACCCGGGACGCCGTGTTCATTCCGCTTCGCGAGCGAGCTGCTGCGCGTAGCGCCGGGCGGCGAGCCTGAGCGCGGAGAAGAGCGCCATGCTGACGGTCGTTTGCGAGAGATGGGAGGGGTGGAAGATTCCGACCGTGTGGCCGGGCAACGGATCCGTGATCGGCGGCAGGCTGATCCGCCCGGCCCGCTCGGCCTCCCAGGCAAGAGGATGGGCGATGAACCCGGCCAGCTCGCGAGACTGCTCGATGAACTGCAGGCTGGAGGCCGTGGATTCGCAATGCAGGACCGACCGGGGAGGTTCCAGTCCGCATTGGACGAACGCATGCTGGAACAGCTCGGTAGACGCTTCCAGTGAGCCCGAAACCACCCAGGGGAGCTTGCGCAGATCGGCCAGCCGGCGCCGATTGCGAAGACGGTGGCCGCGGGGAAGCGCGACGCGCATGGAAACGGAGAACAGCGATTCCACGCGATAGCCCTCGCGCCGCAACTCGGTTGGGAACGAGCCGACGGCCAGGTCGATGGCGTGCTCGCGGAACAGCCGGATGACGTCGGGGTAGGCGGATTCGACGATGCGGATGCGGGCCTGGGCATGGGTGCTTCGCACCAGTTCGATGGCGCCGGGAAGGATGGTGGCGATGGGCACGGCGGATGCGGCCAGACGGATTTCGGCGTGGCGGGATTTCAGCCACGCCGCCAGTTCCTCGCCTGCCCGCGCATCCTGGTTCACGAGCGACTCGGCATGCTCCAGCATGATGCGTCCGATATCGGTCAGCTCCAGGCGGCGGCCCTGCCTCGACAACAATGCCTGGCCCACTTCGGATTGCAGTTCCTGCAGCGACCGGGTGACGGCCGGCTGGCTCAGGCCCAGGGCCTCGGCTGCCGCGGTCACGCTGCCGTGCCGGTGGACCGCGACGAGACTCTGGAGTTGGACCAGCGTGCTCATGATGCGCGCTCCTCGGCCGTTCGCAGCAGGGCGGCCCGAAAGAACGCCGCGGCGGGTGTCAGTACCCGTTCCTCGGGAGTCAGCATGCAGATCTGCACGGTGCCTCCCAGGCCGCCGAGCAAGGGCGGCGCCAGCTTGCCTTCCTGGGCCCCTCGTTCGATCAGCAGGCGAGGTGCCAGGGTCAACATGTCGGTGTCGGCCACGAAGCGCAGCGCGCATTCGACCGATTCGCACTGCAACGGGCAGTCAGGTGCGTCCAGGCCGTGCGCATGGAACATCTCGGGCAGGCCGAGGCCGGTGCTGGGGCCGGAGGCGATCCACGTACAGGTGGCCAATTCCCCGAGGTTCTTGGCACGGGCTTTCGCGTGGTCTTTGCGCATGGCGACCGCCAGGTGGGACTGGAGAGGAATGGGTTCTACCCGCAAGGTGGCCTGGTCCGTGCCGATCGGGGCCGGGCAGATGGCGAAATCGATGCTGCCGCGTTCGAAGTGATGCAGCACTTGGGGATAGACCGCCTCGGCCAGCGTGAGGCGGACGCGAGGGTAGCGCTCCCATAGCATGACGGCGGCCCGGGGGGCGAGCAGCCATCGGGGGACGGCCGATATCGCCACGCAGACTTCGCCGGTACCGTCTCCGGCCAGCTGCAGGCTGGTTTCGTGGACCTTGCCATGGCTGCGCACGATGCGTTGCGCATGGGGCAGCAATTGGCGCCCGAACTGGGTCAGGACCATGCCGGCCGGCCCGCGGGCCAGCAGCGTGGCGCCGAGGTCGGCTTCCAGCTGCTGGATCGCCCGGGTCAGCGTCGGTTGCGCGATCCCCAGGCTGCGCGCCCCCGCTCCCATGCCGCCGGCGGCGACGGCGGCCACGAAGGCGCGCAATTGGCTGATTTGCATGCGCGTGTCCTGTCCTTGTCATCCCGGATGGAGCGCATAGTACCGGCTGCGACCGGTCAGCGGGGATCCGGTGGATGATTCAGGTCACCACCGTCAGGAACCGCTCGTTCAACTCGCGAGTATGGTAGAACACGCCCCGGCCCATCTCCTCCCAGGACCAGGTGATGGGTTCCATGTCCGGGTAGAAGTCGTAGCCGCCGCAGAACGTCTCGAAACGGTTGCCCGATGGATCGAAGGCGTAGATGGTCGTGCCGCGCGTGATGCCGTGGCGCAGCGGCCCGATGTCGATGGGGACCCGGTGTACGGTCATGAGGTCCGCCGCGTGCAGTACTTGCTCCCATGTTTCGAGCTGGAACGACAGATGGTGCAGCGTGTCGTCGCGTTCGTCCCGCACGAAAGCGATGTCATGGGCCTTGTTCGAACAGCTCATCCAGACGGCCATGTCGGTCTGGCCATCCTCCATCAGGATGCGTTCGACGATGGAGAAGCCGAGAACCTGGGTGAACAGGTCGCGGCTGCCATCCAGGTCGCCGCCATGGATCTGCCAATGATCGAGGCGGATGGGGGAAATGCCCTGCCTGTTGGCGATGATCGCTTCGGGGTTGTGGGTGCCGAACGCGGAACCCACGCGCGTCCGTTGCGCGTAAAGTTCGAAGACGTGGCCGGTCGGCGCCTGGAAGCGGACGCGCTCGCCGGTCTCGGGCAGTTCCCCGGCGGCCACGCGCTCGGTCGCCACGCCATAGTCCTTCAAGTCGCTCTCCAGCCTGTCCAGCGTGGCGGTGTCGAAGACCTTGAACGCATAGCAGTCCATGCCGGCCCGGTCGGCCGGGCGCAGGATGACGCTGCTGTGATCCTGCTCGTCCAGGCACTTCAGATACGCCCGGCCCGAAGCGTCCCGCTCCACCAGTTTCAATCCCAGGACGCCTGTATAGAAACGCAGGGCCTCGTCCATGTCCATTACGCGCAATTGGCAGTAGCCAGGCCGCAGCACGCCGTTCATCGCCATCGTTGGTCTCCTTTCCATTCGTTTTCATGGTGGCACCTGGGCCGGCGGAGCGTCCAATACCGGTAGCGTGGGACCTATGCAGAAAAGCTATGGGTACCTTTTCCTGTTTCCCGGGCTACATCGTTCACAGGATGGGCTGCAATGCCACGGCCTCGATTTCCACCCGTACGCCGTAATGCAGCGCCGGCACGGGTACAACGGCCCGCGCCGGCCGCGCGTCGCCCAGCACGCGGCGATAGGCCTGGTCGAAGGCCGGCCAGTGCTCGACGCCGGCCAGGTACACCGTGACTTTCATGACGTCGCGCCAGCCGCAGCCCGCGGCGGCCAGCGCGGCTTGCACATTGCGCAGCGCCAGGGTGGCTTGTTCGTCCAGCGGCAAGTCGGCCCGGGGCTCGCCCGCGGCATCCAGCGGCAGTTGTCCGGACACGAAGGCGAGGCCGCCGCCAGCGGCCACGTGCGAGTAGTGGCCGCGTGGCGCGGCAAGGCCGGCCACGGCGGGGAAGGCGGCATCGTTCATCACCACCCCCCGAAGCGCGGCCAGTGGGCTTGGACGCGGGGATCTCCCGCCACGACGGCATAGGAAGCGTGCTGGGCGGCGGTGGCGCAGGCGTGGTTGGGCAGGATGCGCAGCAAGGTGCCTACCGGCAGCATGGGCGTGGCGGCGGGATCGGCGCGGTGGCGGACGATGCCGTGTTCCTGGTTCGCGTCGATCATGATCAGGTCTTGCAGCGGCCGGCCTTCCAGGTCGCAGACCAGGCCGTAGCCCTGGTCCACCGGTTGCCTGGCCGTGCCGCGGTCGCGCGACATGGCCATCCAGCCCGCGTCGGTGATGAGCCAGCCTTTTTCCTCTTGGTGGCCGATCACGGTGCACAGCACGGACAGGGCGATGTCGTCGGTCAGGCAGACGCCCAGGCCGTTCATGACCAGGTCGAAGAAGACGAACACGCCGGCCCGCACTTCGGTGACGCCGTCCAGCGAGCGCGCGAAATGCGCGGTGGGGGTGCTGCCCACGCTGACCACCGGTGCCGCGTGGCCGGCCTCGCGCAGGCGCCGCGCGGCGCGGACCGCGCCCGCGCGCTCCTGCTCGGCCATGGCGGCGATGGCCTCGGTGGAGCGGCAGTTGTAGGAGTCGCCGGCATGGGCCAGCACGCCCGCCACCCAGGCGCCCTCGCCTTCGCGCGCGGACAGGCGGGCGGCGATCTCCAGCAGCACGGGGTCTTCGGGCTTGACGCCGGACCGGTGCCCGTCGGTATCGATCTCGATCAGCACGGGCAGTTGCAGGCCATGGTCGCGCGCATAGGCGAAGGTGGCCGCGGCCGCCTCGGTATTGTCCAGGATGATCGTCAGCGTGGCGCCTCGCCGGGCCAGGCGCTCTACGTGTGGCAGCTTGGACGGCACGATGCCCACGGCATAGAGGATGTCGGTCCAGCCGTGGTCCAGGAAGTACTCGGCTTCCTTCAGCGTGGAGACGGTGATGGGCGTGCCGGGCGGACCCAGGCGCCGCGTGACCTCGGCGGACTTGTTGGTCTTGACGTGCGGCCGCAGCGCGACGCCGAACGGCGCCAGCCGCTCGCGCAGCCGCGCGATGTTGCGGTCCATCTTGTTCCGGTCCAGCACCAGGACCGGGGTGTCGAGTTCGTTCAGTTGCATGATGTGCCTGGATTCAATCGATATAGACGTTCTTGGCCTCGAGTATGGGGCGCAGGCGGGCGATCTCGCCGTCCACCAGCCGGGCGAGGTGGCCGGGGGTATTGTCGGCGCGGGCGGGGAATTCCACGCCCACGTCGCGCATCTGCCTGACCAGCGCGGGGTCGGCCAGGGTGTCATTGATGGCGGCGTTGAGTTTGTCCACGATGGCGGGCGGCGTGCCGCGTGGCGCGAACAGCGCGTTCCAGGAGCGGAAGTCGATGGCGGTCCTGCCGCTGCTCTGTGCCGTGGCGACCTTGGGCAGGCCCGGAAAGGGCTCGCGCGTCAGCACGGCCACGGCCCGTACCCGCCCGCTGGCGGCCTGCGCCAGCGAGGTGGTGGTCTGGTCGCACATGAAGTCGGTCTCGCCGCTCATCAGCCCGGTCATGGCGGGCGCCACGCCCTTGTAGGGCACGTGCATGACCTCGGCCTTCATGTCGCCCAGCAGCAGCAGGCAGGCCAGGTGCGCGATCGAGCCCACGCCCGCGCTGCCGTACGACATGGCGGCCTTGTGGGCCTGGAGGTAGTCGGCGAACTGCGGGAAATCGTTGACCGGCAGGTTCTGCTTGACCAGCAGCAGCACCGGCGCCGACCCGACCTGGCCCAGGGGCTCGAAATCCTTGCGTGCGTCGTACAGCGGCTTGCGATACATGATCATGTTGGCCGCATGCGTGCCTATGGTGCCGAAGCCTATGGTATAGCCGTCGGCGGCCGCGCGGGCCAGCTTCTGCATGCCGATCGAGCCGCCGGCGCCGCCCACGTTCTCCACCACGATGGAGACGCCCAGCCGTGGCCCCAGCTTGGCCGCCACCGCCCGCCCCAGCGCGTCGCTGGGACCGCCCGCGGGGAAGGGCATGATCAGGGTGATGGGCTTGTCGGGCCAGGCCTGGGCGCAGGCGGAAGAGGCGGCGGCGAGCGCGAACAGCGCCCCCGCGGCGATGGCGGCGATTTTCATGGGGACTCCTGGAAGGGGAAAGGTCCGGCGGCGTGGGGTTGTCAGCCGCGCCGGGGGCTGTTGGCGAGTGCCAGTGCCGGCAGGATGCCGCGCGCTTCCTGGCGCGCCGCCGGCGCGCCGGCGGGCAGCGGCAGCCCCACGCGGTTGTGCCAGAAGGTGTCCAGGCCGACGGCCGAGGTGCCGAACAGGTCGTAGCCGGATCCGGCCACGAACAGCGTGTTGCCGGGCTGGGCGCCCAGCTCCTGCAGGGCGAGGCGGTAGGGACGGGGGTCGGGCTTGTAGTAGCCGGCCCGTTCCGAGGTCACGACCACGTCCATGGGAACGTTCAGGAGGCCGGCGGCCAACCGGCCCAGCCGTTCCGAGCAATTGGTCACCACGCCCAGCCGGTGCGTGCCGCGCAGGCTTTCCAGTACCGTCGCCACGCCTTCCCAGGGAGTGAGTCCGGCCCAGCGTTCCTCCAGCGCGTCGGCGGCGGCCAGCGGCAGGCCGGTCTCGGCCGCGGCTTCCCGCACCAGGGTCTCGTACGGCCGGTAGGCGCCGCAGGCATAGGTGCGCTTCAGGTAGGCGGCGCGCCAGGCGCGGCCCGCCTCTTCGCCGCCGGCCGCGCTGTTCCATAGTGTCCAGGAGTCGAGCAGCGCGGTCAGCAGGTCGAACAGGACGAAATCGTATTGGCGTGTCATGGCGGTCGGGAAAGGTCGGTGAATGACGGCCAGTTTAGGAGCCTGGCGGTCTGATGTGGTTAATGGAATAGAATTTCTTCATTCACCATAAGGTTAATAATGAAGCTGGATATCGACGACCTGCGCTTCATCCTGGCGCTGGACCGGGTCGGCAGCCTGGCCGCTCTCGCGCGCGAGGAGAACGTCACGCCGCCCGCCATCACCAAACGCCTCGGCCAGCTGGAGGCGAGGCTGGGCGTGCGCCTGGCGATGCGCACCACGCGCCGCCTGCAACTGACCCACGAGGGACACCTGCTGGCCCAGCACGCCACCGGGGTCATCGAGCGCATGCAGGCCATCGAGGAAGCCTTGCAGCAGCGCAGCCAGGTGGTGGCGGGCAAGCTCAAGGTGCACGGTCCGTTCGGCTTCGGCCGCCGGTATCTCGCGCCGCTGCTGGATACGTTCCGCGCCAGCCATCCGCAGGTGGAGGCCCAGCTCTTCCTGTCCGACAACCTCGTGCTGCCCAGCCAGCCCGTGCATGGGCGCGATGCCTTCGACGTGCTGGTGAGCATCGGCGAGATTCCCGATTCGCGCTGGGTGGCCCATCGGCTGGCGCCCAACCGTCGAGTCCTGTGCGCCGCGCCGGCCTATCTGCGCGGCGCGCCCGCGATCGAGAGCCCCGCCGATCTGGCGCATCATGCCTGTCTGGTCCTGCGCGAGAACGACGAGGACGTGACGCTGTGGCGCTTTACGCAGCGCGAGGGCGGGCGCGGCGAGCCGCGCCCGCAGACGGTGCGCGTGCATCCGGCCATGGAGAGCAATGACGGCGAAGTCATCCGCCAGTGGTGCCTGGCGGGCCGAGGCATCATGGTGCGCTCGGAATGGGACGTGGCCGCCAGCCTGGCCGAGGGAAGGCTGGTGGCCCTGCTGCCGCGCCACCGGTTGCCCGATGCCGACGTGACGGCGCTGGTGCCGCAGTCGCGCATCGCCTCGGCGCGCGCCCGGCTGTTCGTCGACATGCTGAAGAAGGCCTTCCGGCCCCGGCCGCCGTGGCGCCCGGCATGAGGGCGCGGGCGTGCCGGGGCCTCGAATTGCCGCCTCGGGGGGGGGGGCCAGGCAATGACGGGCAGCGCCGGCGGGCGGTTCAGTCCCGGGTGAGCCGGAGGTAGTAGTTCGGCAGCGCGAACAGCGCGCCATGCACCCGGGCGTTGTAGTACTCCAGGTCGCGGATTCCGCGTTCCTCCAGGCGCGCGTGGATCGTCTCGCCCGCCGCCGCGTCGGGATCGAGCGCATCCGAGGCCACCGCCAGGCCCCAGTAGGTGCCGTACAGCGGGATGTGCAGGCCGTAAGGGCGCACGTGGGCGAACTGGGCGCGCAGCATCCGGCAAAGATCGCGGACCTGTCCGGGCTGGTGGAAGGGCGAACCCATGTGCAGCACCAGCGCTCCGCCCGGCGCCAGCGCGTGCTTGCAGCGGTGGAAGAATTCGGGCGTGTACAGCGGGCCCGCCGGGGTGTCCGGATCGGTCAGGTCGAGCAGGATCAGGTCGTAGCGGTCGGACGTGCGCGCGAGGAAATCCACGCCGTCTCCGACCCGCACCGTGGCGCGCGGATCGTCCAGCGCGCCACGGTGGATCTTCTCCAGGTACCGGCGCGCCACGTCGATGACCTCGCCGTCCAGGTCGACCAGCGTGGCCCGTTCGATGCCGCGGTGCTTGAGCAATTCCTCCAGCGCGCCGCCGTCGCCGCCGCCTATGATGAGAGCGGTCCGGGGCGCGGGGTGGGCCGTGGCGGCGGGATGTACCAGGGCCTCGTGATAGAAGAATTCCTCGGCCTCGGACGTCATGTAGCGTCCGTCCAGCCGCAGGGTGCGGCCCAGCGGCGCGGACTCCAGCAGTTCCAATCGTTGATGGGCCGTCTGCCGGTCAAGGATGCGGCGATCGAAACGAAAACCGAAGTACGCCTGGCCGGCAACGTCCTCGAACACCAGTTCGCCCGCGTCGGCCGGCCCGTCGACGTCGCCACGGGTCAGGTGCTGGCGTTGCATGTCGCTCGGCCGGAAGGCTTCCACGATGGCCTTCATGAGCGCTTCGGCCTTGCGTGAATTGTCTTCCTGGAAATTGCAGACGTAGACGTCGAGCGTCACGCCGTTGCGTTCGGGCCAGGTATGGACGGCCAGGTGGGATTCGGCCAGCAGCAGCATGCCCGTCACGCCGCCGGGCTGGCCTTGGAACTCGGGGAAGGTGTGCCACTTCTCGTCGACCAGGGTGAGTCCGGCTTCGAGCGTGTGGCGGCGGCAAAGCTGCGCCAGCATGTCGGCGTCCGTCATCAGGACGGATTCGCAGGCGCAATGATAAAGATCTGCGGTAAGGTGCAGGCCTTGCATGGTGTCGATGCTCCTTGGAAAGAAGTCTTGCGACCAAGGGGATGGGCACTACGAAAGCCCGGAAGGCCAGAGGCTTCCGATTCGAGCGGCGATGGCCGGTTCCGTGTGGAACGGCTGGGCAAAAATGGCCGAGTCTACCCCAAGCTGCCTGGATGCGCGAGGCACGGCGCGGCACGAAAAAAAACCCCTCGCCGGGGCGAGGGGTCGTCGGTGGCGCCGATGCGGGGCGCAGGCCCCGGAACGCGCGTCAGCCGGCGGTGATGTTGTGCGACTTGATCACCTTTTCCCAGGTCGCGGTCTCGTCGGCCTGGAACTTGCGGAAGGCGTCCAGACGCAGCGGCGACAGCTCCAGGCCCTGGGCCTTCAGCGTTTCCAGCGTGGCGGGTTCGCCCAGGATCTTGGTCACGTCGCGCGCCAGTTGGCCGGAAACATTGGCCGGCGTCGAGCTGGGCACGTACAGGCCATACCAGGACACCACGTTCACGCCTTTCACGCCGGCTTCGGCCAGGGTGGGGATCTCGGGCATGATGGGCGAGCGCTCGGAGCCGGTCAGGGCCAGGGCGCGCAGCTTGCCGGACTTGATCTGGGGCATCAGGGTCGGCAGCGCGCCGAAGATGACCTGGATCTGGCCGCCCAGCGCATCGTTCAGCGCCTGGGTCGTGCCCTTGTACGGAACGTGCAGCAGGTCGGCGCCGGTGGCGTCCTTGAACAGTTCGCCGGCCAGGTGCAGGCCGCTGCCCACGCCGGGCGAGCCGTAGGCCATGGTGCCGGGCTTGGACTTGGTCAGCGCGATCAGTTCCTGGATGTTCTTGGCGGGAACCGACGGGAACACGGCGACCACGTTGGGCGCCTTGGCCATCATCGCGATCGCGGTGAAGTCCTTGTCGACGTTGTAGGGCAGGTTGGCCATCAGCGTCGGGTTGATGGTCATGTTGCCGGCCGGGACAACCAGCAGCGTGTGGCCGTCGCCGGTGGCGCGCTTGACCGCGTCGATGCCGATGTTGCCGTTGGCGCCGGGACGGTTGTCCACGACGGCGCTCTGGCCGTATTCATTCTGCAGGCCGGTGCCCAGCAGGCGGGCCAGCACATCCACGGGACCGCCCGGCGGGAACGGAGCGATGATGCGGAACTGGCCGTGCTTGAGCGAGGCCTTGGCGGCGGCGTCGTCGGCCGCGGGAGCCTGGGCGAAAGAAGCGGTGGCGACCGCCGCGAACAGCGCGCCGGCAACCAGGCGAGTGCGAAATTCAAACATGATTGACTACTACTCCAAGACAATAAGTGCCCACCCCCTGCGCCCTGACGGGCGCCCCCTCAAGGGGGCGGCGCTGGCGGACCGGCAAAGCCGGATCCGCGGCGCCCCGGGGTAAAACCGGGCTGGCGGAAAATGGCGTTTTTCCCGCCTTGAATAACCTGGCTGAACTCAGTTTTACGCCGAGTAATGAGCGTCAGACAGGGCGAGATGGATCTGCTCCTCCGACCCTCTCGCATGCAGGCCTCGACAAGAAGAACACGGTTCTCCGTCTGCCTATTTGTTACCCCAGGATGCGGTGGATCCGGCTTTGCCGGTCCACCCGCATCGCCCCCTGGGGGGCGCGCGCAAGCGCGTAGGGGGGTTATATGGCTACAGCATGTGCCTGATTGCCGATGGCGCGCACGACGCTATAGACAGTCAGGGCGGAAGTCTTGGGGTTGGCCGCGAGCGGCTTGCCCCGCATGGTGATCTCGAAGCTGCCGAAGGCGCCACTGGCTTGCACGTGGTGCACGTTTTCCTTGCTGGTGGGGTCGGCGATCAAGCGCACCTGCGTGCGGTCCAGGCCGAGGCCGGCCAGCGACAGCGTGGCGGCGACGTTGGCGTTCTTCGGGAACAGCCGCGCGGCTTCGCCGGCGGGGCCTTCGAAGATCACCGTGGGTTCGGTCAGCGCCTCGAGCTTGAACTGGCCGTCGGCCGGCGTGTCCTTCCAGGCCAGGGCCGGCTTGCGGCCGGTGTAGACCACCGAGTCCAGGCCGCCGATCTTGGCCGCGGCCAGCGCGTCGATGCCGCCGATGGCGCCGGACAGGAGCTGCACCTGGGTCTTGCCGCGCCTGGCCGCTTCTTCCAGTTGCCGCGCCAGTTCGACGTCGGACAGCGCGCCGATGGAGACCACCACGCAGGGGATGCCTTGTTCGAGCGCGGGCAGCACGTGGGCGCGCAGCGCGCCGTGGCCGGCGCATTCGACCAGCAGGTCGGGGCGCTGGGCGACCTCGGCCAGTCCGGTCACGACCTGGGCCTGGGGAGCGATCGCGCCGACCTGCTCGCGGGCCTGGTCCAGCGTGTCGGGGGCGACGATGACACTGTCGATCGACACGTCGGGATCGTTCTTCAGCAGCGACAGGACGGAGAGGCCGATGGCCCCCGACCCTATCATCGTGATTCGTAGCATGTTGGCTCCTGGGCGATGCGTTGCCCGGTCAATGGGACGGTGAATAGTTGAGCAGGCGCGACAGCTCGTCGGCGGTGCCGCGCACGCGGCCGATCAGTTCGGACACCCGCGATTGCTCGACGCGCGACGACGGCAGGGCGGCGCCCAGCGCCGCGACCACGCGGCCGGTATGGTCGCGCACCGGCGTGGCGATGCTGGTGATGCTGGGTTCGTAGAAACCGGCGCCCATGGCATAGCCGTTGGTCCGGTCCTGTTCCAGCAGTCCGTGCAGCGCCGTGAGCGTGGGCGGCGTGCTGGGTGAATAGACTTCCAGTTCTTCGTCGGGGTAGAGCTCGCCCATCTCCTGGCGGTCCAGGTCGGTCAGCATCACGCGGCCAAGCACGGTGGCGTGCGCGGGCAGGCGCGTGCCCAGGTTGACCGCGCTGGGGAACAGCGTGGGCGCCGAGACCTTCGCGACGTAGACGATGGAACGGCCGTCGCGCACCACCAGGTTGCAGGAATAGCCGATCTCGTCGCGCAGGCGTTGCAGCAGCGGTGATCCGAGTTCGGTCAGCTCCAGCGAAGCCAGGTACTCGAAGCCCAGGCTCAGCACGGCCATGCCCAGGCGGTAGCTGCGTCCGCCCTCGGTGCGTTCGATGAAGCCCAGCGCCTCGAGCGTGGTCAGCAGCCTGAACACCGTGGAACGAGGCAATCCCATCTTGCGCGCGAACTCGGGCGCGGACAGCGTGCGGTGCTGGCGGCTGAAGTGGCTGAGCAGCCGCAGGCCGCGTTCCAGGCCCGGGACGATGTAGCGCTCGGGGATCTCTTCGCTGATGGTGGCGTCGTCCATGGTCAGCGGGGCGTGGCGCCGGCGGTGGCCGCGGCGTGCGCGCCTGCCAGGATGGCCGCGACCGCTTCCGGCCGCTCGATGTGGCAGGCGTGGCCGGCCACGGCGATGGACCCGTAGGGCGCGCCGAACATCTCGGCGATGGCGCGGCAGTTGGCCGGCACGGTCACGGTGTCCTGGTCGCCGGAATGGACTTCGACCGGCATCGGGGCCGGCGCGTAGCCGGCCATGTCGGCATTGCACAGCATCTCGATAGCCTGGCGGTAGCCGGCGGCATCGAGGCGTTCCATGTTCCACCGCACCCAGGCCAGGGCCTCGGCGCTGGGTTCGGACGACAGCATCTTGGCCGGGCGCGTGCGCGCCATGCCGGCGATGCCCACCTGTTCCAGCGTGCGCAGCCGCTCGGCGCGCACCGCTTCCTGGCGCTCGGCCAGCGCGGGATTGCCGTAGCCGCGCGTGGGACTCAGCAATACCAGGCGCGCGATCCGCTGCTTGCCCAGGCCGTGCGCATAGGCCGTGGCCATCAGCGTGCCGAGCGAATGGCCGGCCAGCACGCAGCGTTCGATACCCAGCGCATCGAGCATCTGGTGCAGCCGGGCCGCGTAGTCTTCGGCACCGGGCGAGGCCGGCGCCAGCCGCGCCGAATTGCCATAGCCCGGCGCGTCCCAGGCGATCACGCGCGCACGCGCGGCAAGCTTCACGGCCGCATGCAACCACGAGCCCGCGCCCGAGCCAATGCCATGCAACAGCACGATGGCCGTGCCGTCCGCGCCCGGCGTGCCCGCCTCGCGATAACACTGCACGCCCCCGGCCGTCTGTACCGACTTCTCGGCAAAACGGCTATTGAGCAACTCCAGCGTTTCCGGCGACGGTTCCGGCGCCAACGTATCGGTCTGCATCGTCCTGTAGTCCTCTTGCGCCCGCGAACCCTTCGTCCACGAACGCGAAAGCGCGGCATTGTATCCGTGTGTCAACCGCCCCGTTACATGGGGAGGCTCATCCGGCTGCAAAGAGCGGCAAGTATGCCGCCCTTCACCTGCCTGTCGTTATCCCAGGGCACAGCGGATCCGGCTTTGCCGGTCCGCCGGTGCCGCCCCCTTGAGGGGGAGCGGCCGAAGGCCGCTTGGGGGTGGGCTTCCCTTCCGGTCCGCCAGTGCCGCCCCTGGGGGCGCGCGTAAGCGCGTAGGGGGGCCCTATTACCGCTTGATCTTCGCCAGCGGGTGCTCGGCCGGGTAGGTCGGCGTGATGGGCTTCTTGGCGCCCAGCATCACACACATCAGCGCGTCTTCGTCGCCGACGTTGATTTCCTCGCGGTACACGCCCGGGGGAACCGAGACCAGGTCGCGGTCGGTCAGGATGGTTTCGAAGCGTTCGCCGTCCTTCTCCAGGACCAGCTTGAGCTTGCCGCGGATGACGAAGAAGATTTCTTCGACGTCGGTGTGCAGGTGCGGGGGGCCTTCGTGGCCGGCCGGGATCACCATGGTCGAGAACGTGAAGTGCTCGGACGGCACGGTGTTCACGTCGGCGGCGACGCCGGTGCCGCCCGTGCCGACGTAGCGCATTTGCGCACGACGGTACTTGGGATCGAAGTCTGCCTGGAACTTCAGGGCGTCCCAGTCGTACTTGCGGGTCGAGAACCGGGCGACGCGCGAGTTCATCCAGGTTTCGAAGTCGGCGCCTTCAGGGCGGTCCCAGCTGCGGGCGACTTGCTGTTGTTCGGACATATCCGTCATGGTGTACTCCTGCATGGGCGGCGAGGCGCCGCGAGAGCGGGTGAAAGCGGGCCCGGAAGGCGCCCGCCGCGGTGTGTTCGCTGTCACTGCCAGGCGTTTTATATTTAAAACGCGGATTTAATAGTGAAACAAGGCTAAATATACGCCCTATTGGTGAAATCGTCACTAGGGTAAACACTAGGCCGCCATTACCGGGTACAATGGCGACTTGCGCCTGGCTCCAATCCGGGCGTGCATCCGGCCAGGCGCCGCGCGCCACGTTTCCCCGGGCCTCAACCCCGGACAGCCGTTTCCGGCCGGCCTATCCCCCGTTAAATACATACGTCAGCCTCGATTGGAGTCACTCAGCTTGAGCGACGGGCCGTCGCTGGAGTTGTCTTGATTACTTCCGATATTTCGTTTGCCGACCTTGGCCTGGCCGAGCCGCTGATGCGCGCCATCGCCGATGCCGGTTACACCCATCCCACCCCGATCCAGGCCCAGGCGATCCCCCAGGTGCTCCAGGGCGGCGATTTGCTGGCCGCCGCGCAGACCGGCACCGGCAAGACCGCGGGCTTTACCCTGCCCCTGCTGCACCTGCTGTCGTCGAACCGTCCCGCGCAGATGCGTCCGGGCCGCCCGCGCTGCCTGATCCTGACCCCCACCCGCGAACTGACCGCGCAGGTCGAGGAGTCGGTGCAGATCTACGGCAAATACCTGCCGCTCAAGTCCATGGTGATGTTCGGCGGCGTCAACATCAATCCGCAGATCTCCGCGCTGAAGAAGCCGGTGGATATCCTGGTTGCGACGCCCGGCCGCCTGCTGGACCACGTGGGCCAGAAGACGCTGGACCTGTCCGGCGTCGAGATCCTGGTGCTGGACGAAGCCGACCGCATGCTGGACATGGGCTTCATCCGCGATATCCGCAAGATCCTCGCGCTGCTGCCGTCCAAGCGCCAGAACCTGCTGTTCTCGGCCACCTTCTCCGACGAAATCCGCGCCCTGGCCAAGGGCGTGCTGAAAGACCCGGGTGAAGTGTCCGTCGCGCGGCGCAATACCGCCTCCGAACTGGTGCGCCAATCGGTGCTGCTGGTGCAGAAGGAACAGAAGCGCGACCTGCTCAGCCATCTGGTGCGCAGCAACGGCTGGAAGCAGGTACTGGTGTTCACGCGTACCAAGCACGGCGCCAACCGGTTGGCCGAAAAGCTGGTCAAGGACGGTGTTTCCGCCGCCGCCATCCATGGCAACAAGAGCCAGTCCGCCCGGACCAAGGCCCTGGCCGGCTTCAAGGACGGCTCGGTGGAAGTGCTGGTGGCGACCGACATCGCGGCGCGCGGCCTGGACATCGACCAGCTGCCGCAGGTGGTGAATTTCGAACTGCCCAATGTGCCCGAGGACTACGTGCACCGCATCGGCCGGACTGGCCGCGCGGGCGCGACGGGCGCGGCGGTGTCGCTGGTCGATGGCGAGGAAGGCAAGCTGCTGGCCGACATCGAGAAGCTGATCAAGCGCAAGATCGATCGCGAGCCCCTGCCGGCCTTCACCGTGTCGGCTCCCGACCGCGACGAGCGGGCCGACCGCCCGCCTCGTTCGCATGCGCCGCGCCAGGGCCAGGGTCGCCAGGGCGCGCCGCGCGACGGCGGCCGTGCGACGGCCGGCCATGGCGCGGGCGGCCGCCAGTCGTCCGGCAATGGCCGCGGACAGGGCGCCGCGCGGGCCCAGGGACCGGCCAACCGGCCGGCCTCGTCCCCGCCCAGCCAGGCCCGTCCGGCCCAGCCGCGCCACGCCGCGCCGGCTTCCCAGAGCGCGGCGCGTCCTGCCGGCGACGCCCGCAGCGGTGGCGCCCGCCGCCCCGCCCTCTTCACGCCCAAGACCCAGGGCTGAGCCCTGCGCGGTGCCGGATCGCCTGCGCGGTCCGGCACCGCGTACCCCGCTGTCTTCATCCCCGCTTTCGACCCGCCCGCGTCCCGCGCCCAGTACTTTGCGCGTTGACGCGGGATAGCTACGCTCGTAAACTATTTGCGAAACTTAGTTTCGCAATGCGAACTTAGTATGTCCGGCCACCCCCTGATGTCCTATAGCGAGAAACAGCACGCATGAAAGCGCCACACGACCAACCGCGCATCCTCATTGTCGGCGCGGGCATAGGAGGGCTGACGACGGCCCTGGCTCTCAAGAAACTGGGCTTTCGCCACATCGAGGTGCTTGAGCAGACGGCGGTCCTGAAGGAGGTCGGCGCCGGCATCCAGCTCGGGCCCAACGCCGTCAAGGTCCTGCACGAGCTGGGCATCGCCCCTGAACTGGAAGCCGTGGCGGTGGCGCCGCTGGCCACCCGGTCGCGCGACTGGGCCAGCGGCCGCACCATCCGTAACTTCCCGCTGGGGCCGGAGTGCGCGCAGCGATACGGGGCGCCTTACTATCATGTGCACCGCGCCGATCTGCACAATGCCCTGATCGACGCGTATGGGCGCGAGAACGTGCGGCTGGCGCAGCGCGTCAAGACATATGCGCAGGACGCCGAGGGCGTGCGCGTGGTCCTGGAGTCGGGCGAGACCGTGGAAGGCGATGTGCTGGTCGGGGCCGATGGCGTGCATTCGGTCGTCCGCGGCCAGTTGCTGGCGGGGCAGGATCCGCGCTTCACCGGACTGCTCGCGTGGCGGGGCATGGCGGATGCGGACCGCGCGCGCCACCTGGGCATCGAGAAGAACGTCAATGCCTGGTGGGGGCCGCACCGGCACTTCGTGAACTATTACGTCTCGGCCGGCCGGCGCATCAATTGGATAGGCATCGTGCCGGCGGGGGAATGGCGGCTCGAATCCTGGTCGGCGCGTGGCGACAAGGCCGAGGTGCTCAAGGAGTTCGACGGCTGGCACCCCATCGTGCGCGGCCTGATAGAGGCCACCGACGACGTGTTCAAGTGGGCGCTGTACGACCGCGACCCCTGGCCCGTCTGGACCCGCGGCCGCGTGACGCTGCTGGGCGATGCGGCCCATCCGATGGTGCCTTTCCTGTCGCAGGGCGGTTCGCAAAGCATCGAGGACGGCTATGTGCTGGCGTTGTGCCTGGAAGGACTGCCGCATGATCCGGCGGCCGCGCTCAAGGCCTACCAGGAGCTGCGCACCTCGCGGACGGCGCGCGTGCAATTGGGCTCGCGCGAGGCGGGACAGATGTTCCACCAGACCGATCCGTTGAAGAAGTTGATGCGCAACCTGAAGTTCCGCTGGGCCGCGCTGACCAACAGCCAGGAGAAATGGCGCCGGGTCGACTGGCTGTACACCTATGACTGCCGGGAGGCCGTGGCCGAAAAGCTGGGCGCGGTACGCGCTACCGCGCCAGCTCCCACCGCCGATAGCACCGCCTGATCGCGGACGCCGACGGCAGCGATACCCGGGGCAGGTCCAGTCCGTCGACCATCTCGGCATAGCTCTTGCGGTTGCGCGGCGTAACCACGGCGATGTGGTGGATCATCGCCCACTTGACGCTGTCGCGGCCGCCCTCCAGGGCGCCGCGCCGGTCGCGCTCGAACCAGGTCCTGCGCAGGTAGCGCAACAGGCTCAGCGGGGTGGAGATGTCCAGCAGGATCACGCCGGTCGCGCGCCGGAAGCGCTGCGGCATGCATAGGGAATAGTTGCCGTCCATGACCCAGCGCTCGCCCGCGATGGCCGCGTCGTGCAGGGCGATGAACTCGTCCGGCGGGCGGGGTTCCCAGTCGGTATGGGGCAGGTGATAGAGCCGGTCGAGATGGACCGGCTCCAGGCCGCACTTGCGGGCGATCGCCTCGGCAAGCGTGGACTTCCCGCTGTTGGAGGGACCGACGATACAGATGCGCGGCCCCAGGCTTGCCAGTGTCATGAAAAAGGTGTCCTTCACATACAGGTACCTTTTTATTCGATGGCGCGCGTCCTGCCCAGCCCCGCGGGGATCATCAGGCCGGCGGACGCGCCTCGAACCCGAGCACGCTTTCCAGCGCGTGCGCCGCCTGCAAGACCTGGGCGTCGTGGCCGCGCGGCGCGGCGATATGCAGGCCCATGGGCAGGCCGGCGGCGGTCAGCCCCATCGGTATGCTGATGGCAGGCTGTTGGGTCAGGTTGAACAGCGAGGTGTAGGGCGTCCAGGCGCGACGGTTGGGGAATTCCTCGAACTCCTTCGGGTAGCTCAGGTTGGCGTCGAAGGCGGGGGCCGCGACCGTGGGCGTCAGCAGCAGATCGAACCGCTGGTGGAAGGCGTGCAGGCGCCGCGCCAGGTCCTGGCAGCGCGCCTGCGCGCCCATGTAGTCCTCCAGCGCCAGGCCGGCGCCATCCTCCAGGATGCCGGCCATGACGGGCGACAGCAGCGCGCGCCGCTCGGCCGGCATGTGCTGCAGCGCGTACCGGTATCCCGCCTGCAGCAGGACCAGGTAGTCGTCGATGGGGTTGTCGATATCCGGGTCGGCCTCTTCGACGATGGCGCCCAGTTCGGCCAGGCGCCGCCCCGCCTGCCCGAAGGCCTCGGCGATTTCGGCGTCGACCTTGGGAGCGTAGCCCAGGGTCAGGCTGAGGGCGATGCGTTTGCCGCGCACGCCCTGTTCCAGACCGTCGCCCAGGCTGTCGGGCAGCCAGGGCAGCGACATGGCGTCGCGCGGATCGGGCCGGGCGATGATGTCCAGCACCGTGGCCGCGTCCCGCACGTTGCGGGCCAGCGGTCCGACGCAGGACAGGCCGCCGGCCACGTTGGGCGGATACATGGGCACGAGGCCGCCGGTGGCCTTGAAGCCCACGACGCCCGTCAGGGCCGCGGGAATGCGCAGCGATCCGCCGGCGTCCGAACCCAGCGCGAAGGGGCAGAAACCGGCCGACACCGAGGCCGCGCCGCCGCCGGAGGATCCGCCGGCCTGCTTGGTGGTGTCCCAGGGGTTGGTGGTGGCGCCGGTGAGCGGGCTGATGGTGACGGGGCCCGCGCCCAGCTCCGGCATGGTGGTCAGGCCCAGCAGCACCGCGCCGCCCTCCTGGCAGCGAAGCACCGCGGGCGCGGTGTCCGCCACGGGATCGGCGGGCATCGCCCGCGAGCCGCGCCGATGGGGCAGGCCGGCCACCATCAGGTTGTCCTTGGCGGTGAAGGGCATCCCGTCCAGCGGTCCGAGCGGCGCGCCGCGCCGCCAGCGCGCCTCGCTGGCGCGGGCCGCCGCGCGGGCGCGGCCTTCGTCCAGGACGGTGAACGCGTTGATGCGCTCGTTCAGCGCGGCGATGCGGCCAAGCTGCGCTTCGAGCGCCTCGACCGGGGAGATCTCCTTGCGTTCGAAGGCTTGGGCGAGTTGCGGAAGGGAAAGAAACGGCAGGTCTGACATGCTGTGGGGAATCCTGGGTTGATCGCCGGAGGCGCTACTGCGGCCGCGCGCCGTCGACGCGCTGGTCGGGGGCCACGACGTCGCCGTCCACGACCATGGGTTGGCCGTCCACGTGGAACGAACATTTACGCATGGGAATGTCGAGGTGCGCCTTGGTGCGGCGGCTGCCGCCGGGTCCGGTGGAAAACAGGAAGTTGCCGTAGAACGACCTGGCCTCCATGCCGATGGTGGCGGCCTTGTCGTACAGCCCGAGCGAGGTCCAGCGGGCCTTGGGTTGCAGGCCCCAGCCCAGGTGCGACACCGCGTAGGCGTCCGGGTCGTCGAAGCCGCGCAGGTAGGCGTCGAGGAACTCGGCATCCAGCCCGCCCGAGATGCGCACGATGGTGCCGCGCTCGATGTCGAGGGTGATGGGCGCCTGCACGTAGTTCTTGAACGGCAGGATGATGTCGCCGGGTGCCAGCACGACCACGCCCTCGGCCGTGCCGTCGTCGGGCAGGCGGGCGACGAAGCCGCTGGGCCAGTGGTCCCAGCGCCCGGGGCTGTCCACGTAGCCGTATTCCGCGGTGATGGGATAGGCGCCGATGGACGCCGTGAGCCGGGTGCCGGCGGCGGAAGTGACGGTGATGCGGCGTCCTGCCGCGTAGGCGTCGCGCGCGGCCAGCACGCGCCGCCGGTCGTCCGGCGATGGCATGACGCGGGCCAGGACTTCCGGGGGCTCGTAGGCCAGCAGCATGCGGGTGCCCGATTCCAGCACCGCGCGCTGGCCAGGCGTGAACAGCAGGAATACCGTGTCGATGACCAGGTCGGCCGCCTTCATCGCGGCCAGCGCCATGGGATCGTCGTCGATGGGCGAAGCGCCGCTGACCACGGTGGGATCGGTGCCCACTTCGCAGCTATCCCAGTTGGGCGCGATTTCCAGCCTGACCACCCGCGCCTGCAGCGCGGCGGCGGCCCGCGCGGCGGCATCGACCACGCGCGAGTCGGAGTTCTGCGAGGTCAGGATCAGCACGTTCTCGCCGGGGGCCAGTTTCGAGAGCGCCAGGACTTCCGTCCAGCAGCGGGTCAGTTGCGAGGGACTCAGCGGCATGGGACCTCCGGGGTGTCGAGCGTGGCCAGCACCTCGGCCAGGGATTGCACCTCGCCGTACTTCTGGCCCATGTCGAAGAGACTGGCGTCGTGCGGGGCCGGCGCGCGGTCGCCGACACAGTCGGCCACCACCACCGGACGGAAATTGAAGCTCATCGCGTCCACCACGGTGGCGCGCACGCAGCCGCTGGTGGTGCTGCCGGCCACCAGCACGGTGTCCACGCCGCGCCGGATCAACCACCCCGCCAGGTCGGTGCCGAAGAAGGCGGACGGCTGGGTCTTGCGGATGATGGCGTCCCCGGGCCGGACTTCCAGTTGCGGGACGATGTGGCTTTGCGGATTGTCCTCGTGCAGCGAGGCCAGGGCCGGTATCTTCATGCAGAAAACGCTGTCGGCGCCCGGGGCGTAGACAATGCGGCTGAAGGCCACGGGCAGCTTCGCGCGCCGGGCGGCCGCCAGCAGCGTGACCGTGGCCGCGATGGCGTCAGGGATGTTGCCGCCGCCGAGCACGTCGGGATCGTTGAAGCCGTTGACGAAGTCGACCACGACCAGGGCCGGCCGCAGGCCCCAGCCGCTGCGGGCGCCCAGGCCCTGTCTGCGATAGACCGATGCGGCGGTGTCGTTCATCGTTTCCGCCTTCAATGCGAGCCGTCGAGCAGCGCGCCCGCCCCCGGAACGTGGCGAGGCAGGTCCAGGCGCTGCAGCATGGTGTAGGTCGTGGCCACCGCCGCCGACAGGACCGGCAGGCCGCGGCGGGCTTCCACTTCCGGAATGGCGGCCAGCGACGGCATCTGCACGCAGGCCGACAGCACGATGGCATCGGCGCCCCGCACGTCCAGCTTGTCGGCGATCTCCACCAGGGCGAGCGGATCGCGGTTGCCGACCGCGCGGTTGTCGTCGATTTCCAGCGAGATCGCGTCCAGCACTTCGATGCCTTCGGATTCGATGTAGTCCACCACGAGCCGGGTCAGCGGCTTCATGTAGGGCGTGACGAGGGACACCTTGCGGGCGCCGATCGCCTGGATGCCGTTGAGCAACGCGCCGGCGCTGGTCACGACCCGGGTGCCGGGATGGCCCGCCGCGGCGATGCGCGTCAGCTTTTCCTCGGAAGTCCGATGGTAACCCTTGCCCATGGACATGATGGCGACCAGGCAGGCATAGCCGATGACGTCGACGGCGGCATCGCTGAGTTCGGCCGCGCAGCGGTCGGCCTGCGCGTCCATGGCGGCCAGTTCCTCCTTGTTGACCTTCATCATTCTCATCCTGCTGGAATGGAAGGTGAAGCGTTCCGGGGCCACGGTCTCGCGCGCGCGGAACATGGCCGGGACCTCGGTCTCCATGGTGGTGTTGGAACTGGGGACGATCTGTCCGATGCGGTACACCGGCTTGCTCATGTCGATGATGTTTCCATGACGGGCTGCGGGGACGGCCATGGCCGTTGCCCGGAGCGATTGGATGAATCGTGTTCGTGGCCACGGGCATTTCCGGCCACCCGCTTGCACGGGCGCGCCGGGCCGGCGTGGCCGGGAAGGCGGCGGATCTTCGTGGTCACTCGGGGCGGATGTTGGCTTCGCGGATGACGGTCCTGAAGGTGGCCAGTTCATCGTGGATGAGCCGGGCCGATTCCGCCGGCGACGCATAGCGCGTGATGATGGACTGGGCCAGCAGCGGCTCCTGCACCGCCTTGTCGGAGAAGACCTGCTTGAAGGCGCGGTCGAGCTTGTCGATGATGGGCGCGGGCGTGCCGGCGGGCGCCAGCGCGAACAGCTTGGCGCTGACGTCGTAGCCTTTGAGGCCGGCCTCGGTGGCCGTCGGCACGTCGGGCAGCAGGCTGATGCGCTCGGGCGAGGCGACGGCCAGCGCGCGCAGCTTCTGGCTGCGGATGTGGGGCAGCGTGGCCGCCAGGCTTTCGATGCTCATGTTCACCTGGCCGCCCACCAGGTCGAGCAGCGACGGCGAGATGCCCTTGTACGGGACGTGCAGCAGATCGACGCCCGCGGCGCGCTTGAACATTTCCCCGGCCAGGTGCTGCACCGAGCCGTTGCCGCTGGAGGCGAAGGTCATCGCGCCCGGCCTGGCCTTGGCCAGCGCGACGAGTTGCTGGACGGACTGCGCCTTGACGCCGGGATTGACGACGATCACGAACGGGATGCTGCCGAACACGGAGACCGGCGTGAAGCTCTTCTCCAGGTCGAAGGGGGTGGAACGTTCGTACAGCGAGGCGTAGATCGCGTGGCTGGTCAGGGAGCTCCACAGCAGGGTGTAGCCGTCGGGGTCGGCCTTGGCGACGGATTCGGCGCCGATACTGCCGGTGGCGCCGGGCCGGTTGACCACGATGACCTGCTGGCCGAGCTGCTTGGCCAGCATGGGGCCGGCCACGCGCGCGGCCGCGTCCACGCCTCCGCCCGGCGGCCAGGGCACGACCAGGGTGATGGGCCGTTCCGGCCATTCCGCATGGGCTCCCAGGCTGGTTGCCAGCGCGGCGGCCCCGATGGCGGCCTTCAAGACTGCTTTGACGTTCATGCTCGACCCTTGATGATGGTGACGAAGCCCCGGCTCCCCTGCCGTGGGCGCTTGTGCAACCCAGGCCATGCGGCCTAGTCTCCTTGGTGGTTCGCAATGCGAAATTAAGTTTCGCAAACTTTTGGGGTATCCTACCCAACAACTTTTGCGCGTGTCAACGAAGTTTGCGAGCAGCTCGGATGAGAGGAACTTCCCAATCGAGGGCGATCAGCCCGGTGCCATTTGCCGAGCCGGATGCCGACGAGGATCCTGGCAGGCAATTCGTGACCGCGCTGGCCCGGGGGCTGAGCATCCTCAAGGCCTTTACCCGGGGCGACACGTCCCTGGGCAACCAGGAACTGGCCGAACGCACGGGGTTGACCAAGCCCACGGTGTCCCGGCTGACCTATACCCTGACCCGCCTGGGCTACCTGGTCTGTTCGCCGCAGACCGGCCGCTACGAACTGGGCACGTCCGCGCTGGCGCTGGGGTACTGGGCGATGGCGGGATCCTATATCCGGCAGGTCGCCACGCCGCTGATGGAGCGGGTCTCGGAAGAGCTGAACCTGTGCTGCGCCCTGGGCTACCGGGACGAGGCCGATGCCGTCTATCTCGAACACACGCGCGGTTCCGGCGCGCTCATCATGAGCGTGCAGTCCGGCTCGCGCACGCCCCTGGTCACGACCGCCATGGGTCGCGCGCTGATCGCGGTGATGGACCGGCCTGAGCGAGACAAGCTGTTCGCCGCCGAGAAGATCCGCCACGGCGCGCAGTGGCCCAGGATCCTGAAGGGCATCCAGGAAGGCCTGAAGGACTACCAGGCGCGCGGCTTCACGCTGTCGCTGGGCGATTGGGAAAAGGAAATCAACGCCGTGGGCGTGCCGCTGGAATTGAACGACGGCAATCCGCCCATGGCCCTGATCCTGGGCGGTTCTTCCTATGTGGTCGATCGCCAGCGCCTGGTGGAACACGTCGGCCCCCGCCTGGCCGAACTGGCCGGACAGATACGCCAGGGCCTGAAGTCGCGCGGCTGATTCCCGCCCTTCCCGGCCCCCCGTTTTTGCTCATGGATCCATGATTATTTGCAATGCGACATGCGTGAAGTCGCGGCATAAGATGCGCCCGTCGATGACCGAACGAGGATCCGGGCAATGCCGTCTGACCGCAATGCAATCGCCGCGCCGCCGCTCGCGCAACCGGGCCGCAGGCGCGCGCTGAAGGGACTGGCGGGCTACGCCTCGCTGTGCGCCGGGTGCCTGGCAATGTCGGGCCGGGCCGGCGCCCAGGGCGCGGCGCCGCGCCGCATCGATACGCACCATCACATCTTTCCACCCGCCTACCTGGCGGCCGCGCGCGAGGGCGTCGTGGATTCGTCGCCCGGCGCGCCCACCGACATGTTCGACCAGTGGTCGCCGCGCAAGTCGCTGGACGACATGGACAAGCAGGGCGTGGCGACGGCCATCGTGTCGATTTCCACGCCGGGCGTGTTCTTCGGCGACGTGGCGCAGGGCCGGCGCCTGGCGCGCGAGTGCAACGAATACGGCGCGAAGATGATCGCCGACCATCCCGGCCGGTTCGGCATGTTCGCGGCCGTGCCGCTGCCCGACGTGGAAGGCAGCCTGCGCGAGATCGCCTATGCGCTGGACGAGCTCATGCTCAACGGCGTGGGCCTGCTGACCAGCTACGGCGATCGCTGGGCGGGTGATCCTGCGTTCTTCCCGGTGTTCGAGGAACTGAATCGCCGCAAGGCCACGGTGTATTTCCACCCCACCGCCGCCAACTGCTGCGGCAACCTGGTGCCCGAGACCAAGGTGTCGCTGGAGTACCCGACCGACACCACGCGCTGCGCGGCCAGCCTCTACATCAACGGCGTGCTGTCGCGCTGCCCCGACATCCGCTTCATCCTGTCGCACGGCGGCGGATCGTTGCCCAGCTTCGCCAGCCGTATCGATGCGCTGTTCGCCGGGTCGCCCACCGCGCCGCGCTGGCCGACCCGCGCCATGGACGAGTTCCGGCGCCTGCACTACGACACGGCCGCCATCCTGAATCCGCCCGCGATGGCGGCGCTGCGCCAACTGGTGCCGGCCTCGCAGATCCTGATGGGCAGCGACTTCCCGTACCGCTCGGCGGGCCGGGCGGTCAAAGAGATCCGCGACCTAGGGATGTTCACCGAGGCCGAGCTCGAAGCCATCGAGCGCGGCAACGCGCTGCGCATCGTGCCGGGCCTGGCGCCGGCCGGCCGGCGCGCCGGCTGAGGCTTACCCGTTCCCGGCCCGGGGGGCCGGGGACATTCTTCCCCATCTGTCAGGAGAGACTCATGCAGCAAGCACCGAACGCGCCGCTGCGGCGCCAGCTTCTTACCGCCGGAGCGGGACTGGCCGCCGTGGTCGGCGCCGCCATGGGCAGCGCGCCAGCCCGCGCCGCGACGCCGCCTTCGCAGGCCGAGGCCCTGGAGCAACTGCTCGGCAAGCAGGCCATTTCCGAGGTGCTGTACCGCTACCCGCGTGGCCTGGACCTGCTGGACCGGGACATCCTGCTGTCGCTGGGCCACGCCAATGGCACCGTGCAGTTCGGCAAAATGCGCTTCGATCCCTGGGCCTCGTTCGTCGATTGGCTGCTCGATGCGCACAAATCCATGCTGTCCAACAACCATCGCATGACCAATATGCTGATCGAGGTGCGGGGCGACAAGGCGGTCAGCGAAACGACCGGCACTGCGACCCTGGTGGTCGCCGTCGAGAAAGATCAGGTCGAGGAACGCTGGATGCACTCGCGTTATCTGGACCGCTGGTCGCGCCGCAACGGCAGATGGGCCATCGACTCGCGCCAGTCGGTCACGGATTTTCGGCGTATCGAGGTCTTTCCCGCCTCCGAGCTGAAGACCCGCTATAGCACTCTGGGAGATCGCCTGGGCAAGGACGATCCGTCATACAAGTTGTTCAATTTCCTATGAGCACGTCCATGAGCGCCGTATCGAAGCTGGGGGCGGCGTGTGCGTTGTCGTTGTTGGCGTGGGGGACGGTGCAGGCCGCCGACCACATGCCGCAGGGAGAGCGCACGCAGGGCCGTTCGTATTCGCCCGCGGTCGTGACCGAAGGCGGGCGCATCGTCTGGCTGGCGGGCGAGACGGCCACCACCGACCTGCAGGGCCGCGACATCAAAGGCGACTTCGAGGCGCAGGCGCGCACGGTGTTCGCATTGATCGACCAGACCTTGAAGCGCGCGGGCGGGAGCCTGAAGGACATCGTCACCATGACGGTGTACATGACGGACGTGCGCAACGGCGCCACCTTCGCCAAGGTTCGCAGCGAGATGTTCCCCGACCGCCGCTTCCCGGCCAGCGCGCAGATCACGGTCTCGGCGCTGGCCGTGCCGGGCATGCAGATCGAGATCCAGGCCGTGGCGGTGCTGGGCGACACGTGTTCGCCGGCCTCGCCCTGTTTGCCGAAGTAACCGACGGAGGCGGGCAGGAAGGACGCATCCGATAGAATCGGATGCCTGCCTTCTTGCCCGAGCGTTCCCGACATGCGTGCCAGGACCCCCCGCCTTGTTTCCGATCCGCTCGCGTCCGGGAGCGACCGGCCCCTGGATCTGCGGCGCATCAAGCTGCGGCACCTGGAGTGCATGCTCGAGGTCATGCGCACCCACAGCCTGCGCGATGCGGCGCAGGCGCTGCACGTGACGGAATCGGCGGCGTCCAAGACGCTGCGTGAGCTGGAGGCGGAGCTGGGCGTGACCCTGTTCCAGCGGTCCAAGCTGGGCACGGTGCCGACCGAGGCGGGAGAGAAGTTCGCGCGCCATGCGGCGAGCGCGGTCGAGGCCTTGAGATGGGGCGCGGCCTCCGCCCGCGGCCTGGCGCCGGCCGGCGCCGCGCTTCGCATCGGCGCCATGCCGGTCGCGGCGGTGAGCCTGTTGCCGGCCGTCCTGCAACGCCTGACCGGACAAGTCCCCGGCATGACGCTGGAGGTCGTGGCCGGCTCGAAGGCGATCCTGCTCAACCTGCTGCGCGAGGATGCCATTCAGGCCGTGCTCGGCCGCTTGCCGCCCGCGGACGACATGCAGGGCCTCTTCTTCGAGCAATTGCTGCTGGACCGGTACATCGCCGTGGTCCGTCCTGGCCACCCCCTGGCCGGACGCCCCGAACTGAGGCTCGCGGACATCGCTGCCTATCCGCTGGTCCTGCCTCCGCCCGAGACCGTGACCTGGGCCGAGATCCAGCGGTTGTTCGTGTCGCAGGGATTGCAGATGAACGAGACCCGCATCGAGACGATCTATCTCGAACTGAGCCGTGCCTGCACACAGACGAGCGACGCGGTCTGGTTCGCGTCGACCCGGCACGTGAAGCCGGATCTCGAGCAAGGCCTGCTGGACCAATTGTCCGTCGATTGTTCCATGCTGGAAGCCCCGCTGGGCATCATTGCCCGGCAGGGCGCGGGCCGGCACGCGCTTCGGGACCAGTTGCTGGAGATGATCCGGCAATACGTACTCAGTTCGTCTTGAGTTGCTGTTTTGATCAACTGAAGCGCCGAAAAGTCGTTTTACCCCGCCGGATCGCGCCAGTAATCTTCACGCCAAATGCGGCCGCAGTCGGTCCGCCCTATTGGAGACATCGTGAAGAAGATTCTGTCGAGCGCCGTGTTCACGGCCTGCGCGCTGGTCGCGTTTTCATCCTCGGCCGCGACGGTCCAGGCCATCGTGCCCTTTCCCGCCGGGGGTCCCCTGGACCTGGTCGCCCGCATCGTGACCGCGCAAATGCAGCAGACATCGGGCGATGTCTTCGTGGTCGACAACCGCGGCGGCGCCAACGGCATGATAGGCGCCCGGGTGGCCGCGGGCGGCGCCACGAACGGGTCCAGCCTGCTGTTCGCCGATGGCGCGATGGTCACGGTCAACCCGCGTCTCTATCCCCGCGACCCGGCCTTCGACGCGGAGCGGGATCTGAAGGTGGTCGCGGCCGTGGCGTTCCAGCCGGCGGTGCTGGTGGTGAACCCGTCCGTGCCGGTGAAAGGCCTGAAGGACTTCATCGCCTATGCCAAGGACAAGCGGCTCGACTATGCGTCGGGCGGCCTGGGATCGCAGGGGCACCTGACGATGGCGGCCTTTGCCAGCGCCGCGAGCCTGGATATGACGCACGTGCCCTATAAGGGCGGCGCGCCGGCCATGAACGATCTCGTTGGCGGCCAGGTTCCCGCGGCATTCGTCGGCGTGGCCGGCGCGATGGGGTTCATCAAGAGCGGCAGGCTGAAGGCGCTGGCCGTCTCGGGCGACCAGCGCATCCCCGCCATGCCCGACGTGCCGACCGTGAGCGAAGCGGGGCTGCCCGGCTTCGTGATGCAAGGGGCGTACTTCGTGATGGTGCCGTCCAAGACGCCCGAGGCGGTGGTGAAGGATCTCGAGCAGCGCGTATTGGCCGCCGCGTCGGACAAGCAGGTGCAACAGAAACTGCGCGACCTGGGCCTGGATGCGAAAACCATGGACCGGGCAGCCTCCGAGCGCTGGCTGGCGGCCGAGCGCCAGCGCATGGGCAAGCTGATCGCCGACCACGGCATCAAGGCGGAATAGGACCCGGGGATGGCGGAGCATCGTGTTGCCTTGATCGCTCCCAGCCACTGGCACTATCCGATGTATCGTCCGGCCTTTCTTGGGCCCGACGTCCGGATAGCGGGTATCTGGGATCCTTCTCCGCCGCTTGCCCGGCAGGTCGCGGCGGAGTTCGATGCGCCGGTATTCGCGACCGTGGATGAGCTGCTGAGCCGATCGGGAGCCGGGTTCGCGTTCGCTTTCGGTGCGCACGCGGACATGCCGGCCATTGCCAGCCGGTTGATCGATGGCGGCATGCCCTTTTCCATCGAGAAGCCCGCGGGGTTGCATGGCGACCACATCGCCGGCATTCGCCGCGCGGCCAGGCGCGCGGACGTATTCGTCTCGATTCCGTTCCACTACCGGCTGAGCGCGCTGGCCCGGGCCTTGTCGGCGACCCTGCCGCTGCCATCGCCGGATTTTCTCCATATGCAATGTTCCGTCCATGCCGGATCGCCGCTGCGGTTCGCCGATTCGTCGCCATGGCTGGTCGAGCCCGGGCGGGCCGGAGGCGGATGCCTGATGAACCTCGGCCATCATCCCATCGATCTGTTGTCGTGGATCACGGGCGCCGACGTGGTGTCCGTGCAGGCCACGCTGTCGGACAAGGCGTGGCGGCTGGCCGTCGAGGATCATGCTTCGCTGTCCCTGGTCTTGTCTGACGGGACGGTTGCCTCTCTCGAAACGTCGTACCGGCAGCCCGCGCGCGCGGCGGACTACATGGATTTCCATATCTCGCTTGCCCATCGCGCCTTCACCGCGAAGCGGGAGGGGGAGCGCCTGGCATTCCTGGACACCGCCTCCGGCGCTTCCCGGAGCGTCGATGGCGGGTGGCGGTTCAAGGACTACTTCGCCGACTACGTCCGCGCGACCCTGTCCCGTGCGCAGGCCGGCGCATCGCCCGTCGCCGGGCTGGAGGACCTGGAAAGGACCCAGCGGGTCATCGACGCGGCCTATCTGTCCGCGAAAACGGGGCGGTCCACGGTGCCGCAGCGTGTGGTTTCAATCGATTGAATGGAGCGGCGGCACAGCAGGCCGCCGATACGCATATGAGTCAAGCATCGACAGTCAGCCTCGTCACCGGCGCGAGCGGCGCCATCGGCGGCGCCATCGCCCGCCGTCTTGCCGCGCGGGGGCACGAGGTCATCAATCTTTCCCTGGCGCCGCCCGCCGAGGATCTTCCCGCCATTACCTATTGCGCCGATCTGACCGATCAGGCCGAGACGGCGGACATGCTGGCGACGATCGTCGCCCGGCACCGCGTGCGCAACCTCGTCAACAACGCGGGCTTCACCTATGTCCCCAGGCTGGAAGACCTGGACCTGGACCGGGCGCGGTCCATGTTCGAGATACACGATCGCGCGTCGCTGCAATGCATGCAGGCGCTGGTGCCCGGCATGCGGGCCCTGGGCGGAGGCCGGATCGTCAGCATCGGCAGCCGCATGATGCTGGGGCGGCCCGGCCGCGCGGTCTACGGCATGGTCAAGGCCGGGCTGCTGGGCATGACGCGCAGCCTTGCCCTGGAGCTGGCCCGGGACGGCATCACGGTCAACATGGTGAGTCCGGGGCCGATCGAGACCGACCTGTTCCGTGCCAACCATCCGCCCGGCGCGCCGCAGACCGAGGCGGTCCTGGCCGGCCTGCCTGTCGGCCGGATCGGCACGCCGGACGATGTGGCCCACGCGGTGCTGTTTTTTCTGGCGGCGGAGTCCGGTTTCGTGACGGGGCAGAACCTGTTCGTGTGCGGCGGCGGCAGCGTCGGGACCGCGGTTTTCTGACGCCAAGTCGTTTCCATCTGGCAGAAATCCCGGCTGCGGACCAGGCCCCAAGGCATATAGTCCCCCGACATATCGTTTCTTCCATTCTCCGGAACGAAACGGCGGACCAACGTAGAGGGGACATTTGGAGATGATACAGGCGGACGACATTCCGGTGCTGATCGTCGGCGCCGGCCCGGTCGGGCTGGGATTGGCGCTGGACTTATCCTGGCGCGGCATTCCATGCACGCTGCTGGAACAGCGCGACGGATCCATCAGCACGCCCAAGCTGGGCGCCGTGGGCGTCAGGACCATGGAGTTCTGCCGGCGCTGGGGCATCGCGCAGCGGGTGCGCGAGACGCCGTTCAATCCCGACTACCAGTTGGACATGGTGTTCTGCACCAGCATGACGGGACACTTCCTGGCCCGCCACGAGTATCCCAGCCTGCGCGACGACGCGCCGCCCGACGTGAGTCCGGAAAAAAAGTGGCGTTGTCCGCAGCTGTGGTTCGACCCGCTGCTGACCCGCTGCGCGACCGAATACCCGTCGCTGGACCTGCGGTACTGGCACCGGTTGGAAGGTTTCGAGCAGGATGCCGATGGCGTCCGGGCCGACGTGATCGATTTGAAGACCGAGCGGCGTACGACGCTGCGCGCGCGCTACCTGGTGGCCTGCGACGGCGCGGGCAGCAACGTGCGCCGCGCCCTGGGCATAGGCATGGCGGGCACGCGGGCGCTGGACCACTCGGCCGCGCTGTTCTTCCGCTCCCCGGCCCTGACCCGCAGCCATGACAAGGGCGAGGCGGAACGCTACCTGTTCTTCGGCGCCGAAGGTTTCTGGGGCAACATCAGCGCCATGGACGGCCGCGAGCTGTGGCGCATGACGGTGGTCAGCAACGAAGCGCAGGTCGAGCAGGTCTGCCGCGACGCCGAGTCCTGGGTGCGCCGGGGCATCGGCCGCGACGACGTGCCGTTCGAGGTGATCTCGGCCCTGCCGTGGCGCCGCAGCCAGTTGACCGCGGAGCGCTATGGCGACCGCCGCGTGCTGATCGCCGGCGATGCCGCGCACACCATGTCGCCCACGGGTGGTTTCGGCATGAACACGGGCATGGGCGATGTCGTTGACCTGGGCTGGAAGCTGGAGGCCATGTTGCGCGGCTGGGGCGGGCCCCGCCTGCTGGACAGCTACGAGGTCGAGCGCCAGCCGGTGGGCGAGCGCAACGTCAACGCGTCCGCGCACAATTACTTCGCGCTGAAGTCGGTCGAGGACGCCTCGGAGCTGCTGGAGGACTCCGCGCGCGGCGAGGCGCAGCGCGCGCAGGTCGGTGCCGCCATCGCCGAGGCCACGCACACCGAATGGGAAACGCTGGGCATCCACCTGGGATACCGCTACGAGGATTCGCCCATCTGCGTGCCGGACGGCACGTCCGCGCCGCCGGACCATCCGCGCTACTACACGCCCACCACCCGGCCGGGACATCGCGCGCCGCACGCCTGGCTGGATGACGGCCGCTCCACGCTCGATCTGTTCGGCCGGGGCTTCGTGCTGCTGCGCCTGGGGGCCGAGCCGCTCGATGCCGCGCCGCTGGTCGAGGCGGCCCGCCGCCGCGGGGTACCGCTCACGGTCGTGGACATCGCCTCGCCCCGGGTGGCCGGGCTGTATGAGCGCCGGCTGGTGCTGGTGCGGCCGGATGGCCATTGCGCGTGGCGCGGCGATGCCTTGCCCGCCGATGCGGATGCCGTGATCGATGTCGTGCGCGGCGCCGCCCCGCGTGCCGACGCGTCCCGATAAGCGCGGAAGGAGACATTCATGAGTCGAAAGCCGAACCGGCGCCTCGCGCCGTGGATATTCGCCGCCGCTGGGGTGCTGACGGGCGCGCAGGCGTGGGCTGCCTATCCCGATCGGCCCGTCCGGCTGATCGTGCCGTTCCCGCCCGGGGGCGCCAGCGACCAGGTGGGCCGGGCGGTGGCTCAGTACCTGGGGCAGAGGCTGGGGCAGACCGTGGTGGTGGAAAACCGTGGCGGGGCGGGTGGCGCGATCGGCGTGGCCGCCGCGGCGCAGGCCGCGCCCGATGGCTATACCCTGCTGCTGGGCACGGCCGAGTCCTTTGGCATCGCCGAGAACCTGACGCCGGGCCAGAACACGCCCGCGATCCGGGATTTCACGCCTATCGCCCTGGTCACGCGCATTCCGTCGGTGTTCGTCGTGAACCCCCAGGTGCAGGCCCGGACACTGATGGAGTTCGTGAACCTGGCGAAGTCCCAGCCCGGGCGCTACCACTTCGGCTCACCGGGCACGGGCACCAATGTCCACCTGATCGGTGAGATGCTGAAGGCCAGGTTCGGCCTGGACATCGTGCACGTGCCCTACAAGGGCGGCAGCCCGGCGGTGACCGACCTGCTGGGCGGGCAGATCGAGATGATGCCGTCGGCCGTGGCGGCGGTCGCGCCGCGGATCAAGGACGGGTCCCTGCGCGCGCTCGCGGTGACCAGCGCCGAGCGCTCGCCCATGCTGCCCGAGGTGCCGACCATGGCCGAGGCCGGCGTGCCCGACTTCGTCGCCGGCGGCTGGTTCGGCGTGCTGGCCCGGGCCGGCACGCCGACGGAAGCGGTGGCCAGGCTGGAGCGCGAGCTGGAGGCGGTGACCCGCATGCCCGAGTTCAAGGAGCGGATGGCCGGAATAGGAGGCGAAGGGAAAGCCTTGACCGGGCGTGCGTTCGGCGACTTCATCACCGCCGAGACCGCGCGCTGGCGCGACATCATCAAGACGGCGGGCGTCAAGCCCGACTGAGGGCGCAAGCGGCCCGGCGGGCGCGGTTCCGCGCCCGCCGGGCCTTCCCGCGCTACGGCCGGGGCATCACCGTCCCGCAGGACTTGCAGGTGCGGAATTCCTCGCTGTCGAAGAAGCGCTGGTAGGCCTTGGACACGGGGTCGGCCTTGTAGTCCGCGACGTGGCAGGATTCCTCGTGCAGCAGCGTGTCGCAGCTGGGGCAGAACCACTGGAAGCGGTCGATCTCGTCCGGCTTGCGCTTGCGCTCCTGCACCAGCAGGTAGGCGTCGGGCGGGAAGCGGGGCGAATGCGGGATGCCCGCCGGCGTGTAGATGACCGACCCCTGAGGCAGCACGGCGATTTCTTCCTTGCCGTCGGGCGTGCGGTAGTGCAGCTTCATCTCGCCCTTGACCATGTACATCATCTCGTCGCTGGGGTTGATGTGGAATTCGCTGCGGTATTCGCGTCCGCGGGCCAGGAACACGAGGGACTCGGGTTCCTGCCAGAGCACGGCCACCCGCTTGCCGCTGGCGGCCAGTTCGTCGCCCTGTTTCATCAGGTCGACGATGGGCATCTTGAACATCGCGATCTCCTCAGCCGAAATAGGCGACGCAGTCGATCTCGACGCGCACGCCCGGGCGGTGCGGCGTGCCGCCTATGCAAGTGCGGGTGACTTTCTCGCCGCCCATGAAGGCACGGAACTCCTCGTTGAACGCGGGAAAGTCGGTCACGTCGCGCAGGCATACCCGCATGTTGATGATATGGGCCGCGGTGGCGCCGCCCGCCTCCAGCACCGCCATCAGGTTCTGCAAGGTGCGCCGCGTCTGCTCGCGGATGTCGTCGGACACGACTTCCTTGGAAACCGGGTCCAGGGGACCCTGTCCCGATACGTAAAGAAAGTCGCCCGCCCGGATGCCCTGGGCCAGCGGCGAGGGCGTGCTCTTGTCGGTGAACCCGGTGACGGGGGCCTGCGCGGATTGCACGATGATCTTAGGCATGTTCGGACTCCTGGAAAAGATGGGTGGACTCCAGCGTTTGCGCGAAGTCGAGCACATCGTCGTCGTGGTACTTGCGGCCGACGATCTGCAAGCCGACGGGCAGGCCGTCGGCATCGGTGGCCAGCGGCATGGACAGGGCCGGCTGCTGGGTCAGGTTGAACGGGAAGGTATAGGGGTTGGCCAACTGCCAGTTGAAGGTCTGGCGGATGCGGTCGCGCAGCGGGTGGCTGTCGGCGCACAGCGCGCCCACCCGCGGCGCGCCGGCCGGGCTGGCGGGCGTCAGCAGCAGGTCGATGTCGGCGAAAGCCAGCGTGAGCTGGGTCGCGGTGTCGCGCAACTGGTTCCGCGCCCGGGCCAGGCGTTCGGCGCCATGGGCCGCGCCGCGTTCGCACAATTGTTGCAGGCGCGGATCGAGCCGCGCGCGCTGGGCGGGCGTGGCATCGACGAAGGATTCGTACAGGCGGTTCTCCCACAGGGCCCAGGCATTCTCGGCCAGCGACATCCAGTCCATGCGCAGGCGTACCACCGAATAGCCCTTGCGGCCCAGCCGCTCGGCCAGTGCCTCGATGGCCGATCCGACCCGGGCATCGAGCCCGGTATCGGGGCCGGCGTCGGTCAGGTAGCCGATGGCGGGCCGGCGCGGCGGCAGGTCCCGCGCACGCGCGTACAGGGAGTGAGGGTCCAGCAAATGCGGCCGGCCCATGACTTGCAGCGCCAGCCGGCAATCAGCCACCGTGCGGGCGATGGGGCCCAGGTGCGCGTATTCGGCGAAAGCGCTCAGGCGCGGACCCGAGGGAACGGCGCCGAAGGTGGGCTTGAATCCGACCAGCCCGCAGTACGAGGCGGGGATGCGGATGGAACCCCCGGCGTCGCTGCCCAGTGCCAGCGGGCCCCAGCCCTTGGCCACGTGCGCCGCCGCGCCCATGCTCGAACCGCCGGCGCTACGGCCCGGCGCCAGCGGGTTGCGCGTGATGCCGGTATAGGGCGACTCGGAATCGGCCAGCCAGCCGAATTCGGTCGTGGTGGTCTTGCCGAACAGCACCGCCCCGCCCTGGCGCAGCAGCGCCACGCTGGGCGCATCCGCGGCGGCGGGCGGCGCGCCGGCGGTCATGTTCGAGCCGCGCCGGGTCGGCCAACCGGCCACGTCCACCAGGTCCTTGATCGACACCGGCACGCCGTCCAGGGGCCCGATGGGCGTGCCGCCGCGCCAGCGCCGGGCCGAGGCCTCGGCGTCGCGCAGGGCGGCGTCGCGGTCCAGCACGCAGAAGGCGTTCAGGTCCCGGGCATCGTCGGCCACCGCGTCCATCAGCGCCGTGGCCAGGTCCAGCGGCGACAGCGCGCGGGCGCGGTAGGCCTCGTGCAGTTCGGCCGCCGTCTTCGACAGCCAGGCGGAGTCCGCTGCGGACATGGATAGGTCTCCTAGCGGGGTTCGATGGTCTCGAACTCGACGTTGGCCAGCCGGCCGTCGACCCGCTGGACCTTGCGCATGTAGACGCGCTGCTTGATGTCGCGCGTGGCGGCGTCGATCTCGATCGGGCCGCGCGGGCTTTCCAGCTTCACGCCTTTCATCGCGGCGATCAGCGCGTCGCCGTCGGTCTTGCCCTGGGTCTTGCGCAGGGCCTCGTAGATCAGGGCCATGCCGTCGTAGCCGGCCACCGCCATGATGTTGGGACGGGCCTGCTGGCCGCGCGCGGCCTTGAAGGCCTGTACGAACTTCTTGTTCAGCGCCGAATCGTGGTCCATGGAATACGGATAGCCGGTCACCACGCCCAGCGGCGTGTCGCCCATCGAATCGATGGTGGGCTCGTCGGTGATGTCGCCGGTGCCTACCATGGCGGTGCCGCCCTCGGCCAGGTTGCGGGCGCGGTACTCGCGCATGAAGGACTGGGCCACGTCGGCGCCGTTCACGAAGGCGAACACCGCCGAGGGCTTGAGATCCTTGATCTTCTGCATGTAGGCCGAGAAGTCCATGGTGCTGAGCGGCGTGCGCACCGAGCCCACCACCGTGCCGCCGGCCTTCTTGTACGAATCCATGAAGGCCGCCTCGACCTCATGGCCGGGCGAGTAGTCCGCCACCATCGAATAGGTGGTCTTGTATCCCTGCTTGATCATCCATTGCGAAATGGGCGGCACGATGGCCGGCAGCGAGAACGAGGTGCGCACGATGTAGGGCGAGGTGGACGGCAGGCTGCCCGAGGCGGCGTTCATGATCACCATGGGCTTCTTGGCCTCGGTGGCCAGCGGCGCCACCGCCAGCGCGTTGGGCGAGAACGCGAAGCCGGCGATGAAGTCCACCTTGTCGCGCACCACCAGTTCCTGCGCGTGGCGCTTGGCCAGCTCGGGGTTGGGCCCGCCGACGTCCTTGACGATGACGACCACCTTCTTGCCGGCCACCGTGTCGCCATGCTCTTTCAGGTAGAGCTGCACGCCCGTTTCCATCTGCTTGCCGAATTCCGCGAACGGACCCGACATCTCGCCGATGAATCCCACCTTCACGACGCCCTGCGCCTGGGCGCAGGCGGCCGCCATCAACGCGCCCGCGGCCAGCCCGCAGCGCAATCCCGCATTCTTACCTTTCATGATCAGACGACTCCTTGCCGTGAGAGCCGGCACTGGCTGCGCCGGAGATTCGAATCAGGAAACCGCGGCGCGATTGCCGACACCCAGCAACTGGTCGAGCCGTTCCGTGTCCGCGGCCAGCTCGGCGCTGGCGCCGGCATAGGCCACCACCCCGCGTTCGAGCACGATGGCGTGCTGCGACATGGACAGGGCCAGGACCGGATGCTGCTCGACGATGATGGCGGTCAGGCCTTCATCGGCGCACATACGGCGTACCGCCTCGGACAATTCTTCCACGATGATGGGTGCCAGGCCCTCCATCGGCTCGTCCAGCAGCAGCAACTGCGGATTGGTCATCAGCGCCCGGCCGATGGCCAGCATCTGCTGTTCGCCGCCGGAGAGCTGCCCGCCGTAGTTGCCGGCGCGTTCGCGCAGGCGTGGAAAGAGCCCGTACACGCGTTCGAGCGTCCAGTGCGTGCCGCGGGCGATCACTTCCAGGTTCTCGCGCACGGTCAGCGACGGAAAGACCTCGCGTTCCTGCGGTACCCAGCCGATGCCGCGGCGGGCACGGTCGGCCGAGCGCAGGCGGGTGATGTCCTCGCCCAGCCACCGTATGCGGCCGCGCTTGACGGTGGTGTTGCCCATCAGCGTCTCGAGCAGGGTGGTCTTGCCCACGCCATTGCGTCCGAGGATGGCGAGGCTGCGGCCGCGTTCGATCGTGACCGACAGGTCGCTCAGCACGACCGCGTCGTGGTAGCCGGCCGTGAGGTTTTCGATTTGCAGGAAATCAGACACGCGAATTCCCCAGGTAGGCCGCCCGCACCTGTGGGTCGGCGGCGATTTCGGCGGGTGTGCCCTCCACCAGGACGGCGCCCGCCACCAGCACCGAGATGCGCTGGGCGAAGCGGAACACCAGGTCCATGTCGTGTTCGATGAAGAGCACCGTCATTTCCCTGGGCAGCCCGGCGATCACCTCGAACAGCTCGCCGCTTTCGTCCTCGGGCACGCCGGCCGCCGGTTCGTCCAGCAGCAGGATGCGGGGCTTGGCGGCCAGCGCCAGCACGATTTCCAGCAGGCGCTGCTTGCCGTAGGGCAGCTCGGCGGTGTCGATGTGGGCGTATTGGGCGAGGTTGAACTGCTTGAGCAGCGCATGGGCCTCGTCGGCCACCCAGGAACAACTGCGCAGCGTGCGCCACCAGACCTTGCCCAGCGCCTCGCGCTCGGAGATGGCCAGCGAGGCGGCCTGCAGCGGCGTCAGGCGCGGGAACAGCGTGTTGATCTGGAAGGTGCGCACCAGCCCCCGGTGCACCCGCTTGTCCGCCGGCAGGTGGGTGATGTCGTCGTCATCCAGGCTGATGCGTCCCTCGGTCGGGCGCAGTATGCCGGTCAGCAGGTTGATCAGCGTGGTCTTGCCGGCGCCGTTCGGGCCGATCAACGCCTGGCGCGAACCCGGTGCGATATCGAGCGTCACGCCGTTGACGGCGGTGAAGCCGCCGAAGCGTTTGGTCAGATTCCGGGTGCGCAGCGCGGGCGTCGCGAGGGTCGCGGTCGTCATGGGCGTTGCTCCCGTACCTTGAAGACCCGGGACAGCACGCCCAGCACGCCGCCGCGGCCGATCATGACCACCAGGATCAGGAAGATGCCGAGCCAGAACTGCCAGAACTTGGGATCGAAGTCGGAGAAGACGTCGTGCACGGTCATGTACAGCAGCGCGCCGATCAGGCCGCCGTACAGGCGCCCGGTGCCGCCCAGGATGAGGATGATGAGGATTTCGGCGGAACGGTTGAAGCTGAGCATCTCCAGCCCGACGAACTGGGTGGTCTGCGCCAGCAGCGCGCCCGCCACGCCGGCGATGGCCGCCGAGAAGCAATAGGCCAGGCGCAGGCGGGCATCCACGGGCGAGCCGATGGCCAGCATGCGCCGCCGGTTGTCGTGGATGCCGCGCAGCACCAGCCCGAAGGGCGACTTGAGCATCAGGCGCACCGCCAGGAACATCAGCAGCACGATGCAGAAGGTGTAGATGAAGGCCGTCTTGCCCCAGAGGTCGAAGCGGAACTGGCCGAGCACCGGCCACATGTCCACGCCTTGCAGGCCGTCGGCGCCGCCGGTGATTGGGGTCAGGCGGTTGGCCAGCTCGAAGAACAGCACGCATACGCCTATGGTGATCATCAGGCGGGTCAGGTCGCTGCCGCGCACGATCAGGTAACTGAGCATATAGCCCAGCATCGCGCACACCACCAGCGCCAGCACCAGCCCGGAGAACGGTTCGCCCCAGCCGTACTTGGCCAGCAGGCCCGCCAGGTACGCGCCGATGCCGAAGAACGCCGCATGGCCCACCGTCAGGATGCCGGCGTAGCCCAGGGCGATGTCCAGCGCGATTGCGAACAGGCCCGTGATCATGATCTGCGTGATGAGGACCAGCTTCTCAGGCAAGAGGAAGTAGGTCGAGGCCAGCGCCAGCCAGAACACCACTTCCAGCGCCACGATCTGGCGCGGATTCAGATTGAGTTTTGTCATGTCAATTTCCCATGGCGCCGCGTACTACTCGCATCGCATGCAACGGATGCCGCTGGATCCAGGACGCCGCGGATCCGGCTCTGCCGGTCCGCCAGCGTCGCCCCCTTGAGGGGGCGGCCGAAGGGCGTAGGGGGTGGGATTTCATACGAGCCCCTTCTTGGGGATCAGGCCGTGGGGACGGACAAGCAGCACGACCACCATGAACACGTAGATCAGGAAGGCGCCGAGTTCGGGCATGTAGTACTTGCCGCCCACGTCGACGATGCCCACCAGCACGGCCGCGACGAAGGGGCCGACGATGGTGCCGGCGCCGCCCACGCAGACCACGATCAGGAAATAGATCATGTATTTCAGCGGGAAGGACGGATCCAGGCCCAGCATGCCCAGGCCCAGCGCGCCGCCCAGCCCCGCCAGGCCGCAGCCGAACGAGAAGGTCAGGAAGAACAGCCGGTCGACCCGCACGCCCAGGCCCGCGGCCACGCGCTGGTTGTCCACCGCCGCGCGCACCATGGCGCCGTAGCGCGTCTTGTTGATGAGCAGCAAGAGCGCCGCCAGCACGACGAAGCCCACGATGATGAGGAACAGCCGGTAGGCGCCCACGTCCATGCCCAGCAGCGAGATCTGGCCGCGCAGCCATTCGGGCGCGGTGAAGGGCTGCATGGTGGGACCGAACAGGTAGGTGCCGCCCGCCACGAAGACAAACACGATGCCGATGGACAGGAGCACGTGGTCGAGCGGATGCGCGCGGTACAGCCGGCGGAAGAAGACGAATTCCAGCAGCGCGCCCACCACGGCGGCGCTGATGAAGGCCAGTGCCAGGCTGGCGACGAACGGTACCTGCAGGCGGCTCATGGCCAGCGCGGCCACGTAGCCGCCGACCATGGCGAAGGCGCCGTGGGCGAGATTGACGAAGTTCATCAAGCCCATCGTGATCGACAGGCCGACTCCGATCAGGAACAGCAACATACCGTAGGCCAGGCCGTCGAAGATTACGATGCCCATGTGTGCTTCCAGGTGACGTGCGGGGGGACGATGGCGGCCTGGACGAAGGCGGGCCGCGGAGTGCGGTTAGGGCAGTTCATGATCTCCTGCAGATCGCTCCGCCGCGGGGACCATGGCAGACCGGCAAGACGGTTCCATGTCGGGTCCTTCTGGGCGGTGTTGCTATTGTCCGCGCCCGGCCGCGGCCGAAACAGCCGCATATGCTTTTTTACCGGCCTAAAAAACTTATGCCGGTCCGTCCGCGGGAAAGCGGGCGGACCGGGTGCGTGCCGTGCTACTTGATCTTGCCGGGATCCTTGACGGCGTCGAGATGGGAGAACTCGATGTTGTACAGGTGGTTGCCGCGGCGTTCGACCTTGCGGATGTAGATGTTCTGCACGATGTCGCGCGTTTCCGGATCGATCAT